>Ga0208687_1000584_pt1 | contig 23367 bp, 23 predicted proteins | sample June2015DPH_6_10_FD_184695 | JGI IMG/M metagenome (GOLD analysis project Ga0208687, IMG submission 184695) | Peatland microbial communities from SPRUCE experiment site at the Marcell Experimental Forest, Minnesota, USA - June2015DPH_6_100... | ecosystem: Environmental > Terrestrial > Soil >...
GATACCCACATATGTTGCGAGTTCCGGATTTGAGTGGAAGGAGCACCAATTACGGGTAAGTCCGGGAGCGCCGGGTCAGCGGAAGAATAAGGTGCGAGCGGCCGGGGGGTTGTTGAGGGGGGGTATTTAAAAGAAGTGAGAAGAAAGGGGTGCGGCCGGGGGGGATTTTGGCGGGGGTCTTTAACAGAAGTCAAGAGAAAAGGGCCCGGCCCCGGTGCACGAGACAATGCCGGCTGAAGACGTTCATTCGACGCCTTAGTTTTCCTGCGCATGGTACTTCCACACCCTTTTTTGAAGAACCGACCGCTTTCACCCTCGTGTCAAGTCGGCAAAAAAACATTTACGGGGGCGGCGGGTTCGATGTACCCTATATGACGCCGGGAGATGGGCGGTCCAGGAAGGACCGCCTGGAAAGAACGAAAGAGAAGAAAGGGAGGTGGCTCATGCCTCGTTTCTGCGCAAATCTTACGTGGATGTTCTGCGAGGCCCAATTTCCGGACAGGTTCGAAAGGGCCTCGGCCGCGGGCTTCAAGGCCGTAGAGTATATGTTCCCCTACCCTTACGAGAAAGAGGAGCTTGCGGACAAGCTCGAACGCTTCCGCCTGGAGCAGGTCCTCATCAACCTGCCTGCCGGCAACTGGGAGGCCGGCGAGAGGGGCATAGCCCTTCTACCCGACAGGGTCGGTGAATTCGAAGACGGGGTGGGCTCGGCCATCGAATACGCAAAGGCCCTTCGCTGCAGCCGCGTCAACTGCCTTGTCGGCCTGACGCCCAGAGGCTTACCGGCGGATGTTGCGCAGCAGACCCTCGTGAAGAACCTGCGCTTCGCAGCCCGCGCCTTCGACGCGGAGGGGATCCGCTTCCTCGTCGAGACGATCAACACCCGCGACATGCCCGGGTTCCACCTGTCTTCGACGTCGGACCTCCTCTCCCTTTTCAAAGAGGTGGACCACCCTAACCTCTCATACCAGTACGACGTCTACCATATGCAAGTTATGGAAGGCAACCTGACGGAGACCATCCGCGCCAATATAGACAGGATAGGCCATATCCAGATCGCAGATGTCCCGGGGCGGCACGAACCGGGCACGGGTGAGATCAACTTCACCAACCTCTTCCGCTTTATCGACCAGGCGGGGTACGGGGGCTTCATAGGCTGCGAATACAAGCCGGCTGGACGAACGGAGGAAGGTCTGGCCTGGCTAAGACCGTATCTTTAGAATAGAAGGAGGCTATAATGGCACAGATAGGCTTTATCGGATTGGGCATCATGGGCAAGCCCATGGCCGAAAACCTCCTGAAGGCGGGCCATACGCTCTTCGTCTACGACGTGGCCGAGCCGCCTGTAAAGGAGCTTTCAAAGAAGGGCGCTACGGCGTGCGCGAGCGCCGCCGATGTATCCGGGAGATCCGAGATCGTCTTTCTGATGCTCCCGGACACGCCTGATGTTGAGCTTGCCCTTTTCGGAGAGAAAGGGGTGGCCTCGGGCATACGTCCCGGTTCCATAGTCGTCGACATGAGCTCCATCTCTCCCATCGCCACCCGCAAGTTCGCCAAGGCTTTGAGCGCAAAGGGCGTTGAGATGCTCGACGCACCCGTATCGGGAGGGCAGATAGGGGCGGAGAACGGGACCCTTTCTATCATGGTGGGAGGAAAAGAAGAGGTATTCGAGCGGGTGCGGCCGCTCTTCGAGAAAATGGGGAAGAATATCGTCCGCATCGGGGGCGCGGGCGACGGCCAGACCTGCAAGGTGGCGAACCAGATCGTAGTCGCCCTGACGATTGAGGCCGTTTCGGAAGCCCTGGTCTTTGCCTCGAAGGCAGGGGCGGACGTCGCCAAGGTGAGGGAGGCGCTCCTCGGCGGTTTTGCCCAGAGCAAGATATTGGAAGTCCACGGTGAAAGGATGATCAAGCGGAACTTCCAGCCGGGCTTTAGGATAAGGCTCCATCAGAAGGACCTGAACCTGGCGCTTCAGGCCGGCCGGGAGCTGGGAGTGCCCCTGCCCAACACGGCTGTCGTCCAACAACTCTTCACTGCGAAGGCCGCGGAGAACGGCGCGGACCTGGACCACTCGGCCCTGATCGAGGTCATCGAGAAGATGGCGGCCCACACCATCGGGCGCAAAGAAGGCTGAGGACGCCTCAGGACGGCCCCGGGCTCCACCAGGTCAGGCGCAAAAAGCGCCCGATCCGGGGCCTTGAAATCGCGATCTTACGTAGTATAGTATTTAGCGCCCGGAATACCGATAGAGGTGGGCATGGAGAATAAAAAGAATAATGGCCTGGGCGCGTACTCTGCCTGGTTCGTCTGCATTGTCGCCATCTTCACCACATGTCTCATCACGGCCAACATCGTTGCGGTGAAGTTGATCCGCGTATGCGGCCTGGTCGTGCCCGCGGGCATCGTCATCTTCCCCCTGAGCTACGTCTTCGGCGACGTGCTGACCGAAGTGTATGGGTATCGCAGAGCGAGACAGGTGATCTGGCTCGGCTTCTTCTGCAACCTTATCACGGTGGCCGCAATCTGGGCAGCCCAGGTTCTGCCGCCCGCGCCTTTCTGGGACGCCCAGGTTTCCTACGAGCGGATACTCGGCTATACTCCCAGGCTGCTTGCCGCCTCCTTTGCGGCGTATCTTGCAGGCGAGTTCGTGAACGCCTTCGTCCTCGCGAAGATGAAGATAGCCACAAGGGGACGATGGCTCTGGACCCGGACTATAGGATCGACAATTGCGGGACAGGCCCTAGACTCGGCCGTCTTCATGACTATCGCCTTCACCGGCGCCATCCCCCCCGGGGCCATGGCCTCGGCAATTATCACCCAGTGGCTCCTCAAGTCGGCCTACGAGACGGCGGTGACGCCCTTCACATATTGGATCGTCGGCTTCCTCAAGCGACGGGAAGGGGTGGACGTGTACGATCATGCGACGCGCTTCAACCCGCTTCTCTTTGCCGGCTAGGCGAATCGGCGCCGGCGCAAGCTTTTCGAGGCGAAGCACAAGGACCCTGCCCTGTGGGCTTGCCCCATCGTCGTCCGGACACTATACTTAAAGAAGTCAGACTGGCAGACGCAAGACCGGGAGCATAATATGGACGTCTACGACTACGCAATGCAAATGGAGAGGGATGGGGAAAACTTGTACAGGGAGGCGGCGCGCTCGTCTGCCGGCAAGGGACTGGCCGCCATACTTACCATGCTCGCCGACGCGGAAGTCAACCACTATAACTTGTTCAAAAGCATGAAGGAACACAGCGCCTTCCGTTTGCCCGACAACACTTTGTTGAAGGACGTGAAAAACGTCTTCGTCAAAATGAAGGAGGAGGGCGGCCTTGAGGCCACCGGCCCGTCACAGATCGAGCTTTACAGAAAGGCCCAGGGCATCGAGAAGATGAGCGAGGACTTCTACAGGGAAACAGGGTCGAAGGTGGACGACCGGGCGGAGCACGAGGCTTTCCTCCGGGTTGCGGACGAGGAAAACAAGCACTTTCGAATCATTCAGCAAATGATCGATTTTGTCTCCAGACCCGAGCAGTGGCTGGAAGACGCCGAGTGGTACCACCTGGAGGATTACTGACGTCCCCTTCCTATTGCTTGATCTTTTTCTTGCACCTCACGCATTCGAGGGGGCCCGTATCGTGTATTATGTCCTCCGCGTAAACCTCTTCGGTCCCGGGGTCCGCCCTCTCTTCGTCGCTGGCGCACACGGGACAGACGAGTTCTTTCCTTTTGGTTTGATAGGCCCTGATCTCTTTCTCCCCGAGTAAAGGCATAGCACACCTCCTCTCCTTGTCTTCGCCGCCCTTCAAGGAAAACGACGACAAAAATAGTGTAATCACGGGTGCGGCCTGCTGCAATCCTGTGCCTTCCGACCGCAGGGAGATCGCGTTAAGAAAGGATAGACTCGGGACTCGGGCGAGCCCGGGAATTGCCGTCGCAATGAGAACTACAAAGGACAGCCTTGATGATTAGCTCACGGGCCTTTAGGCCCGTCACCTTAGTTCCACCCGCTTGACGCCGGCGATGGTGTAAGTATCCCTCACGATCTGCCAGTCGAAGGGCTCGGTTGTGCGAAAGCGAAGCTTGAACTGTACGACGAGCTCTTTCTTCTGCCTGTCTTTGCTGATGCTGAAGCTCCTCGCCGTCACATTGTGCTTGTCGAGTATAGCCTGCAAAAGCTCGAACTGCCCCTCCACTTCTTCGGAGACGACCAGAAGGTCTCTATACCAGTCTCTCTTCAGCTTCCTCTCCATGCCCTTCAGTCCCAAGAGAGAGAATACGGTAATCCCGGTGACCGTCAGGCCGAAGAGATAGTAGCCAGAGCCGATTGCCAGCCCTATGGCGCAGACTACCCACATGCAGGCCGCAGTTGTGAGGCCCCGTATGGAGTTCCTGTACCGGATAATGACCCCTGCTCCGAGGAATCCTATGCCGGTAATCGCCTGAGCAGCAATACGTCCGGGGTCCGCCCGGAAGAATTCGGGCGCCGTCCCCTCGTACTTGAAGCCAAGATATTCGGAGACAACCATTATCAGGGCGGAACCCAGGGACACGAGCAGGTAGGTCCTTATCCCCGCATCCCTGCCGTGCACTTCCCTCTCCAGGCCGATTGCGGCGCCTAGAGCCGAGGCAAGGAGCAGCCGCGCGACTATCTCAGCATCGCCCGCCACGCCGCCCCCTTCCCATCGATTTTACGCCGTTCTTCGCCATTTCCAGCATGGGCAAGTTTCCCTTTCTCCTTTATTCTATCAGAAAGCGGTATCTAAGGAAAACAAAGATTCTCCAATTCTATTGACGCCCTTTCGCAACACTTCAATGCACCTGCCGGCGGCCGCCGTGGTTTTCGCCGCTGTGCGCCGACGTATTGACAAACTTGCGATTCTATGAAAAAGTATGCATTGTGTCGGGGTCTGCGCGGGACACCCGCGCAGCGGGTCGCCCATAGGGCGTCGCACCTTGGTGGGTCGCCCGGAAAGAGCCGTCTGTCCCGGTCGCAACGGGACCCCTTATCAGGCTCTTGACAGGGACAGCTTCAAGTCGAACATTCGATTAAGCGATTCGAGCAGGCCACACTGAGGAAAAGAGGAGATTTCCATGAGCAGAAGAATCATCACTGTAGACGGATGCACGGCATGCGCCCATGTCGTGCACGCGACGAACGAGATAATAACGATCTATCCCATCACCCCTTCCTCCCCCATCGCGGAGATATGCGACAGCAAGAGCGCTGCGGGCCAGGTGAACATATGGGGCTCCATACCGAAGGTTACGGAGATGCAGTCCGAGGCGGGGGCAGCCGGCGCAGTCCACGGCTCATTGAGCACCGGCGCCCTGACTACCACCATTACCGCCTCCCAGGGTCTGCTCCTCATGATACCCGATATGTACAAGATAGCCGGGGAGCTGATCCCGACCGTCTTCCATGTAACGGCCCGGGCACTTGCTGTCCAGGCCCTCTCCATATTCGGAGACCATTCCGACGTCATGACGGTCCGGCCGACGGGCTTCGCCATGCTTTGCTCATCGAGCGTCCAGGAAGCGATGGATTTCGCCCTGCTGGCCCAAGCGGCGACCCTCGAATCCCGCGTCCCCTTTCTTCACTTCTTCGACGGCTTCAGGACCTCCCATGAGATACAGAAGATCGAAGAGCTCTCCTTCGACGACATGCGCGCAATGATAGACGACGATCTCGTCTTTGCGCACAGAAAGAGGGGCCTTTCCCCGGACCATCCAGTCATCCGGGGCACCGCTCAGAACCCCGACGTCTACTTCCAGGGCAGGGAGAGGGTCAACAGGTTCTACCTTGAAGTGCCGGAGATCATGCAGCGCGCCATGGATCGCTTTGCGGCCATCGTGGGCAGGTTCTACAAGCTCTACGAATATTACGGCGCGCCCGACGCAGACCGCATCATCGTGCTCATGGGCTCGGCGTCGGAAACGACAAGAAGCACCGTCGACTTTTTGAACGCTGCGGGTAAAAAGCTGGGCCTCGTCACCGTGCGGCTTTTCCGCCCCTTCTCCGTCGATGACTTCGTGCGGGCCATACCCAAGAGCGTGAGAGCGATAGCGGTTCTCGACCGGACGAAGGAGGCCGCGGCACCCGGCGAGCCTCTTTACCTGGACGTCCGCACGGCCATCGGCGAGGCCATCGAGTCCGGCTCCGCCCCCTTCGACAGGTATCCGCTGGTGGTCGGCGGCAGATACGGATTGGGCTCGAAGGACTTTACCCCCGCCATGGTAAAGGCGGTTTTCGACAACCTGGCCGCTTCTGCCCCGAAGAAGCGCTTCACCGTCGGCATAGTCGACGACATCACGAACAAGAGCCTCGAAGTCGACAACGCCTTCACCATCGAGGGCAGGGGCGTGTTCAGGGGTATGTTCTACGGCCTCGGGGCGGACGGGACCGTGGGCGCGAACAAGAACACGATCAAGATCATAGGGGGAGAGACGGACAATTACGCCCAAGGCTACTTCGTATACGATTCCAAGAAGTCGGGTTCCATAACCGTCTCCCACCTCCGATTCGGGAAAGAGCCTATCCGCAACCCCTACCTCCTTTCGAAGGCGACCTTCATCGCCTGCCACAACCCCTCCTTCCTGAAGACCTACGACATGCTGGAAAACGCAGCTGAAGGCGGCATATTCCTTCTGACAACCTCCCAGTCGAAAGAAGAAGTGTGGGACAGCCTTCCCATGGAGGCGCAAAAGCATCTCATTGCAAAGAAGATGCGCTTCTTCATCATCGACGCTGTGGCCCTTGCCCAGGAGCTGGGACTGGGAAGCCGGATAAACATGATCATGCAGACGGCGTTCTTCGTGATCTCCGACATCATGCCGAAGGAAGACGCCATCAGGTCGATAAAGGAGCAGATCAAGAAGACTTACATGAAGAAAGGCGAAGAGGTCGTCAAGATGAACTACGCTTCCGTCGATACGGCCCTCAAGAATATAGTGGAAGTGCCGGTGCCGGACCGTGTAACGGGCAAGCCCATGCGGGGGCCGGTCGTGCCCGATTCACCGCCTTTCGTGAAGGACGTGCTGGCACCGATGATAGCTCTGAAAGGCGACGCCCTGCCCGTTTCGGTCATGCCGGACGACGGCACCTGGCCCACGGGCACGACCCAGTACGAAAAGCGCAGGATCGCGGTGCACATCCCTGTCTGGGAACCCGACGTCTGCATACAGTGCGGCCATTGCTCGTTTGTCTGTCCCCACGCCACGATCCGGATCAAGGCCTATGACCCTGCCCTTCTAAAGGACGCGCCGCCCCTCTTCAAATCGGCGGATGCCAAAGGGAAGGAGCTTTCCGGGCTCAAATTTACAGTACAGGTGGCACCCGAGGACTGCACGGGGTGCGGCTCCTGCGTCTATACCTGTCCCGCTTACAAGAAGGACGCCTCGGGGAAACAGATACCGGACTCCAAGGCTATCAACATGTTCCTCAACGAACCGATATGCGACCAGGAAACGGAGAACTATGCCTTCTTCAGCTCCCTGCCCCCCCTCGACGTATCGCGCTACAACGTGCGCACCGTGAAGGGGAGCCAGTTTGCAACAAGCCTTTTCGAGTACCACAGCGCCTGCGCCGGGTGCGGCGAAACACCCTACATCAGGCTCCTCACCCAACTCTTCGGCGACCGTCTCCTGATCGGCAACGCAACCGGGTGCAGCTCCATTTACGGCGGGAACCTCCCTACGATCCCCTACACGAAGAGGGCCGACGGCCGCGGTCCGGCCTGGTCAAACTCGCTTTTCGAGGACAACGCGGAATTCGCCTTCGGCATGGGGCAGACGGTGAGGCGGTTCAACGCAGAGGCCAGGAGGCTCATCGCGAAGCTCACGGCCTCCGCCGACGCTAAGAGGGAAGCGCTTTTTTCCGCCCTCCTCGAGGACGATATGACACAGGAGGCCATCGAGAGAAAGCGGCAGAAGATAGAGGAGTTGAAGAAGATCCTTGGCGACGACGGATCGCCCGACGCACGCCACCTCCTGAGCGTTGTGGATTACCTCGTCCCTAAATCCGTCTGGGCCGTCGGAGGAGACGGCTGGGCCTATGACATAGGGTACGGGGGCCTCGACCACGTGCTCGCCACCGGGCAGGACACGAACATTCTCGTCCTCGACACGGAGGTCTATTCGAACACGGGCGGCCAGATGTCGAAATCGACTCCCATCGGAGCAACAGCGGAGTTTGCCGCGGCTGGAAAAACGATACCTAAGAAAAACCTCGCCTTGATGATGACCACTTACGGTTATGTTTACGTTGCGCAAGTGGCCTTCGGCGCCAACCCCGCCCAGACGCTCCGGGCCCTCCTCGAGGCTGAGACGTACAAGGGTGCGTCCCTGGTGGTGGCCTATTCTACCTGCATCGCCCAGGGGCTCGATATGAGCAAGGGGGTCGAGGAAATGCGCAGGGCGGTCGCCTCAGGCCACTGGCCCCTTTTCCGATACAACCCGGACCTCGCGAAAGAGGGCAAGAACCCCCTCATACTCGACAGCAAGGAACCGTCTATCCCCTTGGAAGAGTACGCTTACGGGGAGAACCGGTACCGCGCCCTCCGGATGAGCAACCCGAAGCTGGCGAAAGAACTCATGAAGCAGGCCCAGGAGACTATCAAGTGGCGGTGGGCCTATCTCAAGCACATAGCCGAGTGGCAGCCGCCCAGCGATTAGACCCTTGGAGCGCACCCGGCGGCCCTTCGATGGGCCGCCCCCGAGAAGAGGGGGTGGGTTTCCCCGGGAGAGGACGGCGCAACGCTGGCATGATGAATTCTCCCGGGCTATTGCCCACCCCCAGGCCTAAACAGAGTAGTCCGTCATTTTGCGTGTCAAGGGGGCAGATATAAAAGTTTTTTCTTGTGACTACGGCTCGAGCCCGTGTGCAAAAAAAGACGGTGGGTGGAGGCTCGGGCGAAACACCCTGGGGATCGGTCTGTTCGCCATATTTCACCGAGAAGATTCTCGCCACCGGCCTGCACTGCCCCTTGTACAAGGACCGGATCCTCTCGGTTACTCTACCCTCTCCCCACCTGAACGCAATATAGTTCCTACTGTTCGAATGTCAAGGGCAAGCAAAGCTGCGACTTTTTTTCTTGCCTCGCGGCCTTTCAGCGATAATAATATGAAAGAGCTTCTGCGCCGGTTCTTGAACTCGGGCAGGGCCGAAATGCGACGGGAGGTGCCGGATGCCCCAAGATCCAGTGAAGGAAGAACGGAAGAAAAAGGTAATAGAAGCGCTGAATACTGCCAGATCCATGGAGCTTCATGCCATTCACCAGTACATGATCCAGCACTATAACCTGGACAACATGGACTACGGCGAGATGGCAATGAACGTGAAGCTCATAGCCATCGACGAGATGCGCCACGCCGAGATGCTGGCCGACAGGATCGAAGAGCTGAGCGGGCAGCCGACCAGCGACCTTGCCGCCAAGGTGGAAAGAGGCCAGGCTGTAGAGGACGTCTTCCCCTTTGACGCGCGGTTGGAGGACGACGCCATGGCCTACTACAACGAGTTCATCCTGATATGCAGGGAAAACGGCGACAACACGAGCGTAAAACTACTGGAGCAGATCAACGACGAGGAGCAGATCCACTACAACTACTTCGACAACGTGGCCGACCACATCGAGAAGTTAGGCCAGGCATACCTTGCCCGGATCGCGGGGACCCCTTCGAGCACCGGACTGAACACTCAAGGATTCGTCGCAAGACAGGGCGCTGCCGCCCCACCCGGCGCATAGGAGAGACAACCCATTTACGGCCCTATCCTTTCGAACCCTTCTTCGACATAAACCCCAACTGCGTAGAAGCCGCCGATCTCCTTGGCGTATTCGTACGGGTTTCTGTCTTCCGGGACCGGGCGTATACCGGCCCCTTGCGGTACGGGTATATCGAGAAGGGGCATGTCGGCTTCTCTCACCCCGGTGACTACAACCTTCACCGTGGGCCGGCTTTCGTTCCATGGGACCAGATAGGCATTGCCCCTATGGTCGTACCACCCGAGAAGCCGTATATGCCGCCAATCCATCTTCATCCTTTCCGTCCCTCTTCCCCTTCGGCCTCCAGCTTCCCGATCTGTTCCTGGACCTCCTGCAGCATATGGCCGTGCAGCGTAAGCTTGAGCTTGCAAAAAGGGCATTCGAGCAGCGCGCCTTCTACCAGGTCCTCGACCGGATAATCCTTCTTCCTGCCGCAGATGGGGCATCCGAAAGGTATTTTTGCCATTCCCCTCTCCTTCCGCAAACCGGCTTCATCCCCATTGTAGCATCTTATCGAGGCAAAAAAAACAACCGGAAAACGATGGCAAGGATGGACGGGGGCACGGTGCAAAGCGGGCGAACGGCCCGGAGGCGCCCCGGGCAAGGGACGGCCGGAATTCTTGACACCACCGCGGATGTAAGTATAATAACAAACTTACCCCTTCGCAGGATTTGCGAAGGGGGATAGTCCCTAAAGGAGTTCCCATGATCTCGGATCGAGCAAGGTCTTTGAGACCGTCTGCGACACTTGCCATCGCGGCAAAAGAGAAGGCCCTCAAGGCCCAGGGTCTGGACATCGTCGGCTTCGGCGCGGGTGAGCCGGATTTCGATACGCCCAACCACATCAAGAAGGCCGCCATAGACGCGATCATGGACGGCTACACCAAGTACACCCCTGCCTCCGGCACAGACGAGCTCAAGGACGCGATTATAACGAAATTCAAGGAGGACAAAGATCTCGAGTATAAGCGGGAAGAAGTGATCGTCACCTGCGGCGGAAAGCACGCGCTTTACAACCTCTTCCAGGCTGTTTTTCAAGCAGGGGACGAAGTAATCGTGCCCACGCCATACTGGGTATCATACCCGGCCATGATCGAGCTTGCCGGGGCAAAGCCGGTCTTCGTGGAGACGCGCGAGGAGGAGGATTATCGGCTGAGCGCCGAGATGGTGAAAGAACGCCTGACCGGCAGAACCCGGGGGATCGTCCTCAATTACCCGTCGAATCCCTCCGGCGCCGTCTATTACCCGCGCGAGCTCGAGGCAATAGGCAAACTGGCAGTAGAGCACGATCTCTACATAATTTCCGATGAGATCTATGAGAAGATCGTCTACGACGGTTACAAGCAGACGAGCATTGCCTCTCTCGGCCAGCCGATCAAGGAGAAGACCATCATCACCCACGGCGTCTCTAAGACATATGCCATGACAGGCTGGCGGATCGGCTTTGCTGCCGGCAGCAGAGAGGTTATCCAAGCCATGGGCAGCATCCAGAGCCAGAGCACCTCCAATCCCACCTCGATTTCGCAGAAAGCGGCCCTCGCAGCGCTAACCGGCCCTCAGGATTTTGTAGGCTTCATGGTCGGGGAGTTCGAGAAGAGAAGGGATGTCTTCGTTGCGGGTCTGAACTCAATGGAAGGCGTGGCCTGCTTTAACCCGAAGGGCGCCTTCTATGTTTTCCCTTCCTTCAAGGGCCTCGCGGGCAGGACTTACAAAGGAAGGAAGGTGACCGACACAGCTCAGTGGGCGGAGATACTCCTCGAAGATTTCCACGTGGCTGTAGTGCCAGGGGGCGAGTTCGGCATGGAAGGGCACCTGAGGTTCTCTTTCGCCACGTCAATGGAGATTATCCAGAAAGGTTTGGAAAGGGTCAGGAGGGCCGTCAAAGCTCTCGACTAGCTAGCCCGCGACCCTGGAATCAGCCTCGTCCAGGCGGAAATCGGCCACAAGGGGGAGATGGTCCGAGGCAATAAGCGCTGTGCGGCTCCTGTGCAGGACCGCCCCTTCGAGATGGAGCGCCTCGTCGAAATAGATATGGTCAAGGTGGACCAGAGGGAGCGGGCCAGGATAGGTGGCCCTGCGCCCCAGGTGCAGCCGGATATCGGCACTTCCGAAATGCTCGGTCAGTAAGCGCGAGGTAAGACCGCGCAGCCACTCGTTGAAGTCTCCCAGCAGGATGCGGGGGCCTTGAAGGTCCTCCCCGGCAAGTATGTCCGATTCGACAAGTTTTCTTCCTTGATGACGCCGCTCACGGTAAGAGGTGCCGAGGTGCACGTTGTAGACGTGGAGTACCGAGCCGTCGTCGACCACCACGTCGGTGCGGAGGCACCCACGCTTTTCGCGGCCCGGGCGGCTCAAGTCGAAGTTATGCCTCGATTTGAGCGGCAGGCGGCTTAGTATCAGGTTGCCGTAACCGCCCCCCCTGAACCTGCGATTCTCCCCGAAAGAGTAATGCATCCCCATCTCCTCGGCGATGAAGTCGGCCTGGTGGTCCTCTCTGCTGCCATATGGGATGTTCAGGACTTCCTGGAGGGCGATAATATCGGCGTTCACTTCCCTCAACACCTCCACGATCCGCTGCGGCCGCAAGCGCCCATCGAGACCTCTGCACCTGTGGACATTGTATGTCACTATGCGGAACGATCCATCATCCGGTCCCCCGACCCGGGGCGGTATGCTTTCGTACTTCTTCCTGTTTCTTGCCCGAACGAGTCGCGCAAGCGGTGCGCCGGCCATTCTTTTATCAAAAACCATACTTCCATCCTTATAAATCTATCTTCCGCTCCGGCCCAGCCTGAGCGTCCGTGCGGACCATATCTTAGCACAAAACAATGGAGAAGCGGGGCGTCGCAGGCGGGCCGGGGCCGGGTTCTTTCCGCGCCCGCTCTCCCCTGTCCGGGATATTGGCTTATATGGGGTAGTAAGTAAAGTTGAGCAGGTCCGCCACGATGCGCCCGTCCTCGTACACGTTGAGGATGTTGATGCCACCGTAGCCCTGGGCCATCCTGAAGAGCTTGCGGAGCCGCAGGTCGAGAAGAGAAAAAATCATGATCCTCAGGATGCCTGCGTGGGCCACTACCCCGATGTTCTTTCCCCTGTGCTCCCCTATGATCTTTTTCAGCCTGCGGACGCTCCTTGTTCGGGCGCGCCGGAAAGATTCCCCACCGGGGGGCGGGTTCATGCCCGGGTCGGAGATCCATCGCCGGAGCTCCTCGGGATAACGCTCTCTGATCTCATCGAAGGTAAACCCCTCCCAAACCCCGAAGTCCACCTCGTCGAAAGCGGAAACAGGCTCGAAATCGATTCCCTGCGCAGCCGCGATGATCCTGCCGCTTTCTATGCTCCGCGAAAGGGTCGATGTGTAGAGCCTGTCCAGCTTAAAGGCCGAAAGGAAGGCGGCCGCCCCTTGTATGCGATTTACGCCTGTCGCGGATAGAGGGATGTCCGTCCTGCCTTTGTATACAGGCTTCGTGTCTTCGTCGATCGTGTTTCCGTGCCGGATAAGGAAGAGTCTCGTCATCTCCACTGCAGCTCCTTTAGAACCATAAGAGTGCGATTGCAAGAAAGAGCAGGTCCGCAACTTCCGCGACCGCTCCAGCGGTGTCTCCCGTAAGACCGCCGAACCTCCTTCGGCAGAAAAAAACCCAGATTACGCTGAAGCCGTAAAGACACAAGCAGACAAGGGGGAGGAACCGGAAACGCGCCGCCCGGGAAAAGGACGGCCAGAGCCACGCGGCACCCAGTGCGATCGCTGCGAGAAGGACCCATGACAGGACGTATGATCGCCAGTCCGCCCCTTCCACGAAGATCCTGCCGAGCCCGTCGGGCCTAGCCGACTCTCCATGGAACAAAGCGGGTGTGAGCGACCATTTTGAAAAAACGGCCATCAGGAAAATGAGATAGGCCGCCCCCCCGGTCCCGTATCCGCTGAAGAGGGCACTGATGAAAAGATACTTTAGCAGGATGGCCATTACTATGGCCGTGACGCCTATGGCGCCCGTCGCGCTGTCCTTCATAACGGACAGCCTTCTTCTCCGGTCCGCCTCTGCATCACCCGTCGATTTTACGGCGATCCCGTCGAACGTATCGGCGAGGGCGTCTAAATGGAAGCCGCCATTTACTGCTATCAGCAGAAAGAGCGCCAGGCCGCTCACGATGGCAGGGGAAAAGAAGCGGGCCATGAGAAGGGCGCCAAGGGCAGCAATGGAGCCCTGCAAGGCCCCCACAAGGGGAAAGAACGCTGCAGAGCGGGCAATCTCCTTTTCCGTGACCTTTCCATCGACCCACACGGGGATGACGGTGAGGAACTGGATCGCCAGGAAAAGACCCTTCATGCCTCTTTCTCCCAGTCCGCCCTTTTCGTCACCGCCTGCGCAGCTCCGGTGAGAGGAAAAAGCTCAGGGTGTTCTCCCTATCCACCCTCTTGTATTCGATGTTGTCGATCATCTTTTTGATCAGCCGGGCCGATGCCCTTAAAGCGCCGTCGCCCAGCGGCTCCTCACCGGGGAATACGACATCCGAGAGAAGTATGTTCAGCGGCTCGCCCGCATCGGTTATTACGATGACGAGCTTTCCCCACTGGTCGTGCTTGCACGTGATCGTGATCTCGCCGGTCCTTTCCCTGTAAGCTCTGGTCGCAATGATCTCCAGAGCTTCTCTCAGGGCTGCCGCTATCTCCTCTATTCTTTCGGCGCTGAAGCCCTCCTGCCTCTCGATAGCTGCAACGAATTCCAGAAGCTCGGGCACTGCCGAGGCCCTGGCAGGCGCGCTTGTTTCAGCGACAACGTTCGACTTAGGGGCATCATGATTGCCGCCGTTTTTTTCCTCGCTCACGGTCCTACCCTCCTTCTTACGTACAGTGGTTAATATACGGCGAATCGGGCTGAGAAAACAAGCCTATTCCGGGCGGGCCGGGAGCCGGCTGGAAAGGAATAGCCCCTATTCCTGCTCTGTACGGCGGGCGGACAACTCGATGAACCGCGTTACACGCACAAGGGCACGGTCGAAGGACGGTGTCGTATAGGTGAAGGAGGCCACGGCAAGGCGGAACCTCCCCATTTCGTGGGAGGTCCTCAAGATGGTGGCGCCGACGATGTAGTCTTTGCCGGCCACATCGAAGCGGAGCTTCACCGATTCCTTTGCCATGAGCCGAAGAGTCCTGTCGTAACTGAATTTTACACCGCCCAGAGAAATATCGGCGATGCGCACCAGCACGCCGTCCACATATAGGGTGAGGGGGCTAGGGGCTGTTGGCGTCACGCGCAGGTACGTCCTTGCGCTGAAAGGGACGGCCTTTCCTTTTTGCATGACGACTAGGGCCTGTGCCGTCCCGCCGGCTGCCAGTCTGTAGTCGGGCAGGCAGGCAACCACAGATGCGGGAAAGCCGAATCGCTCGGTCCGGTTCTCGCCTTGCACCAGGTAGGTCACCGTGACCTCTCCGCTGCAGGCTGAAGCGTCCATGGGCGGCTCTGTCTGCGCGAGCACGAGTCTGGAGCCGTCCGCCTCATAGACTTTCGACTCAAGGACGAGGGCGGTTCCCTCCCGGCCGTCTGTCTCGACGACAATCCTGACGGCGATACCGGGAGCAATCTTCACCATATATTATATTTTCGCATCAACTCCGCCGAACTTAACCGCCTCGCCCACATCCTAAAACCGGTCAAAATTGTCCAAATAGCCCTCTTTTCGGGTCGGAAGTGTACTTTTAGCGAAAAGGCTAAACCTCCCTATCCCCTTGTACTCCCTTGGTTTTTCGGGTAGGGGGTGTACGAAAGTGTACGAAAGTGTACGTTTTTGGGGGCCAGGGCGGCGGCAACCGCCGCCGCTCTGGCGGGCGCACGCTTCCGTCTTGTGAAAGCGAAATAAAGTTTCAATTGTCAAAGAGCGGCCCTAACAGTAAAATTTTCTCTCATTCCTTTTCCCCTGTCAAAGTGACAACCAGAGGTGACAAAAAGCATCTCCCGGATTTTTTTATAAACTATCTCCCGACGGGGCGGATATTCGACACCCGCCAATACTGCCTGAAAGAGAGCTGCTGAATGTTTTTCTTGCAATACAACATTACTGGTGGCTATGATTAACGCATATGGCGGGAGCGGAGAAGGCGAAGGGGGCACACCAAGGATGAGCTGCTTCGTTTTTCATTCCGAAAGGGAAGTTATTTACTTTCTGATTCCTGAGAAGTAACTCCCAAGAAAACTATTGTATTACATTGGATAAATGCTAGAATACCGCATGTATAAGAAAACATCACCCCAAATGAAGCTGTTCGGCGTAGAGATGCAGGTATCCCCCTCGTTGCGGACGCGTCTTGAGTCTTCATGGGCCAGCCTTTTTAGATCCGAAGTTCTTCCACTTCTGCTTAAGAACGAAGATCAATATGCCATGCTTTACGGCAAAACAGGCAGACCCAATTTCAGCGTTGCCCGTCTTTTGGGTTTGTGCCTGCTGCAGGAGCTGAACGACTTTGGCGATCAACAAGCTCTGGACGAATTCAGCTTCGACATCCGGTGGCGCTACGCCCTGGATGTCGGTGAGGAAGAAGACTATCTATCCCGCCGCTCCCTTGTTGAGTTCCGAAGGCGGTTGGCAGCCAAAGACCCCGAGATGAAGCTGATCCGCAACGTATTCGACAATATCAGGGATGCAGCCGTTATGAAGCTCGGCTTATCATGCGCCAACCAACGCCTCGATTCTACCCATATCATCTCAAACATACGGGTACGGGGCAGACTGGCACTCTTCTCAAACACCCTCGATCTGTTCCTGAAAAGCCTCAATCAGGATCAATTGGCAAGGGTCCCTAAAGCGATCCTGGAATGGCAGGCAAGCGAGCCCGAGGGCTGGTTCGGATTGGGTCCTGCCGAGCAGAAAATCAAACTGCAAGAACTGGCTCAATATCTCTATGAGCTTATTCTCCTCTTTAAAGAGTTTGCAGACACAGAGCCCTATCAATTGCTCAACCGCCTTTTTTCAGAGCAATGCGAATTTGGAACCGATCAACAATCATCCAAGGTCCAGGTGAAGAAGAAGAGCGAAGGGGCGTCCCTTCAATCCCCTTACGATCCGGATGCCTCCTGCGGGCATAAAGGACCGGGATACAGCCTTCATCTCACCGAGACGTGCAATAATCCCAAAACAGAAATCATCACCGACTATGAGGTGCACGGCGCTGCCCGATCGGACATCGGCAAAGCCCTTCCGGTCATTGAACGCTTAGATGCTGCCGGGTGTAAGCCTCAAATACTTTTTGCCGACGGGGGATATCCGTCCGTTCCTTCCGCATTGAAGGTTACGGAGCAAGGCATAGAGTTCATGACACCAGTCAACCGCAGTCGATTATCCGACGATACAGTGGGCAGAGACCTTTTTACCTTCGACTCAAATGGCTTTGTTACGAAGTGTCCCATGGGCCATAGTCCCCTGGACCATCGCATATTGAGCGGGAACAATACCACACGGCGTTCTTTACATGCGATCTTCGACGGGGACCTCTGTCGATCATGCACGATGCTCGATCAGTGTCCTGTCCGAGCCCCCAACCATCGCAGCCAAGGCTGCCAGGCCCGTGACACGGTCGGGGGCTTCCGTCTTGAGATTAGCCCCGAGCTTCGCCTTAGGGATAAAATGTACGCCCTTCAGCAGACAACCGAATGGAAGAACCGGTACAGGATCCGCTCAGGGATCGAGGCAACTAACTCGGAGTTGAAGCGGTCACACGGAATCGGCAAGCTCCGCGTTCGCCGGATGGCAAAAGTATGCTTTGCCGTGGCATGCAAATTGACCGCCTGCAACATAAAGAGATGGGCCAAGGCCCATGCCTCTCTAAAAAGGCTGCTGCACGGCTTCCTATCGTCTATTTATGTTCGTATGAGGCCGTCCGGTCCGGTTAGGATATCCTTTCTTCAAAGAACAGCATCTTCCCTATGGATGCAACGGCCTGGGGCTTTACCAATTTGATAGTTGCGGGGAAGGCAGTTATTTCTCAGGAATCAGAACTTAAGAGCGTCCCCATTGGCCTCTCCAGGACCTTTTTCAGACTACCAACTTTTGGCCTGGAGTTTCTCCAGCAGCGTACGGAAATCCTTTACCCCCATGTCTGCAGCATACTGGCCTCCGAAATACCAGGCATCCTCACCCTCACCTTCTTTGCGAAGATAGTAAGTTAAACGGACGGATTTGTAGCGGTGTGGCCATTTGATGAGTTGAGCAACGAAGGCAGCTTCACGCCAGCCGTCGTTCGGTTCAGCGATTGGACCGAAACGTTCTGGCTCGATTGCCCAAACCTCGTCGATAATCTTACCAGTCACACGTTCGTGAGTCGTGGGGTTCGTGTACGTTACAGGATAGCCGGGGGGATGCTTCATTAGTTTTCCCATAGAGACACTCCTTTCGGTTTAGCATCTGACAATCAACTGGAGCATGTAAAGGTTGTGTCTTGTCGGTGCTTTCTTCAACGCTTTTCAATGATCGGGCGGAGTTGCTCTTTTCCCGATGTGACCAAGCCTTTAAGGTCCCTTTCCTCTTCAAGGCTAAGGCTCTTTCCTTCTCTTCTTCTATCTACAAGCAGCGCAGGCCAGTTACTCAGCTCGGATTCGTAAGTCTTTGCCTCCACGGTAAATAACCAACGTAATCTCCCTTTTACCCTTACTAATCTTCGAAGAAAAGAACTGAGCAATCGCCAAGGGAGCAGCAAAACAATTTATTAAAGTGAGAAAAATTTCGTGTCAGTGCACTTCGTCTCCTTGTATAAATAGGCTTAGCGGATAACGGTGTCCTTTCGCTTAGGATAGCCTACGCAAGAATCGTTTCTTCCACTTTGATCCGATCAGATCACCCATGTTACCCGGTCGGCTTCATCAAGTCGTTAGGTTTTATGAATCTACCCCGTTCTGATTTCTCTTTTCATCAGCTGACAGACCGGAAGGTTCGACATATTTTCCATTTGCGCCCAAAAATGAGCCCTTTGGATGGTATGTTCCGTCCGAGCCAAGAAAGGAACCAGCAATATGGTACTTACCATCCCTTCCCAGGAAAGATCCGGGAAAATGGTACTTTCCGTCACTTCCGAGGAAACAGCCCTTCGGATGGTATTTACCGTCAGACCCTAGAAATGAACCCTGCTCATGATACCTTCCATCACTGCCAAGAAAAGATCCTGGAGGATGATACTTCCCGTCAGAGCCAAGAAATTGATTTTGTGGGTGATAGCTTCCGTCGGAACCAAGAAATTCTCCCTTTCGATGGTATTTTCCATCTGAGCCCAAGAAAGACCCTCGAGGATGATATCTGCCATCAGAGCCAAGAAAATAACCTTTCGGATGGTATTTGCCATCAGTGCCTAAGAAGGAACCCTCCGTATGATACTCCCCGTCAATACCAAGGAATTTCCCTTTCATGAACCCTCCTCAGCTATCGAAAGTTATTGAACCACATCTAACTACTTTTTTTATGCCTATTAGACGTTTGCTCCCATTTTATGCCTTTGATTGGCAAGCAGTCAACAAAAAGTGGCCAAAACCCGTTCTCCGACACGTTCCTATTGTCGTACAACAGTAAATACAGATCGATAAACTCAATAAGTTTATTTAGGGAAAGCCCTATAGAGACGCGCTCAAGAACTCAAGAAAAAGTTTGAAACCCTCCCCGGATGCATCGAGACCGAATTTACGGGGCATGAAAGAATATTTAAGTTCTTAAGAGCGTCCCTGCCCCCCTCCCCATGGAGAGCTTTTGGGGCACCATGAAGAACGAGCTTATCAACCACCGTCGCTACGCAACCAGAGAGGAGGCACGCAGAGACATTACCGAATACATCGAGGTCTTCTATAACCGGCAGAGACGCCAGGCCCGCCTTGGCTACCTATCCCCGGCGGCTTATGAGCGGCAGTTCTATGCCAGGCGGGCAGCGGCATGAAGGACATTTCGCGTCCACTATTGACATCGGGGGTCATTGAGGGGATTGTTCGATCTTCCCCCTAAGCTTTTCCTTAAGCTCTGCAGTTTTAATTTCTCCTGCCATTATCTTTTCTTGAAGCAATGAGAGAACTTGCTTGGGCAATAATCGTTTCATTTCGCTTCTCTGAGAAGCTATAAGGAGAGCCGTGTTGATGAGGCTCTTGGCGCTGAGCTCAACTAAGTCTCGATGCCATTTGTTTGCTTCATCGTAGACTGTTTTCCCCCTTGTATGAATAACTTTTAGGCCGGCTTTAGCAAAGACGCTCTGCTCAACAAGCACGTAGTCAAGGTTAGACAAATTATCGCTTGTCGTGCTGAGCGCGGCTATCACCACTTGCAGATTTGACTTATCGTCTTCAACATGCCAGACGGATAGTGCATTGTCGTCTGTTTTGAGATCAAAAATAGCATCGGCTTGGAGATCGTCCGTTCCGAGCCACGTCAAAGCCTTGTCGTTCAACCATTTGGCTTTCCGAATTTTCCTCAAGAAGAAAGGCATTGGAGTGTTTCTTCAAGCTGTCTGAGGACTTGCTCCATGTCCTCCAGAAGCATCTCGTTCGGCTCTACCTGGATAGCTCTCCTTAAGTAAGGGATAGCGCTTGGATTGTCGAGATAAGCCAATCCAAGAGAAGCTGCATCTCTCACTCGCGCGTCGGGGTGAAATAGGCATTGCTCAAGCAGAACGAGACGATTGGAATACGTTTCGGGATGATCGATGCGCCCCAGCAGCCTTAAGGCTTCGCCTACTGCCTCACCATAAAAATCCGCTACAAAGACGAGGGAGCGAATGACCGCGAGTGCCGAGTGATCGAATTTTATGATCAGGTTCTCCAGCCTTCGGCTGAACTCGCTATCCATTCCATCCTCAAACGACTCTTCCTTGGCCTTTTCAAATTCGATTGAGATTTCTCTCGCCGCCTCCAGCCTGACTGCTCTTTCGATTAGCTTTGCGGTATTTTGCGATTGTGTATCGGTTCCCTCATCGGTGTTGCTTGAGGTCAACAAGACAACATCAGGCCAATAGAAGCAAGGCGAGACAGAGCCATAATCCATCAAATAAAGGTAATAAGGAGAGGACGTGGGCATGTTAATATCAGGCATTAGTTCATTGGAGTACCCGGCCGCTACGGCCTGGGAATATGGACCAAAAGGATCAGCAACCAAGATATGCGTAGCTGGAGAGGTGGCGGTAAATGCTTCAATATCGCGGGAAATACGACCAAGGGGTTCCCCACTGGGCGTGGCCGTTTCTGAGGTCACCAAACACCATTGGTTCAGGCCGGTGTTGAAAGGCTTCAAGCCTTCTGACAGCATCATTCTATGTCCCCCTGTGACGCAATCTCTTTGCCTATGTCTACTATCTCAAGAAAAAGCGGTATAAGAGCTTCTCTTGGAATCGGTTCGGAAATAGCTGCCGATGAGCTGACGTCTAACTCCAACCGAGTCTTATATTGCTCTGTGACATTAGAAACTGCCGGTAAGGGCCGAAGCGCCAAACGCCACATCGATACAGACCATCGTGAAAGTCTGTTTATCTCAAGACTCCTAATAGTCGCGCACGGTCTTGGCCTATTTATTTGATACAGAAAATCTGAGGACCGGTCATCAAGCTCAAAAGGTAGATAAGCTGACAATTCCTTGTACCCACTTTGACGATCCGGTACCGGGCGCGAGAGAACGGCTCCAAAGGCTAATCGCACGATATCGGGCGTGTCCATTTTCAGCCATGACATCATTAGATTAACAAATCCATCGTTAATCTCCATGAACTGACCGAGAACTGGAATACCCTCCTCAAGAGTACCAAAGGGATTAGGCATCAACAGCCAATCAAAGCGAAGGAGGCCTTTTTGTAGCACTAATCGTCCGCCATTAAACGGCCCCTCAGTTTGATGTAGTTGCATTTTAGGCTGAGAGATCACATTTTCAGGCGTTTCCCCGACAACTTTTTCCCACCAGTCCGACCCTTCATCCTGCGCCGAAAAAAAGGAGGTCAATCTCAACAATTCTGCTTGCCACGTACCTATGTCGGGTTTTTCCACGTTGCCCCTTCAGGCGATATAGTTTCAGTATCTATGTATCTTAATGAGATGGATACAAAAAGTCAAAGATTTAAAATGTTGCGTCGAAATCACCATCCCACACCATTTTATCGCAAAAATCCGTCAGTTGTTAAGTAGGGCTTCGGGAAGATTAACATCTTTGCCTTTTCTATGCCTTCCGCGCGAGATTCCCGCACCAGCACTCAAGCGGATTAGACAAGAAAAGGGGACAGGCTACTTTTTCAACGATGTCTTTCCTTCCTTGGCCCCACTCTTATGTAAAAAAGTAGCCTGTCCCCTTTTCCCTTCCCTTTTCCCTTCCGTTATTTTCTGTGTTTTCCGATGCCGGGCGCATGATACAGCACGTCGCCAGCCGTCAGATTGCCAGCTTTCTCTCCCAAGAGCAACCCTCGTATTTCTATGATCAGTTCTCGACGCGTTTCAAGCGTGGGAGAAACCGCCGCCTGACCAAGTTTCCTGTATAGATTAGCGGGAAGCCAGAATGATAGTTCCCATCCGAGTCTGTTTAGTAGATCGTATTCACTCTTAGGGCTATCCTCTTTAAGATTGGTTTGAAGCGATAGATACTCTGCGACTTTGACTGCTTGCTCTCTGGTTTTAAATTCCCATCGCAATTCTTCCAAAAAACGATCATTGTCTTTCTTGATCGATGCTTTGTACCTTTCGGTTATGATTAATTGGCCTGCGAATGTTAATACAGAGAGACATATGGCGGCCAACGGCAGAGATTGCTTTGAAATGAATGCCTTAACGAGACTTAGCATTGCACCTCCGTATAATTCGCTTAGATATAGATAGTTTCCATCCGGACAATAGCTATAACAATCATCGAACCTGAGTGATCAATTACCGATTGTAACATTCTAGCTTGTTCGGGACCAGCAAAATCTAGGACTACAGGAAGAATCAGGCAGAAAGTCATCGGTAACCCCCCATCGACGGATTTAAGGGGCCGGAGGAAATTTCGATGGATTTTCACGTGATCGAGGGGCCGGCCGGCGAGACTATACTGTTGGAGTATGTCGAGCCGGACCGGGTCCGAGAGACAGGGAAAAGGCGCGAAATTAACCCGGCCCTCCCCTACCCCTTCGGGAGGTCCGATATGTTCCAGCCCCCGCCCAGCGCCTTCACCAGCAGCACCGCTGCCGTCATCCGCCTTCCCAGGATGCCCAGGGCGGTGATCTTCGCGCTCAAGACCGTAGTCTGCGCGACTATGACGTTCAGGTAGGCCACCGTGCCCGCCCTGTACTGGTTTTCCATAACTGCAAGGGATTGCTCCGCGGCGGCCACTGCCTCCGCCTGCACGGCCGCCTCCTGCTCGAGTATGCGGAGGGCCGCCAGGTTGTCCTCGACTTCCTGAAAGCCTGTGAGCACGGTCTGGCGGTACGAGGCCACGGCGCCCTCGTAGGCGGCCCTCGCCTGCGCGGTCCGCGCCTTCCGGAGGCCGCCGTCATAGACAAGCTGCGAGATGGCCGGACCCATCGACCAGAACCGGGAAGGCCAGGTAAGCCATTTCGAAAGGTCCGTGCTGAGGAAGCCCGCCGCGGCGCCGAGGCTCACCGTGGGATAGTAGGCCGCGATTGCAACGCCTATCT
>Ga0208687_1000587_pt1 | contig 23327 bp, 14 predicted proteins | sample June2015DPH_6_10_FD_184695 | JGI IMG/M metagenome (GOLD analysis project Ga0208687, IMG submission 184695) | Peatland microbial communities from SPRUCE experiment site at the Marcell Experimental Forest, Minnesota, USA - June2015DPH_6_100... | ecosystem: Environmental > Terrestrial > Soil >...
GACGAGAGATACGTTATTCCAGTCCAGAAGCTCCACGTACCACTAGACAAACGAGATACCCACATAGGTCGCGAGTTAAGAATCTGAGCGGGGGGAGCCCCAATTACGGGTAAGGCCGGTTGCCACCCGCCTGTGGACGGCGGGTACCCGGCTACCATTGGGAGCGAAAAGAATAAGGTGCGCGCGGCCGGGGGGGGGTTATTGCACAAGTTCGTACCTTGCCGGGAGGAACGGAAAGACTCAAAGGGTAAGGAAAAGGGCAAACAAAGAAAAAGTGTCGGGGAAAAACAGTGGCGGGACGGGAATCTTATCGGCCGCGCCTATAGTCGGCGCGGCGTTCGGGCTACTATTAAACGGAGTATTTTCAAATGCGCTTACCCTGAGAAGTTCCTCCGCCGTTATTGACATCCTCGTAAAGAGGAGTATAATAAGTGTCCCTCGCGCGTTTGACGAGGGTTTTTGACTCGCTCTTTCAAAGTAGCGGCCGGTAGTTGCTTCTTGACATAGCCGCCGAAAGATGGTACAGTTGGAATGTCTCCAGTTCATTCGGGCTCTTTGAAAGCTCGCTCGAAAGACCTCTTGACTTTGCCGTAAAAGAGATTATAATAACAACTCTTGGTTGGTTGTACCGTTCTTTGAAAATAAAAAATAGTTAGGCCCCTATTAAAAGATTCAGGTGTCAAGTTCTTATTGAGAGTTTGATCCTGGCTCAGAACGAACGCTGGCGGCGTGCCTAACACATGCAAGTCGAGCGCGAAAGTCCCTTCGGGGGCAAGTAGAGCGGCGGACGGGTGAGTAATACATGGATAATCTCTCCCCGAGCTTGGGATAACCCCGCGAAAGTGGGGCTAATACCGGATAAGACCACGTTGCTCAGGCAATGCGGTAAAAGGTGGCTTTATTTTCGAATGAGGCTATCACTTGAGGATGAGTCCATGGCCTATCAGCTTGTTGGTGAGGTAAAAGCCCACCAAGGCTATGACGGGTAGCTGGTCTGAGAGGACGGCCAGCCACACTGGGACTGAGACACGGCCCAGACTCCTACGGGAGGCAGCAGTGGGGAATATTGGGCAATGGGCGAAAGCCTGACCCAGCGACGCCGTGTGGGCGATGAAGGCCTTCGGGTTGTAAAGCCCTGTCAGGTGGGAAGAAGGGTCCGGGAGCGAATAACTCCTGGATCTTGACGGTACCACCGGAGGAAGCACCGGCTAACTCCGTGCCAGCAGCCGCGGTAATACGGAGGGTGCAAGCGTTGTTCGGAATTACTGGGCGTAAAGGGCGCGTAGGTGGCTGCGTAAGTCAGGTGTGAAATCCCCCGGCTCAACCGGGGAACTGCACTTGATACTGCATGGCTAGAGTACAGGAGAGGGAAACGGAATTCCCGGTGTAGAGGTGAAATTCGTAGATATCGGGAGGAACACCGGTGGCGAAGGCGGTTTCCTGGTCTGATACTGACACTGAGGCGCGAAAGCGTGGGTAGCAAACAGGATTAGATACCCTGGTAGTCCACGCTGTAAACGGTGAGTACTGGGTGTGGGAGGTGTAATGCCTTCTGTGCCGAAGCTAACGCGTTAAGTACTCCGCCTGGGGAGTACGGCCGCAAGGTTGAAACTCAAAGGAATTGACGGGGGCCCGCACAAGCGGTGGAGCATGTGGTTTAATTCGACGCAACGCGAAAAACCTTACCTGGGCTTGACATGTGGAGAACCCGGTGGAAACACTGGGGTGCCCCGTAAGGGGAGCTCCAACACAGGTGCTGCATGGCTGTCGTCAGCTCGTGCCGTGAGGTGTTGGGTTAAGTCCCGCAACGAGCGCAACCCTCATCCTTAGTTGCCATCATTAAGTTGGGCACTCTAGGGAAACTGCCGCAGTTAATGCGGAGGAAGGTGGGGATGACGTCAAGTCCTCATGGCCCTTATGTCCAGGGCTACACACGTGCTACAATGGGCGGTACAAAGGGTTGCAAACCCGCAAGGGGGAGCTAATCCATCAAAGCCGTCCCCAGTTCGGATTGAAGTCTGCAACTCGACTTCATGAAGCTGGAATCGCTAGTAATCGCGGATCAGCATGCCGCGGTGAATACGTTCCCGGGCCTTGTACACACCGCCCGTCACACCACGAAAGCTTGTTGTACCAGAAGTCGCTGGTCCAACCCGCAAGGGAGGAAGGCGCCGAAGGTATGATAGGTGATTGGGGTGAAGTCGTAACAAGGTAGCCGTAGGGGAACCTGCGGCTGGATCACCTCCTTTCTAAGAGAAAACCCTAATAGGGGCCTACTATTTTTTTTAGGATCTATCGAGATAACATCTCGACCGGGCCTATAGCTCAGGTGGTTAGAGCGCACGCCTGATAAGCGTGAGGTCGATAGTTCAAGTCTATCTAGGCCCACCACTGGCAGCGATGAGTTTGACGAGTGGGGTTATGAGTTTCCGAACTCCGAACTCCGAACTCCGAACTATAAACTGTGCGTAAATGCTGGGGGTGTAGCTCAGTGGGAGAGCGCCTGCCTTGCACGCAGGAGGTCATCGGTTCAACCCCGTTCACCTCCACCAGTTGAGAGTTGATTCGATTGTTCTTTGACAACTGAATATGAAGTATTGATTTATGGTCAAGCTACTAAGGGCAAATGGTGGATGCCTTGGCGCCAAGAGGCGATGAAGGACGTGGTTAGCTGCGAAAAGCCCCGGGAAGCCGCTAAGCAGGCTATGATCCGAGGATTTCCGAATGGGGCAACCCATCCAGGGTAATGCCTGGATATTCCCTTGATGAATACATAGTCGGGGGGAGGCGAACGAGGGGAAGTGAAACATCTCAGTACCCTCAGGAAGAGAAAGAAATTCGATTCTCAAAGTAGCGGCGAGCGAAATGGGAATAGCCTAAACCTGGCATGCTTATAACCCGTGAGTGTTGCATGTCGGGGGTCGTAGGACTCTTTCGGAGGTCTTCACGGAGACCTCGGGAAGTTACAAAACCGTTCCGTAGACGAATAACATGGAAATGTTAACCACAGAGGGTGATAGTCCCGTAGTCGAAACGAAACGGCCTTCCTGGATAGAGTCCTGAGTACCACGGGACACGTGGAATCTTGTGGGAAGCTAGGAGGACCATCTCCTAAGGCTAAATACTACTTGGCGACCGATAGTGAACAAGTACCGTGAGGGAAAGGTGAAAAGCACCCCGGTGAGGGGAGTGAAATAGTACCTGAAACCATTTGCCTACATTCTGTGGTAGCTCGCAGCAATGCGGGTGACCGCGTACCTTTTGCATAATGAGTCAGTGAGTTACTCTGTGCAGCGAGGTTAAGCCGTTAGGTGGAGCCGTAGCGAAAGCGAGTCCGAATAGGGCGAATAGTTGCACGGAGTAGACCCGAAGCTGGGTGATCTATCCATGGCCAGGATGAAGTTCCGCTAATCCGGGACGGAGGTCCGAACCCACTCAGGTTGAAAACTGAGGGGATGAGCTGTGGATCGGAGTGAAAGGCTAATCAAACCCAGTGATAGCTGGTTCTCCCCGAAATATATTGAGGTATAGCCTCCCGTGATCGGTTATGGAGGTAGAGCACTGAATGGGCTAGGGGTCCTACAAGGCTACCAAACCCAACCAAACTCCGAATGCCATAACCCAAAGCGGGGGAGTCAGACGGCGAGTGATAAGATCCGTCGTCAAGAGGGAAAGAGCCCAGACCGCCAGCTAAGGTCCCTAAACTGTGCTAAGTGGGAAAGGATGTGGGTAGGCTAAAACAGCCAGGAGGTTGGCTTAGAAGCAGCCATCCTTTAAAGAAAGCGTAATAGCTCACTGGTCTAGCAGACCTGCGCCGAAAATGTAACGGGGCTCAAGCACAGTACCGAAGCTGCGGATTCGCACCTCGTGTGCGGATGGTAGGGGAGCATTCTGCTAACCTGTGAAGGTATCTCGTGAGGGGTGCTGGAGGAGGCAGAAGAGAGTATGCTGACATGAGTAGCGATAAACAAGGTGAAAAACCTTGTCGCCGTAAGCCCAAGGTTTCCTGAGCAAGGGTAATCCTCTCAGGGTTAGTCGGTCCCTAAGGCGAGGCCGAAAGGCGTAGTCGATGGGAAACAGGTTAATATTCCTGTACCACCAGATAGGTGTTTGAGCGAAGGGGGGACGGAGAAGGGTAGGCCATCCGGGTGACGGAAGTCCCGGTTTAAGCGTGTAGGGGGATCCCATAGGCAAATCCGTGGGGTCATAACCCTGAGGCGTGATGAGGATCCCGCGTATGCGGGAGCAAACTGGCTGATCCCACGCTTCCTAGAAAAGCCTCGTAGTGAGTCTGTCTGGTGACCGTACCGTAAACCGACGCAGGTGGGCGAGGAGAGAATCCTAAGGCGCTTGAGAGAACCCTGGTTAAGGAACTCGGCAAAATCACACCGTAACTTCGGGAGAAGGTGTGCTCCGGCCGGTGTAGGGACTTGCTCCCGAAGCTGGCTGGAGTCGCAGTGAAGAGGGGGTGACGACTGTTTACTAAAAACACAGGACTCTGCTAACTCGCAAGAGGAGGTATAGGGTCTGACGCCTGCCCGGTGCTGGAAGGTTAAGGGGAGATGTCAGCCGCAAGGCGAAGCGTTGAACCGAAGCCCCAGTAAACGGCGGCCGTAACTATAACGGTCCTAAGGTAGCGAAATTCCTTGTCGGGTAAGTTCCGACCTGCATGAATGGCGTAACGATTGCCCCACTGTCTCGACCAGGGACTCAGCGAAATTGTATTGGCGGTGAAGATACCGTCAACCCGCGGCAAGACGGAAAGACCCCATGAACCTTTACTATAACTTGACAGTGAACTTCGGGGTAGCATGTGTAGGATAGGTGGGAGGCTGTGAAGCCCTGGCGCCAGCTGGGGCAGAGCCAACGTTGAAATACCACCCTTGTTGTTTTGAGGTTCTAACTTGGGCCCCTTATCGGGGTCGAGGACACTGTCTGGTGGGTAGTTTGACTGGGGCGGTCGCCTCCAAAAATGTAACGGAGGCGCACGAAGGTTGGCTCAGGCTGATTGGAAACCAGCCGCTGAGTGTAAAGGCATAAGCCAGCTTAACTGTGAGACAAACAAGTCGAGCAGAGACGAAAGTCGGTCTTAGTGATCCGGTGGTTCCATATGGAAGGGCCATCGCTCAACGGATAAAAGGTACTCTGGGGATAACAGGCTTATCTCCCCCAAGAGTTCACATCGACGGGGAGGTTTGGCACCTCGATGTCGGCTCATCGCATCCTGGGGCTGAAGAAGGTCCCAAGGGTTTGGCTGTTCGCCAATTAAAGCGGTACGTGAGCTGGGTTTAGAACGTCGTGAGACAGTTCGGTCCCTATCTGCCGTGGGCGTAGGATAATTGAGAGGGGCTGTCCCTAGTACGAGAGGACCGGGATGGACGGACCTCTGGTGTACCGGTTGTCACGCCAGTGGCATATGCCGGGTAGCTATGTCCGGAAGGGATAACCACTGAAGGCATCTAAGTGGGAAGCCCGCCTCAAGATTAATTATCCCGTCTGGTAGCAATACCGGGCTAAGATCCCAGGTAGACTACCTGGTTGATAGGTTAGTGGTGTAAGTGCAGCGATGCATTGAGCCTACTAATACTAATCGATCGAGCGGCTTGGCCATATTTTAATACTTCATATCGGTTGTTTTAAAATTTAAAGTTTGAGTCTCGAGTTTTGGGTTTTGAGTTGAAAAAAGGTTCTTGTGCTGTTAACTCAAAGCTCCATGCTCAGAGCTCAACGCTGTCTTTAAAAGTTTCCCGGTGGCCATGGCGGAGGGGTCACACCCGTTCCCATCCCGAACACGGAAGTTAAGCCCTCATGCGCCGATGATACTGCAGGGGCGACTCTGTGGGAAAGTAGGTCGTTGCCGGGAGTAAAATTAGGCCCCAAGGTGGAAATAACCTTGGGGCCTAATTTTTTGCCCGCGGTCGGGTTAATTGGAAGCCCGGCCTGTGGCCTGGCTTCCCGGATAGGAGTGAAGCACAATTTATTTGCACTCCTTGAGCCCGCCAGAAGGCGGGCCTGCGGAGCGCTCCCGGTCCGCGCCTTTTCCGTCGTTTGCTCGGCGCGGCATCCTCGACGTACCACAGATGTACGCCTCCGGCGCGCGCTTTCGCAAAGCAAAGAAAAATCCATCGTAATTTCCTCCGGCCGCAAAAGAGGCTTACGTATAGCACCTACCAAGCGAGCGTGCGCCGTAAGGGCTGAGAGCAATGGTTACCACGAGAAAGGGAGTTCTTTGAGAACAAGGACGGCACGGGGAAGCGAAGACACCCGGCCGCCCTCAAATCTGTTACACTATCTTTATGTCCGATTTTCTCCCGACGACAAGAGGGGAGATGGAAGAACAGGGCTGGGATGCGCTCGATGTTATCCTGGTGTCCGGCGACGCCTATGTCGACCATCCGTCATACGGGACCGCTGTCATAGGAAGGGTGCTCGAAGCGGCCGGTCTGCGGGTCGGCGTGATCGCCCAGCCGGACTGGAGAAGCACCGGGGATTTCTCGCGCCTCGGTATCCCCAGGCTTTTTGTCGGGATCACCGCCGGCAACCTCGACTCGATGGTCTCCAATTACACGTCGCACAAGAAGCGCCGGCTTCGGGACGCCTATTCTCCGGGGGGAAGGCCGGGACTGCGTCCCGACAGGGCGACGGTCGTTTATGCCAATCGCGTGCGAGAGGCGTTTGGCCGTATCCCCATTATCCTCGGGGGTATCGAGGCGAGCCTCCGGAGACTCGCGCACTACGATTGGTGGGACAACAGGGTGCGAAGGTCGCTCCTCCTCGACGCGAAGGCCGATATTCTGGTTTACGGAATGGGGGAAGCGCAGGTCCTGGAGATCGCACACAGGCTCGATAGAAGAACCGATCTGGCGGGCATACCGGGCACCGTCATTGTGCAGGGGGCCTCGCCGTCCCCGGCGGGATCCCTTGAGATTCCCTCTTATGAAGAGGTCAGGGATAACAAGGACGCTTTCAATAAAGCTTTCCGTCTCATCGCACAAAACCAGAACCCTTTCCGCGGTAAAGCCTTGTCGCAGCGACATGGCGACCGCTTCGTGGTGCAGCTTCCTCCTGCCATGCCTCTCACCGAGCACGAGCTCGACGCGATCTATCGTCTTCCTTATCAGAGGATGCCTCATCATTCTTATGAAAAGGAGGGCGGTGTTCCCGGTTTCGAGACGACCCGCTTTTCCATCGTGTCTCACCGGGGTTGCTGCGGTTCATGCAGTTTCTGTTCTCTGTCGATGCACCAGGGAAGGATCATCCAATCGAGGAGCGTCGAATCGGTCCTGGAGGAAGCGCGTGTGGTTTCCGGGATGAAAGGGTTCAGGGGAACGATCACGGACGTGGGCGGGCCGACTGCCAATCTTTACCGGGCCGGGTGCGCCCGGTGGGCAAAGGAGGGCGGATGCGACGACCGTGACTGTCTCGTGCCCGAAAAGTGCAAGGCCCTGAAGATAGGTTATAGCGACGCCATGCGCCTTTACCGCGCAATCCTGAGCCTGCCGAAAGTAAAACATATGTTCCTGGAGAGCGGCCTTCGGTACGACCTGCTCGTCCAGGAAGAGGCGGGTGACTATTTTGAGCACATATGCCGGCATCATGTGGGAGGCCAGATGAAGGTGGCGCCGGAGCATGCGGCAAACAGTGTTCTCAGGCTCATGAACAAACCCGGTTTTCAGGTCTACGAACGCTTCGTGCAGCGCTTCAGGGAGCTGCGGGAGAAGACGGGGAAAGACGTCTATCTGGTCAATTACTTCATAAGCTCTCACCCGGGGGCCACGCTTAAGGACGAAGAGGACCTTGCCTCATATCTCAAGCGGCGGCACATGCGCCCCGAGCAGGTGCAGGACTTTACCCCATTGCCCATGACCCTCTCGGCGTGCATGTACTATACCGAAAAGCACCCCGTCACCGGGGAGAAGATGCACGTAGCCAAGTCTTTTCAGGAGCGTAAGATGCACCGGGCCCTCATTCAAACTTGTTGATTCCCTGATAGCTTGCCCGTCAGTTTCAGGCATTCTCGTGGAGGATTTCGAGCAGTTCTTTCCCGAACGCTTCAATCTTCTGGGGGCCCAGTCCGTAAACTTCTTCCAACCCGGTTAATGTTTCAGGGTTCTTCCTGGCAAGGTCTTCCAGCGTCCGGTTACTGAAGACCATAAAGGCAGGCATGTCCTGGGAATTCGCATATTCGAGCCGCCAGTCTTTAATGGCCTTCATCCTGGCGGATTCCTCAGCACTCATCGGGCCTGCAACTCTTTCGATGCGAGATTTCTTCTCCTTCGATTTCCCCTTCCGGGTCAGTGCCGGCGCCGTGAAGGTATGCGGAACTCTTCTCGGGGAGCCGGGGTCACATACGTCGCAATGGCCGCACGACTGAATCCGATTGGCATCCTTAAAGTACGTGAGGATCCCCGCGTGCCGGCATTCACCGCCTTCGGCGTACTGGACGATGGCATCGAGAGATTTCCAGCGTGCGTGCTTGATTTCAGCCGGGGCATCACTTTCGCGTATAAAAAATGACTGAAGGCTCCGATCTTTCTTTGCGTACAACAGAAGACAGGTGGAGTCTTCTCCGTCCCGGCCCGCCCGCCCCACTTCCTGATAATAATAGTCGAGATTGGCCGGCATCTGATAGTGAATGATGAGCCTCACGTCCGGGTTGTCGACGCCCATGCCGAAGGCATTCGTAGCCACCAGTATCCTGACTGCGCCTTTGTCGTATCGGCCTTGTACGGAGTCACGCTCTTCGCTTGAAAGCCCCGCATGGTAATAATCGACGCCGGGATACCTCGTCCGCAGCTCGCTGTCGAGGTTCTCGCACTGCTTCCGCGTTCCTGCGTAAATGATAATTCTTCCCCGAGGCGTTCGGTCTATCGCTTCCCGAACAAGGGCCGTCTTCTCCGTCTCGTCGTCGCAGTACTCAACCTGGTAATAGAGATTGGGGCGATAGAAGCCGTAGACATGCCGGCTTGGCGACTTCAGCGCCAGTTGTTTCGCGATGTCTCTCAAAACCTGCGGAGTGGCCGTGGCCGTGGTGGCAAGAATGGGAACATCCGGGCGCAGGGTGCGGAGGAGATTGAGCTTGCCGTAATCCGGTCTGAAATCATGTCCCCACTGGGATACGCAATGAGCTTCGTCGACGGCAAAAAGCGAGATGGGAGCGGTCTTCACCCAGTTGTCAAAACCGGGTTTCTGAATCCGTTCGGGAGAAAGGTAGAGCAGGAATGAATCACTTGCCCTGAGCTGGTGAAAGACGCGCCGGTTTTCGGTCGCGTCCTGGCCGGAATTGATACATCCGGAAGGGATGCCCTTTGCCTTCAAGGCCGACACCTGGTCCCTCATCAGCGAGATGAGAGGCGTTATCACCAATGTAATCCCTTTCCGACAGACGGAGGGGAGCTGATAGCATAGGGATTTTCCTCCGCCCGTCGGCATTACGGCCAGTGTATCCCGCTTGCTCAACACCGATGAGATAATCTCCCATTGGCCGTGACGAAAGGACTGGATGCCGAACGAATTTTTCAGGATGTGGCGTATCGCTGATTCTTCCAAAGCATTCCCAAGCGCTCCAATGAAGCCGGCCGGTCTCTGTGTATACTATATCGGTTCTTCCTTACGCGTCAACAACAATGCTTTTTTCTCCCCGGCAAGGCGACGCCATGTCTCTACTTTTGAGGGTTGCCAGGGAATAGCCGCAGCCAAATACGGCCGAAGAGGACCGGAAGCCAGTGGCGGGCCGGGATTGGGGGGGCGCAACAGAAACATCCGTTTCAGGAAGAAGCAGATAATGCCTACACCTACAAGTGGTGAATCAGCAGTGGGGCGAAGGCAGATCATTGCCACGAGAAAGGAACGCGTGGGCTGACAGAACGAGCGATTGGGGTCAGGTCTTGTTTCTTGCATTGCTTTTAGCCCGAGATGGAGATGTGCAAAAAACAAGACCTGACCCTCACTGCTTCCTCAGGGCCGCGCGTCCTCACGTACCACAGATGTACGCTCCGGGCGGTCCACCCGCTTGCGCGGGTACCCGGTCGATCACGCCGAAATCCATCGAAAGTTCCTCCGGCCGCTCGGCGTGCCGAGTTCCCGTTGCCATTGAGATTTCGTCCCTGGACCCGCACTTCCTCTTCTGCTCAAAATAGGAACTCAACATTACCGTTCTCGGCCACAAGTGCCATTTCGATACCGGCTGCTATCGCCCTTGGATCACGAAATTCGTAAAACATCATGCCAGGTTTTGTTCACCCGTCCGGTTTCGATAGTCCTCGAGGTCTTTTTCGGTCATCTGATCGGGTGGGACGAGGCGGTAGTGTTTTTCCTGGGCTACGACCAAACCGTTCTTGCTCTCTTCGAACATGAAAAGAGCTATGAGATTATCGGCCATGAACTGGGCTGCTATGGGCCGGCATATAAGGGCGGGAAACTTGGCTTTGCAGAGGGCAAGGTCCTGCTCGATCTGGACAATACCGACCTGGTCGTTAGCGCCTCCTTTTGCCTGGACGGGAAATACGTAATGTGCTCCGCATCGATTTACCCCTATATAAATCTCGTCGGTTTCTACCTGTCCCATGTTGGAAACGAACGTCCTTAAGTGCGACTGAAGGGAATAACAGGTAACGCCGGTAAAGATATCGATGAGGCGGTTATAACGGAGCTTTGCTAGGAGGGCCTGTTCATCACTCAGCGCATACTTTGCGATAATTCCGGGCGTACCTTCGGGAATTTTCGTTTCGGAGCGTCCGAGGGTAGGCACTACCCTTGATATTGCCGTCAGGGCAAAGAGGTACCTTGCAGCACCATGCGGGCGGATTATCCAGGAGCGATCATGGGGAGCGCATTCGATTATGCTTTGCGGAAAGCGGGAGCGATAGCGAAAGCTGTAGACAAGGTCGCCTATGTTCTTTGGAAGGCTGATACCGATCTCCGACGCTGCTTTGACTATCTCGTCCCTCGTAAAGGGAACTTCTGTCATGCCCGGTTTGTAGCGCTTGAAGAAGATGCGCTCTATTATCTTCGTATACCTGTTGCGCGACCTCCCTTCCTTCTCCGCCATCTTAGACGCTCCTATCCCGGCCACCGAAGGACTACAACTTCCTCCCTCATCTGTGTCTTGGTAGCGGTAGCCAGTCTTGTTCTGAATAGGTCTATGGAAATCAACTCATAACCGAGTGATTGGGCGATGTCAGCCAAGAGCCTGCCGGTCTGTATCGTGATCCTCAGGTATGAGGCCTGATCGCCTACAACGTACCCAAGCATAGCCCCCGGCTTCAGTGCTCGGCGCAGGTCGGATAAGTGGCGGGCCATGCCACCGAAATAGAGCTTTGTCACCTTCGAATACATCCTCTCGAAACCGGATGTTTTCCCTAAGGCTATGCGGCGGCTTTCGATCCGACCGGCGAGTTCCTCGATCTCCCGGTTCTGGGAAATCCAAAGGTCATCATCGTCGCCTTTATAAACGTTCCGCGTGTTCGAGCGCAGGAGACCTTTTTTAAGGGAGCGCAAGTCGCTTTTGGTTTTGATGTGGCCGAGTAAAACGCTCTCCAACCGGGTGGTGCGAGTGTAGTCCTTTTCATTCGGGTAAGGCGGCGAAGTGAAGACAGCATCAATGGAGCTTGGAGGCAGCAATTCGTTCAGCTGGCGGGCGTCAGCAAGATAAACGCGAGAAGGGGTGTTCTTCAACTGCAGTAGATTCTTTATATCCCTGGCAAATGAGTGAATCTCGGATAGCCAGTTTGGCACAACGCAGGCATCGGCTTTCTTCGTCCTGGCAACCCCCACTTCAGGGCCAAACTCCAGGTTGCTCGCGTGAAGAACCGCCGTTTTGGCAAAGGCCAACAATGCGTGACGGAAAAACTGCTGATCCGAGAACCGATTTATATGATCAAGCAATACTAAACACTTGTGCAACGGTAGCGGGCTGATGGAATCTGTGAGGAGTAGACCGGCTGCTTCGGGGGGCAGGGTGCGGAGGCAGGCAGTATCAAAAGCAATGTTGCTCGATCTCAGAGAATCGGAAATGCCTTGTGTGCCCAACTCGGCCAAGGCGCTCTTGCCTATTGCCGCACAACAGACGCGAAGGGCATCGGGGTCGACATCCCAATCAGTTTTGACAGAGCTGGCGAGATGGGCAACAGGGTTAGCCTCTACCCCCATGCCGTTTATTCCGAGTTTCTTGGCTTCAACGATTGTCGTACCGGTACCGCAAAAGGGATCGAGAATTACCGAATCCTTTGACAGACAAAATCGTTCAATGTACTGCCGGACCAGGTGCGGTGGAAAGGAGAGAATGAACCGATACCAGCCATGGACAGGCTGATCAGCGGAATCTATTTTATTGGCGCTTCCGTTATTTCGGACTGGTAGCCCGTCAAACAGGGAAGCCTGACCGCTGTGTGGGATGATATTCATGAATAGACCCTAATCAAACATGAAGCTGCTTCATATCTAAACATAATTGGAGAAAAAATGACAAAAAAACTACGCCCTGTATCACCCTATCACGAAATCGATATCCAGTACCGTTATCTCCCCGTCTCCATCTATATCCCCCTTGCCGAGGGTTCCCGAGCAGTTGTGACAGTTGTAGATCGTCTTCAGGTATTTCTTCTCAAGGAGCGGCGAAATGAGGTCATAGTACTTCTTTTCGCCTCTGTGCTTAAGTTTATAGAATGAATAAAGGCCTTGGACGCCTTTGAGGGAATTGCATGACTTACAAGCCCATATCTGGTTGTGGATGCCTTGTATCTTGTCGCAGACCGGGCAGCGCTCGTTGATCCTGAGCGATCTCGGAACGATGTGCTCCCTTGTGAGATCCTTTTCAGCCCCGCAGTAAATGCAATGCGGGTCCGATTCGATGAGTTGCCAGTCCTCGCGGGTGATTTCCGACCAACTCTTGGCGCCTGACTTCAGATCCCTGAAGGTCTGCTTGATGAAACCGTAGTGTCTGCCTTTGGCCTCCCTGCCGTCAGGGGCTTGGAAGGCGCTCCTCGCGACGATCTTGGCGTATTGATAATAAATGATATCCTGAATAGTGCTTACGTCCCTGTCGGGCATCTGTGTCCCTGATTCTTTCTTACATGGATGGATGATTTTTGCAAGCAAAAAGGGAGCACAACTCAAAACTCAACACTCAACACTGCTTTTCGCAGTCGTTCGGTCCTATAACTCAACACTCAACACTGCTTTAAAAAAGTACACTTTCGTACACTTTTGTACACCCCCTCCTCAAAAACCCAAGTAAGCACAAGGAATCCGGAGATATTGCCTTTTCGGAACGGCTTGAAGGTACTATTCCCCCGGCTCTTCCGCCTCGAGCTTTTGGATGTCCCGAATATGGAGATGTTCCCTCAGGAGAAGGACGAACCCTACGATAGTATAGGGTATGTACCAGGACGCATGATAGAGTATGGAAACCGTGAAGCCTTCCCACTTCGGGACGCCGAAGATGGAGAGCAGATAGACCAGAAGGAATTGATAGAGCCCGACGTAGCCCGGGGACGAGGGGACGGTGATGCCGATGTTCAGAAGCGCGCAAACGAAGGGTATGTATCTGATGTCGGTGCTGACGCCGAGGGCGAGGGTGACGACATACAGGGCCATGCTCATGGAAAACCAGATTAGAAAGGATAGGATCACAAAATAGATTATCGTCAGCGGCGAGCCGATGCGGGCGAGGTTTTCCTGTATCTCGATTATCCTCTTGCCGAACCTCGAAAGAAAAGACTTCTCCAGCGTAGTGAACTTTGCTGCCAGGCGGTTAGCGAAGCTCGGCCGGGAGAGCAGGATGATCATTACGACGAAGACTGCGACGAGACCCACGATAATGCAGATCGCCTGGGACACCTTCGGAGGAAGACTGGAGCCGGGGAAGAAGACAAGCATCATGAGCAGCAGCCCCGTCAAGTCGAAGAACCGATCAAGGAGGACGGTCGAAAAACTGTAGGTAAAGGAAAGGCCCTTCTTGCGGCTGAGCACGTAGCCCCTGGCGACCTCGCCCATGCGGGCGGGCATGACGTTGTTGATGAACATGCCTATGAGAAGGGCCGTAAAGGTCTCTCTAAAACGCACTTCCGACCCCGCGACCCTGGACCACCTGAGGGAGGAAAGACAGATCGCCGCCGCGATGAAAACCAGCGGCAAAAAGGCGAGGAGAGGGTTCATCTGCTTGAGCATCGCCCATATCTGCCGGAATTCGATGCCCTTCAAGGCAAAGCAGAGGAGGACGATACTGACGGCGAAGCCGAGGGCTGTGATAAAAGTATGCTTTCTCATTGGCTAACGGATTATAGTGTATACGGACACAATTTTCCACCCTTTTCGGGAGTGGGCGGCTGCTTTGTTCGTTTAGTGATTGACTACCGAGTAGAACCGTGGTATTCCACAACTTATGAAGGTTGCAGATAGGGCCGTCTGCTGGTTGCCGGTGTTTTTCGTGCTTTTGACGCACACGGCCACACCTTTGCTCCACAGCACAATCTGCGCCGATTGCCTCTGCCCCGCTCAGTTATCTTCGGAAGACGGCGGCTGCAACGAATTGACACATTTCAACCCGTCGGGATCAATTCATCCCAAGAATATGCACGGCCCCCGCCGGACGGGGGAAAGGGGTTTTTGCTCGGTCTGCGCGCATGCTACCGGCGTTCCGCCCGCGCACCAGGAAAGACCTTCCTTCACCGGGGTGTTTTTGGAGTGCCCGGCTCCGACCCCGGTTCCTTCATCGACCCGCCCCCAGGTATACAGACCTCCCGAGATCGCCTGACCCCCTGGGCCCGTTGCCGCAACACCTGGTTCAACACCTGGTTTCCTTTTTAGCGCTGAGGAGGTCATTCAAGTGATAAGACCGCCCTTTGGGAAAAGCTCCCTTATCTTGTTTCTCGTGGCTGGGATTGTCTTGTTTCCCTTACTGTCCGCGCCGGTGAGAACAATTTCGAGATCATAGTACACCCGTCCGAGACCGTAGAGGCAGGGCACGCGATGGTAGAGCTGCACAGCAACATGGCCGTCAGCGGCACTACGCAGAAGACCGATGGCGTGCTGCCCACGCAGCATGCCCTTAACGAAAGCCTCGAAATCGCGTACGGCTTCAATTCCTGGTTCGAGACGGCCGTGTACACTGCCGCAAGCGTTCAACCTGGAATGGAGGGGCGATGGGTCGGTGAGCGCATCTTTCCCCGCGTACGGGCTCCTGAAAGCTGGGGCTTGCCCGTCGGGCTCGGCCTGGCGACAGCCATAACGTACCAGCGCCGTCAATTTTCGGTCGATATGTGGACTGTGGAAATCCTCCCGATTATCGACAAGCGGTGGGGCCCTTGGTACCTGTCTGCCAATCCGGGCATAGGCCGCTCCCTCAAAGGGCAAAATACCTGCCGCGGCTGGGAGTTCAGCCCCAGCTTCAAGGGCAGCTACGACATCACCCGAAAGGTCGCCGTAGGCTTCGAGTATTACTCATCCCTCGGCCCCGTCAATGGGTTGGATCCGGTCCGGGAACAACAGCACACACTTTTCTCTGCCGTCGATCTTAACCTCGGGCCGGACTGGGAACTAAATTTCGGCGCGGGAGCGGGTCTGACAGGTGCATCCGATGCCCTTGTACTGAAAATGATCCTTGGCCGCCGATTCTGAAAATAGCCTTGCTGCCCCGCTGAGGCCGGACGACGGAGGCAACTCGCCGACCGCGCCTCCGGCGCGGCGACCGGACGACGGAAGGGGGGGGCGCCGAAATGGGGTCGTCCTGCCGGCCCCGCCGAATCTACTTGAGTCCTCGGCTCAATCGTGGTCTAATTAAGGCGCCGGAGGTACCTATGTGTCAGACCGTAGCCTATCTCATTCAGGGAGATAAAGAAGTCCTCGTGCTGCAGGATGTGGTAAGCATCACGCCGGAAGGACAGACCGTCAGGCTGGTCAACCTGTTCGGGGAAGAGAAGGTGATCGAGGGAAGGATACGCCAGATCGACCTTCTCTCCCACAGGATCACCATCCACGCGGGCCGGCCGTCATGAGCAGCGGCCGTCTGCGTTAGAGATCCTGCCGCCCAAGTCTAAGGAGCCTTGACAATACACGTTCTATTGTTGTATTAGTGGCACGAAGGCCATGGCGAAGGCCATGCACGGAAGCGAAGAGGTCCGAATGAAGAAAATAGGCATCATAGGAACCGGCTCCTACTTGCCGGAAAAGGTAATGACGAACCATGATATCGAGAAGTTCCTCGATACGTCGGACGAATGGATATATACGCGCACGGGCATAAAGGAAAGAAGGATTGCCGATAAGTCTGCGGCCGCGTCCGATCTGGCCAGGTCTGCCTGCCAACGCGCCATGGAGACGGCGGGAGTGAAGTCCGACGACATCGACCTCATCATCCTCGCCACCATAACGCCCGATACGCACTGCCCGGCCGGCGCGAACTGGCTGGAGGCCAAGCTCGATTGCCGCAAAGCCGTTTCTTTCGATGTCACCGCCGCATGCTCGGGGTTTATTTTCGCCCTGCACCTGGCGGACAAGCTAATACGCTGCGGCACGAACAGGGTGGCCCTCGTCTGCGCCAGCGAGATCATGACGAGGACCGTCAACTGGCAGGAGAGGGAAAGCTGTATTCTCTGGGGCGACGGCGCGGGCGCCGTAGTCTTGACCGAGACGGAGACGGGGCACCAAGTCGTCTCTACGCACATCCATACGGACGGGGCTGCCGGCGATACGCTCCTCATGCCCGGCGGCGGCTCCCTTACGACGCCCATCTCCTACGAGAGCGTGGACAAGAAGCTCCACTTTCTCAAGATGATCGAGGCCAACAAATCGTTCAAGGTCGCAGTGGGCAGGTTCGCGGAGGCAGCGGAAGAGGCGGCCGCCTCCGGCGGCTACGCCATGAAAGATATCGACGTCATAATCCCCCACCAGGCTAATATCAGGATCATCCAGGGCATGGCGAAGAAGCTCCAGGTGCCCATGGCAAAGGTCTACATGACCATCGAGCGGTACGGGAACATCTCTTCCGCAACCGTTCCCATAGCCCTCGATGAGGCTGTGAGGAACGGAACCATCGTGAAAGGAAAGCGGGTCGTCCTCACCGCCTTCGGCGGCGGGCTGACCTGGGCAAGCAGCCTGATCGAGTGGTGACGCTCCGGGTCGGCGCTGTTCTGCGACTGCCCCGTAGTCGTGTTCAGGGCCTATCCCTAAGGTATTGCCGCCGCAAGTGGCCGCGGAAGCTCTTTAGGGCGTAACGGGGCATGGCCCCGGGCATGCGCCTATACGACCTTGCCGCTTTTTTTTGTTGACAATCAGGCTGTTTGCCCGTTCAAATGAGTGGAGAAATGGCCGAAGGAACTATTTTCGAACGGTTGGATCCTATCTTCCACCCGAGGTCCGTTGCGCTTATCGGGGCTTCCGGGAAACCGGGCAAGATAGGAAGGCTCTTCGTGGATGCTTTCATGGAGTCGGGGTTCCGCGAGCTCTACCCGGTGAACCCCGGGGAGCGGGACATCCTGGGATTTCAGGCCTATCCGTCGGTCCTTCTCATACCCTATCCTGTGGACATGGCAGTAATAATCACCCCCGCGGCCACTACCCCCGCCGTAGTGAAGGAGTGCGTCGCGAAAGGGGTGAGGACGATCGTGATCAACACGGCCGGCTTCGGCGAGTCGGGGATCAAGGGGAAAGAGGCGCAGGACGAGATGGTGCGCGTTGCCCGCGAGGGCGGCGCTCGCATCATAGGGCCGAACTGCATAGGTATATACTGCCCGGCGTCGAAGCTTCCTTTCCTTCTAAAACAGGGCAGGGAGGCAGGCTCGGTGGGTCTCGTGTCCCAAAGCGGTTTTTTCGCCGATTACCTCACCATGATCGCTACGGAGAGGGGAATCCATTTCAGCAAGGCTGTAAGCTGCGGGAACGAGTCCGACCTCACGGCTGTCGATTTCCTCGAGTATCTGGGAGAAGACCCGGAGACGGAAACGATAGTCGCTTACATCGAGGGTTTAAGGGAGGGAAGGCGGTTTTACGATGCAGCCAGGAAGATATCGAGGAAAAAACCGATCATACTCCTGAGAGGCGGATTGACGGAAGGCGGTGCCCGGGCTGCCGCCTCCCATACCGGGGCTCTTGCAGGGTCCCGGCCGGTGTGGGAAGGCGTCCTTCGCCACACGGGGATCGTCCCGGCATCGAGCTTCGAGGAAGTCCTTGACTGCCTCTATGCCTTCCATCTCCAGCCGCTGCCGTCAGGCGCCAGGGTCGGCATCGTCAGCGGGCCGGGAGGCATAGCCGTTGCCACGACCGACGCCTGCCTCGAGCTGGGCCTCGGCGTACCCCAGTTCTCGCCGGCTACGGCGGAGAAGCTCCGTGCCTCCATGCCCGTCGTGGGAGGCAGCGTCGCGAACCCTATCGACCTCTCCCTTGCCTCGCTGCTGGGGCCCCGTGTTTTCCGCGACGCCGTGAGAATTCTTTCCGGCGAAAAGAACATCGATATGATCCTGGTGATCGCAGTCGTGGGAGGCGAGCGCCTGCGCGACCTCATACTGGGGGCCGTAGACGGCCTCACCACGAAAAAACCGATTGCCGTGGTCGTCATGGCAGGGACACCGGAGGCCGTAGAGCGCGACTGCCGTACGCTCATCGCGAGCGGCATTTCCGCATATCCCGACGCTCTCAGGGCTGTAAAAGCCCTTCACAGGCTGTCCGGGTATGCCCGGTTCCGCGAGCGCCTCCAGGCCTCGCCGGACGATGCGGCCGGGGTCAGGAGACGGAGGCGTGCACTCCCCGCGCAAGGGAGGCATATCATCCTGAAGGCTGCGAGTGAGGGGAAGAAGGTGCTCTCGGAGCACGGGGCCGGGGAGGTCCTGCGCTTATGCGGCATTCCTGTAGCCAGGGAAAGGGAGGCCTTTGACGAGCCTGGGTTCCGCCGGGCCCTTGGGGAGATTGGATTTCCTGCAGTGATCAAGGCCGGAGGGCCGGAACTGAGTCACAAGACAGAGAAGGGGCTTGTCTATTTGGATATCCGCGACGAGCATGAGGCCCTCGTTGCGTTTACCGAGATAATGGACAAACGCAAGGGCCGGGAGACCTCGGTGCTCGTTCAGGAGATGATAAGGGGAAGCAGGGAGCTCATAATAGGACTTGTGAGGGACCGGCTCTTCGGGCCCTGTGTTATGATAGGGGCAGGCGGCATTTTCAGCGAGACCTTGAAGGACAATACTTTCCGTGCGGCGCCGATCGATAGGCAGGACGCTCTAGACATGATAGACGAGCTGAAATGCAGGGCGAGCCTCGGACCTTTTCGCGGCATGCCCGCCGCAGACCTCGGCCGGGTTGCGGATATCCTGGTCAAAGTGGCGGCAATGGGCGCCGAGCAGCGGGAAATCAAAGAGATAGACATCAACCCCGTAATGATCTCAGGGGACAGGCCGATTGCGGTCGATGCCCTCATCGTGCTCGAAGACGAATAAGCGATTCCTTCACTGGAAGGACGACGGCGCTGCCCCCGCCCTGAACAGGTCGCCGTCGCCGACAGAAAAAATGTCTTGCCTCCTCCCCCGTTATTTGTTAGCATGCCCTTGGCAGCTCTTCAGGAGCGCCTATTCCCTTTTCACAGGAGGTTTTTTATGAAGGCAGTTGTTGGCATTATGACCCTCTTCGCCCTAGCCCTGTTCGTAGTAGCTCCTGCCTGGGCCCAAAGTACGGACCTGAGCAAGGCTAAGGACACCGTGAACAAGATCCGTCAGGCCGATCCTCCCCAGGTCTCCACCTCGACGAAGCCGAGCCCGGTCGGGCAGCCGGCTTCCGATTATCATCCGCCTGCGGCAAAATCGATGAAAAGCGTAGATAAGGCAGTGGTGCCCCCGCCGAAGACCAAGTGAGAAGCGCGGGAAATTGAAAAAGTGACGCCGTCGACCTGTCCGGGGCAAGGGATGGCGCGGTGCTGCAGAGATTTCCAAAAAGGCTCGCCGTACAGGTAAAAGGCAGGGGCAGGGGAGTCGGCCCGAAAGACTCCCAAGCCTCCGGCCTGCCGGTTTCCAGGGGCGCGGGCGATATCGGGGGCGGCCGCCGTTGCTTCATTGTAGAAGACTCCCTTCTCCCCGTCAGCATAATTGCGATGGGGGCGGAGCCCGCCCCGATACCCCGATATTCGCGATGGCGTCATCGCGGTCCCGGAGCTCAAATCTTTCCGGCCTATGAGTTTTGATTCGGAAGCTATTTCTCCCCTTGGAATCGTTTTCCGCTCATGCAATAGTATAGATGGCAAGGGCGCCAAAATGTCCCGGCAATAAAACCGCAAAGGAGGCAGCTCCAATGAAAAAGGCAATGATCGTCGGATCGGTATTCCTTTTCTTTTCTTTCGGGCTGGCAGCTGCGGCCCCCGTAGCAAAGCACCTCATCGACTCGGTCCCCGGGGAGGCAGTGTTGATACATCTCGATGACTGGTTTACCTCACACCCGGGCAAAGTGGGGGACAGCCGCGGCGACATGGTGTTTCAATCGCCCCGCAGCAGCGTCTCGCTGACGACCAACAAAGACACCAAGGGCCTCGGCAGGCATCTTCACACGACCGTGGACGAGATAATCTACGTTTACAAGGGCGCCGGGGAAATGTACATCAACGGCAAGTGGGTCCCCGTCAAAGCCGGCGACTTCCATGTCTGCCCCCGGGGTGTGACCCACGGAACACGGGCGGCAAGCGGCGGAGAGCTGATTTATATCTCGATTTTTACACCCCCCCAGCCAAAGGGCGGAAACGATAGGGTGATGGTCGACGATTGAGGAGACCTTTACCGGCGCGGCGTTCGAGACTCCGTAGAGCGCATGTCGTCAGGAATTGAAACAAGAGGCTGTTGCGTTCGGTCATCTGACAACGAAATGGCAGTCAGGAGAGTTATTCCTTAACCCTGATCGGCAGCACGACCGTCGTAATGCCCTTCCATTGGAGCCGTCTTTGAATGGCGAAGGCCGTCTCGTTATGGAGGAGCCGATGAAAGATATTTTCTTCCTGAAAGACCAGCTTGCCCGCAAAGACCGTCAATCTCGGAAACTCTACCGCGACCCGCTCGCACAGGTCTGTCGCGGTTTCAGCAATGTCTATTCCTATGTCCATCCGATAATCGGCAGGGAAGCCGTGCTTTCTCGTCAGTTTGACGTACTTCTCCAGGTCGCCCTTCACGGATTCCTTGAGCGCCTCGATTGCTTCCTTACCCTTGAAGCTGCCCGAATCTATCTCTCCGACTGATACAAAGATGAAGTTCTTATAGATATTCGGGAAATTGCGAACGATGGAGAGCAGGGTGTGAAGCCCAAAGCCGCCGAAGCCTCCCACCAAAAGCGCTGCGGTAAGGTCCTGTGGGTTGACCGGATCGTTGTTATAAGGGCTCACGCTTGGGATATCCGTGAGAGTCGATTCCAATGCCCGGATGGCAGCGCGGGTTTTATTGTAGTGGCGCTGGATGACATAGCACAGGCCGACCACGGAGGAGGTGATGAGAAGGGTCAGCCAGCCGCCCTCAAGGAACTTCTCGTACACGGTGATCCCAAGAATCGTGATGCAGACGAAGAAGCCCACAACATGGACGATTATATGTTTCTTCCACTGCTCGGCGCCTTTTCGCCGCAGCACGTAGAACCTGATCATCCCCAGCTGCGACAGCGAGAACGTGATGAAGACGTTGATGGAGTACATGACGACCAGGGCTGCTACGGAACCATGTGTGTAGAGAAGGAGCAACAAAGATGCAACCCCCATGAGGAGGACACCGTTCTGCATGGTCAGCCGCTCGGAGAGGGATGCGAAACGGCGTGGCAGCCACGAATCCGTGGCCATGTTGGACATTACCCTCGGCCCGTCGACAAAGCCGGCCTGGGCGCCTACGATAAGAAGGGCGCCTTCGGATACAAGAGTGACAAGGGCAATGAGCTGACCCTGAGGCCACGATCCGAAGACTATGTTGGCCAGGACCGCGTTCATCGTCTGGCCCTCGATGGGACGGACCTGGAACAGGTAGTAGCAGAACAAAAGCCCTCCCGCCGTTACGGCAAGGGATACGGCCATGTAGAGCATTGTCTTCTTACCCGTGTGAACGCGCGGCTCTCTCATTATCTGCATGCCGTTCGAGACGGCCTCCAGGCCCGTATAGGTGCCGCCCCCGAGAGAAAATGCCCTGAGGAAAATAGCGGCAACGCCCGTGAGGCCGATGGTGGCGAGATCGTGGTTCAGGTTGAGTTTCAGATCGGCCGCAAGAGGCGCTATGCGGGATGCGTGAGTCAGGAACCCATACCCGATAAGAAGCACATGGGTAGCTACGAAGGTAAAGAAAATGGGGGTGAGGAGGGCAATAGATTCCTTTACGCCCCTCAAATTTAACACCACGAGAAGCGCCACGAGGCATATCACGAAAGGAAGCTTGAACTGGTGAAGTTCCAGGGGAAGAAAACTGAAGATCGCATCGCCGCAGGAGGCGAGAGAGACGGTGATGGTCAGCACGTAATCGACCAGAAGAGCGGAGCCGGACACGACCCCCGTACTTTTCCCCAGCGTGTGTGTGGCTACTATGTAGCCGCCGCCGCCGTGCGGGAAATGCTCTATTATCCGGGAGTACGCATAAGCGATGATCCCGACGGTGAAGGCGGTTGCGAGACCGAGAAAGACGGCAAGGTACAGGTGGGAACCGACGGTTCTGAACGCTTCGTCGGGGCCGTAGGAGGACGACGAAAGGCCGTCTGCCCCGAGGCCGATCCAGGCAAGAAGCGGAATTAACGACAGCTTGTGAAAGACCGCCGGTTCTTCTACGTCAAGGGGTTTTCCCACTATCGTGTGGCGGATCTTCTTCGACAGCGGTTCCTGTTCGTCCTGGGTGCTCATAGCCATTCCGTGCGATTTTTCCGTGTGCCCGATTTACGGGTGCTCAAGCCGGCATAACCGCCTCGCACGCAACTTCGCGGGTTTTGTCCCTCTCCTCCCTTCGGGCTTCCTTCACGCGGCGGTTGTGAGCCGGTGCGGCATGACCGTTTCTCTCCTGCTCAATTCTAATGATATCGGAAAGAGATTGCCACTTTTTTCTTTCAGAGCCGGGCGATTTTGCGAGTAACAATCCATGACGCCTGGCGCGCACAGGGACAGTAAGGGCGGCCCGATAGGCCGCCCTCTCGTTCTTCCCCCTTAGCGATGCCGGGGGGACTTTGGTAACTAAGGTGATATGCCGAGCCAAATCAAAGATCCGATGCACCGGCCTGTTTCAGACGCCGTAACAGAGAATTATTCTTGTAGCTTATTTGCACAAGTCCTCCATTGAGTGGATCGGGATAGCAGACCCACAAGGATATGGTGATCTCGTCCGATCCGGTCGAATTCCTGACACCGC
>Ga0208687_1000588_pt1 | contig 23326 bp, 43 predicted proteins | sample June2015DPH_6_10_FD_184695 | JGI IMG/M metagenome (GOLD analysis project Ga0208687, IMG submission 184695) | Peatland microbial communities from SPRUCE experiment site at the Marcell Experimental Forest, Minnesota, USA - June2015DPH_6_100... | ecosystem: Environmental > Terrestrial > Soil >...
CCCTGGTCCCGGGGCGGGGATGAACCATCTGGAACCGGTCGCCATCCAAGTGATTTTCCCGAAGGGACGCACCCTCGGTGGATTCTCCTTTTAAGGCAACCGTGATTTTCTGGTAAAATCGCCGATTGGTAATTCAGCTGAAAAGCTTGCTTAAAAGTTAATGCCTAATTTTTCATTTTCTACTTGTCCGGTTGAATTATTCCGGCAGTTGGAGGAGGCAGGTTTTGCGCCGGGGAAGGGAAGACTGGGGAAGGGGCTGGGACAGGAGCACCGGTGTCTTGCCGGTGTCCCCCGAGCCTCCCCCCGGAATCCTCCCTTTCTCTCTAAAAATCCACGTACTCGCCGCGACTCAGGCCTCGCAGGTGGCAGGTGTCGTTGAGTGACACGATCTGCCAGGTGCCGCCCGTCCAATGGAAGCGGTTGATGGCGGTGGTGTCCTGGCCGATGCGCCAGAAGTTCGAGTTATCCAGGCCGATGAAGGCGGCGATGAGGACCTTGTTCACCGCCCGGTGGGCTGCCAGCAGGACGGTTTGGTCCGGGTGGCGGGCCACCACCCCGGCCACCGCGGCCAGCCCCCGTTGCTTCACCTCTTCCAGGGTTTCACCCTGGGGAAAGCGCACGGTGTGGGGGGCGGTCTCCCAGCGATGGTAGAGGTCGGCGTATTTAACCTTGACCTCTGTCAGGGGCAGGCCTTCCCAATCTCCGTAGCAGAGATCGCTCAGTCCCGGCAAATCTTCCACCCGCAGGCCGTGGTGCCGGGCGATGGCCTCGCCGGTGTCCCGGGCCCGGGACAGGGGGGAGCAGTAGGCGGCCTGGATGGCCTCTCCCTTGAGCCATTCCCCCGCCAGCCGGGCTTCTTCCCGGCCGGTGTCGTTCAGGGGGATGTCCCGGGAGCCGCGAAAGATCCTATCCTTGTTCCAGGGGGTCTGGCCGTGGCGCACCAGGATGATCCGGGTCATGTTCCCTCCCCTTATGAAAAATATGAAATATTATGAAAAACGGGGCCAAATTTGGGAAATTGGCCCCGTAAAAGGATTCGCTCTGGAAGATGAGCGCTCAGGTGAGGTTCCAGTTGGCTTCGAAGCTGTTGTCGTAAAGGGTGTACAGAAACCCCATCATCCTGCCCACCCCTGGGATGACCCCTTCCTGGACCCTCCAGAAACTGAGATAGATGGCCGGGATCATGCGGGTCTCCCCGGTTTTGGGGTCGGGGTCGATGTTCTGCCAAACCTCTTTCATCTCCATGACGCGCCATTCGGTGCCGTATTTCTTGCTGCGCACCACCTGCCCTACTTTGGGGAGCTTCTTCTGCCGCATGATTTCTTCAAAGTCTTTCATAAGTCACCTCCAAGGGGAGAAAAGTTAGGGCTTTTAATGAAAATAAGCATGGTTTTTTAAGTTTCAAGGGTGGATTTCCTTCTTTTCGCCCTGGTTAAATCTTTCACAACTCAGGGTAGGGACTTTTCAACCCGGGCCTTCAATCCCAATAAAGCTTGATGTCAACTTTAAAAGAGAGGATTTGTGAATTATGGCACATTTTTCTTGACCAGGCCGGAGACCGGGGTTAAATTGTCCCAAGATTAGGCGATGGAGTCCGCCGGGGCAGAGGGTAATCTGCCCGAACTGTGATGACACTGATGGCTCCTGATTTCACCTTTGGTGCGATCAGGGCCTTTTTTATGGGCTGCGGCTGCACCGGTTTCAGGAGGACCATAGTAGACAAGTCTGGCACGCCGCACTGTCCCCGCGAGGGTAAACCGAGCTAGGGATAATCCGGATGCGAATAGGCTTCTTGACAAACCCCGGCCAACTTCATATAAAAAATGGGGCTCATCCGCTGGGGGATCGTCTAACGGCAGGACTGCAGACTCTGGATCTGCCTATCCAGGTTCGAATCCTGGTCCCCCAGCCAGCAGCAGACATCACTCCCCGGTAGCTCAGCTGGTAGAGCGGGTGGCTGTTAACCACTTGGTCGGCGGTTCGAGTCCGTCCCGGGGAGCCAGAAAAAAACAAGGGGTTAGCTCTTATAGAGCCAATCCCTTTTTCCTTCGGTGTCCATATTGGTGCCTAGGTCTACCGATTTCCTCCTGCCAGGGCCTTCTGGGAAACCCCGGGGCCTAGCCTTAAACATGTCGCCAATTCCCGATAATAATTATTATTGACAGATAATTCATAATTATAGATTATGGCTGGGAACACCGCTGGGGCAGGGCACCCTGCATATTTATTGCCGCCCCCCGCGACGTCCGGGGCGCCTCCGGGGCCAGGCGCGGCTCAGATGGTTTATACCCCGTTGTCAGGGAAGGCCCCGGGCCTGCGGTCGAAGTCCCGGCTGCCGTGGTCCGGGTATTTCAGGCACCATATCCCAAGGAGGAGGTGAGGACGTCGGCCTAATAAAATTCGTCATATTTTCAGCCAGTTGAACCGCAGCAGCACCTAAGGGCCCAGCCGCCAGGGTCCCCGGAAAATTTTCTTCAACGGGTAATCCCTTCTTTGCCAAGAGGAGAGGAAAAAATGGAAGAATTATGGGCGCAAAGATGGAAAGCGCTGTGGTTCGTCGCCCTCCTGGGTTTTATCTTTTCGGCCAACTATACCAACCACGGTCCCTTGATTCCCACCCTGGTCAAGCAGCTGGAAATCACCTTCGCGCTGGCGGGGTTTCTGACTACCGCCATTTTCCTGACCCATGGGGCCTTGCAGATCCCGGGAGGGGCACTGGCAGATAAATTCGGCGCCAAGAAACTGATCAATGTCGCGCTCCTGATCATCACCGCCGGCAATGTCATCATCGGGCTATCCAATTCCTATCATGCCATTCTGGTATTGAAGTTCATCATCGGCATCGGTACCGGCATCTGTTTTATCGCCGGGGCGCGTTACGTCACCACCTTCTTTCTCGGCAAGGAAATCCAGCGGGCCCAGGGGGTTTACGGCGGGTCGATCCTTTTGGGGTCTGGGTTTGTGATTTACGGCATCCCGCAACTTTTGCCGCTGGTGGGCTGGCACAATATCTTCATGATCACCGGCGGCATGGCGGGGGTGCTGTTAATCCTGTGGTACTTCTTTGCCCCGGATACGCCCCGGGCGGTGACCACCCCCAAAATCGACTGGCCCAGCGTTTTCGGCAACCGCAATATCTGGCTGCTCTCCCTGGCGCAGCTGGCCACTTTTGGCGAGATCATTGCCTGCGGCGTCTGGGTTAATACGCTGTTGATCAAGAGCATCCACCTGCCTCCCAAGGTTGCCGGCATGATCGGCTCCATCGTCTTGCTCCTGGGGATCTTCTCTCGTCCGCTGGGCGGTTTCATCCTGGGCCATAAATTTATGACGACCAAAAAGCTGCTGGCGGCCGCCTGTGCCGGGCTGGCGCTGGGATTCATTTGGATGGGGTTGTCGTCCACCATGGGCGTGGCTGTGCTGGCTATTATCTTTACCGGCATTATGGCGGGATTGCCCTTCGCCGGGATCTTTAACGCCGCCCGGGACAACTGTCCGCACTGTCCCGGGGTGGCCATGGGGTTTGTCAATACCTGGGGAGCCATTGGGGTCATGGTATTTCCGCCCATTATCGGACGCCTGGTGGATGTCACCGGGACGTTTATCAGCGGTTTTTTTGTCATGGGGGCGGTGGCCTTCATCGCCGCCTTGGGCTGTTTGGCCCTGACCCACGCCGACGTCTATATGATTCCGGAAACCAAGCCCATCGACCAGCCGGACTGATGGCGGGTTTGGCAAGATTCCCGGCTCGACTTAGCCGCCCTGGGTGCGGCAGAAAATGGAGATCATGGACGCTCCTCAGGTCAAATACCGGGAAAAGCTGGCGGAACATTTGAGCAAGCGCCTGACCAGGCGGCGGATGGAGGCCAGCTATGCCCCCACCGCGGCTGCGGCCCGGGAAGAGATCATCAATATGATTCCGGCGGGGGCCACGGTCAGCCGGTGCGGCTCCATGTCCCTGGTGGAAATGGGGTTGTGGGAGGCCCTGGCCCAAAAACCCGGGGTGACGGTGATTGATCCGTTTATTCCGGGGCTGACGTCGGAAGAGATCATGGCCCGACGGCTGCAGGGACTGACCGCCGACTATATGATCGCCAGTTCCAACGCCTTGACCCTGGACGGCCAACTGGTCAACCTGGATGCCACCGGCAACCGGGTGGCGGCCATGTGCTTCGGGCCCAAGAAGGTCATCCTGGTGGTGGGGATGAATAAGGTGACCCCCGACCTGGATACCGCCATGGCCCGGGTGAAACATTACGCCGCCCCCCTCAATGCCATGCGTTTGCATATGCCGACGCCATGTGGGGAAACCGGGGTGTGCCAGGATTGTAAAAGCCCCCAGCGCATCTGCAACATGTGGTTAATTATCGAAGGCCATATGTTGGAAAATCGGATTCACGTCAAACTGGTGGGTGAGGATTTGGGTTATTGAGGTTTTCCGGGAGTAAGTCGCCGCCACTGCAGTTGGCGGCGCCGATTGGGGCTGGCGGCCCCGCGGCCGCGCTCCCGGAAGATGAAACCGATTGCAAATGATGGAGGTGTCATGTCGTTACTTCTCATTGACAAAGCTGAACAGTATGCGGAGCGACTGGCCATTGTCGCCTCGGAAGGTAGTTTTTCCTACCGGCAACTCCTTGAGGCGTCCGGTAGGGTGGCGTCCTGGCTCTTAAATGGCGCCGCGGATTTAGAGGAGAAGCCGGTGGCTTTTCTGGCGCCGCCGGGGTTTCAGTACGTGGCGTTGCAATGGGGGATCTGGCGCGCCGGCGGGATTGCGGTGCCCCTGTCTCTTTTCTATCCGCGGCCGGAATTGGAATACGTGATTGGGGACACCATGCCCGCGGCGGTGGTGGCGCATCCGGATTTGGCCGACCGGGTGGCGCCCATCGCCACGGAACGCCGGCTGAGATTCGGCCTGAGCCTCGAAGCGCTGGACCATCCCCCAGGTTTCCTGCCAGTGGTGGCTCCCTCGCGGCGGGCGATGATCCTTTACACCAGCGGCACCACGGGCAAGCCCAAGGGGGTGGTGACGACCCATGAGAACATTGCCGCACAGATTGCCAGTCTGGTCGAGGCCTGGGGATGGACCCAGGATGATTGGATCCTGGAAGTCTTGCCTTTGCATCATATCCACGGGATTGTGAACGTGATCGCCTGCGCTCTCTGGGTAGGGGCGGTATGCGAGATCTTTCCCGCCTTCAATGCCCAGAAGGTCTGGGACCGCATCGCCCAGGGCGGTCTGACCCTGTTCATGGCCGTACCCACCATTTACGTCAAGCTCATCGAAGCCTGGGAGAAGGCCGCCCCCATCGAGGAGAAACGGATGTCCGAAGGTTGCCGCCGGATGCGGGTCATGGTATCGGGTTCCGCGGCCCTGCCGGTTCCTGTTTTGGAGAGGTGGCAGGAGATCTCCGGACACGTCCTCCTGGAGAGGTACGGGATGACCGAGATCGGCATGGGCCTTTCCAACGCGCTGCATGGGAAGCGATTTCCCGGATGCGTCGGAGCTCCCTTGCCGGGTGTGGAGGCGCGGCTGATGGAGCAGGGTGAGCCGGCGCCTGCCGGAACTCCGGGAGAGATCGAAATCCGGGGCCCGGCGGTCTTCCTGGAGTATTGGGGCAAGCCGGAGGAAACGAAGAAATCTTTCCGGGATGGCTGGTTCCTGACCGGCGACGTGGCCGTGGAGGAAAACGGCATCTATCGCATTCTCGGGCGCAGCAGCGTGGATATTATCAAGACCGGCGGCTACAAGGTCTCCGCCCTGGAAATCGAGGCGACCCTCCTGACCCACCCGGATATCAACGAAGTCGCGGTGGTGGGAGTGGAGGACCCGGTTTGGGGCGAGCGGGTGGTCGCTGCCCTGGTGCTGCGGGTTGGCGCCAACCTGGATACCAAATCACTCAGGGCCTGGGGTAAGGAGCGGCTCGCCACGTATAAGGTTCCCCAAAATGTTATCATACTTCAGGAATTGCCCAGGAATGCCATGGGCAAGGTTTCCAAACCTGACTTGAAAAAAATTATTCAGGGGGCGCAAGGGTAACACGCCCCCCCCGGGTTGCCAGTTCGACGAAAAAGCACCCTCTGAACACCAGAAAACCGGGTGCGTTACACTGTCAAGAAAATCTTTGGCACTCCAGGTCTCATGGTTTTATTATCTAAGGGTAATGGCTTTCTCAGGACAGATTTCCTGGCAGCAAAAACAGGTGATGCAGGTATCGGGGTCCACCTGGGGCAGGTTGTCACACATGGACAAAGCCGATACCGGGCATTGCTCGATGCATGTGCCACAGCCGGTGCACCAATCCGGATTAGCCTGGGGGCGCAGGAGCGTACGATCGTGGTAAAGGGGGAAGAGAGAATAAGTAGTTGGAAACGCGAGAAATGGAATTAAAAAAAAGGAAAAAAAGGGTAAGTGGAGTAAAAAGGGAAACGAAAATCAAACGAGTGTTGGATTATTGGGGAGGGGTTTTTAGGGCGCGCTGCAGGGCAACTAATTGGTCGAGGCCAGAGTTGATAATTTTGAGGGAAGCGTTATCCAGAACAACGGCTTTACTAAGGGTTTTGACGGCCTGGATAATATGGAGCTGCCGATAATCCTGCCAGTAAAGCAGCATTTCATCAAGGCCATCTTTGCGAAGGGAAAGGGAATCGCGGAGCTTGCGGTCGAGGGCTTGATATTGGGGAGGAACGGAAGTGTGCAAGTAGGTCCCAAAAGAGAGGGCCAGGACAGTTTTGGCGAGGTCGAGGGCCTGGCGGAGGTCGTGCATGTCGTCCTGGGCGATGGCCTGGGAAACTTCCCGCATGGCAGTATCGTTTTCATGGATTAGGGTTAAGGCTGCCGCCAGGTAGTCCTTTTCAGAATCGCCGGGATCGACCGTCAGCGGGCGCCAGTCCTGAAAACAGAGGGCGAAAAAAAGGGTACCAAGAAGACCCAGCCCAAGAGCGATGATGGTGCTTTTTTTCATGACCGGCTTCGCATTATCATGGAGCGGATTTCGCCAGAAGGATAATCATTACGATCACCGCCACGATGATGGTGATGAAGGAAAATACCTTAACAAGGTCGGATTCAGCCCGGTCCCCTTGACGAGCGCGAAGAGAGAGGCAGCGAGTAATAATGTAAAAGCCGAGCATGATGCCGATAGCAGGAATCATATAATTCCCCCTAAACCTTAATCCGCCAGCAGCAGATACTTCTCCACCAGGTGCACGGTGGGCTGCTCCCGGTTATCCCGGCAGTGCTCATAGACCAGGCCGGTGAGGCGCCCCTTTTGGGCCGGCGTCAATTTCAGCCGCCGGCGGCCGGCCAGGAGCTGCTCCACCGCGGCGACCACCTCAATGATAAGGCCCGTTTCCATGGGGCGCAGGGGCTGGGCGTCGTATTCCCCGGGCATCTGGGAAAGGATCTGCGGCCCCGGCTTCTCCTCGCCGCGCAAAAGCCATTCTACCGTAACCCCCCCGAACTCTGCAATTCTTTTTAGGGCCTCTTCATCAGGAATCCTGCCTGCTTCATACCGCGAAATCGTTACTTTTGTTACCCCAAAATGTTTGCCAAACTCCTCCTGAGATAATGTCCCCCTAATTTTTCTCAAGCGGGAAGAGAAACCCAAAAAAGTACCCAGGTTCGGTAACTTTTTTCTTGACATGGGGAAAGTACCCGATTATGGTTACTCAAAGGTTCCCGCAGGAACCCCAGAATATCGCAACCGGGAATCAGAGGCAATATCTAATTTCGGGAAAGTTCGGAGGCCAAGGAGGGCCCGGGATGCAGCCAAGCGGCGGAGGCGAGAGCGGGATGGAGCAGAAACGGCTGCCTTACGGCGAGAAATCGCTGAATCCGGTGCCGGAGTTGAAGCGGGCCATGAGCCTGGCGTTGAAGGAGTCGGGCCTCTCCCGGGCGGAGCTGGCGGAGCGCATGAACGTGCTGATCGTCATCGAGCGCCTGCGAACCCGGGGCAAGGACGGCCTGGTGACCGAGGACATGGTCAACAAATGGCTGGCGCCGGAGGACCAGATGGCGATCCCCCTCAAGCTGGTGAAGATCTTCGGCACGGTGATGGGCTCGCCGGCCCCGGCGCAGACGCTGCTGCCGGAGGGCTGCCGGGCCATCGGGCCGGCCGAGATCCTGCTGCTGGAATATGCCCAGGCGCAGCGGGCGGAAGTCAAGGCCCGGCGGCGCAAGGTGCGCCTGGGAGAACAGATAGAGGAACTAAAATGAAGCAGAATCGCTGGAAACACAAGGCGGAGCGGGCGGCCTGGATATTTTACCAGCTCCGGCTCCGGGGGACCACGGCGGCGGCGGTGGGGCGGCGGATGAAGCCCCCGGGCAGCCGGCGCATGATGGCCTACGTGATCAGCGGCCAGAAAATAAGCCGGGTTTGCCAGGAGGCCGTGGCCCGGGCGCTGGGGATGACCTGGGAGGAGATCTGGGGCGCGGACGCCATCCAGGAGCGAGAGCAATGGAGGGCCGGGTGAGCGACGACAAGTACCTGATCCAATCGGTGATGCAAGCGCTGGCGGTGGAGGAGTGGCTGGCGTCCCAGGCGCTCCTGGAGTGGAAGACTCTGGAGCAGGTCTCCGTGGCGGTGATGCTGATCAAGGACAAGGTTTACCGGATTTTGAAGACCCTGGCCGCAGCCGGCCGGGTGGAGGAAGGCGACAAGGGATGGCGGATCAGCCCCAAGCTGGTCCTCTTTGCGTTTAGGGCGATTGAATATTTCAAAGCAGAGGCCGGGCGTTTCGGCCTGAAGGAGCAATAGATGGCAACCGCGGCAGTGGTGAAGATCGGCAGAAGCACAGGCAAGATGCCTGTGCCACCAAGTCAAGTGCCACCGGAGCAAGAGGCCCAAAATCTGGAGAAGGCCCTCCAGGAATTCAATTTGCCCGACGATCAGAGCCTGTTAATCGGGTGGACCCAGGACCGCTTCGCGGATGGCGCCAAGAGCTTCTTTTTGGCGGGGTTGGGCCTCCTTAAGCTGCATTGGCGCGCGGCCAGTGGACTGAAAACGTTTTCAGTAATTATCGAGCAAAACTTTCCAGGTTTTACCGAGCGAACGGCCTTCAATTATATGGCCTATGCCAGAGCAGTGCTGGACCATCCGGCTTTTGAAGCCTTTCAAAAAGAGCGGAGCGGCTACTCCAAAGCGCTGACCGCCTTGTGCATTTGTTGCGAGGGCGATCTCCAGGAGGCCGACGAAACCGGGGAACTCTACGGCTATACGATGCAAGGGCTCGCCAAGATGAGCGTGCGCACTATGCGGAAAGCCCTGCTGCGGGCCCGGGAGAAGGAGGCGGCGTCGGTGCGCCGGGAGACGGCCAAGGCCGCGGGCGAGATCGCCGAACTGCGCGACCAGGTCCGGGATCTCACGGCCCAGATGCCGCCCACCACCCCGGTGGACGCGGCCCTGGCCCTGATCAAGTGCGCCGAAGGAAAGCTGCTGGACGGCCTGGGGATGCTGGGCAACGTGGAGCGCCAGACGCTGGCCACCTCCCAGGTGGTGCGGGACGCCATTTTAGGGCTCTCGGCCCTGCTCTACCGGGTCCTGGAAAACCTGAGGGTGGAGATCGGCGAGGCCGCGGAGGCCGGGGAGGATGGGGAAGATGGTCATTAGCGGGACAAGGCTTTTCATTTTGTGCGCCGCGTGCTTCGGCCTGGGGGGCCTGTTTGTCTGCTGGTTAATCGTGGGCGATATTCACCGCCAGGTCAAGGCGATTTACCGGCGCTACCATCCCCAGGGCACGCGCCGAGGGCGGCTAGAAGCCGCCCCTACGGGCGTCGCGGGCGCGGCCAGGAGGGAACCATGACAGTCAAAATTAGGGGTTGGAGTCGAAGCTGTGTCCTGGGGGGAGACTTACGAACCGCGGAATATGGCGACTATAAATTCATATTGCAAAAAAGAAGAGGGGCTTGTTTCTCGGGTAGAAGGTGGCGTTTGGAAATTTTTTTCAGGGGCAATCTGTGCGTCTGCACCGGCCTTCCAAACCTCATGGTAGCCAAAGGCAAAGCGCAAGAATGGTTCGATAAAAATTATAACAGGCGAGGCCGCGAGGCAGCGACGCCTGCGCCAGCAGCACTTCACCCCATGCTTGAGGATACTCTCCATGCCGGAGATTGATCTGACCCTTTTAGGCGAGGTCATCGAGGAGTACGAGCGGGCGCCCCACGGCCAAAAACAGAAGGTGCTGGCGACGCGGCTCCCCACCCTCGGCATTTCCGAAGGCACCTTTTTCCGCTGGCGGGCCCGCTGCGGCAGGCGGGATTACGAGCGCAAGACGCCCACGACCCGGGGGCTGCTGCGGTCGCCGGAGCGCCTGGAATGGTGCCGGGAGATCATGCGCTTGAAATATTCGGGCCCGAAAGGAGTGCGGTCCCGGACCACCGCGGACGCCATCAGCCTGGCGGTGCAATGGGGGCGCGTGCCGAAGGAGGCGGCGGCAGTGCCGGAAGGCTCCTACAACCGCCTGGCCCGGCAGATGCGCCTGCGTAAGGAGCCCCGGCGCGGGGTGCGCTGGGAGGCGCCCTATTTCAATTACCTTCACCAGGTGGACGCCTCCGGGAGCGAACATTTCTACCCTCACCACCTGGAGAATGGCGAGTGGGTCTTGAAGTTGCGGCCAAAGCCGCAGAAGAACAAGCCCATCCCGGAAGGGCGGCAGCGGCTGTGGTATTGGGGGCTGGCCGACGATTTCAGCGGCTGCCGCATCGCCCGGGTGGTGGTGGCCCCGGGCGAGAGCGCCCTGGACGGCCTGGACTTCCTACAATTCGCCTGGTGCAAGGAGCAGGCCCACGCGCCCTTGCGCGGCATCCCCCTGATCCTCTATACGGACAACGGCGTCCTGGCCCGGCACCACGCGGTGCGGCGCTTCGCCAAGGGTTGCGCGGTAACCATCCGCGCCCACGAGCCGGAGCGGTCCCAGGCCACCGGCAAGGTGGAGACGGGCTGGCGGGATTTTTGGAAGCGCTTTGAAAGCCTGTTTATGGCGCTGCCGGACTGGCGGACGCGGGAGATCAAGCTGAGCGACGTGCAGCAGCGGTTGCAGTGGTTCGTGCGCAGCAGCAACCAGCGGGATCACCGGCACCTGCCGCGCAGTAAGGAAGAGGCGTGGCTGGCCAGCGTCCGGCGGCGGGGGGGGCTCGTGGATATCGACCCCGGGGCCTTCGCCCAAGTCTTCCGGGATTTCCGGCGCACCCTGGACGACGCCGGGGTCTTCGATTTTCAGGGAAGCCCCTACCAGGTCAAGGAGATCCAGGCGTGCCCGGTGATCGTTTACCAGCAACTGACCCGGGAAGGCGCCCCGGCGCTGCTGGTGGAGGACCGGAGGGACGGTCGGCGTTATCCGGCGCAGCCCTTCGTGATCCCCGCGGCCAGCGATTGGAAGACGGTGGCGCACACCCCCCTGGAAAATCTGCTGAAGGATGATCCCTGGAAGGACACCCGGCCACCGTTGCCGGATTGGTCGCCGGGGACGCCGCTGGGGAAGGCGCTGCCCGCGAATGTGCGGGTGCTGACGCCCCGGGCCGCGGCGGTGCGGGAGAGCGGGTTTGAGATGCCGGAGGCGCACCGGCTGGAAGCCGGTGCCACCGGAAAAAGCCTGGAGGAGCTGGCCGCGGGCGTGGAGGTGATCGATCGATCGATCGATCGATCGACCGATCAAGAATACCCCAGGTTCGCCAATTCCCTGGAGCGTTATGAGTTCCTGATTCAGAAGATCGGCCGGGGTGATGATCTGCTGCCGGAGGAGGGAGAGTTTCTTACCTGGTTCCGGGGCGAATACGCCGAGATGCTGAACCTGCTGGCCGCGCCCCGGGCCAGGTTGGCGGTGGTGGAGTAAGGACAGTGAGCAGTGAGCAGTGAGCAGTAAAGGCAAAAGCAAATAACAAGGAGGGGCTGATGAAGCTAAAGTTAGAAACCACAGGCGATTGTAATAACTGCCCTTTCTGGAAAATGAGAGGGTCATCTATCCCTGGCAGGCTAATTCCGGGCGGATACGGCAAATGTACGGCTCCGATTGGCATCTGCACTCCCACGAAAATCAGGGCGAAAAAGACTTTTGAGGAGGTCGTTAGCCGGGCCGAAGGGGCGGCGACATGAGGCCGGGAATCATTCACACCGATAACGTCCGCCGGGGGCTGTTCGCGGTGGCCGATTTGAAGAGGCGCTGCGGCCAGGCCTCCAAACGCAACCTGCTGGTCCTGGAGGGGTTGACCGGGGCCGGCAAGACCTGCTTCTCCGAATGGGTCTACACCCAAAACACCGAGATGCACTACCTGGAAGCGGACCCGGACTGGACCGCCTCCTGGCTGATGCGGGACGTGGCCGGAGCGCTGGGGCATCCCCGGGGGCATTCCATCGAGGCCAACAAGCGCCAGGTGGTGGAGGGCCTGAAAAGCGGCCTGCACATGCTGATCATGGATGAGGCCGACCGGGTGATCCGCTCGACGCGGCTCCTGGATACGGTGCGGGGCCTCCACGACGCCGGGCTGCCCCTGATTTTGGTGGGCGAGTCCGGGGCCTGGGGATCGATCTGCCGCAAATCGCCGCGCTTCGCCGACCGGGTGGGCCAGGTGCTCACCTTCGGGCCGGTGGCCGCCGCCGAAATCGAGGCCGCGGCCCGGGAGCTCGCGGACCTGCGCTTGGCGCCCGACCTGGCGGCCTATATCCAGCAGCAGGCCGGGGGCAATTTCCGCCGCGCCATCAAGATCCTGGAGGAGCTGGAAGGGGTGGCCAAGGCCAACGTCAGCGAAAAAGGCGAGATCACCAGGGCCGGGATCAACCAGGCCCTGAAAAACCTGCAGCTCTCGGCGGACCGGGAGCAGCGGCGGGTGAGCCGCAGGGCCGCGGCCGCGGGAGGGTAGAGGGAGTGAGCAGTGAGCAGTGAGCAGTAAAGGAGGGGGCAATGGTAGCGAAAGTCAAATATCCGGTGAGGGCGGCGCTGGCGAGGTTTGGGCCCATCAGGGACCACCTGGAAAACATGGATATTTATCTCACCCAGGCCGGCATTGATTTCGGCGAGCATTTGCAAATAATACTCCAAACTTTAACGGGGCTGGAATTGCGGATCAAGAAGGCCAAGGCAGAAGCGGGGCTGAAATGAGCGCCCCGGGGATCTCCGCCGAGGCGGTCAAGGCGGCGCTGGCGGGGCTGCGCCAGGCCACCCTCTGGGAGCTCTGCGCCGCGCTGGATATCCCGGACGCCGACTGGCGCGGCCGCAACCTGGTGCGCAAGACCCTCCAGAAGCTGCGGAAGTCCGGCCAGGTAGGCGTCCTGCCCGGCGCCCCTCTCTATTCCCTGACCGGCCGCGCCGTCCGGCGCCAGGCGCAGCAGAAGCTCTGGCGGGCCATCTGCCTCAAGTCCCGCAAGGCCGAGGCCTGGGGCTTTATGGACCTGGCCCGGCTGGCCGGCTGCTCCTACGACTACGCCAAGAAATACGTTGAATTCCTGGAGTGGCGGGAGATCGTCATCACCGAATGGACGGAGGGGCGCCGCTGCTATTTCCGGCTGCTCCCGGGCAAGGAGCAGGAGGGGGCGCCGGCCTGGAACCGGCGGGCGGAGAAAAGGCGGTTAGCAGTAAGCAGTAAGCAGTAGGGGCGGGTTCTACCCGCCCGGAGGGAAGCATGGCGGAAAAGAATTGCGGGACCTGCAAAAAATGGTCCCGGAAAGAACCTCCTGTAAAGATGGGCCGCTATGGGAAGATGGTGAGCGACAGGGATTCTCCCTTACGGCGATGCCTCAGCTTCCCAAATTTCTTTACCTTGCCGAACTTTATTTGCCAGCGCCATGAGCCTAAAGAAGCCACTGCGCCGGGGAAGGAAAGAGATGGCCAATTCTCGCGCCTCTGAACAGAAGATCGTGGTTAACGCCGAGCGTCGTCTCTTCTATTGCTGGTCTTGGGACAAATGGAAGGGGCTGCGCAACATCGGCCGCTGCTTCGCCAAGGGCTGCCGGCGCATGTATGAGCCGGAGGGAGAGCATCTGCGCCTGCCGGAAATCAGAAGGGCGGCGATGGGCCAATAATGTAGGGCGGGAAAGCGAAGCGCATCCCGCCTTCAGGGGAAAGCGAAGCGCATCCCGCCTTCAGGGGAAGGCGCCGGTTGTAAAGGGGAAAGACGATGGACCTGCTGCCGCCCAGGCGTTTTTTCCGGCCGGATGAGGTAGCCGAGATCCTGGCCTTATCCAGGCGGACCATCTTTCGCATGATCTCGGATGGGCGTCTCCCTGCGGTGAGATTGGGCAAGGGGCCCTGGCGCATCCCCCGGGAGAGCCTGGTCGGGATTTTTCCCGATGAGGAGCGCGTATGAAAAGAGAAGAACTGATTCGGCCCCGGGAGGTAGCCCGGATGCTGGCGGTATCCAGGTCCACCGTGTATCGCTGGTTTTGGGAGGGCAACCTGCGCGGCGTCAAGCTCAACTGCGGCACCCTGAGAATCCTGGCCAGCGCGGTGCAGGAGAAGCTGGCCGAGGCGGATTGAGGCGGAGGGAAGGCGGAGATGCGCCAGAAAGAATTGTTACGGCCCTCTGAAGTAGCCCGGCAATTGGGGGTATCCAGGTCCACCGTGTATCGCTGGTACTGGGAAGGTCAGCTCAGGGGAGTCAAGCTCACTGCCGGCACGCTAAGAATCCTGGCCAGCGCGGTGCAAGAGATGTCGGTGAGGACGGTTCCTCTCAGAGGCCCTTCGCCAAACCCCGGAGAGCCAATCCGGAAAGCGCTGTTGCTGCCCATTGAAGCGGCACGGCAATTGGGAGTATCCAGGTCCACCGTGTATCGCTGGTTCTGGGAGGGGCGCCTCGCCGGGGTCAAGCATAAGGACGCCGCTATTAGAATCGCGGCCAGTGCGGTGCAGGAGAAGCTGGCCGCATGGCCGAAGGAGGATTGAGATCATGGGCACCCTGTTTTTTTTCGGGGAATTGCTCTGTTGGGAGGGCGCCAGGATACCTTTTAAAACAGAAGCCAGCTTTCCTCTCTGGCACTCGTTTGTAATCCAGTATTTTGAGCTGCTCTATAACCCCAGAACGACCTGGAAGATTCTGCGGGCGCAAGAGGCTTATGACAACCTGTAGGGCGGGAAAGCGCAGCCACGATGAGCTGGCGGACCTGACCAAGCCTTATGACGGTGAAATGGCCATGATCCTGTCCAGTTTGAATGTCGCCTTTGTGGCTCTCAAAGACGTGCGCAGGCAGCTCAGGGCCTTGAGGAAAAAAAGGGAAAAGGAAATGGCCGCGTCCCGTAAAGGGGGAAGGTGATGGCAAGCGATATTCTGGCAGAAAGCCTGGTGCTGCTCATTTGGGTTCTGGCGCTCTACGGCCTTTATGGCGTGGCCCTGTCTTGCCGCGGCTGGGGGCGCCGGCGCCGGCTGCGGGCGATTTACCGGACTCGCCTGGCGAGGAGGTCATTATGGCTGAAGAATTAAGGTTGCGGCTGCTGGCCGTCCTGGAGCGCCACTATGGCCGGGAAAACTGCATCGGCATGAGCGAGCTGTGGCGTAAGGTTTACCACCTGCCCTGCCATCACCGGATCAATGATACTTCCGCCTTGCGGGTGCTGATCCGCAGGCTGCGGCGCCAGGGCCACCCCATCTGCTCGGTCCCGGATAAATACAACCCGGGTTACTACCTGGCGGACGGCCCGGAGGAGCTGGCGGAATTCGCGGCCCGGCACAAGCGGCGGGGCCTGACGTCGCTGGCCCAGGCCGCCAAAATGCTGCGGATCTCCATGCCGGAGCTGCTGGGGCAGTTGAAGCTGGAGGAGGAGCAAAGAACATGAACGGATTGGTGGCGTGTAGCCGCATGGGCCGGGAGATCCGGCTCACGAAGCGGCAATGCCGGAGCAATTTCCGGGAGGCCACGGAACGGCAGGAGTGGGGCTGGCCGTTGTTTTCCTGGGCAAGTTGCCTGGTTTGCCAGGCCGTAGGGCGGGAAAGCGAAGCGCATCCCGCCATTTTGGGGGAAAGCGCAGCGCATCCCGCCATTGTAGGGGCGGCAGCTACAAAAAGCCGCCCAGGGCGGGTGAAACCCGCCCCTACAACTGCAAACCGTCCTGCAGGACGGAAGGCGATGCCCCAGCCGCAGCCCCAGGCGCCGGCGCCCCTTTGCCGGCTCTGCGGGGATAGGGCCTATGCCAAATCGCGCCTTTGCTTTGACCACCTCCTGGCGGAGACCTTCCTCAAGGTGGAGCAGAGCCGGACGGACCAACGCCGCTCCGTGGCGAAAAAGCGAGGGGAATTGACAGCAGGGGGAAAGGGGTAAGGGGGTAAAAGGGGAAAAGGTTTTGGTTTTCCTTTTTCCCATTTCCCCCAGGAGATTTTGATGCCGATCTATGACTATCAATGCGTGGAATGCGGCGGCCGGGATGAGCGCGTGGCGGGGCTGGACGACGCCACCGCCCTCTGCGTCTTCTGCGGCGGCCTGATGCTGCGGGTGGATGAGGACGTCTTCGCCCCGTATTTCGAGGAGGTAGGGGCGGGTTCTACCCGCCCAGGGCGGCTGGAAGCCGCCCCTACAAAACCGGGAGGGGAACATGGCGCGGAAAAAAGTTGAGGCCGGCTTGAAGTCCTGGGACGACGCCGACCAGGCGCTCCGGCAGATCGGCGCCCTGGAGCGCAGCATCGAAAAAGTCGAGGCCAGGTTACAAGAATCCATCGCCAAGGCCAAGGTCAAGGCCGCGGCCGAGATCAAACAACTGCAAGGGCAGATCAAGCTGGCGGCCCTCTCGCTCCGGGTCTTTTGCCAGGAGCGCCAGGCGGATCTCGGCCCCAAGAAATCGAAGGCCCTCAATTTCGGCATCCTGGGCTTCCGCTGGTCCACCAGGATCACGCTGCCCCGGGGGGCCGCCGCGGTGGCCGGGGTGCTCACCATGCTCAAGGCCATGGATCAGCAAAAGTGCATCCAGACCAAGGAAACCATCCTCAAGGACGAGGTCAAGAAGCTGGATGAGCAGAAGCTGGCGCAGCTCGCGGCGGTGGGCCTCCGCAAAGAGGCCGGCGACGCCTTCTTCTACGAGGTCAACCGGGAACGGATCATGGAGGCGGCGTAAACAGTTGCCAGTGATCAGTGATCAGTTGCCGGTAAAGGCAAAAGCTGATGGCGAAGAGGTCATTCTGCAAGAAATCGCCGATGAAATGGGCATTAGCCGTAGCTATGTCAGAAAGATTCTGGCGAAGGGGCTGGCCAAGCTCCGCGATCCCAGCCGCGCCCGGTTTTTAAAACCCTTTTGGGACGAGCTATGAAATGGGTCTAATTCGCTCTATTTCCTTTAACCAGGATGAGATCTTGCAAAACATCGTTTTCCTGCATACCGGACCGCCCGAATGTGACGTAACCTACGGCCGGGGCGGCTTTTATCATCGCCTGCCCCGGCCGCGCCTCTGCTTCGACCTGGAGCCGCTGCAACCGGAAGTGACGCAGGCCGACGTGCGCCGCCTGCCCCTGGGGGATAACAGCCTCGCCAATGTCTTTTTTGATCCGCCCTTCCTGCTGAAAAGCGGCAGCCATTCCATTATGAAAGAGCGGTTTGGGAAAATAGACGGGCAGTTTAAGGACCTCCTGGGTTTTTATTATCTGGCCATGCTCGAACTGCACCGGGTGCTGCGCCCCGGCGGCTGGCTGGTCTACAAATGCCAGGACATGGTGTCCTCCGGGGTCAATAACTTCAGCCACGTGGAAATCTATGCCATGGCCCGGACGCTGGGGTTCGTGCCCAAAGACCTCTTCATCTTATTGGCCAGGAGCCGCATGATCTCTCCCTTGCACAAAGTGCAGGTGCATTGCCGGAAATTTCACTCTTACTTTTGGGTGTTTCGCAAGAAAGGAAAGTGAGGATCAGAGATGCCGACTTTTAATTATCAATGTGAAATCTGCGAATCACGAGGAAGAGCCTGGCGCAAAAATAAACCGCCGCGGTTTTGTTCTCGAAAATGTCAGGGTATAGGTCACTCGCTTTCAAGATCGGGGAAAAGCTGGTCCAAAATTATAATAAACGAATTTCAAGCCCAAATGATTCGGAGAGCCTATGCCGGTAAAACAGGCAATGGTGAAATTAATGATCTTGCTCATCGCCTGGGATTGCCTCGGTGGAAGATAAGTAGGTTTGCCATAAAAGAAGGATTAATTGCAGTACAAAAAAAGGAACCCGATTGGTCTGAAACGGAATTGAAAATATTAGAAAATAATGCGCATTGCTGCGCTAATATCATCAAGCAAAAACTTCGCAAGGCCGGATTTAAGAGAACAGAACTTGGCATAGTTCTTAAAAGGAAGCGCTGCAACTTTTTACATGGTCTTAAAGGACAATCGGCTCTTTCTTTGGCGCTCTGTTTCGGAGTGGATGGCAAAACCATAACTCGCTACATTGAGAAAGGCTATCTTAAAACAAAAAAGAGAGGCACAAAGCGAACGCCACAACAAGGCGGAGATCAATGGTTTATTAAAGATGCAGCTATTAGGAAATTTGTCAGGACCTACCCCGAATACGTGGACTTTGGCAAGGTCGATAAAATTTGGTTGATAGCCCTTTTAGCTGGGAATTGACATGAAGCCCATATCCCGCCCTCAGCAGGTGAAAATCCACGTGTTGGCCGGGCAGCTCTTCGGGGCCGACGACGCGGCCTACCGGGAGATGTTGGGGGGCTTCAAGGTGCAGAGCAGCTCGGAGCTCAGTTTCGCCCGGGCGTTCCTGGTGATCGAGCACCTGGAAGAGAGCCTGGGGGTAAAAGGGGAAAAGGGGAAAAGGGGAAAAGTAGGGCGGGAAAGCGTAGGGCGGGAAAGCGCAGCGCATCCCGCCAAACCGCGGCCAGGGAAGGCCAGGGCCAGGGAGGGGCGCGCCAGCGCCGAGCAGCTCGCCGAGATCCGGAGACGCTGGGACGCCCTGAGCACCGCCCTCCCTCACGAGCGCGAGGGCGCCCTGCGGAAATTCCTGCGGCGGCGCTTCCACGTGGCCGCGCCGGAATGGCTCAGCCTGGAAGAGGCCCAGAAGGCCCTGAACGGGCTGAAGGACATGAAATCGAGGAAAGCATGTTCGGCATAGGCATGGTGGAGCGGGCTGCTATCTTCTCGCCTTGTCGACAATGGCGCTATACTTTGGTCCGTATTTGGGATAGTGAACGTCGGCCAGCGCAATTCATCTGCCTTAATCCTTCGACTGCCGATGAAACACATGATGATCCCACGGTGCGCCGGTGTATTAATTTCGCTCAGACTTGGGGGTTTGGCGGCATGGTAATGACCAACCTCTTTGCTTACCGGGCCACTGACCCTAAGCAGATGAAAGCGGCTCCCGATCCGGTGGGTCCCGATAACGATCTTTTTCTATATGAAGTGGCATTTCACGCTGGCATCGTTGTGGCTGCCTGGGGTGTTTATGGTTCCTATCGAGATCGGGACAAGGAAGTTTTGAAACTCTTAGGGAATCTGCCGGTATATTATTTGACGATCACCAAAGATGGACGCCCAGGGCATCCGCTTTATTTGCGGGGGGGTACCAAACCTATTCTCTGGTGCCCCGGAGAAAATGGCCGGCCGGCATGACGCCAGCCGTGGCCCGGAGTCTGCGCCTCATTTGAGGAGGGAATTAAAATGGCGTTTAGCCCAAGTCCGAAGGTGGCAGCGGCCCGGGATTATGGAAAGAAATTTGATCGTGAATCGGTGATCATCCTTTCCTTTTCCGGGAAATTTTCTCTTTATGAGGTAGTTTCGTGGGGGAAGACCCGGGAGCTTTGTGGGGCTGCAAACCTTATAGCTCAAGAGCTGGAAAACGCGTTCAAAGAAGCAATATTGGAGCACAGATGCCAAAAGAAAGGACCCAAATGCCGATAGAGACAACGGTTTACCGCCTCACCAGCCCGAGGATGCGCGGCTCGATGGTCTTTGCGATCCAATGCCGCCTTAATCATTTAGGCTATCTGCCCAAGGGCCCCTTCGATTGGGTCTACGGCCCCGGGACCGCGGCCGCGGTGGCGGAGTTTCAAAAAGCGCACGGCGCCCTGGTGGTGGACGGCGAAGTGGGGCCGCTGACCCTGGCGGCCCTGGAGATCAAACTATAATGGCGGCGGCGCTGTTGCTGGCCGGGATGCTGAGCCTCCAGGGGACGGCCGGTGGCACCGGCATCTTGCCGGTGGACCATAAAGTCCACAGGCTGGAAGCCTGTGCCACTATTACCGCCTACTGCCTGGCGGGAAAGGAGACCACCAGCGGCAAGCGCGTTTATCCCGGCTGCCTGGCGCTGTCCCGGCCCCTGGCCCGGCGGCTGGGACTCAAGAGCGGCCGGGGGGCTTATGATTATCGCTTCGGGACCCGTATAGTGGTGGAGGGGGTGGGCTGCTTCACGTTCGACGACCTGATGCCGCCCCAATGGCGCCATCCCCGGGTCGATATCCACCGGCCCACGGTGCGGCAGGCCGTGGCCTTCGGGCTGAAACGGGCCCGGGTCTATGTGGTGGAGAGGAGAGGTTAATGTCAAATAATGCGGGGGGGGGCGCTTACCTTTGACCTTCGTGGATTTGCCAAAGGAACCCAGGTTGCAGTGTTGCGAATGCAGCTATTGGGACAAGAAAACCCGTCCTCCTTTTGGCGCAGGAAAGAGGGATTGGAAAACTCAAAGGCGGCGTTGCCGGCGCTGGGATTCTTTTTATCCAGCCCCCTATTATTGTTGCCGGGTTTTTGAAAGCAAGGAGGGGTAATTATGCAACTTGCGCAAAATCGCAAACTGACCGTATTATGCTTGCTGCTGTTTCTCTGCTGGGCGTCCGCGGCGGCGGCCGCAACCAGGGTTTATTTCAACCCGCCGCTCCCCGGGGAGCAGCGGGTGGCGGCCTACATCGCCGAGGCCATTAACGGCGTGGCACCCGGAGGCGAGATCCTGGTGCAGGAATACCAGTTCGATGAGCCTTCCATCCTGCAGGCCCTGATGGCGGCCCAGAAGCGGGGCGTGCGGGTGTGCTGCCTCTTCGACAAAACCGTGGGCGATGCGGCCGAGACGCTCAAAAATGCAGGCATTACGGTGGGCTTCGATCCGGTGCATATTGCCCATAACAAGGTCTTGATCATAGACCGCCGGCTGGTAATCGGGGGCAGCTTCAACCTGACCGTTCACGCCAACACGCACAACTGCGAGAACTGCGTCTTTATCGACGACCCGGCGGTGGTGCGGCGCTTTGTCCAGAATTTCCAGGCGCGGGTCAAAAATGTCCCATTAACGGCGCGTTTCTATAACGAAATGAAATAGCGGAAAGATAATTTTGAGGGGAGGCGATATGAACTGGCATCCAGGGGCGGCGGCGGCCGCGGGGCAGCAGGAAAAGTTATTGAGCCCCCACCAGGTGGCCACTATGCTTCAGTGCTCCTCGCGGCAGGTGCGCCGGCTCTTCCGGGAGGGCAAATTAGAGGGGATTGCCCTGGGAGAGCGCCGGATAAGATTCCGGCGAGCCCACGTGGACGCCTATCTCCTTGCCATTAACACGGGGTAGGGGCGGCTTAAAGGCGCCCCTACAGTGGCGGGATGCGCTTCGCTTTCCCGCCCTACAGCTTGGGCGGCGTCTCGCCGCCCCGACAAATGCTACAAATGGCCCTCTTTTGGGCCATTTTTTTGCCGCGGCATCACTTTAACGGACATAGCGGACGTAACGGACACCATCCCCCTTGCATTTGTGCTTGAATAGTGTGCAGCGCAGCATTGGCTTAATAGAACGCAGGCTCAAAGGAATTTAATGGGGGCGCTAAAGGGTGGTCGGGCGGGGTTGATGTTTGGTGAAAGGACGCGGCGCCCCGAAATATGGCGAGGCTGAGGCCACGCATGAGGCCGCCCGGGAGCCTCCGTGAATCCCGGGCTTTATAAAAGGAGCCTGAATGGAGCAGCCTTCACCCTTTGCCGATATCCCCGCGGGGAAGGAGAATGATTTCCGCTTCCTGTTGGAGCGCGTCTATCACGCCCTGGTCGCGGAATTTACTGCCCGCAGCAATGCCATCAAAGGCAAGCTGAGCGAACATGAGGGAAAAATCAAGAACCTGGAAGGGTCGGTGAAGGGCCTGGAGGCCTGTCCCTGCGATAAGCGGCTCGACCCCGGGAAGAAATGTCCCTTATGGACTTTGGAACAGAAGGTGCTCTTCAATAAAGGGCGCAACACCGGAATCTACACCGGCATTTTTGCCGCGGGGGCGCTCTTTTATTACGTATCGCAACTCATCCTGGCCTACTTGAGGATTCACAATGGATAGCCGGGAAATCCTGGAACTAGCCCAAAAGGGCGCTCTGGCGCAAAAAGAGGAGCGCTACCGGGAGCTCGCGACCGAAATCAGCTCCAAGTGCGCCACCCTGCAGCGGGCCAGCCTCATGCTGCTGCCCGGCGCCCTGGACGATATCAAGGAGGAGGAGATCCTGGTGGCCGCCCGGAAGCTCAAGGAGCTGCTGGCCGAGGCGCGGCCCCTGAAGGCCGAGCTGGCAAACGCCGGGATTCATGTGTGGTGAGGCGAGATGACCGGGCTCCTGGAAACCACTCATTTCGACAGCGCCGAGGAATTTTACGTCCGGCAAGGTAAGACGGTGAAGGAGATCGCCGTCATCCTGCCGGTGAAAGAGGGCTCCCTCTATAAGTGGCTGCACAAGGGCAACTGGGCGGATAAACGGCGCGCCTTCCTGGGCTCCCCCCGGAGCCTGGGGGAGCAGATGCGGGCACTCCTGGATCGCTGCCTCAAACAGATCGCGGCCAAGGCCGAAGACGGCGTCCTGGATGACGCCCTCTTCGACAAGATCAGCAAGGCGGTGGCCGCCATCAAGGGGGTGGAGCGCCAGGGCGCCGACCTCAGGGTGATTGCGGTGGAGGTGATGCGGCGATACACCGACCGCCTCAAGGCCCGGCAGCTTTCCCAGGGGGAGATGCTGATGCACAGCGAGAGCATCCGGGACTTTTTCGGGAGTTTGGAGTAGGGGCGGGTTTTACCCGCCCAGGACGGCAAGATGCCGCCCCTACAAAAGCGAAAACATTAATCCTAACCGGAGGATAAGGAAATGAGGCGGAGGCAAGGAATTTTGGCAATCTTCCTGGTGGCGGGGCTGCTGCTCACCGGCTGCGCCGCGGTCGAAAATTTTCTGTGCACTAACCGGGTGGCCATCGAGAACGACATTAGCGCGGCCCAGGCGGCCATCGCCGCGGTGCAGGCCGAATACGGCTCGCTGATCCCGCCCGAGGCGCAGATCATCATTGACACGGCCAACGCGGTGATTAACACCGGGGAAAACATCCTCAACAACGAGATCTGCCCCACCGACGCGGATGTGACGACGGTGCAAAACGCCTCGGCCGCTTTGAAACAGGCGATGATTAAGGCGGGGTGGGCGGCGCCTT
>Ga0208687_1000591_pt1 | contig 23182 bp, 15 predicted proteins | sample June2015DPH_6_10_FD_184695 | JGI IMG/M metagenome (GOLD analysis project Ga0208687, IMG submission 184695) | Peatland microbial communities from SPRUCE experiment site at the Marcell Experimental Forest, Minnesota, USA - June2015DPH_6_100... | ecosystem: Environmental > Terrestrial > Soil >...
CAATCTTGCCCGCCAGCTTTCCGAAAGAGGCGTGGAAGCGGAGCGCACACAGGCTCTCGCGAGTTTGGAATCCCTGCTGGAACATAGCCGGCTGGCGCGTGAAGATTACTTCTTCCGGGTTCCCCGCAACGACCGGGAGCGGCAGTGGCTGCTCGAGAACCGGTCGGATGCAGCGCGACACTGGAATCTGTTGTCAGACCTGCGACCCGAGCACTTGCAATATGTCACCTAACAACGAGGCAAAACTCCCTTCACCTTGGGACCGGTTTCTGGAAGAACTTGACGGGCTTCTCCGTGAACAAGTTCAAGTGCATTGCATCGGTGGATTCGTGGTCAGCCTTTTTTACGGACTACCGCGACCAACGGCGGATGTTGACTATTTTGCTGTACTACCTTACGGCTGTGTGGACGGCCTTCAGGCATTGGCGGGGCCGGACTCGATGCTTGCGAAGAAGCACAAGCTCCATTTGCATCATTCTCCGGCCATTTCCCTGCCGGAGGACTACGAAACGCGGCTCTCGGAGATGTACCCCGGTCGGTTCAAAAACCTGCATCTTTACGCCCCCGACCCATACGACTTGATTTTGTCCAAGCTGGAGAGAAACAGCCAAAAGGATCGTGATGACGTGGCTTTTCTGGCGCAAAGCCTCCATCTCAGTCCTGAGGTGCTGCGCGAACGCTACAAAAAGGAATTGCGCCCGTACCTTGCAAATGAAGGCCGACATGACCTTACCCTCAAGCTCTGGCTCGACGTTTGCTTCGAGGGGCATCCGCTTAAACCCTAACTCTCGACGCAGCTCGTAGTAAACGACCGGCTTTCCCGGAGGCAAGCACAGGGTGCTGCCACTTGATGGTAAGTGGGCAAATCGGACAAGTGGCCCATAAAGTTGAGATCCCCCGCGACGGGGTTCGGGCCCTCGAACCAGACTTCGGGACGTGAATGCGGCGAAGGGGATATGCCGGAGGGCAATTCTAAACCCTCCACCTGGACCTGTCAGCCATTGCTGCGCCGCGTGTTGGGGCGCTTTTGGACGAATCGTCGGTGACTTTTCCAGAATCTCACATTGACTCTGCGGAATCATCGCTAAACACATCGCAACTTCGCGGGGCCTCTCGGGTTGCCGTTCTTGCTTGCTCCTTCAATCTAAGCCGACGGGAAACTGTTTCAGCAAGGGCTGACTGGATTCATGGCACCAACGGGTACTGGTGTCATTTAGAATGGGGATCCACTCCAGCCGTGGGTCATTCCCGCGGGAATCCAGTCCGGCGACAGCACATTTCCAAAGGTTTGCGGAGTGGATTCCCGCTTTTGCGGGAATGACTGCTCTCGAAGGCCACTGGATTCCCGCCCTTCGGCAAGCTCAGGGCAAGCTTTGCGCGGGGGTGACAACACCGGCGATTTTCATCTCTTTGGCTGGGCCGCAAGCCCATGGACACCCTGGGTAAACTCCGCCAAGCATCCCGCCCTGCTGTCGGTCGGCAGAAGAGTCCAGAGCGAGATTCTTCGCTTCGCTCCGCTGCGCTCAGAATGACAGCATGGCAGACGAGTATCGTTACCCATGCTGACGCCCTATTCAATAGCCTCGCGTAACCCGGCGCTTCGAGGAAGATGATCTTGAGCGGGGAAAGCTAACGACTATACTCCTGCACAGCCTCATACATCGCCAAGATGTTCTCCACCGGCGCGCGCGCCTGAACATTGTGGACCGGGGCGAAGACGAAACCTCCTCCTGTACCGAACACCTTGATCCGCTGCCGGACCTCTTCACGAACCTGATTGGGCGTTCCGAAGGACAACGTCCGCTGGGTGTCGACCCCACCGCCCCAGAATGTCAACACGTCTCCAAACGTCTGCTTCAGTTCCACTGGGTCCATGCGCGCGGCGGAGGTCTGGACCGGGTTCAGAATGTCAAAACCTGCCTCAACGAAATCCGGGAGCAGGTCGCGCACAGAACCGCAGCAATGTGTAAAGGTCTTCCAAGAGGTGTGCCCATGGACCCAGTCATTAACGGCCTTGTTGAAGGGCTTGTAAAGCGCCCGGTAGGTTTGTGGTGAGATAAACGGTCCGTTTTGCATACCAAAATCAGTGAAACTCGTTATCACTGCCGTAACGCGGTTCCCGACCACCTGCATAACTTTTTGCAGATTCGCCAAGCCGATTTCGCATTGCCGTTCGAAGATTTTCAGCAGGTAATCCCGACGAGTAATCGTACTCATTTGCCATTCTTCCACACTGCGGATCCCCTTGGGCTGCTTCAACGACGGTCCTGGGGTGGCGGAAAAGCTGCCAAAGGAGGTGCCACCGAAATCCGCCAGGATGGCCTTATCGGTTGTGGTATAGAGTCGCTCCGCCTCGTCCTTCAAGTACACGAGATCCTGGTCGGAGATGGGACCGAATTCTTCCAGGTTATCCTCGACGTTCAATGCAGCCTCGTCGATCGGGGCTTGCCGGACGATGGTGTCAAAGTAAAATCCGCCCTGTGGCATCCGACCGCTGGGCGGGGCAGATCGGTCGCCCCCCGGATAAAGGAGAATATCCCCGCTGGCATCGGGTTCAGTGTTAAAACCTTCCGGCACCAGCACTGGCGTTCCGCCAAAAGTGCTCCAGGGTTTCCATCCCTCGTTCCTGAACCCGAAGATGGTTACGCGCCCCGCCAGAGGAAGCACATCGACTTTAAGGGCATCAATCAAGTCAGGAGTGATCTCACCCAACATTTGGAACGGTTCGATAACCTTCACCGGAGTGCCCGGCGGGTCAAGTCCTAAAGCTTGGCGCAGGAGGTAGACACTGTCCACATGCATCCCCGTAATGTCGCTTCCGCCCAGATCTAAAGGGACCCGGTCAGCCTCCTCATGACGCAAAGCCATCTTCACCCGTTCGCGCGAACTGATCATGTCTCTTTCTCCTGGGTGCAGGCTCCAACAAGGAAGACCGCACACTTGAGACCCTTCAATGGCAGAAGGGGAACTTAGTTTGGCCTATCAAACTGAGTGAGCCAGTTCTCGTTCATTTCCACGTGCTTGATCGAATACCTGCGGAATGTGTAGATGACGTGAATCTTCCCGTCCGAGGTTTGGTACACCGAAGGGTATGAATACTCCCCTGGGTTAGATTCAAGATGGAGCGGGCTGCTCCACGTTCTGCCCTCGTCGAGTGAACGTATAATATCCAAGGGGGTTCTTTCCGTTTCAGAGTTGTCAAAAGCCAGCAGGATATGCCCGTTGTGCAGGCGGCACATGCCTATCGCCGCATCAGGATTCTTCAAGCTCGTTGGCTTTGGAAGCGTCCATGTCTTCCCGCCGTCGTTCGACTCAGACTGAAGGATCCGCGGGTATTGACGCATGAAAGTCAACAAGGAAGCGTCAGCACGCTGGATGACCGTTGGCTGTTCGCCCCCAGGCATGATGCCGCTGCGAATCCACGTGGTTCCATTATCCTTCGTCGCAAGGAAAAATGAGAGATCGGTGCCGTGGCCGTTTCGTTCATCACTGAGTGGCAGGAGGAGCGCTCCGTCAGATAAAGATATGGGAAGATTGCGCGGCGCCCAGCCCAGGGTGTCGTGGTAGAAGAGCTTGTCTTCCGACCATGTCACGCCATTGTCAAGCGACAGCCGATACATCAACCGGCATTCGTCCCATCCTGTCCCGTGCGGCGTAGGCCGGCTTCGTTCATTGCGGGCCCAGACAATCCAGATGCGCTTCAGACCGTCCACCAAGAGGACCCCATTCCCGGGAGGACGACCCGGGCTTTGAATCAGAACCTCCGGCGGAGTCCATGAACGCGTCCCTTTTTTTCGCCGCGAGAGAAAGAACATTTGGTCATCCGAAGACTCGTAACTTCCCCCCCACCAGATGACGAGCAAATCTCCGTTGGGAGCTTCGGTGATACTGGAGCCATGGTGTGCCGGGAATCCGGGAATGGGGCCGAAAATCAACTCGGATGAGAATTCGATAGACGGATCCGGTTTCTTCAACTCACGAGGGGGAGCTGGTTTGTCGATCCGGATCCCATCTGCAGGAACAAAAGGTGTAGTGATCGCTCGATGTGACATCAGCTCAGCCAGAGCTTTTGCTAATCCAAGCTTGCTGTCGGGCGAACCGATCATGCCCCTGTAGACAATCCTTCCGGTCTTATCCAGCAAAAAACTCTCGGGGGTAACGTGGACGTCGAAGAGTCGAGCGACATGACCAGAGGGGTCGCGATAGGGAGGAAAAGCAAACCCCCGCTCCTGGCAGTAAGCTCGTATCTCACGCCCGCTTTCCTCCGGCTTCGAGAAGATCGCAACATACAGGAGCGGATGGTGTCCCGGGAATCCGGGGAGGTTCTGCCCTTCATATTTCGCATACAGTGTATTGATGGCATCTGCTGCACGATCTGTTGCGTCGTCACGGGTGGACAGAAATAAGACGACCGTCGCCTCGTATCGGGCGTAATCGTTCATGCGAATCTGCACACCCTCCGGAGTGAGCAGTTCCACGGGCCCAACTGTTTTTCCGGGTTCAACATCCGCACCTCTGCCGAAACCCGGGAAAACCATCGCCTGAGATCCGGCAAGGGCGGCCGTCAACATTACAAGATTCGTCAACGCCCGCAGCCATTTCATAGCCAGTCTCCTTCAGTGTGTGGCGGAGGCGGCACTCCTCAACCAACGGATACCGGGCTGACGACCGTCTCCGCAGCGATTTGCGCCTCCATCCTTGCAACATCGCGCCTCACGAAAGCGAGAACCGCTGTTGTAAGAATTAGACTTGCTACAACATAGAGTGAAGCCGAAGCTGCAATTGCCCGGCTTAAACCTTCCCGCTGGGAAAGATAGCCAATCACTACAGGCGCGGTTCCGCCGCCTACCAGCCATCCCATCATGTTCATGAAACCGGTCGCTGTTCCGCGTATTTCGGGACGAACAACATCGAAGACGGAAGCAAAGATGTTGGCTTCATACAGGCCCTTGGAGAGCCCCCACAGTATCAGTGCTGCGGCAAGCGCATGCATTGAGCCGGTCAATGCACACCAGACCGCAAACGGTGCTTCCAGCAGAATCCCCACAGCCTGCACGATGATACGACCGCCCGGCGTCCGCTTACGGAGAGAGTCGGCAAGCCAACCGCCCAGCGGCGAACCCACCATGCTGGCGATCTGGATGTAGGCCGTGGCCACCAGGCCGGCTCCTGCCAGGCTGAGGTGGAACTTGCCATAAAGAAAACTCGGCATCCAAGTAAACAGAACCATCGCCGTAAAGTTCTCGCACATGAAAGCAAGCATCAGCATAAGAACAGTTGGAGTGCGCCAGATAACTTTCAGAAACTCGCTCATGGGCATCTTCCGCGCTGGTACCGGCAGCACGCCAGCCTTCGCATTGCCGCGGTCAGCGGAACCGCGCGCAGGTTCCCGCAAGAACTTATTGAGGATCACCCCTAGGATTATGCCGCAGCTTCCGAAGACGACAAACGTCGACCGCCACCCATAATGCTGTGCAATCAATCCAGCAAGGAACCCGCCAGCAATTATGCCAACGTAGACGCTTGCCTGATGGATTCCCATGGCTCGAGACCGGGTGGCCTTGCCGTGATAGTCGCCGAGCATGGACATCGAGGCAGGATAATACACGGTCTCGCCCAGTCCCTCCGCGCCACGGAAGAACAGCAACTGGCTGAAATTGCGAGAAAGGGCTGTAGCCACGCAGATCAGACTCCAGGTCTGAAGGCCAGCCAGGATGGCCGTCTTTCGTCGGATGCGGTCTACCAGATTTCCTGCGAAAGGTCCGGATAGCCCATACACCCAAGCAAAGGAAGAGCCGAGCAATCCCAACTGAACAGGACTCAGGTGAAGGTCACGCTCAAGAAGGGGAAAGACCGAAAAGATCGCCTGCCGATCAGCGTAATTAAAGAAGGCAATCCACCACAACATTCCAACGACATACCATTTGTAGCGGTCATTCATCCGTCTTTATCCGGCTGCGACCTGTTTCGTGACGAGATCTAAGGGGTGTGAGTTTATCTCAGGATGCGCTCTGCTTCCATGTGCAACTTCTGCCTGTCCACAAAGGCGACTTGATCGACGATCCAAGCCCTCATTCGCTGGCCCTCGTCGCTTTCTTGGGGCGCTGAGATGAACTCCAGGCTCACCCCCAGTTCGTCTTCCAGCGCGGACGCGATGATGGGCCATGCCACACCAATGTCGCAGGTTACGGGGATGCTGCCTTCCAGCCGGGCAAAGCCGGACATCTCCATGCGAAAGGGGATGCCGGTCAGCTTGGTTTTGGGGAGTCCTTGATCTACAGCCCTCTGAACCTCCGAAGCCTCCCGCTCGTGTTTCCAGGCGGCCTCAAGGTTGGAATCCAAATCAATCCGGATCAGAGCCTTGTCTTCCAGGCTATAGGTGGGAAGATGGTTCCATGCGGTCCAGATGCCGTGCCCGGTATAGGTTTCGAACGGGCCGTCGTGAACCTCCTGCGTAAGAGCGATGGCGGATTCTATGATCACCGCCGCACTTTCGAGAACGCCGGCCACAAGACGAGCACGCCGAGTGATGGATATCGCGTCTCCGACGGCAAGTCCAACCGCGCCCCCACCCACGAGTTGGGGGATCGAGACTAGAACGGGCACGCCACGGCGCGAGGCCGCGCCGATCATGGTTAGCGGGTCAGCGCCGAGGCCCGCTACGTATTCGGCGGTGGCGCCCAATTGTTTTGCGATCTCTTCCACCTCTCTTGCCAACCGCTCCGTGCGCAATCCCATGGGCCACGCCATGTTACCCGCGGCCTTGATAATAACCTCGCCCGGCGCGCCTTCCAGGCGCTCATAAAGGTCCCAGCCAGCGGTCAATTCCCTCTCAATTTGGGCGCGCTGTGAAGCCGAAAGCACTGTGATCTCGAAGACGCCGCCGCGGGGAAGCAACTGTTTGGAGAGGCCGATCTCGCCTGCGTCTTTGGCCTGGATTCTCTTGACCTTATCCAGCGCCCCTGCCATCTCGTGGGCAACAACAGCGGAACTGGTGATGATGCCGTCCACAATGTTTTTTTGTATAAGCTCGGCAAGCAGTGTGGTGACGCCTTCGTGAAGGTTCGGGCCGCTGCCGGTGACGACGACTACAGAACCACCCTTACGTTTAGCTTCCACGATCTTTCTGATTGCTAAACCCAGGTTCTGACGCACCGGCTCCCGAAGAGAGGCGCGCCATTGATGGATACGGTCGCGATCTGGTTTCAACTCTGAACCCCCACTTTCTGGCGCATTGCCATGATGAGTCGAACCTTCTCGAGATCCGACGGTGTATCTACGGAGACGATCTCTTGCGTCCACTTGGTCTCCACAACGTGAATAGGTATTCCGTGTTCGAGCGCACGCAACTGCTCGAGGCATTCTGCTCGTTCCAGCATCGTGGGAGGCAGTTTCGCCAAACAGAGCAGGCAGCTTTTTCGGTATGCGTAGATGCCGAGATGTTCGTAGACACAAAAGTCCTCGGGCCGCTGCCGAGGATAAGGCACCAGAGACCGTGAGAAATAGAGCGCTTTGCCCGAAAGGTCTTTGACGACCTTCACGACGGCAGCATCCTGATATGAGCACTCTTGAATCTTTCTCAGGACGGTCGACATCTGGGCGTCGCTATCCTCCTGGAGCGGCCGGAGGCACTCATCAATGATCGACGAATCGAGCAGCGGCTCATCCCCTTGTATGTTTACCACCAGGTCGGCCTCGAGGTCTCGCACTGCTTCTGCGACTCTCTCTGTCCCGGAGGTGTGTGCCGGGTCGGTCATCACCGCGGTGCCCCCAAACCCTTCCACCACTTTCTGTATCCTTTCGTCATCCGTTGCCACAAGAACTTGGTCAAGACTACGGGCTTTGCGAGCACACGCATATACATGCCAAATCATAGGCTTGCCGAGGATGTCTGCCAAGGGTTTACCTTCGAGTCGAGTGGACCCAAATCTGGCGGGTATTACTCCGAGTATGCGCATGATATTTCGGCCTCCCTAAGGTAAGAACTCATCGTGGAATGTCACTGGGATTAATCACAACGTGCTTGATCTGCTTTCGCTTCCAGGTGTACGTAATGTGGAGTCTTCCATCCCCGGACTGAATAATTGCAGGATAGGAGTATTCCCCCGGGGCATCCTCCAAGACATAAGGGAATCCCCAGGTGTCGCCATCATCATTGGACAGGGCCAGATTGAGGGGGCTGCGGTCGCGCTGGGTGTGGTTATAGACCAACGCTATCGTGCCGTCCTTCATGCGGACGGCGTCAATGCCACTGTCCGGGTTCGGGAGGGAAGTTGGCCGCGCCGGGGTCCACGTCATTCCCCCATCTGTTGATGTGGACTCACAGATGAACCCAATGAGTTCGGTCGGACGTAGCAGCATCCTGACGTGCCCGGGCTTGCTTTCCCACAGGGTCGGCTGAATGACACCGTAGTTCACTCCGGGATAAACGATGGGGCCGTGGATCGTCCAGGTCCTTCCGCCATCTTCACTTCTCTCCACCCAGGACGCCCAATTCCAGTACGGCTGGCGGTGGCCCACGCCTCGCCTCATTCCAGCTTCCTTGGATGAGCCCGCGAGGATGTCCCCGTTGGAGAGCAGGATAGGCTTATTGCGAACCGGACCCAGAAGGCCTGCCGGCAAATAGGTAATGTCGCTCCAGATCTTCCCACCATCATCGGAAGTCCGGTAAGCACCGACCCACGACTCTTCATCGGGACCAACCTTGAAAAAGAGCCAGACGCGATCTTTGGCGTCACGGAACAAGACGGGGTTCCAGCAAGGGTCCTCCGTGAAGTTTGTCATCGCTGTGGGTGGAGTCCACGTTCCACCGCTGGGTTTTCGAGAGAGCCAGATCCTTACACTTTTGTCTCCCTCTCCCTGACCACCAAACCAAGCTGCCAGCAGGTCGCCGTTCGGCAGATCAACGATGGTCGAAGCATGACATTCTCGGAAAGGGGCTTTCTCGCAAATGAACTCCGCCACCTCGGTTTTGAGCTTGTCCTCCCCCCCAAACGCACTGGAGAAAGCCAGCAAGAGTAGGATCGCCAGCCTGCTGTTCATAGAAGCACTCCTTCCGCAAACGTTTCCCTCGGACGCAAATTCGGGAAAGGCGGGCCGGCCGGAGGGCCGGCCCGATGCACAACGAGACCTTGTTACCAAACAAGCTTGAGGGCGAACTGGAGGACTCGCGGGTCGTATGCCGAAGTGATTTGCATAAACGTCGAGGAGTCTATGTACAGGTTCGGCGCCTGGAGGTTGACTCGGTTGAAGGCGTTAAACGTCTCAAAGCGGAATTGCGCCGTCAGCTTCTCCTTAATTGGGAAATCTTTGTGAAGGCCAAGATCCGTCGAGGCGAAGCCAGGACCGAAGTAGGTGTTGCGACCCACATTCCCGAACGTCCCCAACGCATTGGGTGCGAACGCCGCCGGGTTCAGCCACGCCGCGATCTGCTGGCCACGGCTCCGCCCAGAGGGGAGGTAGGGGTTGCCGATAAGGTCAGGTCGATCCGAGCCGACGCCGCTCAGGGAGTTATCGACGTCGCTGTACACGGTGTTCACGAAGCCTGATCGAAGGGCCACAATCCCCGACAGATTCCAGCCGCCCAACAGCGTCCGGGCGAACGGGCTGCCGTACCTGCCTGGAAGTGCCCACAATCCCGAAATCGAGGCAACGTGGGCGTGATCAAAGTCCGATAGTCCCCTATCGAACATGCGGTTCCACGGGTCCGTCACGGTCTCGCCCGTCTCTTTGTTGTAGGAACTGGTGTCAAGGCTCTTTGAAAAGGTATAGTTCGCCAACACAGAGAAACCGTTACTGAAACGCCGCTCTGCGGTCAACTGAAGGGCGTTATAACTGGAGGTATCCCCCGGTTCGATGAGCGAGACCTCGCTGAAGTTCGGGTACAAGGGCCGGCGTTCATTCGTGGTAGCCGTGGTTGCTCCCGGCGCGTAAATCGCCGGGTTCCCCTCTCTCAGGGACGCCAGGTGCGTTCCCTGTGAACCGGCATAGGCTGCTTTAACCACGAAGTCGCGCGCCACCTTCCGCTCGATAGACAGAGTCCACGCCTGCATCATGGCATTTCGCATTTGGGGTGTATAGGCGTAGGCCACATCCGGCAAATAGAACGCGGCGTTTGAGGAGGGTTTCAAGTTTGCCGGGAACGGGTCTGTCGTTCCGGCATAGGGATTCATAAAACTGTTGGTGTCGTTTCCGTTGATCGTAACGACGGGGGCGAAAGGAGCTTCGGTGCCCTGGTTGTTTAGAGAAATCGTATTGGGACGATCGTAGAAGATTCCGCCGCCGACTCGCACGCTAGTAGAGCCGTCTCCGAAAACGTCCCAGGCGAGTCCCACCCTTGGCCCAAAGTTTGTCCAGACCCTATTGAACCCACCGGATGGTACGCCGGGGTCGCCTGCAAACACGAGGCCCACCGGAGAATTGATGAACCGAGTCGATTGCTCGCCGGGGTGCCATGCCACTACTTTCCCGTTCACGTCCGTATAGGGGAAGAACGGCTCCCACCGCAGACCGAGATCCAGAGTCAAACGCTTGCTCACGCGGTAGGAATCCATGACAAAAAAATCTACCATGTTAAACCTTGTGTCCCTATATTGCCCCGAGCCCTGGAGCAGGTTGGAGAACTTGCCCACAACAAAGTCCGCGAGAGAGTCGCCCGTGAAGGGAGCCCCACCGGAAAACGTGAAGTGTCCGTCCGCCTCCCAGGTGGAGGCAATCTTACCAGCACCATGTCCGTATTCTCCACCCATGCTGATCTGGTGCCTCCCGGCCATCCAGCGCAGCGTATCCGAACCCTGGATTTCGTCACGCGGGTACGTGTCCGTAGTGTTGGTGTCTATTGCGAAGTAGCCGTTTACCACTATATTGATCTCAGGAGTCGGCTCGCTGTACATGTTCATGCCAAGATCGTGAAAACTCTTGGGATAAATGGGCGTGTTATTGTTGTTGGTGTGATTGTAGCTGAACGTCGCAGTATTCACCATCCGTGGGCCAAAAGTAAAGGTGTCGCTGCCGACGAAGCTCGTATTGTCCCAGACCTGTCCATAACTGTATGCGATTAGGTCGCCTGGTGCCTCATAGGCCGGTTTGTTTGCGCGGGAAACCCAAAACCGCCCGCTGAGCCGGTTGTTCTGGCTCAACTGATGGTCGATCCTGACCAGCGTCTGGTTGTCATCCATGAGGCTCGGGAGGGCGTAGTCGATTGTGTTCTGGCCGGGCGGCGGGTTGGGCAAGTAATTGTGAAGAATGTATTGCGCCGCCGGGTCGAGGTCCGCGGTTGGAATCTGGTTGTTAGTATACACGCCGCCCGTGAAGGGGTCGTTCAATTGCGTGCTCAGGGCCGAAAAGTCGCCGGCTTTCTCGGCCGCAGTGGGAACCACCTGCTCCACTGTGGTCGGCGCCTGATGATTGCGTGTTCCCTGAAAGGAGAAGAAGAAGAAGGTCCGGTCTTTCCCGTTATAAAGGTGCGGCAGCCAAACCGGTCCGCCCAGGGTGACGCCGAACTGGTTACGCTTGAGACCGTCGCTCTGCTTGCTTCCGTCAGGGAGCAGGGGAGCAAAGAAGTTGGCAGCATTGAGGTCGTTGTTCCGCAGGTATTCAAACGCACTGCCGTGCACCGCATTCGTGCCCGATTTGGTCACGGCATTGACAATGGCGCCCAGGTTTCTTCCGTATTCCGCAGTGAAATTATTGGTCTGGACGCTGAATTCCTGCAACGCGTCAGGGTTGGGCATCGGATTGGGCGCATTGCTGTAGTGGTCATTGTTCTGAGCGCCGTCCAGAATATAGTTGGTAGTGTTGGCGCGCCCCCCGTTGACTGAAACTGGCGTGACTCCTGGATACGTGGTATCGGACGTGACGTTGGAGTTGACGTCGTCGGATTGAACACCCGCCACCAGTTGCATGAGTTCGGTGGGATTTCGGCCGTCCAGGGGCAGATCTACGATGCGTCGCTGGTCGACCACCTCCTTGAGTGTGGCGTCCGTGGTGTCTACCGTTGAACGATGCGCAGACACTTGCACAGTCTGCGTCGTCGAGGCAACAGAAAGGGCCAAGTCGACACGTGAGGTTTCGTTGACCTGCACGCGGATGTTAGTCACGACAAACTTCTTGAAACCAGTGGTTTCAGCGGATAGATCGTACACACCCACTGAAAGGTTGAGGATGGCGTAATGTCCGATTTCGTCGCTGGTCGCGGTATATCTCGCACTCGTGCCCTCGTTGGTTGCCGTAACCGTAACATTGGGCATGACCGCACCAGTCTGGTCCTTCACGATCCCATCGATGGAACCTGTCACGTCAGTGGCGTATGCACCTGTCAAGCACAGCATACCCATCGCGGCCAGGAAGACTCCGATTCGTCTATAACTACACATAGCACTCTTCCATTTTCCTGTTTGTGGATTTCCGCACATAGCACCCTCCCATTTTCCCGTTTGTGGGTTTCACTGACTACTATTAGTTGTAGATTTCTGACAAATGCCAACACAGGTTGGCAACCAATTTGACAGCCACTCGTGAAGCTCGGCAACCTGTTGCCTGCGAAGCGCAGAGAGCGGTAGAGCAAAATCGCCGGTCGGCAATCCACGCGCCGCTAGCCCCACACGCACACCCCAAGGTATTGGCAGCCGCAAGACCTGCTCGATCATTTGATTTAGAAGCTTCTGCAAGTCCCAAGCTTGTTGACGGTTTCCGGCTTGAAAGCTCCGGAAGAGCGACACGATCAGCTCTGGGACAAAACACGCTAGCCCTGAAATGGCCCCATCCCACCCCGTCGTAAGGGCTTCGAAGAGTACCCCGTCGTCGCCGACCATCAATGAAAAATCGCGATCCCGGCGCGCCTGCGCCAGCCTTAAGAGGTTTCTTCGGTCACCGCTGCTATCCTTGATCCCTATGAGGTTTTCTTCGGAGAGCAGAAGTTCGATGGCCGTCTCTGCATCCAAGGGATTTGTAAAAGACGGGAGGTTGTATAGCAGGCAAGGAACCTTCAAAGCGCGACAAACGGTTTCACAGTAAGCCTTGAGATCATGCTGTTCATAGCGGAAGAAATAGGGCATGGTAAGCAGCAAGGCATGACTACCACTGGCTGCAGCATGTTCGCCCAACCACAGCGTGCCTTGTAAGGAAGATGCGCCAATGTTTGCTAAAACCTTGGCTTTGTTTTGCACTCTATGAACGGCGAGAGTGGTTAGCTCTTTTCTCTCTGCCAAATCGAGACGAGGGTATTCTGCCGTGCCCCCTCCCACCACCACACCATCGACTCCCCGCTCCAACACAAAGTCAATAACCCCTTCAAAGGTTTCATAGTCAACCTTGCCTTTCGGATCGAAGGGAGTCAGAAGAGCGGCATAGGAGCCTGAGAGTTTGTTGTTCAGCGTGGGACAAGTGAGTTTCTTGGGGGCCATTTCGATTGCAGTTTCTAACATGTATTTGGACTGATGTCAACGAAATTATAACATACTTTCATTGTGCAAACACGATGCCCGTAGACAAACGTACTTTCTAATATGTATTTGCGCTGATGTCAAGGAAATTCTAACATAATTTCATTACGCAAACACAATTCCCAGCGACAAACGTCAATACCGCCCACTAGCCTGGTCATTTTGTCACTTGGGCGGCGTGATTTCAGAGTGTCGTTCTTGGTGCTGAGGGGAGAGGAGAAGTTTGTGGAACGGGTGGGCAGTCTGATGTCGGTTGGCGCTCAGGGAGTGCTCGTCAATTTCATTTTTTCTGAGATCTTAGCCGCGGCAGTGCGTAGGGCGGCGATGACCTTTGTCGGGTCTTCGTACCTCGTCTTAGGCATCGAAACGCTGATCGCTCCGATGACATGCTTGTCTTCGCCATAGATAGGTGCCCCGAAACAGTAGCCGCCTTGCGCACTTTCCTCCGCGTCTACTGCGTAGCCGTTTTCTCGAACTCGATCAAACTCCTTGGCGAGTTCCACTCCGTCGGTAATCGTCCGGGGGGTAATGGGATGGTTGCCATATGCCAGTAACAACTTCTCGCGTCGCGATTCTGACTGACCTGCGGTAATACACTTGCCGAGAGAACTGGCATGCGGGGGAATGATGCTCCCCACAATGTTACCCATCTGTACCTTTTCCGGACTCGGCGCCACCATTATCACTTCAATTCGGTTTGCAAACAGATAAGCAACGCTAACGGTTTCGCGGAACTCACGGTTGAGATCCTTGACGAAGGGGGAGGCCACCTGGACAAGTTCGTGGGGTGAACCGTCAGGAATCATCGAAGCAATCAGAGGTGAAAGAGTATAGCGATCACCACCAGCTTTCTCCAGGTATCCCATCGCTTCCAGGGTGTGCAGGACCCGAAAGACGGGACTCTTCGCCAGGTTGGTCATTGCCGTGAGCTGACTGAGTGATAGTGGTTCTGGGCTACGTTTGAACCCCCCCAGAATCCCCATGACGTTTTCGATGGCCCTGGAAACGTATCGTCGGCTATAGAGATTGCCACTAACCCGTCGCGTATCGTGCTTGGAACGTTCCATTTTCCGAATCATTCTGGCCCCTCTCAATTCAGCTCATTTAGGCCGCGATTGCCATTTCCGTATTCTCGGATGGGCACGAGTATACACCACACCGCCTTCTCTTGAACAGTTGCCAGGTTCTAGCTTCGAGTCGCCAGCGAGGGAAGAGCACAGGACTTCGCCCAGCCGCCACACGTCTTTGCGGGCCGGGTCGTTAGCTCCCCAACCGTCGCCGACTCGGAAAGCGCCCCAGAGCCTTGCGGCTCCTCCTCTTACGCCGGCGGTCACTTGGGCTTTGAGTCAACTACGCGGAAAGTGAGCTTTGATTGGACCGCTGGGGGCATGGTTGTCCTGAAACAGCGTTCGGGTCCTCGAACCAGACTTCGGGACAGGAATGGGGTAAACAAGATATGCCGGAGGGTAATTCAGACGTAAGGTCAAAAGACCGCAGAAACAGTGCCGCGGTTCGCACGGCGCACGAGCTAAAAGAAGCCTGATTACACATTTTGGGTCTGCCGACCACGCGTCCAAGTGGCGAGGAATCGCGATATTCAGGTGGGAGCTTGGCCTAATACCCCCCAATGAACCATTCTCCGGCGAATCGTTTGGTGTACCTCGACTTGGCACGCACGCGGATTTTCTGCTAACCTTTCAAATGCTCAGACGTCTATATACTGCGAGGTCTAAGTATGCCGAAACCCGACTCTCTCCAAGGCTCGCTCGATCTGCTGGTGCTGAAGATTCTCTCGCGCCGGCCGCGCTTGCACGGCTACGCCATCATGACCGCGATCCAGGGCATGTCCGGCGACGTGCTCCACGCCGAGGAGGGTTCGCTCTATCCAGCGCTGCACCGGATGGAGGAAGCCGGCTGGATTCGCGCCGAGTGGATCACGAAAGACACCGGGCGGCGGGCGCGCCTGTATGAACTGACGGCGGCGGGCAAGAAGCAGCTTGCCGCTGAAGAGTCGCGCTGGCAGGTGGTGACTGCGGCCGTAAACCGCGTTCTAAGGATGGCCTGATATGTCATTGTGGTCGCGCATTGCCAATGTATTTCGCCCCGATCGTTTAAGCCGGGAGATTGACGAAGAGCTCCAGTCGCACATTGAAGAAGCTATCGCGCAGGGCCGCGACCCGGCCGAAGCGCGGAGAGCCTTCGGCTCCGCGTTGCGGCTGCGCGAAGAGAGCCGCGACGTCCGGCTCATCGCCTGGCTCGATTCGCTGCGCGCCGACGCCGTCTTCGGCTGGCGGCAGATCATGAAGAACAAGGTGACTTCCGCAGCAGCCATCCTTTCGCTGGCTCTCGGGATCGGGGCATGCACCTCGGCCTTCCGGCTTATTGACGCCCTGCTGCTGCGGCCTTTGCCGGTGTCGGAGCCGGAGCAGTTGTACGCTCTGGCTCGTCAAGGAATCGATTTTGATGGCAAGGTCCGAACGGGCGACAGTTGGGCGTATCCCGCGTTCCGGCTGATGCGCGCCGCGGTGAAAGATCAAGCCGAGTTGATAGCGATCTCGAATTCCGACCGGACGGATCTGACCTACGGATCGGACGCGGAGATGGAAAAAGCGTACCGCCAGTACGTCTCCGGGTGGATGTTCAACTCGTTCGGACTCCGCCCCGCTGTCGGGCGGCTGCTCAACGAAAACGATGATCTCGCCCCTGGCGCGCATCCCTACGCCGTGCTCTCGTACGACTATTGGACAAGCCGCTTCGGAGGAGATCCGAAGGTGATCGGGCGCACCTTTCGAATCGGCAACGACCTCTATGAGATTGTCGGTGTCGGCCCGGAACGCTTCACCGGCACCGAGCCCGGCACGGTAATCGACATCTTCTTGCCCACCATGATGCATCCCGGGGTCCAACATTCAGACTGGACCTGGATGCGGACGTTGGCGCGGGTGAAGCCCGGAGTTGCCATGGAGCCTCTTCGCGCAAAGCTGGACGCAACCTCTCGAGCCTTCGAAGAGGAGAGGTCAAAAGACTTCGGCGGGATGTCCAAACAACAAATTGATGAGTTCCTGAGCCTGAAGCTATTCCTGGAGCCCGCGGCCACGGGCGTCTCTGATCTCCAGAACGACTACCGTACTTCGCTCGCGGCGCTCGGTGTGCTGGTGGCGCTGGTGCTGCTGATTGCCTCCGCCAACGTCGCCAACCTGATGACGGCGCAAGCGGCGTCACGGGCGCGCGAGATGGCGCTACGGGTCTCGATTGGCGCGGGACGCGGACGCTTGGTGCAACTCGTGCTTGTGGAGAGCGCCTGGCTCGCCTTCCTCGCCGCCGCCATCGGCGGGGTGTTCGCCTGGTGGTCCGCGCCGGTCGTCGTCAGCATGATCAATCCGCCGTACAATCCGGCGCGCCTGTTTCTTCCGGCCGACTGGCGCGTGCTCGGGTTCGGCCTGGCGCTGACCGTCGGGGTAATGTTGCTGTTCGGTCTCGCGCCGGCGCTGCGCGCCTCAGCCGTCAAGCCGGTGAGCGCGCTCAAAGGCGGAGAAGACCCGCACTCGCGGCGTCACCTGATGCAAGCGCTCATCGCGGTGCAGACCGCCTTCTGTTTTCTGGTGCTTTTCGTGGCTGGCCTGTTCGTTGCTACCTTCGAGCGGTTGTCGAACCGGCCCACCGGCTTCTCCCCGGAACGGGTTCTCACTCTCGAGACGGTCACGGTGAGCCCGCAGCCGCCGGCCTTCTGGGATCAGGTGGCGGAACATCTGCGCACGGTGCCGGGTGTGGAAACGGTGGGACTGGCCAATTCGGTGCTGCTGGGCGGGTGGAGCTGGAACAATTTCATTTCGGTCAACGGCGCGCCTCCCAACGGGGTTGTGGTCTACTTGCTGCAGGCCTCGCCCGGATGGATAGACGCGATGAAGATTCCACTCATCGACGGTAGAGACTTCCGCCCCGCCGACACGTATCCCGGTGTCGCGATAGTTAACCGGACCTTTGCGAAGGCGTACTTCAACGGTGAGGATCCCATCGGAAAGCCGTTCGAGGTGGTGTTCAGTGGAGGCCAGCGCCTTCGCTTTGAGTGCGTGGGCTTGGTTGGCGATGTGACCTACCGCGACATCCGCGAGCCCATCTTGCCCCAAGCCTATTTCCCATTTCACTCGATCGATGCCAAGGGTGCATTGCGGCCGATAGGCCAGGGGACATTCATCGTGCGCACGTCAGGCGCGAGCCCAATGGCGGTGGCGTCCCTCCTGCGCCGGGAAGTGCCGCGTGCGCGGTCCGAATTCCGCGTCAGCAACATCCGCACCCAGACCGAGATCAATCAGTCGCACACCGTCCGCGAGCGGCTGCTGGCGAGGCTGGCGCTGTTCTTTGGGGTAGTTGCGCTCGTGCTCGCAGGGGTCGGCCTCTATGGGGTGCTCGACTACTCCGTGCTTCAACGGCGGCGCGAAATCAGCATTCGCATGGCGCTCGGTGCGCAAGCCGGCGACATCGCCCGGCGAGTGACCGTGGCTGTTTTCTCCATGGTGCTCGCTGGAGCGCTCGCGGGGCTCGCGCTCGGCTTCGCGGCGGCGCGATACATCCAGACGCTGCTCTACCAAGTGAAGCCGACCGACCCGAGGATGCTGGCGCTTCCCGCGCTGACCATTCTAGCGGCGGCCTTACTGGCCGCGCTGCCGCCGGTGATCCGCGCCGTGCGCATCGACCCGGCCACGACGCTACGCGCCGAATAGGTGCCCCGTCGCGCGTGTATACTCGGCCCCTCATGCCTGAGCGTCCGCAAGTCGTCGAGGCAGGCGCCTTCGATCTCCTTCAGGGCATGGTCGCCTTAATCGGCCAAACTGTTTGATTCTTTTGGTGAAAGAGGAAATACGCGAAATGAGGGGATGGACATCGCTCGAACGGCTCGGACAAGACCTGCGCTATGGCATACGGCAACTTCGGCGCGCTCGGGGCATCACGGCGGTGGCAGTGTTCACGCTGGCGCTCGGCATTGGAGCCACCACCGTCATCTTCAGCGTGATTGATAACGCGCTGTTGCACCCGTTTCCTTACAAGGACGCTGACGGCATTAGCATCTTCCGGATCCATGACCTCGATGAGGCGGGCGAATCCGGCCGCTTGTGGCTTTCCGTTCCGGAGTTCCTCGACTATCAGGAACAAAACCACGTTTTCCGAGACATGACCGGCACCGGGGGCGGGGATGTTCTCTACACCCGTGGCGGTGGGTCGCAACAACTAAGGGGAGCTTTTGCCACCACCAATACTTTTCAATTCCTGGGTGTCCAGCCGGTCCTCGGCCGCTGGATCACGCCCGAGGATGGTGAGCCCGGCGCCCCTCCCGTTTTCATGATGAACTACCGCCTGTGGCAGGAACAATTCCACGGTGACCGGAACATACTTGGAACCACTTTCACTCTGAACGGCGTGTCCAGGACGCTCGTAGGCATCATGCCCCCGCGCTTCCAATACTTTGGTGCGGACGTCTGGCTGCCTCTCAGCTTGAGCCGCAGTGGCGTTCGTGGCACCGGTGGTACCGAGACGGCCGGCCGGCAGATGTATCTGATTGCCGAAGAACGCCGCAAACCTGGCTTGAGCCTCGAAGCCGTGGCGGCGGACTTGAACGTGATTGCCCAGCGCCTCTCCAAGATCTATGTGAGAGATTATCCCAAGCGCTTCAACGTGAAAGCCGACACGCTGGCGAGCGACGTGGTCGGAGGCTTCAAGGAGATGCTCTATATTCTGCTGGCCGCCGTCGGGATGTTGCTCTTGATTGCCTGTAGTAACGTCGCCAATCTGCTGCTGGCTCGGGCGACCTCGCGCGAAAAAGAGATTGCCATCCGGGCGTCAATCGGCGCCAGCCGCGGCCGGCTGATCCGGCAGTTTCTGGTGGAGAGTTTCGTGTTAGCGGCAGCAGGCGGCATCTTCGGGTGCCTGTTCGCGTACTGGGGTCTCGAAGCGGTGATGGCTGTGATGCCGCCGGACGCCCTGCCCAGCGAATCGGTGATCGAATTGAATTCGGCCGTGCTGGTCTTTACGGTGGCGGTCACCGTGCTCACCACTTTGCTGTGTGGTCTTGCGCCGGCCCTGCACGCCGTCCGCGGGGAGTTGCACCCGCGGCTCAAGGACACGGGCCAGGCCGTAATCTCAGGCTTCCGGCATGGCCGATTCCGGGCCGCTTTGGTTGTGGCGGAAGTGGCGCTCGCGATCGTGCTGCTGGCGGGCGCCGGCTTAATGATGCGCAGCTTCTTTGCGATCGAGCAGGTCAACATAGGTTTCAATCCGCAGAAGATCCTCTCCGCGCGGCTGGTCTTCCCCGAGGGCCACTACAAAACGGCGGTGCAGAATAAAATCTTCTTCCAGCAAGTCCTGCCGCGCATCAGCGCCGTGCCGGGCGTAGTGGATGCCGCCGAGGCTGGCACCTTACCCCCTTTCGGCGGGCCGTCGAGCGAGGTGACGGTGCCGGGCAAAACGCACTCCGAGCGCTGGAACGCGATGCTCGAGTCGTGCAGCGAGGGCTGGTTCCGGACGGTGGGAGTCCCGTTAGTGCGAGGCCGCCTGCTTTCGGAGACCGACGTCGATTCGGCACGGCAGGTGGCGGTGATCAACCAGACTCTGGCGCGGCGCTTCTTCGGCCAGGAAGACCCCATCGGACAGAGGATCAAATTTAATGAGCTCGACCAGGCGCCTGACACGCCCCACGATGCCTACTTTGAAATCATCGGCATCGTGAGGGACACCAAGAACGAGGACTTGCAGCAGCCAACACTGCCCGAGGGCTTCATTCCCTATACCGTCGCCAACTTTGGCCGGCGGGGCATCCTGGTGAGGACTGCCGGTGACCCGGAGTTGATGGTGAAGAGCGTCAGCCAGGCGGTGTGGGCGGTGGATCCCGACGTGGCCCTTACCCAGGCGGGCTCCATACAAGCTTTCCTCAGAGATTACGCCTACGCGCAGCCCAAGTTCGGTCTTGTGGTGTTAAGTGTGTTCGCTGCCATCGGCCTCGTGCTGGTGACCGTGGGCGTCTTCAGCGTGATGGCCTACTCGGTCTCGCTTCAGACGCACGAGATCGGGATTCGGATGGCTCTGGGCGCGCAGCGGAGCAGCGTTCTCGCAATGGTGCTTGCCCGCGGAATGCGCCTGATCGCCGTGGGGATCATTCTAGGCGAGGTTACAAGCCTCGCTTTGAGTCGATTCATCGCCAGCCAAATCTGGGGTGTGTCGGCGCGCGATCCGTTGACGCTGGGTGCGATCGCTGCCGTCATTGGAGCCGCCGGCCTCGCCGCCTGTGTGCTTCCGGCACAGCGGGCCTCGCGCGTCGATCCCTTGGTTGCACTCCGCCACGAGTGAGGTTCTGGAAGCATGTGGCGCGCGGTCAGTTTCCTGGCCGCTCAAGCGTCGCTTGCGGGCTGCTCCGAGGCCCGGATGTCCACTATCCGTGACGTTATGATGGTCCGAAATACTGGGTGGCGGAATTCCAGGCGCATGCCTCGTCCGATAAACCGTACCTTCAGCATCGAGCCGCCCCACGTCGATCCTTCGATCCTCACCGGCACGGGATCAGGACAGTATTTCGGATGGCCGGAGATGAGGTCCCCACCGCGCCCACCAATGACGATGGTGTACCCATGATGCTGCGTCTCAACTTCCAGCACCGCGCCCTCTGGTAAATCGTCCAGGCACACGCCACCTTCGATCTCCGACTGCACAATGTTCCGGTTCACCTCATCACTGAAGTTGGGATGAGGCATAAACGGATTGGGAACGGGGACCGCCGCCGTGGTATCCATTCTCGTTGTCTCTGCCTGCCTTCTGCCTGCTGCCCTTCCCCTGGCTCCGAACCTCGAATCCCTGACAACCGGAACCTGTAGCCTGCCCTTACGGCGGAAAGTTCATACGGCGCAGGAGTTCCTGGAAGCGAGGGCCGGAGCGCGGGGATTATTTCAGCTTTGCGTACTCCGCCTTGGCTTCCTTCAGGATGGGGATGTCGGGGTCGGCGTCTTTCCAGAGCGTGAGGAAGTCCTGATAGGCGGCGCGGGCTTTGGCGAGGGCATCAGGCTGTAGCGGCGCTCTGCGAGCGCCGTCTTCTTTTCGGCGGTCATAGACCGCCGCTACAGGAAGACCCGCCTGCATGGCGTAAGCACGCGCCAGTCCGAGGCGAGCCAGCGCACCCCAGGGAAAGTTCATCACCACTCCTCGGTGGTCAATGAATTTCTGAAATTCCGCTGCCGCTCGGTTGCCGTCGTGCAGCATGAGATAGGCTTCCCCCCGAAAATAAGCGGGGCACAGGAATATCGTGAGGTGCGTTGGTTCGCTAAGTTCGATCGTGCTCGCCGCCTTCAATAGTTCGATGGCCCGGTTCGGGTCTTTGCGTTCCAGGGCGACCCCCGCCCGGATGGTGGGCAGCCAATACCTCTGCACCAGCGTGTCCAGCGGGAAAGCCTTGTCGAGTTCGGCCGCCAGCTTCTCCGCCCCTGCCGTATCGCCTGCCCGCGCCAGGGCCAGCGCCGCTATCGCCCGCACATCGCGGCCCGGGGCCAGCTTCAGCGCCGCATTGGCCTCGGCACGCGCCTGCTCCCGGTTTCCCGATTCTACCTCGCGTAGCGCTGCCGCTGCCTGATAGGCAGCGGCACTCTCTTTGGCGTCGTTGTGCTGGGCTGAATCCATCGCCCGCCCGGTCAGCTCGTGCGCGTTCTTCAGCTTGCCGTACCAGCCTTCCGTGTCCGCCTGCGTGGCCAGCAACATGTCTTCCGTGCCCGGCTGGTAGCGGTTCTGGAGCAGAACCTCGTTCTCCAGCTTGCGCTCCTCCGCCTGCTTGTACACCGTCTCCGCTTCATCCAGCCGGTTGAGGGCCGTGTAGGCGCGGCCGAGGTTGCCATAGTTGAACACAGTATTTGGCTCCAGGCGCAGCGCCTCTCGATATTCCTCCAATGCCTTTTCCCAGTTTCCCAGGGAGGTGGCGGAAACGAATCCCAGCTCCATTTAAGGCAAGTAGTCTCTTGGGTAGGTCTGCTGCCACAGCTCGAAGGTCTGCGCCGCCTTCTCCATCTCTCCCGTCGCGCTAAGGTAATAGTTCCCCTCGATAGAGAACCGCTCCCGTTCGCTTACCTTGTCCCGCAGTTCGTAAGCCTTGCGTATACTCTCCGCCGCCCGCCCCACTTCGTCGAGGTTCGAGTAGACCATCGACATCCAGGCGTAGGCCATGGCAAAATTCGGGTCAAGCTCCACCGCCCGCTTGAAGAAGGGCAGCGCGGCTGTTTGCCCTTTCGCATTGAGCGTCTTTAGTCCCAGGCTGTAGGCTTTCAGCGCCTCCAGCGATGGTGTGGTCGCTTCCTCCACCGGCGTGGCGTATTTCTGCGCCGAGCTGAGCGACTCGCCCAGCTTGCCGCGCAAGCTGACCGCAGCGGCGTCCAGAGCCTTGAGCACCGCTTCCTTGCCCGCCGCCTGCTCCTGCGCTTCCGCCAGCACATCGCCCGTGTTGCAGTTCACGGCCTTCAGGCCAATCACGTACTGGCTGCCCAGCCCCGCAATCGAGCCCGTCAGCATGGCCTTGCTGCCCGTGCGCAGGCAGACCTCGTGTGTGACCTCCGGCGTCAACCGGTCACCAGCGGGACGGCCCATCAGCTTCAATGTCTCGTTCACCTTGCGGTCGGAAACCAGGGCGAGAAAGGGCGATTGCTCAAGCTGCACCGAGAGCCCCTGCTTCAGCGTGTCCTCGAATACGCTGTCACCGGTCTTGTTGTCGAAATCGG
>Ga0208687_1000597_pt1 | contig 22886 bp, 30 predicted proteins | sample June2015DPH_6_10_FD_184695 | JGI IMG/M metagenome (GOLD analysis project Ga0208687, IMG submission 184695) | Peatland microbial communities from SPRUCE experiment site at the Marcell Experimental Forest, Minnesota, USA - June2015DPH_6_100... | ecosystem: Environmental > Terrestrial > Soil >...
ATCGTGCGAGGCTCCACAGTCTCTACAGACCCACTGCCTTACCGACAAGCCTGCAAACCCTGTAGGACCAGATTGGCTCCCACATTCGCTACAGGTTTTGGTGGAAAACTTGCTCTCAGGTTCGACATACGTCCCACCGCTTTTGGGCATCTTGTAGGACAGCATTTGTCTCAACTGATAGTGTGCTGACGAAGCCACACTCTTACCGAATCTCTTTGCCATTCCCTTGATGTTATCTTTGGTGAATGCGATGAAAATGTTCTCTGACACCAATCGGTGTGACAACTTGTGGTTCCTATCTCGTTTGCGATTGGCAATCCGTTCCTGAATGCGTGCAGCAAGTTGCTTGTTGTGCCCGCGCTGGGCTTGAGCAAGGCGTTCTGCTGATGCTTCTAACTCCCGTGGATGCTCGATAATCTCGCCGTCAGAAGTGGTGAGCAGATTAGAGAACCCAGAATCTATCCCAATCTTGCCGAAGGCAACACGCTCAATCGCTTTTGGTTCTGCGTCTATAAAGAGACAGAGATACCAACCCGATGCACGTTTGACAACTCGCCCACACTTTATCTTCCCCTCTGGCAGTTCCATCTTGTGAAACCGGATAGAGCCAAGAGCAGGCAGGGTGATACGATTTCCCTTTGGTGCTTTGATGGGGTCAGGAAACGGAATGCTTGTCATCCTATTCCGCATTCCCTTGAGTCTTGGTTTACCACCAATCTTTTTGAAACAACGCTTCCACGCATCGTGAACTGTGCAGATGACACCCTGTAACGTGTGGCTTGGAATCCCTATCCTCTCGCTGTGATTGGCTAGGAAGTTCTGAAACTCCATCTTAGAGAAATAGATGTGGTCTTTGGCACTGAGTTCTATCTTCCTCACTGCCCAGTTCCAGACAGAGGACAGGTGATAGAGAAACTGTTCGCATTGTTGTTCTTGCGCTTTGCACATTCGCAACTTGAGTTGGTATTGAATCATTGTGTCCCCCTTTCTGGTCTAAGACCGTCGCTAACCCAGACTAAAGGTCTGGGATTGCGCTCCTCAACTTCCGTTCATATTCCCATCAGCAGCCATTGCCGCATCATATCTTTCCCAATCTTCTTGCAATATTCCATCACTCATTTTGCTCTCCTCTTCCTTACGATTCCTTGGTACTTATCTAATGTCTCATTCAGGCGACAGTCGATGTATTCGTTTCCTTCATTCCCTGCATGACCTTTGGTGTGCAGCAGTATGTGGTTACCTTCCGTAAGCAATTGAAATGCTTTTGCGGCGTAGGGTCTCAGTTTATCACAGATGCCCCAACGAGCTTGACTTGATTCAACTACCAGTTTTGAATCACAGTAAATTGTAATCTCAGTGCAGTGTGCAAGCTTGGCCCACTCAAGTAAATCAATTAAACCACAAAACTCACTGACGTTGTTTGTGTTGAGTCCTGGAAGAATGTGGGTGCGCTCATGAAAGAATTCTGAGCCTCGATAAACGACAAATCCGCAGCAGCACAAACCTGGGTTGCTCAGACGACATGCTCCGTCAGTATATGCTGTATATGTACTCATTTTATGTTCCTGATGCGCCAAAGTTCTGTTGCTTGGCATGCATGTCCTGGTTGTCCAAAAATATCACTTAGTCCTGTTGCTGCTTTCAACACAAGTAACAATTCTGGATGTTCATAGATGTATCTATCCCAAAGATGTGAGTAGAGTACCCGAAGCTCTTCCTGATTTACAGCTTTCTTTCCTTTGGCTTGTCGCCAATCAAGGCCGGTGCTTCCATCCTCAAATATCTTTGCTGCTTGATATAAGGTTTCAATACTACGCAACCCATCATCAGACATGATGATAGCACAAAAAGCGCTGAAGCGCTTGTCACCTTTGCTACTGCATTCGAGAAATGGCGCTTCACCATGACGTATCATCTTTGCATCCTATCGGGCATTTGTAGTGCTCTTCATAAATCATATCGAATGGTGACATGCCAGTATCAACCCAATCGAATTCTCTTTTACGTCCACAGATTACACAATTATTCCAACGGTTCCAAACTGGACCCCAATATATCGGTCGGTCCTTTTGGCAGCGGTCACACCACCCTCCACCTATTGCATTTGAATAGCAACAACCAAACAACCAACATAGGAATCTCATTAAAACTTCTTTCCGTTGGGTTTTAACCGTTCTTCATTCGTGTGATCTTTGCGCACACGGTTATACTCCAACTTTTCAACAAAGGCACCACCCAAGTCTAATTCATGCTCCCCAGCATAGTCAAAAAGACGAATCAGCTCATCAGCAAGTTCTACCTCAACCATTTTGCGATGGGGTAGTTTGTCATCCATGAGGTTCTTGCGCACACCTTCCATGGCTTCTGCAATCTCACTCACCATAAGCATGAACAGTTCACCATGGTTTCGAGTAATACGCTCTCCAGTAGCGGGGTTTCTCCACCATCTATCATTTTCTGCGCGGCAAAGTTTGCTTAATTCGTTTATGACTCGTGCTGTATATACCTTTGGATCGGCAGTTGCATCATTTTCTCTAAACATCATTTTCCTCGTAAGTAGATATACCCAAACCATGCGCTCGAATGATATCATGTGCATTGAAAAGTGCTTGAAAAGAAATGTTTGGTTCACCTAATATAAGCCCCGCATAATCTTCTCCAAGAAGAGCTTGATAATCGCGGAACCTTTGACGACAATCCTCATCCATTTTCATAGTAACTGCTCTTTACGAACCTTGATAAGAATATCACCATGACAATAGGGCTCGCCTGATCCATCAGACGGGGTTTCGTGGCACCAACAACCTAATATCTGATCATCAATCTCATGCAATGCTGCCATGAGTTCAGGATGAGACCGTAGGTATGCTTCATATTTAGCAAGGGTAATACCACGAGACTCTCCCGCACGCAGATGAAACGGATTCTGCCATTTCGATGCTGGAATGCCTGCCCACTCACGTCCAATGTAAAGAGTGAAGTTATAATGGAAATCAGGTTTGATTCTGCGAACTTTTACAACTGTGGTCATTTCTTCCTCTTTACCATGAGAGTAGCAACTGGAGCCGCGCTTGGGCAAACATCTGCTTCGACAGGTTTAGGTTCTATCTGTTTAATCTTTTTTCCTGTCTCATCAATCACAAATTCTAGATCATAAGAACTGAAATCTTCTAAATGCCCACCCTCGAACTTAAGTTCTACCCTGCGATTCCATTCAGGTTCGGGCTTACATCCTGGCCCACCAATAATCTTAACAGTGCGCTCAGCAACAGAAGAGTTGTGTTTATAATGATTACGACTTTTTAAAACAGCATGAAGCCCTGTTATATCCCGCCCAAAATCATTCAAGATATTTCCCCTTTCATCTCAACAGTTGTGCACATTTACTTGCTCCAACATGGACCGATGTTGCCATCATATTCCATGACCACTTTTTTCATTACCTCAGCACCCGCCCGTGTGAAAGCATCACCAACGGTTTTGAATACTTGCTCACCAAAACGTTTCGGACACTGTACGATAAGTTCATCGTGAACCATTGACAGAATCTTTGCTTTTAGTGGTGGCAGTAAATGCCAGAGATAACCTTTGCCATTTCTGTCAAAGCCACATCCCATAGCACGCTTGATGATAGAAGCATTGGTTCCCTGAATGCACATGTTCTTACCACGCCGCTCAATTGACCCATACATGCCTCTATAGGCAGATGAGATTTCCTTGGTTGATGGCTTACGGTGTGTGAGCAGGTATTCTTCTTCTTCAGTAGGGTTACGGAATTCCCGCGTCTTGAATGCGAGTATCTGTGCTTCTGCATCTTCATCTTCAAGAAGAAGTCTATCTTCATGCTCCTGAATGAAAAACTCACGCGCAGTTTCCCATGTAGGCTCCAAGAATAAACGACGGCGACCAAACATATCGCGTGCTTCTTTTCTAAAACGCGCCTGTTGACCACTTTTTTTCAAGTAACCCCAGATATCAGGGAACTTAGCTTCGTGAAGCTCCATCAGCGCTTTGGCTTCATCTACCGTGCAACCGATAGCATCTGCCAATGCTGCAGGACCACCACCATAAGCAAGCAAGAAATTCGTAGCTTTATTTCCATCACGACGCTTCTTATGCTTCGGGCATTCACACTTTTGCCTGGATAATGAACCGTCAGGCTTGAGTGCAAAGTAAGCGCAAGGAGGGACGTGCACATGTTCGAGCACACCCTTCTTATTCTTCTTCATCAACGGAGTGCCATCAGCATTGAAGCATGGTATCCGTTCACCTTTCTTATCGTTCGATTCTTCTACTGTCCATCCATTAGGGTGTATAAGAGATTTTATTTGCTCAGCAGGCCATTCAGCAGGATACAAAATTTCTGTACCTACAGAGTGAACATCGTGGCCTTGAGCAAAAGCTCTAATCCACGTCTCTGCATTTGCAAGTTCTGCGATGATGCGCAGCTCGGCACCTGACATATCAACAGTAACGATGACATATTCTTCGGCTTTCGTCTCACAGTCTTCACCACACTTCGGGCACTTCCAAACGGTGTACTCTGGGCCGCTCGCACATTCGAGGATGTATGCTTCCTCTTCACAACAGGTTGATATGCGGATCGACTCATCGGGTGGATCACATATGAAGCACTCTCGAACATCATCATCCTTCGGCAAGTTCTGGCCGTTGGGTTTTGAAGATGAGGAGCGACCCGTTTCTGCTTCAAGTTGATTGTACTTACAATGCAGACGACCGTCGCCTGGATTTAGCCAACCCTCTTCTTTGCACGGATGGGTAGTCCATTGCTTTGTCCATGACTCACCATAAGTTCCAATTTCCTTTTTCAGTTTGTTCAAACTAAGTAGTGGCGGAATCAATGGTCTATCGAAAAAGTTCTGAAGAGTATCCTTGTCGGTTTTAGTGATGGTTTTATAGCCATGCATCCGTGAAAAGGCAGCAAGTAGTTGTTTGCCTGAATTGTAGTTAATGAAGGCTTCGCCTTGGCACTTGCCGATTTTCTCCTTGGCTTTGGTTCTCTTCTTGGATAACTCCATGTAAGTTACGCGGGCTGCTGCTTTCTGATCCCTGCGCAACTGTTCCATATCTTCATACTTCTTCTTCAACTCTGCACGAAGTATGGGTTCCTTCTTAGCATTGACGGCTTTATAAGCGGAACAGGCTTCGCGCTCTTCGGGTGTGGCAATGTCAAACGCACGCCATTTGTTTTCCAGAATGTTAAGCCGTGTCTCGTCGATAGCCATGCTCTTACTGCCGACGATAGGAATGAAGAATGTATCCAGCGTAGTCAAGGCTTCAACTAACTCAGCTTTGCGTTTGGTAATACGCTCCATCCAACGCGCGGTATCAAGGCGCTGTCCCCAGATACCCATATCCGTATAGGAGCCGATAGCATCATTTTCAATTTGGGAAGTGTAAACGAGATTGTCTTTGTTGATAATCTTTAGCTGCTGCTGGCGAATAGCAAGCGGCAGATAAGTATCAAGGCATGCGTATTCAATCTGAGCTTGAGTCAGAGGGGTACTGAGATCAAATGATTCTTGCAGAGTTTTGTCGATTTGCTTCTTGAAGTAACGCGCAGTGATCTTTTCCAAAGAAAAGAAGGGATAATCTTTCAGAGAGTGTGCACCTGCCTGGATCACGCGCTCAACGAGATCAGCAGAATAGAGGTGCCAGATTCTCATACCGAGATTCCAGCAGAAGATTTCGTACTCGAATGGTAGGTTCAAACCAACCTTAAGGAATCGGTTAGTACATAAGGCTGGATGCAGGATTTTCTTTACCGGATTGAAAATGCTACTATCCCTACCGATATAACCTTGGGAAGCAGTCAATTTCTCAGGGCTACCAGCAAAAGCAAGTAGGTCAATACAGAACTGTTGCTCGTGATTTCCTAGTTGGAGGGTGCGGGCACGTCGATAGTAGAAGTCTGAACAAAAGTTGGTTTCAGTATCGAGCCCAATCACCGGGGAACGATCCCAGGATTGCAATGGTGTGGATGCAACTCTGGCTAGGAACTTCTCTACCCTATCCAGACCAGCACCATCGGTAATCAACTCTGGGGCAAAACCCTTGAGTGCTTTAACATTCAAAGCAGGAAGAGCCATTGGTGCCCCGACTATCGGTTGCGTTCCCATTTTTATTTTTGCGCTCCGCGAATTTCTGTCTACGGTCTCAAGGATTTAGTAAGATTACTTACTTCTGCTGCCACATCACCAGTGGTCATTCCGAGGGCCGCAGCGATTTTTTCAAGAGCAGCAACAGTGTTCGGAACTCGTCGCCCTTCAAGGTAATGATAAGCGCTGGCCCTGGAAATTTTAGCAGAGATGGCGAAGTCTGCTCCTGTCTGATATGGTTTTTCGAGTTTAGATTTTAGCCACTCGCTGAACACCTTTGGTTCACTCATTGATTTTTTTCCTTCGAGTTCATGATTTTATTTTCGAGTTCTTGTTTTTCTAGGTCTTGACGCTCATATTGCTTACGAAGCTCTGCTGCATTCCTCTCGTGGGTCTTCCTGTTGGTCTTCCTGAGGATTTTCTTTCCTTCAGAAAAATAATTGAGGAAATCAAAGAGAGAAGATTGTGAAATAGAAGGTATCATGTAAATTTTACATGCTTCTGTGCATTGTTGTGCACAAATGCTCTGATTTTACCTCTCTTATATATATATGCCGACGGTTTTATTGTCTCACACTTATTTATTTTTGTCAAGCTTTATTTTTGGGAATTATCTATTTAACTCCTCGCTTGAGTTTGTAAATTGTTGGACTCCCGCACGTTCATCCTGCCTTCCACGAGTGTAGGAATCTTGCATCGCTTTATAAACGAGCGCCCTAATCGCCATCATACGACCACTGAGAATGTCATGTGGGAGTTGACGACAGGCTTCAAAACTCCAACACAGTCCGAAGTGCTCTTGTGCCAACTTTTCAATGTCTTTTTCATATGGATAATTCATAACTATCTCCTTTGTTTTGTTGAGGGGGTTAAATGGATAATTCCCTTATTTTTGGATAAAGGATTTGCAAAGCTTCTGCAATTGAGGGCTGCGGTAATCCGGACTGTTCTGCAGCTTTGGATTTCCTATTGAATTCTTCCTGCGCTGCAGCCGCACGTTCACAGGAGCAGGAGCAAAGTGAATTATCCAATCGGGGACGACATCCCAGGTGTGCCCCTGCTTGGCAACGGCCACACGGTGCATCCCCTAGCTTGTACCTTCGGCGCGATCTCATGTGAAAAGTATAGCACAAGTGTAGACTGAAGTCAAGGTGATGATGCGACAGCAACTTGCTGTCGGATAGTATATAAATATTTAGGTTGTTGATTCCAAAGCATTTGCACTGCTTGACAAGAGCATTACAGGTGTGCTATTATAAGTATGTCAGGAATTATTCTGGATAAAACCTATGAAGTATCTATGTAAAGAATGTGATAAGTATAAAGAAACAAAGGACTTTTCTAAAAGTAGTGACCGTTATGGAATGCCATCCAGCTCTAGGGTATGTGATGAATGCCTGCGAAAGTGTAACACAAGTTTAGGTGCATCAGAAGATGTACCCGTTATGGTGGATGTTGATAATCTTTTTCCTCATCACACAGATCGTTTTGATGGTCTTACTAACGCAGAGGGTAATGTGGTTTGTGCGCTTAACTCCATTGGTGTTACTAAGATACTGAGGAATGGATGGCCTGATTTTGTTGCTGTGATTAAAGGTTTTCCAGTGTTCATAGAGGTAAAAAGCGGACCTGATGATTTACCAAGACCAAATCAAGTTAAGATGCATAACTTGTTAAAGGGGCTTGGTTTAGATGTAATTGTAATAAATGGCGCACAAAACAGCGCTACTTTGAGCAATAAATTAAAAGTACTATTTCATAAGTACTTTCAATAACTTACAGACAAGTGCTTAAGTGTGTAAAAATTACATGGTATAATTAATAGAGTGGGGAAAGGTGTCTCCACTGGTAATACTGTGCATTATCTGCACTGATCTTCGTACTTGCCCAATGCAAGGGTCGCCGCCTGCGGTTGGGTACTAATACGGGCCGAGTTCGCCGTCGCCGTCGTGCGATTGCCTCGGCCATTCTTTTGGGCTAAGTCATTGAATTGATTGGGGCTGTGTTAACCGACCAGCCCGCCCAAGCGTTCTTGGTGGTCGTCGGGACTTGCCCCGCCTTCGAGCATAGTGGCAGTCATAGACCACCGAATCACCGTGTTGATGACACCCCACTCTGCCATCATCCCCAGGGTGGTATGCCGTGCACGGCGGTCTGAGCCACCCTAAGTTTAGCTTTTGCGCCGATTGAGTAAGTCGCAATGAAAACCCATAATGCACAGAGAGTGCAAGCATATGTTTCGCCAGTAAGTTTGGCCTCCCCATGGGCGCGGGTATAACAGCGCCTTTTTTATCATTCTGTTAGGTAGTATTTGGAGGCAGATATGGTAGTGCTACTTGTTCTTTTTACATTTGCATTTTTCTTTGGTGTTGATTGGCTCATGTCTCACCCCATTCACCTAAGCATCCCGCGCGGTACAGAATATACCACGCCTGGGTTTGAAATGCTTGGTGCTCTCGCACAAGATGGTGGTGAGAAGAAAGAAAAAGATTCTAAGCCAGTATAGCTCAGTTGGCAGAGCAGGGGTTTTGTAAACCTCAGGTCGCGGGTTCGATGCCTGCTGCTGGCTCCACATTGTCAGGTAGCTCAATAGGCAGAGCCCCATACTGTTAATGCGGTCGTTGGGGGTTCGAGACCCTCGGGGCCAGCCATTTGATTTTGTAAGATAGTGTTATAATACCTTGGCCGCTCGACTTGTCGCAAGACCTCGGGCGGTCTATTAATTTCAGCTCCCCGCGCCGACCGAGTAAGTCGCGGTTAAAGTCCTACCAGAAGGCAGAGCATAAAGATTCGCCCGTAGGTCGCATAGCGACCCGCGAGGGGTTGCTAAGCAACCCCGTGGCGAACAATTCCTCAGCCTGCTTGCGCCGAACTGCTGCTTATATGCTGCACGTGGCCTAGATGCGAGTGAGGAATGTCGGGCGTCCCCAATGGCTTATTGCCTACGTGGGCTCCGCGCCGATTGGAGTTGCACATGGATGCAACACTTGCTCGGCGAAACTCCGAGCATCCCCCCCCCCGAGCATCACTGGCTATCGATACGACTTTGCCTTAGAGCAATTTGCCGTTCTCGATGCTGAAGTTCTGGTTGTCCGTTCAATTATTGTGCCGTGCATGACACGGACTGTATGATCGGACTTTATAAGGCACCGTACTGCATGCACCTCTCCATTGTGAAGTGCGCAGAGTGCCTCAGCGCGTGCTCCACGCGATAATAGGTCGGGAAGCGTGCCCTTGCCTGATCAAAAACTGACTTTCACCTATGGCACACACGGGTGAGTCAGTAGGAGTTATGGGTTTGGTAGTTTACCCTGTGCACGAAAGACTACCACACATCTGAATCATTCTGCGACTGATCCTCGCAGATATGTGGGCCTGTGGCGCAGACGGGAGCGCGCTTCCTTTGCACGGAAGAGGCCGCTGGTTCGATCCCAGCTAGGTCCACCAAGTTCATCCCTGTATACATGTTATGCGGCCCCCGTTCTTTCAGGAGAGCGGGAAACTATCTGAGATGATGTGATTGATTATCTCTTATACTCTGCTGGCGCGGGATAAGAGTAAGTTCACACATCGGTATCACCAGCAGATATTAATGAACGGCTCAACGAGCGCAATCCCGCCCTTTTAGGGTGGGTTAGCGAGTGCCTTGGTTCTCAACATATTTCTTGAGAACGTCGAGAGTTACTCCACCAGTGGAGGCGGCAAAGTAACCACTGTTCCAAAGTGTTCGGGAATGGTCGCCCCAGAATTGAGAGCCATAGCGATTGAGGAAGAATTTGGAGGACACGGATTTGAGACATTGCGGCAGTTGAGCCGCAAGCAGTCAAGACGCACAAAACACGAGAATCACATAGTGTCGAAGCAAATCGTTTCCTACGCCAAATTACACCGCAGAGCAATCGCTGTGGAGAACCTTGAGAACGTCCGTAAGCCGAAGAGCAAAATCCGTGGCTATGTCGAGCGTTCGCAGTGGGCTTTCTATCAGCTATTGCAGTACATCACGTACAAGGCTGCTTTGCTTGGCGTTCCCGTAATCAAGGTCAATCCTGCATACACATCGCAGGATTGCTCACGATGCGGACAGAGGACAAAGCCCAACGGGAAAATTTTCGTTTGCGCTTCTTGCCGACACAAAGACCACCGGGATAGCAACTCAGCCTTTAATATCGGCATGGGCGGCAATCGGATACTCGACGTGGGATTGCTTGCGGACTCAGTGAGCCGCAGGTCGGGTGTATTGGTGACCCCGTTTCTGGCGACTACGGAGGCATACGCTTATGCCTAACCAAGGTTCAAAGAATCCCAGAGTTTACTCTGGGAGCATCAAGTAACCCCTGGGGCTGGGGTTTACCCGACACCGTATAGGTTAGGTGTGGCCCCCACAATTTAACTACATCCCCGACGTGAAGAACGGCGGGTCCATAGCTCAGCCCATTAGGGTTGGGCTATTCGTGTTTTTGGAGCAATCATGGCAAAGTCAGATTCGGCATTTACCGATCCATCATATCGCAGGCCGAAGACTTTCACTAAGTCTCCTAAGATTGATGCACGAACTTTGGGTCTTGGCAATAACAACGTTGCCGCAGCCGCAACGGATCGTAGAAACAATTTCAATGAAGTTGATTTGCTTCAAGTACCACAAGCAACCGAAAGAACTCTTAATCAAAACCTTGGTGATGTGGGCATGCGCACACATGCTCAAGAGTCCTTGAATGCCTCTCTTACAGTAGGCAGGGGTCCAGATATGAATCGTCCAAACGGTGCAAATACCAATGGCCCTGGTACAGTTCAAGTAGGAACAAATGAAATGTCTTCCTACAGTGATCGGATAAGACGTTAACAAACTTTCAGGAGATAATGCTTTGAAAACCAATCCTAATAGTTCAAGCATAAAACAATCCCCGAGAGTAGGTCAGATTCCAGACGCCGCTAGTGCTGAACGTCCACATAGTATCAATGGACAAGGTGCTCCAATGGAGCGTGTATTGAATCAACCTGGTGATACTAAGATGCGGGATAACTCACAAGAAGCCTCTAAGGTTTCAGTAACTAAGTCCAGACCAGAACCTACTAAAGTAGGTGGTGGTGCCTCTCACGCAGGACAAGGTGACCAAGCATTTGGTGGGGTTTACAATAAGATTTATTAGTGGGGCAACATGAAAAAGCTTGGGATATCTAAAAGCACGCTTCAGAGTCGTATCAGTGATGAGCAGAAAGCGCAGCGTGATTATAAGAAAAATGCTGCGCAGGCCAAGAGTAATGGCGACACTAAAACTGCCAATGTCATAATGCACATCGAGCGTGAAGAAGAAGAGCATGAAGGTATGCTCAAAGGCTTAAAAGGAAAAGGCATGAAAACAAATCCTCCTATGAGAGAAGTGCAGAAAAGTAAAACTGGAGCACAGTTTCCTGCACCTAAAAATAAACCTGCCATTGCAAAAGAAGCAAGTATACCACAGACTTTATTTACAGATAGACCACTGAATCAACCAGGAGATTCAGGAATGCGTCCACACGCTCAGGAAGCATTGCAAGCATCACTTGAAACAGGTCTTGGTAATGAAACGTTTCGCAGTAAGGGTGGGAACAAAAGTAGTTATTCACCAGATTCTTCAACGGGACACGTTTCACGTTATTAGAAGCATTAAAGTTTTGAAATAAAAGTAATAAAACAGTTTGGGGAGTTTGCTTTTACGAACTTCCAAGAAGTAACCGCGAAGGCGGAACTCCAGCACTCATAGAGGAAATCATATGGAAGCAGCACGTCTTAAGCCTGTCGAGGATAGAATCGACCGGGGAATCAATGGCCTGCCAACAGCGGGTTCAGTAGAAACAGGCAAAGCAGTTAATTATCCAGGGGGCAGCGTTATTGGTATTCCAGCACCTCTTTCCGCTGCAACACCGGCTCCAGAAAAAGCAATTAACTCTGGTTATGCTAATGTTGTTGACGGCAGAGTGACACCAGCTCTTTCCACCGATATGCTCAGCCCAAGCCAAAAAATTAGCAATGGGCAAGGCAAATTGTATGGTGGGCAACCTGACAACGATGAAGATGATGTTCCTTTGAGTGTTGAAGGCACCGGCACGCAGGAACTCGAAAGTTCGTTCGCATCGCATCGCGATGTAGCAGCGAGCCGTGGCACTGCACCGGCCAACGTAGCAACAGAGTAATAACTTATTCCCAAAAAGGAGCATTAACATGAAATCGAATCCGGCACCCGCAGTTGCAAAGCCAAGTCCCGCTGGGAAACAGTTTCCGCTGTCCGGCGCACACCAGCCTGTGCAACAGCAATCAGCCCCAAAGAAAGGGTAACCAATGGCAGACCGAGTAGACCAGAACAAAAACCTCACTGTCAAAGGTGGACCCGACGTTGCAGTGAAGAAAGTAGATCAAGTAGTGCTTAGCTATCCGCAGTTTGATGTCAATGCTGATAATCGAACAATGGAAGCAAAGTCCGCGACTAAGAGTGGCAGCGTAGATGCAGTAGGTGATGTTGCCCGCAAGACGCTGGACGATCTGGCCAACCTGCCTCAACCGCGTAAGCAGATGACGGGTCAACGGAACAGCAAGCACTATGATGAAAATGGTAAGGCATTCAAAACCTTCCCAGGAAATCTCACCGATAGTGACCAAGGAAACTAATCATGGCAAAACCAGTGTTTAAGTTGAAAAAGGGCGCACTTCACAAGCAAATGGGTGTGAAGCAAGGTGAGAAGATTCCTGTTGCCGATTTGCACGCAAAACTCGCTGCTGCTAAAAAGCGCGGCGATGTGACAACGGAACGTCGCGTAGTGTTCGCACTTAACGCGCGTCATTTTCATCATGGCAAAGGGCACGGGGGTTCTTAAATGCCTTATGTCAGCCTAGCGCAAGAAGGATTCATGCACGAGCATCCTGAAGTGCTTGGCAAGAAGGGACTCAAAGAGTGGGACAGTGCAACGAAAGGGATGCACCTTCCGAAGCATGTTCATGCAGTACGCACTGCCCCACCCGAAGCACGCCATGCACTTGTAGTAAATCATAAACATTTGCATCACAACAAAGGCGATGGAACGCCGTAGTTAACTGCGACTTGTAGCAGGGAGAAATACCATGGCTGAAACCACACCACCAGTAATAACATCCAATCTCTTAATGATCATTTCTCCTTTTCCGACGCGGAGTGAAACCTTAGTACTCCGCGCCGAGAAACTTTTTAATGATGGTGGAGAAGAGAAATTAGAGACGGACGAAAGACGCGATGCAGTTCAGTATTTGATGCTGATGCGCCCTGACCTGAGTAACGTAGAACTCGGTCGTATCTTCAAAGTGGGCGAGCAGACAATACGAAATGATAAGGAACTTATTCGCAAGCGTATGGCAGAGGAAGTAACTGACAAAGATATTTCTCTTGTTATATCCGATCTGATGCGAGGGCACGAATTGCTTAAGGTTGACCTAGCAGCCTCTAAGAAGGCTTGTAAAAAAGGCACCCCAGCATACCTGAACCATCTGAAGTTCGAGCAGGAAGCAGAATATAAGCTCATTGAACTTTTGCAGAGTTTAGGGGTTTACCCAAAGAACTTGGGTAACATGACCAAAACAGAGTTTATTTACAAAGCACACGTTGCCAAAGGTGGTGCGGTCAACGTGGCTACTATCCAATCGAGTGATGAACTCAAAACCATTGAGGCACAGGAAGTCAAACTGCTGCCTGGGGCTTTTGAGACCGATGAGGATAAAGAGATACGTGCTGCATTAGCAGCGGAGTTCGCAGAAACTACTGCAGTGCAGGAAAAAGAAGCTCCCACACTAATGGGGCCAACGAGGATACAACGTGGGTAGGCATTCCGCGCCACACTTTGAAGGTGCGGCGAGTGCAATGCTGACTAAGTTGACTAGGCAAGTTCCAATCGAACTTCACCTGCCAGCAGCACACCCAAGGCAAGCAGAGTTGATCAACGCATTTGATGCGCGTCGATTACCTGATGGTAAGGTAATCTTTAACCCAGGAACAGGTGGGTTTGATTATGCTGCATATTATGCTTTGCCTTTAGCATATCCTGAACTCAAGTTTGTAGTTGGAGCTTGCGGAACTAAGTTTGGTAAGACATACGGTTGCTCAATTCTTATGACCCGTATGGCATGGGATGTGAAAGACTCACTGAACTGGTGGGTTGCTCCTTCATATCGGCAGTCAGAGATGGCATACCGACTTGTGAAGAGGCTTCTTCCCAAAGATACTTATGTTGAGTATAAAGCAGACCTACGTTTGGAACTGATAGAGCCCGACGGTGGTTTTCACTCAGCAGTTGAGTTTAAGTCGGCAGAGAACGATGATAACCTAAGAGGATTCGGAGTTCATTTCGCTATCTTAGATGAAGCGGCCCGCATTGCTCAAGCTTCGTATGAGTCCGTTTGGACTACTATGACGCAGACTGATGGCCGCATGGTCATCATTTCTACACCAAAAGGCCGAAATTGGTTTTATGATGAATACCAGAAAGGCGAAAAATCTGGGCTGTTGCCTGGAGATGTGGATGAGAACCCAGAATGGCTCTCGATCCGAATGCCTACCTGGACGAATCCATACGTCAAGCCTCAGCGCATAATGACGATGAAGAAGAACATGCCTGGAGATGTGTTCGAGCAGGAAATTGCTGCTCGATTCATGTTGGAATCGGCTGGCGTCTTCCGTGGAATCGAAGGCTGTATCAGGAAAGGGCTGCTCAATCAATTTGGACAGCCACAAAACGAAACACCGCTCGCTGGACACCGTTATATCATGGGTGTTGACTTAGCGCGTAAGAAAGATTACACAGTAATTTTTGTGATTGATATTCTCCGTCGTCACGTTGTGTATTACGAGCGGTTCAATGATATGGCGTGGTCAGTGCAAAAGCGCCGCATCATCGAAGTATCGAACCATTATAACAGGGCAACCTGCTGGATGGACGGTACAGGCGTTGGTGATCCTATCGTTGAGGATGTACGGTCGGCTGGTGTCAGAACAGAATGCTTCATCATCTCGAATCGTTCTAAGCAGGAACTTATCGAGAAGTTGAGAGCAGATATCGAGTTCGGACGTATTACTTTCCCGCAGCTTCCAGTGCTCATCAAAGAACTAAGAAACTATGAGTACGAAATCAACAGCAACGGTAACATCAAGTATAGTGCACCTCCTGGGCAGCATGATGATACTGTAATTGCTTTAGCCCTTGCAGGTCACGGTTTGAATGTTAACCACGGCTTCGCTCGTGCAATGCAAGTGCGCGGCGTATAAAACTTAATCGGGCGGTGCCTCAATCACCGCCTGTTCACTTAGTGGGGTGGGCAAGTGCAGAGCGACCGACAGTTGTTGCTATGGTATCGAAAGTTCAATAAGCTTTATTGGAACGGGGAATTACCAGATAACACCGTAATCCATTGGGAACCTTGTTCTGCAGACAATGCTACTACTTGTCCTGTTTATCAAGTTGCAGACAATTGTTTCAAGATATTGGTTGATCCCGCTATTAGTGGGCAGCCTAAATGGTGGAAGATCATTCTTCTACATGAGATGTGCCATATAGCATTATGGCCTAAGCATTTACATCATGAGCATGGAAAGTTATTCAAAGAAGAAAAGAAGCGCATCTTTTTGATGGGTGCACTCGATAATTTGTGGTAAACAAGATGCGTGGGGCATCCTGAATGAAAATACCAAATTTAATTCCAATGCAGTCCGTAGGCGCGGCTAAGCCATGTGACATTTCGGTAATCATCGCACACCGTGGCCCAGAAATGGGTTTGTGGTTTACGATGGAGAGCTGCATGATGGGTTTGGAAAAAACTGGCCTCACTTACGAGTTCAGAATTTGTGCTAATGGTGAAGAGACAATCAGCGATGATATGCGCCGTATTCAGCACTGGACGGAGCAGGAAGGACACATAGGAGAGTTTTTCCATAGTGTTCAGCCTTTGGCTCCTCCAACCGCTCGGCAAATGGTCACAGAACACGCAAACGGAAAATATTTGTTCTTTTTTGATAATCACTGCCTACCGACGCCAGGATATTTCCTGCGCGGGGTACAGTCGATGGAAAAGTACAATATTGACTTTTTGCACTCAACTACAAAGTTCTTCTCTGGTGAAGGTACTGATTACGAGTATAAACTAAGCCTGAAGCGTGATTTTTGGACGCTTGAGCCTTATAAGAAGCCACTTGATCCTGAAAATCCATATCGCATCGCTTGTGCTGGTCATGGTGGGTTTGTGGTACGCAATTCTGCGTGGAAAGAGTGCAGAGGTTATTGGGAAGGCTTTGAAGGATATGGTGGTGAGGAAACTTACACCGATTTGAAATTTTGGTTGTTTGGTAAACAAGTGTGGTTGGACCCGTTAATGATTCACAAGCATTGGGCAGGAAAGCGGGAATACACACGACACTTCACTGATGACTTTTTCAGGAACATGTACATGGCTGCTAACTGTATTGGCGGCGAAGCATGGCTTGCAAGAGTGTTCAGTAGTACAATGAAATGTTCCAGATTTGTGAATAAGCGGGAGCTGATAAAAATAAAACCGCTTTATGACCTAATGGTGGAAGCACAGAAGAAATCACAATCGCATTCAGAATGGATCGCATCGCGCCGCACAAAAACACTTGATGAGTTGCTTGTTTGGTTTGATGAGAATGGCATTCGCAGGTAGTGAAAATGGCCGATATGTTGAGTGGGAAAACACGAAAAGGCAAGCCGTTAGCTGACGGACTCAGCCAAACTGAATATGACAGCATGATGCATACTTGGACTAGCCGATTCCCTAACGGGTTAAGCGGTTCAGATTTAGAAGAGAGATTTTTACGCGGTGGCATCGGCGCTGATCTCCACAGAACTTCACTTAATAGGACAGCACCTAATAATTAGAGTATCCCAAGGCTTAGCGGCTTTGGAACAGAGTGGGGAGAGACCCGAATCCCTCCCCTCTCGCCTTTCGGGAGGCAAAATGGAAGAGATAAAAATTTGTAGTAAGTGCAAAGAGCCAAAACCAATAGGTGAGTTCTACACTTGGCAGCGCAAAGGAAGAAGCAAGCGCACAGTCGATGCTAGATGTAAGGTATGTACAAACTCCAAGAACAGTTCCTATAATAATACTCACGCAGATATTGTTAAGAAAACAAAGAATGCTTGGGATGAAAGTAATTGGGATAGGGTATTAGAATGTGCACGACAGCGTAGAGCAGAGAACCCTCAACCAGCCAGAGATGCAGAGAAGAAATGGGCAGTGAATAACCCTGCTAAAGTCCGCATGAAGAGACATCGCCGCAGATGCGCGGAAGGGTCATTCACAAACGAACAGTGGGCGGATTTGAAAAAGAAGTATGATTATTATTGTTTGTGTTGTGGTAAGAAAGAGCCCGAGATTAACTTAACAACGGATCATGTGATCCCTGTAGTTCTCGGCGGCACAAATAATATAGACAATATCCAACCGTTATGTCAACCCTGCAATTCCAGCAAGGGAATTAAGACTACGGATTTCCGCCTGACGCATCGGGCACAGGAGTCATAAAATGGCCGACTTGCCTATGGGGACGACGGGCACGCTCACATACCCTGGCTCTTCAGTGAACACCGGGAATGAGGCTTCCTTTCCTACTAGTGTTGTAAACGTCAAGACTCCTAGTATTGGAGTAGCAGACGAAAAGTTAGATGCAGATAAACGGGAGATTGAGCGACTGCGTGGGCAATGTGCTCTGTATCAGAAATATTCTCCTCTGTGGAACTTTTATTTGGCCGCTTATGAAGGCGGCAAGGATTTTGCATCACCATCTAATATCTTCCGTCATCCCCGTGAACACCCGGATGATTTCAACGAGCGGGCAAAGCGACTTTATTATCACAATTATTGCTACCCAATAGTGGATTTCTTTACCACATTTATCTTCACCGAAACAATTCAAAGAGACGGTGATTCTGATCGTGATACCTATGATGAATTCATAGGGGATGTGAATAAGAAGGGTGATGATATCACTACGTTCATGTCTCAGGTATGCGATGACATGCAGATTTTTGGTATGTCCTATGTCCTTGTGGATTCTCCTAAAATAGACGCCACAAACTTGACCAAAGCTCAGCAAGATGAATTAGGGATAAAGCCTTATTGGGTGTTGGTAAAGCCGACCGAAGTTTTGGATTGGGCACATGACTCGTTTGACAACCTGATTTACATGAAAAGGGTTGAGCATCAAACACGTATTGGCGCTGGAATGTTTAAGCAGTGTATCGAGCGCTACAGCGAATGGTCTGAATCCGAGATTAAGATTTCAGAAGTAGATGTGACTAACCCAGATGAACCTGTTTTAATTAAGAAGGGTGAAGTAATGGCTAATCAGATGGGGAAAATTCCCATCAAGATAGCACGTTACAAACGTAGCAAAACAGATAAGTACATGGGGTTATCGTTCCTTACTGATTTGGCATGGATTAGCCGTGAGGTAATGAATCTTACATCTCTGTTGCAGGAATTCCTCTATCGCCAGTGCTTCAACATTCTAGCTATGGAGAGTGATCCCAACGTGCCTGAGATTGAGCAGATGCAAGGCGAAATTAGTACCGCCAACATGCTTAAGTATGCTCAGGGAACCAAAGAACCGAAATATATCACACCTCCCACCGAGCCCGCAAAATTCTTGCAGGAAGAGCGGTCGAGCAATGTGATGTCGATGTACAAGATTGCAGCACAGGATACGCAGAACGACCTGTTCAATGGTGGTAAGTCTAGCGGGTTCTCGAAAGCGGTATCCTTCCAAACTACAGTTCCAAAGATTGCCACGCGCGCCGAAACATTGGAGCATTTGGAAATGGAATTGATGACACTTACCTTTGAATATATGGGTAAAGAATGGAAAGGCTCAGTCAAGTACAAAGATCACTATCAGATTACAAACCTAACTGATGCGCTGTCTCAGCTCAGCACTATGTTTAAGGACTTGCAGATTACTTCAAAGACATTTGCGGAAATGCAAATGAAGAGGATGATCGATGAGTTTGATGGCAAGATGACTCCTGAGCAACGTAAGAAGGTTTATGAAGAAATTGAAGCCATCGACTATGACGAATGGTTTGACGTTATGAAGTTAGGCTTCTTGGGTCGCGCTGCTCTGGCACCCGAGACCGCGCTTCTGATGGATGAACCAGCAGTTCGTGCAAAGTCTGCGGAAGCCTTGGGTGTACAGCCTGGGGTTGGCAGTTCCAAAACCCCCATAACCAAAGGGAAGGATACAGCTACCGCAGCTTCAACACCTACACGAGCGCAGTCTGGTTCCGCCGAACTTAAGAAAGAGTCGGCAAAGAGCGGCAGAAAGAAACTTACCGTCAGGAGATAAAAGTGTCTAAAACATTATTGGCACTAATACTCCGTCACGGTGAAAGTGATGCGAACGCGACTGGAGTATTCCGGTCGCGTTTAGACTCTTGCTTAACCGATAATGGAATTTCGCAAGCAGAAAAAGCTGCAGCGTTCATTGCTAAGAACTTTGATGTAAAGCGTATTGTATCTAGCCCAATGCTTAGGGCAATGCAAACGGCAGACATTGTTTCTGAAGAGATAGGTATAGAAGTTATACAAGATCGAGGATTGATGTGTTGGAATCTTGGATTCCTATCTGGTAGAGATAGAGAAGTCTATGGTCATATCCTTGAATATTATGTGGATAATCCAGAACAGGTAATACCTGAGGGAGAATCCCTAGAATATTTTACAACACGCACTCAGGATTTCTTTGAGAAGAATTTATTCTTAAAGGAAAGCACTGGAGGCAAGCATGAAGTTCAGCATGAGAATGCATCAGGTCCATGGACATACTATGGTGAAGATGCCCCTCAAGAGTTAATACTTTTTGTTTGCCATACATCCAATCTGGTCTGCCTCGAAAATATCGTGGTAGAAAACCCAGAAGGACGGCCTGAGTCGGGCGAAGCAGCAGTTGGCACTGGAGGCATGGCAGCAATCTATGCAGACGGTGAAGACATTATTGTTGAACCCATCTTTGGTGAAAGTCATAGGGCTGAATTCGGAAGCTGAGAGAGTATGGGAAGACCAAAAATTTATCCTAATGGCCCTAGAAACACTCCTGGAAAATGCAGAGATTGTTCTCTTCCTTCTGTAGAAGGAAAAGGTTTTTGCTCTAAGCATTTAGAGAGGGCAAGAATAAAATCTGCCACCAATAGAATTAAGAATCCTACTTATCAGAAACAGTATTACAGGAATAATGTAGAGGCATTTAAAGCTTATGATGCTAAACGTAGGCCCAAAGGTAAAGCTTATCTTCAGCATAATGTGACCGAAAAGAAATGGTTAGATAAACTAGAAGAACAAAAGTATCTTTGTCCTATATGCAAAGAATTTTTACCGGAGAATGATAGGGTTACAGATCATAATCATACCTGTTGTCCTGGTAATTATAGTTGTGGAAAATGTTTTAGGGGAATTTTGCACGGTGTTTGTAATGCTGCAATTGGAGGGTTAAAAGATAACCCTATAAGAGCCGCAAACGCCGTAGAATACCTCAGTAAATACGGACAATGAAAGTTGTACCGGACAACGGGACGCCGTTGTAAAATAATACGGAAGGGACACCTTATGGCAGAAGCACCAGCGGTAGCACCAGCAGCACCAGCTGCACCCGTAGTGGAATTCACAGCGGAGCAGCAAGAGCACATTAACAAACTGTTCAATGCACGCTTTGCAAAAATTAATGAGAAGCATGAACAGGAAATCAAAGGTTTGTCGGATTCGATTGAAGCTTTGAAGAAAGAGACAAAACCTGCCGTTGCTCCAGTAGCTCCAAAGACTGAAAATACGACGGATGAAAATGTGCGGCAGATGCAAGGGTTCTTGGCGCAAGAAAAAGAGAACTCTAGAAACCTCAAGGGCCTACTCGACGCAGAGAAGGTAGCGAAGGATAAGGTCATCGAGGAAAACAAGAAAATTTTGAAGGACCAAGCTATCACGGAAGCTGCTCAGACCCTCCCCAACGGAGCGGAGTTCCACGAGCTGAAGACCGTGAAGAAGTTAGTTGAAGACGACATTTCGTTTGACTCTGACGCTAACCAGTGGGTCATTAAGGAAAACGGCGTAACAAAGATGAATAGCTCTTTGCTGCCGATGTCCCTTACTGAGTATTTCGCAGCGTTTGCCGCCTCTCGTCCTTACCTTGTAAAAGGTAATGTGAAGAGCGGGGCAGGCTCAACAGAAAGTGGCAACAGCGGTCGTGTTAACCTCGGTACCTCGGTGGTTAGAACGAAGGCTGACATCAAGACCACTAAGGATAAGGTTGCTTATATCTCATCCTTTGGTTACGATGCATGGGCAAAATTGCCCTCGAAATAACAAGTTTCCAAGCTAAGGGGCATCTAACCGATGCCCTGGTGTTTGGTTCGGCGCTTATCTTGCTTCTTGCCGAATAATATCAAAAAGAAGTAAGGTAAGTGGCTAGCACAAGTTTTCTGCACTTATATCTCTAAATAAAAGGAAACACAAATGCCAGGAACCATCGGTACAGAAGCGGATTTCGTCATTTATAACGCCCAGTTCTGGGGTGGCGTAGTCGAAACTCTGCAGCAAAATACAGAGGCTTTCAATGCAGCCTCGCAGAACGCAGTCCGTCTCGTAACTCGCAGCATTCTGGGCGATTTCGAGCGTGAATCGTTCTTGAAGTCAACTGCGTCTCTTATCTCTCGGCGTGATATCACGTCTGTGAGCGCAGTAAACGACAGCAATCTGAACGCCACTGAAATGGTCGGCGTGAAGATCAACCGTCGGCTTGGGCCAGTAACCCAATCCCGCGATGCATTCCGCAAGATCGGCGTCTCGCCTGAGGAATTCAGCTTCATGCTGGGTCAACAGAGCGGTCCCGCGATTGCCGTTGATTATATCAACTTGGCTATCGGTGCGGTGCGCGCTGCGGTTTCCAATGCGGGTTCCGCATTGCAGTATGATGCGCAGAATGACAGCGTTAACACGCTGAATCACACTGCCATGGTAAAAGGTCTAGCCAAGTTCGGAGATCGCGCGGCACGTATCGTGTGCTGGGTTATGCACTCCAAGAACTATTTTGACCTGATGGCGCAACAGATCACTGACAAGCTGTATGAAGTGGCTGGCGCTACCGTGTATGCAGGCACCATCGCCACATTCGGCAAGCCCGTTGTGGTTCTGGACAGCCCGAACCTTTACACGGGTACGGCGGGCTCTGTTGGTGACTCGTATGACGTTCTCGGTCTGGTTGAGAATGCCGTCGAAGTTGCGGAGTCCGAAGAGCGTGACATTATCTCGCAGCCCGTCACAGGGTTGGAGAACTTGGTGGACAGGATACAGGGCGAGTATGCCTTCAACCTGCGAGTCAAGGGTTGCGCTTGGGACATGACCTACGGTGGAGTCAACCCCGCAGACAGCGCTACCCTCACGGGTCAGTACTGGAAGCAGATCGTTGCCGACATCAAGGAAATGCCTGGAATCCGTATCACCGTATTCTAATCATTTGGGCAGGAGCAATCCTGCCCCTTGATCTTACCATCTGAAACATAATAGGAATATGAGCCACGTAGCGCTGAGCGCGCGTGGCTCTTTTCGTCTCAATAAGCAGGCAGGATGCACAGCGGTTATGCAGGATAAATAACATGAGTGACCTACTTATACCGCCACAGAAATCTCCAGGAGTAATAACACCTACTGTTACATATACAGCTCCTCCTGTTAATCCCGATGCGGTAGCCTTAACTGGCACACAAATTGTAGTA
>Ga0208687_1000598_pt1 | contig 22839 bp, 18 predicted proteins | sample June2015DPH_6_10_FD_184695 | JGI IMG/M metagenome (GOLD analysis project Ga0208687, IMG submission 184695) | Peatland microbial communities from SPRUCE experiment site at the Marcell Experimental Forest, Minnesota, USA - June2015DPH_6_100... | ecosystem: Environmental > Terrestrial > Soil >...
GAGGGTTGCCCTCTAAGCGGTGCGATGTGAACACGTCAATTTGAACGCACTGGAAACGGCGGACGCCCTGATCGGGATTCGAACGCACGGCGGCGGTACCGACTCTTCCAACGGCAGCAGCTACCCCGGCTGCGCTTGCAGTTTGCAAAAAGCTGCGACGGCTATGCTTAATGTCCACAGGAACCTTCCCAGGCCGTCTCATTCTACATCAGAGGTGCGGGTCCGGGTTGTTCGCGGGGAGAACGGCCGCGAGGAGCGCGAGGGAGCCGCTTACGGCAGTTTACAGGTGAAGAATTACAGGTGAAGTTTTCTGCGGATTTTTGCTAAGTGATTGATAACGATGGTAGGCCCGTGGGGACTCGAACCCCAGACCTCTACCGTGTCAAAGCGGCGTGATTATTTACGGCCAACAACTTCCAGGGTAATGTGGGCCGCCTAAGCACGTGTAGGTACGCCTAAGCCGGACTTCTTACAGGTGAAATTGCAGGTGAAGAAATTCACTCCCGTGAACTAGAACGATACGGATTTCTTCCAGGTCACTTGGTTATTGCAGCTTGGCGTACTCCGCTCTCGCTTGTTTCAGGATGGGGATGTCGGGGTCAGCGTCCTTCCAGCGTGTGAGGAAACCATATCGGCAGGTTGTATGGAACTGTACGCCGCGATCCGCTGCACAGGACCGCGCCACCCTAAGACTAAGCATCCGCGTCGATTCCTTTGATAATAAAGTCAAAGTGACGGGGGTCACCGCTTTTGTCTCTTGACATGCGATAGAAGGGCGCTACTTGCCTCCCCGAAGAGCAACCCCACCACGGGACGCAACACCCGCTAAGGCGAGTCCTGGTTCCTTCTTTTAATCGATTCATCAATTTCGAGACTAGCCTGCGAATTGGAGGTCGGTCATGACGCGAATCGTTATTCTGATTTTTGTTCTAAGTGCGTGCTTGCCGTCTCTTGCATGGGGACAGATGCCAACGGCAGTCCCTCCGCCAGAGTTAAAGCAGTGGGACTTCTGGCTCGGAGATTGGACGATGACAGGGACCGCGAAGGATTCTGCGACCGAGCCTGAATATAATCTGGTCTGGAAAATGAACTGTCGCAGAATCCTTGGGGGCTTTTTTGTGGAAGCCCATAGCACTTGGGCAGGCAAGGGCCGCGTGGTGAACGTTCTGGAAGTTCTCTACTATGATCCGGTCAGGAAAATCCACGCTTATTCCGGCTTTGATAGTGGGGGCACGACTTGGGTCGCGACCGTGAAATTCGGCGACGGGACCTTCACAGAGACTGAGACCGATACCGGACCTGACGGAAAGATCACAACAGTGCGCAATACGTGGACCTTGAGCCCTGATCGAATGTCCATCTCTGGAAGACAAGAGGCTGAGCAGGACGGTGTTCGTTGGACGTCATTCACGGTCAAGGGAACCAAGACCTACTCCGGGTCTGCTCAGGGAACCGAAGAAGGCTACCTGACCGGGTCGGACGGAAACCGTTTATTTTATCGGAAGCTCGGGAGTGGGGAGCCGACGCTGGTCTATCTCCACGGTGGCCCCATTAATATGAACGACGGAGGCTATGAGATCGATCGGCTAGGTCGTGAGCACACGCTGATTATGATCGACCAGCGTAGCGGCGGTCGGTCGGAACTCGTTCAAGACAAGGAGCGCCTGGTGTACTCGCGATACGTAGAGGATGTCGAGGCAGTGCGTGTCCACTTCGGCCTGCAGAAGATGCTGTTGGCTGGACAATCGTTCGGTGCCAGGGTTGCCGCCAGCTATGCGTACAAGCACCCAGACCGCGTCGAGCGGCTGATGCTCTGGAGCCCGGGTCCGCCGACGTCGACCTTCGCGACGGCCCGAGGGATCGCCACCAACCAGTTTCTTGGGGAAGCCAATGCAAAACGGGTAGATGAAATCTGGAGTCGTATGGCCAGCGGGCCTGACAGTGAAGTCGTACCGCTGTGTCGAGAATGGCTGCGGATCTACTTCCGGTTCTACGTGGTGGATCCAGACGCACTTTCCCGCATGAAGGGAGACTATTGTGCAGGCACCCCTGCCACAATCCGCCATCAGAACCGAGCGATGGACATTATTGACGAGGGAGATGCCGTGTACGACATCCGGCCTGAGCTTCGCACGCTACACATTCCTACGCTGGTCATCGAAGGAGCAGAGACGAGGGTGCCGCTGGATGCGACCGAAGAGTGGGCCCGGGTGATGTCAGATGCACGACTGATTCTCATTCCTGGTGCGAGCCATCTGGTGTGGCTTGAAGGTGGCGACGCTTTTTTCGAGGCTGTGGAACAATTCATGGCAGGTGATTGGCCAAAAACAGCACGGATATTGCATCAGTAGGGAGCACTAGGTCTATTGCTAGCAGTTCTTCGCGTTCGGATTCTGCAGGGTTCGCGGTCCCGGTTTTCGGCGATCCCAAGTATCGAAATGAAGAGAACCAAATTTACAGGTGAAGAATTACAGGTGAAGTTTCTCTGGGATTCCGAAGAAAACTCTCTAAAGTATTGAAAACGATGGTAGGCCCGTGGGGACTCGAACCCCAGACCTCTACCGTGTCAAGGTAGCGCTCTAACCAACTGAGCTACGGGCCTAGAACCCCATCAGAATATCATGCCTTGCCGCGCGTGAGAATTTCGTCCAAGCCCCGCAACTCCTCTTCCGATGCGGGTCGCCACGCAATTCCCAGCCGCACCAGCGCCGCCTGTAACTCTTTCAACGGCCGCCCGGCAAACTGTTTGCGCAGCCGGCCCCACTCCTCGCACACCTGTTGAATCTCTTCCGCGCTCGCTTCGTTCAAGAAAGCTTCCATCGCTTCCGCCACCGTGCCGGACGTCTCCTGAAAATCTTCGTGCAGATAGCCTGGCAAGGATTCCTGCAAAGCCGGATAATTTGCCGGCACAAACGCGCCGCCTCTCCTCTCGTCTTTCATTCGCGCGCCTCCGGGTACGCGGTCAGCACATAAAAAGTATCCGGTCCATCAGCGCGCAGCACAATCACCGCCTCTCGACAGCGCACCGCCTCCGTTTCTCCCTGGCGCAGGCTGCGCCCGATGTCGCGCTCCGTCTCGTAGTGCAGCGCCAAATTTGCCCGGGGATACCCGCGGCGCATCCAACTATTGATGCGCCCGCGCTCGGCACGCAAAGCCTCCGCGACGGTCTCCTCGGCGGTTTCCCGATCCGTCCAGGTGGAGGCAGCGGAAATGTTGCGCTCGTTGCGCAGCCGTTCGCGAAGCTCCTCGTCGGTCCGCGCCACGTGACGCTCGAGCGTGTGCCCGCCGCGCTCTTCGTCTTTCCTGAGGTCATAGCGCTCCGCAGCGCGCCCAGCGCTTGTTGACAAAGCACGTTGCGATTCCTCGGGAGTTCCCGTCTGCGGCTGTGGCCCAAGTGAGCAGCCCGCCACTCCAACAAACACCAGCGCAAAAATCCCCACGAGCCATAGCCGTACCCGGATTTTTCCCTGCAGCTTCCTCACTCCAAAAATCCCCCTTGGCTCGCCAACTCAACCCCTGCCGAACCGCCTTGAGTATACGCAACTGCCCCGCCGGGCTTCACCCTCTTCCCTTGGTTGTGAGCCCGCCAAACCGGGTGCTATTCTCGTTTTCATGGCGGAATCGCAAAATCCTGTCCGAGAAGCGCGGCCTCCTTCGCCACTCGATTCTTCCAGCCGGCAATTCGAGGCCCTGCTGGAAGTCAGCGAAGCGATTGCCCAGCAACACGATCTCAAAGCCCTTTTCCACCAGCTTGCGGTGCGCCTCCACTCCGTCCTGCAATTCGATTTTCTCGGTCTCGTTCTTCACGACCCTTCCAAGAACACCATGCGCCTCCACGTCCTGGAGACCCGCGAGAGCACGGATCCGCCCCCCTCTCACGAACTTTCCATCGAAGACTCCCCCGCCGGCTGGGTCTGGCAAGACCAGCAACCCTTCGTCTCCCTCGACACCGCAAAGGACGCCCGCTACCCATCCTTCATGCAGCGCCTGCAGGACGTCGGCGTTCACACCATTGCCATTGTGCCTCTCACCACCGCGCAGCACCGCCTCGGCGCCATAGGTTTTGGGCGTTATGTGCCGCAAGGCATGACCGAAGTGGAAATCGCATTCATGAAGCGCGTGGCCGCGCAAGTCGCCGTCGCCGTGGACAACGTCATCAATCTGGAGGCCGCCCAGGCCTATCAGCAGCAACTCTCCCGTGAGCGCGACCGCCTGCAAGCCCTCCTCTCCATCAACAACATCCTCCTCAGCACACGCGACATCACCGCGCTCTTTAATGGCATCGTCTCTTCTCTCAAGCCTGTCCTTCGGCACGATTACACCAGCCTCGCGCTCCTCGATCCCGTCACCGGGCTCCTGAAGATCCATGCCCTGGACATGCCCGCGACCCTCGCTTTGCCAAAAACTGAGTTCACCGTTCCGGTGGAGAACTCGCCTTCGGGGCAATGTTTCACCAGCGGGCAAGTCCTCATTGCCCGCGGCGAGCAACTCGACCGCTACAACGTTGACGTCATCCGCATGCTGCGCGAAGAGGGCGTCGAGGTCATGTGCTGCGTACCCTTGGCGACCCACGGCCACGCGCTCGGCACCATCAATCTCGCCAGCCGCAATCCGCAGGCGTTTTCCACCCCGGATGTGGAGCTCCTCCAACAAGTTGCCGCGCAGGTGGCCATCGCTCTGGAAAATGCCCTGGCCTTCAAGGAAATTGACGCGCTCAAGGATAAGCTCGCCGTCGAAAAGCTCTATCTCGAAGAAGAGATTCGCACCGAACTCAATTTCGAGGAGATCATCGGCGACAGCCCCGCCCTGCGGAGCGCCTTGACCCAGGTGGAGTTGGCCGCGCCCGCCGGCACGACCGTCCTGATCCTCGGTGAAACCGGCACCGGCAAGGAACTCATTGCCCGCGCCATCCACAATTTAAGCCCGCGCTGCGAGCGCACCTTCGTCAAGGTCAATTGCGCTTCGATTCCCGCCGGGCTCCTCGAATCCGAGCTTTTTGGCCATGAACGCGGCGCCTTCACCGGCGCTCTCACGCAGAAGATCGGCCGCTTTGAGTTTGCCGATCGCGGCACGCTATTCCTTGATGAAGTAGCCGATATCCCCCTCGAGCTGCAGCCCAAATTGTTGCGCGTGTTGCAGGAACAGGAGTTCGAGCGGCTGGGCAGCAACCGCACCCAGCGCGTGGATGTGCGCGTCGTCGCCGCCACCAATGCCGGCCTCGCGCAACTCGTCGCCGAACGCAAATTCCGTAGCGACCTCTACTACCGCTTGAATGTTTTCCCCATTAACATTCCGCCTCTGCGCGAACGGCCGGAAGACGTGCCCCTGTTGGTGCGCTATTTCGTCCAGAAATTCAGCCGCCGCCAAAACAAAACCGTCGAGTATGTGCCATCCGACGTGATGGAAGCGCTCGTGAACTATCCCTGGCCAGGAAATGTCCGTGAACTGGAAAACCTCATCGAACGCGCGGTGCTCCTTTCCCCCGGTGAGGAGTTGCGCGTCCCACTCCCAGAGTTGCGCGCGCTTTCGCCCGTCTCGCTCATGACCTCTGCGGCAACGGAATCACCGCGCTTTGCTGCACAGGCCCCGAATGCTTCGCCTGCATCAGCATCCATTGCCACGTTGGAAGAAGCCGAACGTCAGCACATCCTCCGCGCCCTCCGCCAAACGCAATGGCGTATCGCCGGCCCTCGCGGCGCCGCCAATCTTCTCGGCATGAAGCGCACCACTCTTCAAGCCCGCATGCGCAAGCTCGGCATCCGCCGCCCCGTGTGACGCGGCAAACTTTGGCTCGCGTAGCAATCCCTTCCACTTGCAAGCCGTGGGTGATCAGTCTTCTGCTACCGCGCAAATCAGGCATTGAGTCTCGTAAGTGAAGGTTCAGGTAGAACGAATCAAAAGAAATCGAGAATCTTCCGTATGCCCCGGCCGAACACAAGGCCAGCCACGAAAACACCGGCCGCGATGAGCAAACTAATCCTAACGGATAGCGCGACGTAAAAAGTACAGCAGACAAAAACGACCACCGTCGTCAGGATGGTGACAAGTAAGTCCAGTTGCCGGTCGAAGCTCATTTCAGTTGCTCCGCCTTTTGCAACACAACTCTGGTCGCTATTATGCCTTGCAGCGCCCCGATTGGTCACCTCGGCGGATGTATAGTCGCGTAACTGGAAACTGACTCCTTACCCGCTTGTACTTTGCTTTTTCCGCTGCAGTCTGGTCCCATTATTCTAGTGACATTGCTATGAACTCGACGCCACCAAACCGCCGCAGTAGTCCTCTCAGGCTGTTTCCTCTTTGCCTCTCGGGCTTCGCCATCTTTGGCCTCCTCCTTCCCTTGCTGGCTTCCCCCCAACTACCGGTGATCCGCTTTGCGCGCGATCCCGATCCGGCCCCCGATTTTCAGCTCAAGGATCTAGCCGGCAAGGATCTCTCGCTGGCCTCCGCCCACGGCAAAGTCATCCTCCTGAATTTTTGGGCCACCTGGTGCGGGCCATGCCGCGCGGAAATCCCCAGCCTCATCGAACTCCAGAACCGCTATAAGGGCCGCCTGCAAATCATCGGCCTGGTGGTGGACGACGATGACCCGGATGCCGTGAAACAGGTCGTCGATTCCGAAGGCATCAATTATTCCGTGGCAATGGCCTCCAATCAGATTCGTTTCGACTATGGCGGCATTCCCGCTCTCCCGACCCTCTTCGTCATCAATAGCGAAGGCCGCATCGTTCAGAAGCACGTCGGGTTGTTCAATCCCGCCCTTTACGAAACCGAAGTCCGCGCCCTTCTGGACCTGCCCATCGCCGCCAAGGTCGAAACTTTCGAGGACACCGGCGAAATCTTCCTGAAACACGCCGACCGCGCCACCTTGCTTCCCGGTGTCAACATGACGAAGTTGACCCCGGAGCAACGCCTCGTTGCCTTGCACAAATTCAACGCCGAAGAGTGCCCCTGTGGCTGCAAGCTCACTCTCGCCCAGTGCCGCATCTACGATCACGCGTGCACGCTCAGTAAGGATCGCACCGCCGCCATTGTCGAAGAGATTTTTGCCGCCGGTGAAAAAACCAAAACCGAAACGCCTGCCGCCAGTCCCGTTTCTCCCCACTCACCAAAGCAATAAGAGACTCCTCAACTTGCCTCTCTCTTTAGGAGGCCGGGGCTTCAAAGTCTGCGAAGGTGCTCCGAACGTCAGGGGGTCGGAGCTTTAGCTCCGACAAATCGGCTCACACCAAGTTGGGCTTTAGCCCCTGAAGAAACTCCTTCCTCCGCCGCGGCGATTCGCTCGCCACTCGCGGTAGGTGGCGCTCCACGAAATCTTCCGTGGCCCTTCACGCTTGCTCTCTCCCACCGAAGCGGACTAAACTCCCGCCTCAATGGCTCTAAAGCACAATCTTCCCTGGAGGCTCGCATGAATCGACGTGTCCTTATTCTCTTTAGCATTCTCGCCGTTGCCGCATTCTTTACCGTCCGCGGCGCCTTCTCCAAACCGGCGCCGCAATCCGCGCGTCGCGCCATCAACTTGCCCGACAAGCCCATCCAGGCTCCCTTCAGCAATGCTATTCTTGCTGGAGACACGCTCTATCTGGCGGGAAGCATCGGACTTGATCCCAAGACCGGCAAAGCGCCCGAGAAGATCGAAGATGAAATCAAGCTCTTGCTCGACGGCTACAAGACCACCCTCGCCGCTGCCGGCATGACCATGGACGACCTCGTCTACGTGCAGATCTTCTGTACCGACCTGGCCTACTACGACAAGTTCAATGCCGCCTATAAAACATACTTCACAAAGGACTTCCCGGCACGCGCCTTCATTGGCGCGGGCTCCCTTCTTCGTGGCGGCCACTTCGAAATGCAAGCCATCGCCGTGCGTCGCTAAGCCTGAGACCCGAAGTTGACCAATCACAAGCGAGTGCATCTTTTTTGTTCCAATCGATTCTCGCGAGAGGATTCAGCTTCGCCGAAGTTGAGTCTTTTCACGTCATCTACCCCAAATTTGTCATTCCGACCGGAGGGACGGCGGTTTTGGCCGTCCCGGAGCGGAGGAATCCCTCTTCAACTTTAGATTTCAGGTGAAAGAGAAGCAGTAAGGAAGACTTGACAAATGGAATAGGGTAGCTTAACCTTGTTAAGTTAAAGTGTGGAGTTAATCCGTGGGCGTCAAAGAACGCAAGGCTCGCCAAAAACGCTTCCTGCGACAGGAGATCCTCGATGCCGCCAGCGAACTCTTCGTCAAGGAAGGTTTCGAGCACGTCTCCATGCGCCGTATCGCCGAGAAGATCGAATACTCCCCTACGACCATCTACCTGTACTTCAAGGATAAGGCCGAATTGCTCGAGCAGGTTTGCCAGGAAACCTTCACTCGCTTGGCCCATCGCTTAACCACGATTCTCGAGCAGCCTGGCGATCCCCTGGAACGCTTGAAGCGCGGCCTTGTGGCCTATATCAAGTTTGGCCTCGAGAATCCCCAGCATTATCGCGTCGTTTTCATGATGCCGCCGCCAGAGGGGTTCGACAAATCGAAGTACCTTTTGCCGGATTCACCGGGCATCCAATCCTTTGATTTCCTGCGCCGCTGTGTTTTCGATTGCATCACCGCAGGGAAACTCCGGACAAAGGATGCCGAACTCGTCAGCCAGACCCTGTGGTGTGGTGTTCACGGCCTCACCGCGCTCTTAATCACCCACCAAATGTTTCCGTGGGTCAACAAAGAGCAACTCATTCATTCAACAGTCAATACCTTGGTCTCGGGGGTGGCCGCATGAGCGCCCCGGCGGGCCACATTTTTCCATCGAAACTTAACAGTGTTAAGGACAATAGTGATGTTACTTCTGCGCCTGTCGCTTCGTATTCTCCTTTGTGAGAAGAACATCAAATACCACAAAAAGACCATAATTGGGCATTACGTGAATGATGCGAGTATGTCATATGACCATATAATGGCAATAATAGACACCCGGTATTTCACCTCGGAAAGGTAAGTTTATGAATATTAAGGATGTTGCTTTAAATAACCCGCCCGCCGCTTTGGCCTTTTCCTTGCTCCTTACCCCGCCTGAAGAGATGACTGACATGCTACGAATTACCACGGAAACCAAGCGCGGCCGCCTCACTCTCAGTGTCGAGGGTCGCCTCGCCGGACCCTGGGTCGCCGCTCTCGAACAGTGCTGGCGCGAACTCCTGACCGCTTCGCCGCGCCAGAAGTTCAGTATCAATCTTTGCGGTGTGAGTTTCATTGATGACGCCGGAAAGGTGCTTCTGAAGGAGATGCACCGCCTCGGCGGCGAACTCATCGCCGAAGGCTGCCTCAATCAGGCCATCGTCAGCGAAATCGTTGGGGCCGACGCAAAGCACGACGCCGACGCCACGAAAGACTCAGACTGTCGCAAGAAGTCACCCATCATTTTCTATGGTGTTTTTTTCAGCTTATTGCTTCTCCCCGCCGGATTGCTCGCACAAGGCAATCCCGCGGCGCTCCCGGCCAATCCACCTGGCAACACGCTGCGCCTCACTTTGGAGCAGTCTGTCGCGCTGGCCCTGAAGCAGAACCCCACCCAACAGATCGCCGTCCTGACCGCCGCGGAAAGCGTGCAGGACAAAAACATCACGCGTTCTGACCTCCTGCCTCAGGCCAACATGAGGCTGGCGGACTCTGCCAATCGTGTGAACCTCAAGGCCCAATTCGGAGGCGAGTCGTTCCCCGGTTTGCCATTCCCAGGACACTTGGGTCCCTACCAGATCTTTGCGGCTGGACCCGCGTTCGGCAGTTCCATCCTGGATCTTTCTCTCTGGAAGCGGTACCAGGCGTCTGGCAGCGCCGTGGATGCCAGCAAGGCCAACAGCCTCTCCACCCGCGAGCAGGTGATCCTGCTGGTCGTATCGCAGTACATCGGCACACTGCGCGCTGTGGCCAACGTCGAGGCTTCCAAATCTCGCGTGGAGCTCGCTCAGGCTCTCTATGATCAGGCCGCCGATTTGCAAAAAGAAGGTGTGGGCACGGGCATCGACACTCTCCGTGCAAACGTCGAGCTGCAAAACGAAAAGCAGCGCTTGATCGAAGCGGAAAACGATCGCGAAGTTTCCCTTTATGGCCTCAGCAAGTTGCTGAACCTTGATCCGCGCCAGAAGGTCGAGCTAGCGGATTCGCTGAGCTTCTTTGAAACACCGCAGCCTGAAGTCGAAGCCAGCATTGACGCCGCCCTCGCCGGTCGCCAGGAATGGAAGGCCGTTCTCGCGGAGGAAAAAGTCGTTCATTACCAGAAGCAGGTCTCGCAATTCTCCCGTCTGCCTTCTCTGCGTTTTGACGGCTACTGGACCGAACTCGGCACCTCCGTCAACAATGTCATCCCGACGTATCAGTATCAGGCCAGCGTGAACTTCCCGCTCTTCACCAGCGGCAGGATTCACGCGGAAATCACCAAGGCCGACCTCGAAGTCCAGAAGCTGGAACAGCAGAAAGCCGATTTGCGCAATCAAATTGCCCTTGATGTGAAGACCTCGCTGCTAAACCTTGCTTCAGCGCGCTCTGAAGTGCAGGTCGCCAATCTGGGCGTTGATCTGGCAAAAGAAGAAGTCAGCCAGGCCCGCGATCGTTTCAGGGCCGGCGTGGCTAACAACATCGAAGTGATTTCCGCCCAGGATTCCCTGGCGCGCGCCAACGACAATCAGATCTTGGCGCTCTACCGCTTCAACCAGGCTCGCGCGGACTTTGCGCGCGCGGTTGGGCAGATGGAAAAGACCTACTCGAAATGAGGATGCGATGAGTGTCGAGATTGAAGTTGGATTGGAGAATGCGGCAAACGTCAAAGTGCCGCCTGCGGAGCCGCGCAAGCCGGACCTGACGCCGCAGGGTCTTCTCAGCCCGAAAGTGCGCCGCTTGCTGGCCGTCGGCGGTGTGCTGCTGCTTGCTGCTCTGCTGGCGCTCTTCCTCTATTTCCACAATCGCGAAACCACCGACGACGCCCAGGTTGACGGCCACATCACCCCCATTGCTGCTAAAATCTCGGGCCGCATCGGCAAAGTCCTCGTGGAGGACAATCAAGCCGTGAAGGCCGGCCAGGTGCTCGCCCAGATCGAGCCGGCGGATTATCAGGCCGCCGTCGATCAGGCCAAGGGCGCGCTGGCTCTGGCGGAAGGCGAAGCGCGTTCTGCGGGTGTGGATGTTCCGCGCACCAGCGAGAATGTCGCCAGCGGCCAATCCAGCGCGGATGCGCAACTCGCCGGAGCGCAAGCCGATTTCCTTCGCGCGCAAGCTTCCTACGAGCAGGCGCAAACCGCGGACCTCGCCTTTGCGCAGGCCAACGTCGATCGCAGCCGCGCCAACGCCCAGCTCGCCAAGTCCGATCTGGAGCGCTACACCCCTTTGATGGAAAAGGGCGAAATCTCCAAACAGCAATTTGACGCCGCTAAGGCCAACGCCGATGCCAGTCTCAGCGCCCTGAATGCAGATGAGCAGCGCTTCGCTCAGGCCAAGCGCAATGTGGATATCTCCCGCGCCCAGCTCGAGGCCGCGAAGGCGCGCGTCGATCAGGCCAAGGCGGGCGTTACTTCGGCCTACGCTGATCAGCGCCGCGTGGCCATGCGCTCGGCCGACGCCCAAGCCAAGCTCGCGAAAGTGGACCAGACGCGCGCCGCCCTGGACGCCGCTCTCCTCAATTTGAGTTACTGCAACATCGTCGCGCCCGTCGATGGCATCGCCACACACAAGCAGGTCGAACCCGGACAAATCGTCCAGCCCGGACAGGGCTTGCTTGTCGTTGTGCCACTCCGCAACGTCTGGGTCACCGCCAATTTCAAGGAGACCCAGCTCAAGAATATGAAGCCTGGCCAAAAGGCTTATCTGAAAGTTGATACCTACGGCAAAACCTTCTCTGGACATGTGGATTCCATCTCCGGTGCTACCGGAGCAGTCCTCAGCCTGCTCCCCCCGGAAAACGCCACGGGCAATTACGTCAAAGTCGTTCAGCGCGTACCCGTGAAAATTGTTCTGGATCCGATTCCGCCGGAAGTGGCCGTCCTCCGACCGGGCATGAATGTGGAAGCAACGGTAATTACCGACTAAACGCAACGGGAAGACTCGCAACTAATGCTGGGGAAAATCACATCGAAGTTGCGTATGCCGGACGGCTCGATCAACCCTTGGGTGATCGCCGTTACCGTTACGCTGGCCACGTTTATGGAAGTGCTGGACACTTCCATCGCCAACGTCGCGCTCCCGCATATTTCCGGAAGTCTTTCGGCCGGTGCGGATGAATCCACCTGGGTGCTGACTTCCTATCTCGTATCCAACGCCATCGTGCTGCCGCTTTCGGGTTGGCTCTCCTCGATCCTCGGGCGCAAACGCTTCTATATGACCTGCGTCGCCTTATTCACTGTTAGTTCTTTCCTCTGCGGCTTGGCTCCGAGCCTCGGCATGCTGGTGTTTTTCCGGATCCTCCAGGGCGCCGGCGGCGGCGGTTTGCAGCCCAGCGAGCAGGCCATCTTGAACGACACCTTCCCGCTCAGCAAACGCGGCATGGCTTTCGCCGTTTATGGCATCGCCGTGGTCGTAGCCCCAACGATCGGGCCGTGGCTCGGCGGATGGATCACAGACAACTATTCCTGGCGCTGGATTTTCTATATCAACATTCCGGTGGGCATCATCTCTCTTCTTCTCACCTATTTGCTCGTTTCCGATCCGCCTTACATGAAGCGCGTGAAGCTGACTCAGGGATTCCGCATTGATTACATCGGGCTTGGCCTCATCAGCCTGGGCTTGGGGAGCCTCCAGATCATCCTCGACAAGGGACAGCGTGAAGACTGGCTCTCTTCCGGCTTCATCCAGCTTTTCCTGATTCTCATGATCGTCGGCATAGTCGCCGGTGTTTTGTGGGAACTCCGCGCCAAGGATCCGGTGGTGGATTTCCGCATGTTGAAGAACCGCAATTTCGCCATCGCCACGGTCGCCATGTTCTTCCTTGGATTCGTGCTATACGCCAGCACCATGCTTATTCCGACCATGCTCCAGGAACTCTTCGGATACCCGGCGGAGCTGGCAGGGCTCGCGCTTTCGCCTGGTGGCGCGCTCATCATGTTCACTATGCCCTTCGTCGGCTACCTTATATCGCGCGTAGACACGCGCTATCTCATTACCTTTGGCTGCGCCATCTCCGCCTCCTCCCTATTCGTCATGGCTGGCTGGAGCCTTGGCCTCGATTTCCGCCACGCCGTGCTTGGAAGAATGTTGCAGGCTTTTGGCTTGGCCTTCTTGTTCATCCCCATCAACGTGGCCGCGTTCGCCTCTGTGCCGAGAGAAAAGACCAACATGGGCACCGGCATCATCAATCTGGCCCGCAACATCGGCGCCAGTGTGGGCATTGCTACCGTCACCACCATGCTCGAGCGCCGCACTCAGTTCCACTCGGCTCATCTCATCGAGCACGTGAATCCGCTCAGCGCTGTCTATCACAAAACGCTCGCCAGCTTTAGTGGTGGCTTCATTGCCGGCGGCTCGTCTGCTGCGGGCGCCGCCGCACAGGCTCACGGCATGATCTACAACATTGTGCAGCGGCAGGCCACCATGCTCGCCTTCCTCGACAATTTCAAAATGCTCGGCATCATTTTTTTCGCCGTCATCCCGATTTTACTGTTGATGAAAAAGCCCAAGGTACAGGGGGGGATACCTGTGCACTGAGGCTGTGACGTCTCTGTAACTTTCTTATGCTGAACTACTCTTAGTAAGCTACATGGGGGGAGCAAATGGCAACGCAAGTGTTGAGTATTCCGCAACTTAGCGAACAGAAGCTGATCCGGGCCGGCCAGCGTGGTGATGCCCAGGCGATTGAGACTCTCTTTCGCCGCTACCATCGCCAACTGTTCCAGACCGCTCTTCGCGTTCTGGGCAATGCCGAGGACGCCGAAGACGCTTTGCAGGATGGTCTGCTTTCCGCTTATCGCAACCTGAAGCGCTTCGAGGGCCGCTCGCAGTTCTCTACCTGGCTCACGCGCATCGTCATCAACGCTGCACTGATGAAACGTCGCAGCGCCAAGGCCCGCCCCGCGGTTTCTCTCGATGATTCGCAGCGCGAGGACGAGCTGCCCATCGCCGAGCGCTTTGCCGACGACGGGCCCAATCCGGAGCAGGTCTACGCCGGCACGGAAATCCGCGAAATGATCAACGAAAATCTGGACGACCTCTCGCCCCTTCTCCGTACCGCCTTCCTCTTGCGCGAAGTGGAAGGCTACTCCACGGTTGAAGCTGCCAGGAAGCTTGGCGTGACCGAAAACACCCTGAAGGCGCGGCTCTGGCGCGCGCGCCATCAGCTCGCCGAGCGGCTCGGCCGGCGCCTGCGCCGCATGAAGGACGGCATGAGCGGCGGCAACGGCATGGCCGACGAAGCCTGCAGCTATTGCTGAAGCTCCTCATCCGCCTCCCGTAGGGGTCGAGCACTGCTCGACCCCAGTCAGGCAATATCGCAACCTCCATGGCTCTGGCCACTTCAAGGATTTCCGTTTGCCTCAGAACGGCTCACAGCGGAGGGCCTCACGGTTCTCCCACTTGTCTTTTTTGTGACCACGGTCACATTACCCCGGGCTTCCCGAACGCTATCCTCCCCTCGAGGTGTGCCCTCATGAAACCCACCACCAGACTCACTCTCTTTGTCATGGTGTTTCTGGGCCTATTCCTCCTCGCCGCGTTCGCTTACCTTCCTCCCAAAGTGCAGTCCGCACCTCCACATTCCGCGATAATGCCCGTTGGAAAAGCGGTAGAAATCAAAGCTCCTCTAGGATTGCCGCCGGTTCCGATTCCTCCAGACAATCCGCCGACGGAAGAAACCATCGCACTTGGCCGCCGCTTGTATTACGATCCCCAGCTTTCCCTTGACGCCACAATTTCCTGCGCCTCTTGCCACGCCCCGCAATTCGCGTTTTCAGACAACCGCCCCTTTTCCGAAGGCGTCGGCGGCAAGCTGGGAACGCGCCACTCCCCCACTGTCATCAACTCCGCCTATAACTCCCTGCAATTCTGGGATGGCCGGGCGCCCAGCCTCGAAGAACAGGCCAAAGGCCCCATGGCCAATCCCGTGGAAATGGCCCATTCCCTAGATGGCGTTGTGAAGCGGCTGCAATCCGATCCGAAGTACCCCGAACTCTTCAAGAAGGCCTGGGGCACCGATCAGATCACCATCGACATCGTCGTGAAATCCATCGCCTCGTTCGAGCGCACCGTCATCGCTGGCGATTCTCCCTTCGACCGTTTCTACTATGGCCATGACTCGAAGGCGCTTCCTTCAGCCGCTCAGCGCGGCTTGATAATTTTCATCAGCGCCAAAAAAGGCAATTGCGCTGTCTGCCACACCATCGGGAAGGACTACGCGCTTTTCACGGACAACAAGTTCCACAACCTGGGCGTTGGCGCCGATACGCGCGGCAATCTGAATGACCTCGGCCGCTTCAGCGAAACCAAGAACGATGCCGACATGGGAGCGTTCAAGACCCCCTCGCTCCGCAACCTCGCCAACCGCGGCCCTTATATGCACGACGGCACTTTCCCCAGCGTCAAGGACGCCCTCGCCCACTACATCGGCGGCGGCAACTGGAATCCTCATCTCGACAAGGAAATCCACTCGCTTGACGTCCTTACCTTCGACGAGCGCGACGACCTCCTGCAATTCCTCGACTCGCTCAATGGCAAGCTGCCCGATAACATCGGCCCGCCTCCCGACCTCGCGCCTCCCGCCAAGTCCGCGCCCCCGGCAAAATAACATTGGAGTGCGGCGGCTCGATTACCCTGAGCTTTGAAGGGCCGCCGCTTTTACAACTGCAAACCCTGCCGACAATCCGAACTTCCTCCTCGTCAGTAGTACACTAATGCCTGACACACTCATCCCAAGGAGCCTCTCTTCATGTCCAATGGAATTCGTCGCTTCGCCGCCGTCCTCATCCTCGTCGCTAGCGCTGCTCTCCTGTGGTTGGCTGGCCAGCACTCCAATGATGCCGAAGCCGCCAAAAACGACCTGGATTCCACCGTCGCCTACGCTCGCGAGCACGCCGCCTCCAACGATCCCCGCCTCAAAGCCACCTACAGCTTCGAGCGCGGCGGTTGGGTTTACGTCCATCTCGAAGGGGACCCCGCCACCGTCGGCTTCCAGCATGGCTACATGCTCGCCAAGGAAATCGAGGACGCCTTTCCCGCCGTCCAGGCCGGGATGGTACGCTCCACGCATCGTGATTGGGCTTTCTTCCGTCAGGTCGCTCGCGAACTGCTCTGGCCCAAGATCGATCCCGAATATCAGCAGGAGCTCCAGGGCATCGTTGACGGCCTAAACGCGCACACCGGTTCGCAGCTCGACGTCTACGACATCGTGGCCCTCAACTCCTTCGAGGAAGTTCCCGACTATTATGTTCCCTGGCTCAACAAAAAAGAAAAACCCGCCAACGCCCCGAATCTTAAGAGCCCCGGCAACTGCAGCGCCTTCGTTGCCACAGGCACTTGGACCAAAGACGGCCAGATCGTCATCGCCCACAACAATTGGACCAGCTACATGAACGGCGAACGCTGGCGCATCATCTTTGACATTCAGCCCGCTCACGGCTACCGCATCCTCATGGATGGCTTCCCCGGCGTCATCGCCAGCGACGACGATTTCGGTATCAATTCCGATGGCCTCATGGTCACTGAAACCACCATCACGCAATTTGAAGGTTGGGATCCCAACGGCAAGCCCGAGTTCTTCCGCGCTCGCAAAGCCCTTCAGTACGCTAGCTCCATCGACGATTACACGCGCATCATGCTCGACGGCAACAACGGCGGTTACGCCAACGATTGGCTCCTCGGCGATCGCAAGACCGGCGAAATCGCGCAACTTGAGCTGGGCCTCAAAGCCTACAAACTCTGGCGCACCAAAGACGGCGTGTTCGCCGGCTCCAACTGGGCCCGCGATCCCAAAGTCCTCAAGGCAGACACGCCGGAGTTCAACCCTGACGACATGGCTTCATCTCCCAATGCCCGCCGCGTTCGTTGGGAACAGCTCCTCAATGAAAACAAGGGCAAGATCGATGTTTCGCTGGCCCAGCAGATGCTTGCCGACCACACCGATTCGTTTGAGAAGAAGACCCAGGCGAATGACCGCACCCTCTGCGGCCACGTTGAAGCCACCGCTCGCGGCGTTTCCGTTTGGGCCTGGGAACCGTTTTATCCCGGTGGCGCAGTCCAGGGCAAAGCCACCGATTCCGACATGGCCAAGGACATGCGCCTCGTCGCTCGCACGGGCCATCCCTGTGGAGAGGATTTCCTCGCCAAACCTTTCCTCGCCGCTCATCCTGAGTTCGCCTGGCAGGAACCCTACTTGCGCGACATGAAAGCCGGCCCCTGGACCGAATTCCATTCCGGCGAAGCGCCCGCCGCCACAAAATAATTCCGGCTAATTTGGAGTGCGGCGGCTTGCCGCCGCTTTTACGACCGCAAACGCGCCGACAAACTTTACTTCATCTCCCTCCTATTTCCCCGCGCCCATCAAGACGATTTGTCATTCCGCCTGCCCTGAGCGCAGTCGAAGGGACCGGAGGGACGGCGTATTCTGCCGTTCCGTAGCGGAGGTACGGTTCTCCATCGCGCGTTTTTTGTGCGATGAATCTTGGCACAACCTTGCCGCCGCGTCTCCGTTTCCTCTGCGGCGACTCTGTGATCTCTGTGGTGAAATCTTCTTCTTTCGTCCGCCTACCTCCCCGCCCCCTCCGGCACCACCGAAATCTCCACCCTCGACGCATACTCCTTCGACCGGTAAATCCTCTGCGTCGCTTTCTGATAATCCCCTTCCTTCGCCTCAAATATGTTCCCCACGAACTTCTGCGGGTTCCGGTCATACAGCGGGAACCACGTGCTCTGCACCTGCACCATGATCCTGTGCCCTTTCAAAAACACATGATTCGCCGTGTGCAAATCAATCGTGTACGGCGTCACTTCCCCCGCCACGATCGGCTCCGGCTTCTCATACGATTTCCGGTAACGCCCGCGGAAGATCTCGTCCGCGATCATCAGCTCGTATCCCGAAAGCTTCCAATCGCTCTCCACTTTCTGCGGATACACGTCAATCAGTTTCACCACCCAATCGCTGTCCGTCCCCGTCGTGGACGCATACAGCTTCGCCGTCACCTGTCCCGCCAGCGTCACATCTTCCTGCAACTCTTCTGTCTGCCACGTTGCCACATCCGGCCGGTCGTTCACGAACCGCTGGTCCTGCACCAGCCACGCGAACCAGCTTCCCGGATGATCTTGCGGATACGTCATGTCCACTGGCCGGTGCCGGTACGGCACGGGATGCGCCGGGTCGCTCTCGTACTCGTCAAACGCTTTGCGCGATTCCGTCACCGGCGCCTCAAACGAAAGCTTTCCGTTCTCCCAAAAATACAAGCTCTCCGTCTTCGCCTCGCGCGGCGGCCACGCGTCAAATCTGGTCCACGTGTCGCTCCCCGTCTGGAACAGCAGCGCCTCTTTCAGTGGCAAACTCCCTTTGTCGTGTAGCCAGTACGCAAACCACGGCGCTTCCACCTTTTGCCGGAAATACACCCCCGTATCCGACCCAAACGGAATCTCTCCCGGCGAATACCCCGGGCCTCTCGCCCATCCTCCGTGGTTCCATGGCCCCACCACCAGGTAGTTCAAGTGTTTCGTGTCCATCTTCTCCAGGTTCGCGTACGTCCTCATTGGCCCGTAAAAATCTTCCTGATCCCACCACCCCGCTACGTTCAAGTTGGGCACCTTCGTTTCTTTCAGCCCTGATTCAATCGCGTGGATCTTCCAGAACTCGTCGTACGTCGGATGCGTCACGAAATTGTTCCACGTCGGAATCTTCCCGTGAAAATACCAGTCGTTTACGTGCGATAGCACTCCCAGCTTCAGGAACCAGTCAAACAAGTCGAAGCGGTCGAATGTGAACTTGAAGTTTTCCTTCGACGTCTCCATCAGCGCCGAGTATTCAAATCCGTAGCTCAGCCGGAACGCCCCGTTGTGAAAAAAGTCGTCCCCCATCCACGCGTCCCCCATGCACGCTTGCTCGGACACCGCCTTCAGCGCCGGATGCGGGTTCACCATGGCCATCGCCGCCAGGAATCCGTCGTACGAAATCCCCCAGATTCCCACGCGCCCGTTGTTCTTCCCCACTTTCTTCACCAGCCACTCGATCGTGTCGTACGTGTCCGTGCTTTCATCCACTCCCTTCGAGTCCTTCGCATCGTGCAGCGGCCGGTTCATCTCAAACTTTCCCTCGGATCCGTACCGCCCTCGAATGTCCTGAAACACGAAAATGTATTCATCCGCGAACAGGTCTGCATTTTCATAAAGCATCCGGCTGTAGCCCTTGTCCCACGCGGAAATTCCGTACGGCGTTCGCATCATAATGATCGGCCACGGCCCGCTTCCGTCCCTCGGCGTGTAAACCTCCGTGTGCAGCTTCACTCCGTCCCGCATGCGGATCTTCACCTCGCGCTTGTCAAACAATTTCGCCAGGTCCGGCCGCGCCTCCCTTTGCTCCTGCGCCCCAGCCGTCACCGCCAGCAGCACCATCGCCGCCAGCATCCACATCGTTCTCCGCATTCTCATCGTTCGATTCCTCGCATTTACTCCAGTATTTTCAGACGCCCACAAAATTTCGCCGTGAGCATACCACACCCACCTCCGTGCCTTCCTATCCCATGAATCAAACGCGCTTCTAGTGTCCCTTCCTGGAAGTTCCTTGCATTTTTCTTTAGGAGGCCGGGGCTTCAGCCCCGGCGTAAAGCCCGTAGAATGAATTGGGCTTTAGCCCCTGAAGGCTCTGAACTTTCGCACGACATTTCCGGGACACAACACAAGCTGGCCAACGGATACTGGACTGAGAATCGTTCACTCAATAAGATGGTAATATTTGTGGCATGCAATTCAGTGTGGCTATCTGCGTTTTTCTTGCCTTGTGCAGTTCTGCGTTGGGTCAAGAGGCCCACGTCAACTCCATTCAGCCGAACGGATTCGAAATCGCGCGCCGGACTTTTTTCGACTTCGGGCCGCCGTTCGACTACTACGAACTTTTCCTGGTACGTCCGACCTCCAGCGGGAGTTCCGTCGAGAGAATCCTACTAACTCCCCCGAGTGATTCTTGTTCGTCCTCAGCGAAACTCGAGACCGCGTCCAAGTCACTGAGCGAGTCCGTCGGTGCGTTGCTTGGTCAGTCGAATCCCTGCAACATCCCGGAAAAAGAGCTGCGCCGCGAACTCAAGCGTTGCAAGCATTGCATGGTGTTTAGCGGTGCCATTGTTGTGATGCAAGTTCAGTGCGGTTCTCACACTCGCCTGATTCGAGCGGACATCCTCGATAAAGACATGTTCGATCCGGCTCCGAACACGCCGGAACACACCTCTTGGACGATGGCGTTGTTAAGTAAATTGGACCAGGCAATTGGCCCGGGAGTTATGGAAAAGCCCACATTCGCGATCCCTGATCAAGAGAAAGCAACCCCACCACCAGCAGTTTCGGTGGCTCTGCGGGATTTGAGTTTGGGCAAATATGACGCCCTGTTCTCAGGGGCTCCGGATAAACCGTCTGACCTGTATCGCGCTGCTCAGATTGTTCCGACCGCTCCTTCTGTTCGGCTCGCGAGTAGTTCACCAACTGCGCCCGAAGTGTTCGTCGCTCCTCAGTATCCTCCCATCGCAAGATTGGCTCATGTGGAAGGACTTGTCTCTCTCAAAATGGAGATTGCTGTGAATGGTGAAGCGAACAATCTCACCCTCATCAGTGGTCATCCTCTGCTGTGGCCGGCGGTGAAAGATGCGGCGAGCAAGTGGCGATTCCCGAAAGATGCTGTCGGCCAGCAGGTGCAGGCCACCATCGAGTTCGCCTTGAATTGCACTAAGCACGCTGACTGAAATCGACCGATGAATCTTCCGGATGTTATCGATGAGGCCCAGGGACGTGGCCGTGTAGCGGGCCAATCGGAAACCACCTCGCCGCCCCAAATCCTTCGTTGGCCCGCCCGCTCCGCCTCTGCTAAAATAGTAGTTTGTAACCGCACCTGTATCCGACGAAGAAAGGTTTCGTCCGGGCTGCCGGTGCCGGTCCAACTTTCTCCTGCTAGTGCCGTTCCAACTATTTCGGCCAAATGACGGTCCAAGCATCTGACGCGAACACGGAGTGAGTATTCTCGAAGGGATTTGCTGGAACAAGTTGGAACGGCACTAGCCGTCGATCTTGTTCGCAGCGCATGATCCGCACGCTGGCCCAACTCTGATTTGTGGACCAAATAGTTGGAACGGCACTGGTTGTCTCAGCAGCTATTTTTGTCTCAAGACGCTTTCACGCTAATGAACAACAAGATTCGCAACATCGCCATCATCGCCCACGTGGACCACGGCAAAACCACCCTGGTGGACACCATGCTCCGCCAATCCGGCATCTTTCGCGCCAATGAAGCCGTCGTCGAGCGCGTCATGGACTCCAACGACCTGGAGCGCGAGCGCGGCATCACCATCCTCGCCAAAAATACCGCCCTCTTTTTCCACGACACCAAAATCAATATCGTGGACACTCCCGGCCATAGCGATTTCGGCGGTGAAGTCGAACGCGCCCTCCGCATGGTGGACGGCGTCGTTCTTCTTGTTGACGCCAGCGAAGGCCCCCTCCCGCAGACCCGCTACGTCCTCCAGAAAGCTCTCGCCGCCAAGCTTCCCCCGGTCGTTGTCCTCAATAAAATCGACCGCCCCGACGCTCGCCCCGAAGAAGTGCTCAACGAAATCTACGACCTTTTCATTGACCTGGACGCCACCGAAGACCAGCTCGACTTTCCCATCGTCTACACTAACGCCCGCGCTGGCATAGCTCATCGCAAGATCGGCGATGATTCCCGCGATCTCCTCCCTCTCTTTGAAGCCATCGTCGCTAAAATCCCGCCTCCTACCGGAGATCCCGCTGGCGTCCTCCAGCTTCAGGTCACCAATCTGGACTACTCCGAATTCTTGGGTCGGCTGGCGATCTGCCGCGTCTTCAACGGCACGTTGAATCGTGGCGAGGAAGTGGGCATCAGCAAGCTGGACGGCAGACTCCTCTCCACCAAAATCACTAAGCTCTTCACCTTCCGCGGTCTCGAACGCGATGAAGCCGATTCCGTCTCCGCCGGTGACATCGTCGCCATCGCCGGCGTCGAAGGCATTCAGATCGGCGAAACACTCACTAGCCTCGATAGTCCCGCTCCCCTCGAGCCGCTCATCATCGACGAGCCCACCCTCGCCATGATCTTCAGCGTCAATTCCAGCCCGCTGTCCGGCCGCGAAGGTAACTATCTCACCTCGCGCGATCTCCGCGATCGCCTCGCCAAGGAGCTCCTCACCAACGTCTCCATTCGCGTCGAAGACACGGACACACCCGAATCCTTCCGCGTTCTCGGCCGCGGCGAACTCCAGCTCGCCATCCTCATCGAAACCATGCGCCGGGAAGGTTTTGAACTCATGGTCGGCAAACCCGAAATCGTCGTGCGCACCGAAAATGGCAAGAAGCTTGAGCCGGTCGAGCGCCTTGTCATCGACATTCCCGAAAGCTTCATCGGTATCATCATGGAGACCATCGGCAGCCGCCGCGGCGAAATGCTCAAGATGAGCAATCACGGCTCCGGCCGCGTTCGCCTCGATTTCAAAATTCCCTCGCGCGGCTTGATCGGCTTGCGCAGTCAACTCCTCACCGACACCCGCGGCACCGCGCTCATTCATTCCATCTTCGAAGGCTGGATGGAATACGGTGGCGACATGGCTCTCCGCCCCACCGGCGCGCTCGTCGCCGATCGCCCCGGTGTTTCCACGGCTTATGCGCTCTGGGGCCTCCAGGAACGTGGCGAACTTTTC
>Ga0208687_1000605_pt1 | contig 22454 bp, 18 predicted proteins | sample June2015DPH_6_10_FD_184695 | JGI IMG/M metagenome (GOLD analysis project Ga0208687, IMG submission 184695) | Peatland microbial communities from SPRUCE experiment site at the Marcell Experimental Forest, Minnesota, USA - June2015DPH_6_100... | ecosystem: Environmental > Terrestrial > Soil >...
CATGTCTGAGCGGAGGCGAGCCTTTTGACGAGAGATACGTTATTCCAGTCCAGAAGCTCCACGTACCACTAGACAAACGAGATACCCACATAGGTCGCGAGTTAAGAATCTGAGCGGGGGGAGCACCGATTACGGGTAAGGCCGGGAGCGAGGAGCGGAAAGATTAAGGCGCGAGCGGCCGGGGGGGGGTTCACAGATTATACCCTGCTATACCCGGCTACCATAGGGAGCGGAAAGAATAAGGTGCGAGCGGCCGGGGGATTCTTGCACAAGTTCGTACCAGGTCCATTGGAAAACAGGATAACAAGGTGCGAGCGGCCGGGGGGGATTTGGAGGGCTTTCTCGTTAAGGATAGGGAGGGCTGGGAATACATAGAGATCGTAAGCTGGGGGGTGTCTGGTGCCCTGTCTAGTATTGTTTGCGGATCTCCTTCTTGAGTATTTTTCCCTGCGGGCTTTTGGGCAGCTCCTTCCAGAAATCGACGCTTTTCGGTTTTTTGAAGCCTGCCAGGTTTCTGCCGCAGAATTCGATGATCTCCGCCTCCGTTGCCTGCGCGCCCCCTTTCAGGACGATGACCGCCTTCACGACCTCGCCCCAGTGTTCGTCCGGCAGGCCTATTACCGATGCTTCAGAGACGGCCGGGTGCCTGTAAAGGACTTCTTCGATCTCCCGTGGGTAGATGTTCACGCCGCCGGAGATGATAAGGTCGTTCTTCCTTTCTACGATGTATACGTAGCCGTCTTCGTCTAATCTACCAAGATCTCTTGTGTGGAGCCAGCCGTTCTTCAGCTTCTTCTCCGTCTCTTCCGGCATCTGCCAGTACCCCATCATTACCGCCTCGCTCCGACCGATAATTTCGCCCACCTCGCCGACGGCCACATCGTTATCGTTCTCGTCGACGATCCTTATCTCGTAATTGACCGCCGGCTTGCCGGAAGAGGCGAGCCGCGCCACGCGCTTCTCGGAACCGTCGAGTAGATGGTCCTCGGGCCTCAGGACCGTCGTAAAGGGACCGCTTTCGGTCTGGCCGTATAGCTGGGCGAAGCCGCACGGGAAGATCGCCAATGCCTTCTTCAGCAGCTCGACGGGCATGGAGGCGCCCGCATAGAGGATCAGCCGCAGGCTGGAGAGGTCGTAGCTGTCGATGTCGGGCACCTGGACGAGACTGTGGATCATGGTAGGGACGAACTGGCACCTCGTTATCCGCTCCTTCGATATATATTCGAGGATCTGCCGGGGATCGAATCCGCCTTCCCGCTTGATGAAGAACGTGTTGGGCATGAAGGAATGGCGGACTATGTTGTCCTCACATGCGACGTGGTACATGGGAAAGGCAATCAGGACGTTCTCGTCGTATTCGACCCTGAGGTCGATCACTGAAGCGACCGCGTCCGACATCAAGTGCCTGTGGGTCCTCATCGCGCCCTTAGGCCTGCCCGTCGTGCCTGCGGTGAAGATAATGCTCAGCACGTCGTCTTCCGTGACCTTTGCGTCCGGCTCTGTTTTTCGACTGCGGGAGATGAAGCCTTCGTAGTCTTCCATGAAAGGTCTTCCCGGCTTCCGGAGGCATATATAGTGCTCTACCCCGAGGCCGGCTTTGATGCCCTCGACCGTCTGGCTGAAGTCGGGGTCCACAAAGAGGAACCTCGGGCTCGAATACTCGATTACGTCCTTCAGCTCCCCCTGCCTGAGATGGTTGTTGTATGGACAGAAGATGCCGCCTGTCTTCGCCGCGGCAAAATATATCTCTATGAACTGGTGGCAGTTGTGCACGAGGGCGCCGACCCTGTCGCCTTTCTCAAGTCCCAATCCCAGGAGGGCGTTGGCCAGGCCGTTCACCCGCTCGTTCAGCGTGCGGAAGGTCTCGCTGAGCTCCTCGAAGACAACGGCCCGCTTATCCGGAAATTTGTTCGCGTTTCTGACAAGCAGCCCGCCGATCGTCATGCACCCTCCTTGTGTTGTTCCTCTCTCCCATCCCTAAGTGCGCGAAACCGGCCCGCGCCGGCTATCGACAGCGCCAATCGAGCCTCCTATCCCATGAGCAGGTTCGGCAGGTAAAGCACGATCTGGGGGAAGATAAAGGAGAGAATCACCACCAGAACGAGGGAGATCAAAAACGGGTATACACCGCTGTAGATGATGCCCATGGGTACTTTCGTAATGTTCTTGACGACAAAGACGCAGATGGCCACGGGGGGGATCACCGAGCCTATGCAGATGGTCAGGGCCACCAGGATCCCGCACAGCAAGGGATCGTAACCCAGCTTGGTCATGATGGGAAAGAAGATCGGCGTCGCCAGTATCATGAAAGCGAGGTCGTCGATAAAGGAGCCGCCGAGGAGGTAGACGAGGAAGATAAGGATCATTACGGCAAAGGCGGGCATCTTGAGACCCACGACCCACTCGCCCAGAAAATTGGGGATATTCGTCACAGCGATGAAATGGCCGAGCATGTTGGACGTAGCGATCAGAAGGAGCACCATGCAGGCCGTTCGCAAAGATTCCTTCACCGACTTCACATAGCCTTGGAAATTGATGTTTCTCTTGAAGAGGCACAGGAGCAGCACTGCGAATGCCCCGATGCTGCCCGCCTCGGTCGGTGTGAACATGCCCTTCATGAGGCCGATGATGATGACGAAAAAGATGACGATGGGCCACACTATCTCGGGAAGGGTCTTCATTCTCTCATTCCAGCCGAACCTTTCGCTCTTGGGACCGAGGGCCGGGTTTATCCTGCACCACCCGAAAATTACCACCACGAAAAAGAACGCGATGAGAAGACCCGGTATGATCCCCGCCAGGAATAGCTTTCCTATGGAGAGCTGGGTGATAATGCCGAAGACGATGAGGACCACGCTCGGCGGTATGAGGACGCCGAGGGTGCCGACGGTCGCCACGATCCCTGTCGACAATTTCCTGTCGTACCCGTATTTCGACATCTCCGGGACGGCAACGCTCGCAAAGGTCGCCGCCGTGGCCGCGACGGAGCCGCATATCGCCTTGAAGGCGGTGGCGCCGGCAACGGTCGCCATAGCCAGCCCTCCCGGTATATGGCCGAGGAACTTGTGGGCACAGTCGTAGAGGCGCTTGGCGATCCCCGCGTTGAAGGCTATCTGGCCCATCAGTATGAAGAGGGGGATGACCGTCAGGCCGTAAGAGGCAAGGGCATCGAAAAAATCGTTTGCCATGAGGCCCATAGCGGCCTTCACGTCAACGACGTAAGCAAACCCGGCAATGCCAATGATGCCCATGGCGAAGGCAAGCTCTATGCCCGTCAGGAAAAAGGCGAGCAATATGAGCAGCGCAATAACTCCGATAGTGATCTCATTCATGGCTTGCCTCGCTTATGGTCATTACCATGTCCGACAAAAGCACAAAGCACTCCACGAACGCGCAGACGGCCAGCACGTAGGCCACCGGGTAAATCGGGACGTGGAGGGTAAGAGAAACTTCTTCTTTGGTGTAAAGCTGAGTGCCGAGGGCGAGGAGGTTCCATCCGAGCAGGAAGAAGAAGGCGATCCCGAACAGTCTTGTGAAGGCCATGATCACCTTTCTGGTGGTCCTGTTAAAGCTCATCAACACGAAATCGACGTTGACGTGCCCCCCTTCCCAGGAAGTCCTCGGAATCGCGCACCCGACCACAATGGCGCCTCCGAGGAAGACCAGCTCGTATGTCCCGGTAATCGGCTTCCCCGCGAAGCGAAGGATGACGTCAGTCACGGTGATGAGCATCATGAAGGTGAGCACTATCCCGCCGAGGAGGTCCATAAACTTTGCCATTTTGAGGACCAGACCGTGAAAGCCTTTCATCGTGGGCTCCTTGTTTCGGCGGCGCTACTTCTTGCTGTACGTCTTCAGGTAGTCCCTCACGAACTTGAGCGCCTCGACTCCCGGGAGCCCCTTGTCCTTCATCCTCTTCACGTAATCGTCATAGACGGGCTGGGCCCTCTCGACCCACCTTGCTTCCTCTTCTTTTGAGAGGGATATGATCTTCGTGCCCCTCTTGACCATGTATTCCTTGCCGTGCCTCTCGATGCCGTCCCACATGGCCGCGTATTTTCCCTGGTATTCCCGGCTCATCTCGTCGATCGTCTTCTGGACGTCCGGGGGCAGCGAGTTCCATTTGTTCTTGTTCATGGCAACGACGAAACAAGCCGTATAGGCGGTCCCGTAGTTCTCGGTTGTGAATTTTATCTGCTCGCCCGTCCTGAAGCCTTCCAGCGCCTCGTAGGAGCACATCAAGCCGTCCGCCACACCTCTCGAAAGGGCGTCATAGACGTCGGTCATCGGCATTGCCACGGGCACGCCGCCGAGAAGGGCCATGAATTTCGCATTCGAGCCGTAGGTCCTCATTTTCAGGCCTTTCAGGTCGTCGAGATTATTGATGGGTTTGGACTTCGTATGGACGAGTCCCGGGCCCTGGGAGTGAAACCAGAGGATCTTAACGTCGTCGAATTCCTTTGGCTTGAACTTGGCGTAAAATGCGTTCGCCAGCCTGGTCGGCACTATCCCGTCCGGGTAGCCGTGGGGCAGGTCGATTACCTCGCTCAAGGGAAATCTGCCCACGGTGTAGCCGAGGACGTGGTTGCCGACGTCGGAGATGCCCTTCGTGACCGCGTCATAGGCTTGGGCGGCGGGGACGAGGGTTCCGCCCGGGTAGTAATTGGCCTTCACTTTGCCGTTTGTCCTCTTTTCAAGGTCCTTACACCAGGCCTCGAGGAGAACGCTTTGTTGGTGCGTGATCGGGAACCAGTTGGCCACTTTGAGCGTGACGGCCTTATCGGCCGCGTAGCATGCCGGAAGGGCGAACAGAGATGCGACCAGGACCAATGCCAGCGCGCTTGCAATGCTTCCCCTTTTCATGATCCTCCCCTTTTTGTTTGATGGTCGTAACATCGTCTTTCAGGACTTTGGTGGACAACAAGTGCAAGTACAATGCCAGCTTAGCCTTTATCGACCGGGAGCGCTCTTGAAAGCTGCCCTTTCCGGGCCGCAGCCTTGCCCCGGAGCGTTCGCCGCCCCTCTATAAGACCCGCACGTTGTGCCGGGATGGCTCAAAATGACTCATCTGTAAAATTTTGATACAATGAAGAAAGACAAAACTCTCTTCCCGTGCCTTCCGTCTAGCCGGGACGGCCGTTCCTGCCCTTTGCGAGCTTGTTGTAAAGAGTCTTCCTGCTGATGCCGAGGAGGTGGGCCGCCTTGCTCTTGTTGCCCCTGGCGGCCCGGAGCGCCTTTTCAATATGCTCCTCCTCGAGCTGCGCCAGCTCGAAAGTGCTGCCCTGCTTCCGCTCGCCGTCTCCCCCTGCGCTCGCCGCCTGCATGCTTTCGGGAAAATCGTCGACGACGATCTTGTCGCGGGCGCCGCTCAAAAGAAGGGACCTCTCGATCACGTTCGCCAGCTCTCTCACGTTCCCGGGCCATTCGTACGCGACGAGCCATTCCGCCGCCTCCGGGGAGAGCCGTTTTCTTTTTCCGCCCCTGGCGAACTTGTCGAGAAAGTATTCGGCCAGAAGAGGAATGTCGCTCTTTCTCTCCCGAAGAGGGGGAAGGTTGATGATGAAACCGTTGATCCTGAAGAAAAGGTCTTTCCTGAAAAGGCCCTCTGCTATCCTGCTCTTGAGTTCCTTGTTCGTGGCGAATATGAAGCGGGTGTCCACCTTTGTCTCTTTAGTGTCGCCCAGCTTCATGAAGGCGCTCGTCTCGAGCACCCTGAGTATCTTAGCTTGTATGGCCATGCCCATGTCGCCGACTTCGTCTATGAAGAAAGTGCCGTTGTGGGCGATCTCGATGAGCCCCAGCTTGTTGCTGTGGGCGCCGGTGAAGGCCCCTCTTTTGTACCCGAAGAGCTCGCTCTCCAGGATGGTCTCCTGGAGCGCGCTCGCATTGATGGTGACAAAAGGGTTTCCCGCCCGTCCGGAGAGGTCGTGGATGGCCCTCGCTGCAACCTCTTTGCCCGCGCCCGTTTCACCGACGATAAGCACGGGGGTGCCGGAGGCGGCCACCACCGATATGAGCTCCTTCACTTTCATGATCTCTCTGCTCCGGCCGATGAAATCGTCGTGGGCCCCGATCCGGTGGAGATGCTCCTCGAGGACGATGTTCTTTTCCTTCAGGCTTTTGTTCTCGTGCGCTTTGAGTATCACCTTCTCCAGCTCGGCGATCTTGCACGGTTTCGTCAGGTAGTCGTAGGCACCAAGCTTCATGGAACGGATCGCAGTATCTACGGAGGCGTAGCCCGTCAACATTACCACTTCGACGGTCGGCTCCGCCTGCTTCATCCTGAGGAGGAGCTCGACGCCGTCGAGGTCGGGCAGCTTGATGTCGAGGACGGCAACGTCGAAGGTCTGTTCTTTGAGGAGGGAGAGGGTGTCTTTCGCGCAGGTGGCTGTGACCACTGAAAGCCCGTCCTCGGTGAGCTGCTTCTTGAAGGCCTTGATGAGCTGGACCTCGTCGTCCACTATGAGGACCCTTGTCATGGGTGCTTTACCTCCCCGTAGCCGGCCGGACTTGCCCTTAGGGTGACCACGAAGGTGGACCCCCTTCCCGGCCTGCTCTCGGCCCTCACGCTGCCCCCCGCGTGGGCCAGGAACTCGCGGCACAGCGACAGGCCCAGGCCCACCCCCTTCTTTGATTCCTTCGTGGTGAAAAAGGGCTCGAATATTTTTTTCAAAATCGGGGCGGGTATGCCGATCCCATTGTCCTCGACGGCAACGAGCACCTGGTTGTCTTTTGAAGCGGTCTTTATCCATATGGTCGGGTCCATCCTTCCTTCGACCGCGTCGCACGCGTTGCTTACGAGGTTCAGGAAGACCTGCCGGAGGGAGCTATCATTACCCCTCACCGGAGGGAGGGGCGAAAACTCCCTGACGATCCGCACCCCGGACTTGCCGGCGTCCGTGAATTCGATTACGTTGTCGAGAAGTCCGTTAACATCGATCTCCGTGATCTCAAGCCCCTCTTTCCAAGGCAGGCTGAGGATGCTGCCCGTCACGTTCTTGCAGCGGAACGCCTGGGCCTCGATAATGGCGAGATAGTCCCTGAGCTCGTCAAGGCAGGCCCTGGAGGACGGCGATTTTTTGAGGGACTTGAGGCAATTTCCCGCGAGCTCCACGTGGGCGACGAGTGTGGCCAGAGGGTTGTTCAGCTCATGGGCGATTCCCGCAGCCAGCCTCCCTACGGCGGACTTGCGCGCCTCCTGCATGAGGAGCGCCCTCGTCTCCACCCGGTCCGTCGTCTCTTCGATAATGCAAAGGAGACCCTCGATCGCGCCGTCTTTTGCCTTCAGGGGGACGCCCTTGAAGTCTAGGAAGACGTTCCTGTCGCCCGCATAGGCAATGAAAGGGAAATCCCAGAGCTGAAACGGTTCGCCCTGCAAGCCCCTTTCGATATATGCGGCCAGGCCCGATTTTATCGTGTATGGGTTCTTCAGCCAGTTGAAGCCGATCAACTTCTTGCCGGCCTTGGGACCCAGGCCGGAGAGCGCCCCCAGCGCGGGATTGACGCTGGTGAAGACGCCGTTCCTGTCGAGGGTGAAGATGGCGACGGGGGCGTTGCCGATAATGGCTTTGTTGAACTCGCTCAGGCGGAGGAATTCATCCTCCCCCTTCTTCTGCCGGGTCCCCTTTCGGCCGGCTGCCCTGTACGACGAGGCCGGCCTTCGCAAGGTCCTCTTCGGCCGGGACAGGATCTTTTTTCCTTTACCGTTCATCCGATAAGTGTAAGTATTACACAAGTCGCGATATAGTTCCACAGGTTTTACTACAAGGGGTCAGGCGCCCGTGAAGGGTACGGTTTTTGCTTGTTATATCGGCGGGGGATTACGGTTAAAGATATGATCCGTTCGATATTTGACCGGGAGGCCGCCGGTTAGATCTTCCGGGGGTTCTTTTGCGGCCTTCCGCGGTCGCATGTCAAGAAGGAGGGTTCGATAATGCCATTTTTTCAGGAGAGCAGGGAGCACAGCGATTTCAGAAAGGTAGTGAAGAAGTTTGTGGCAAAGGAGATTACACCCCACCGGGAGGAATGGGACCGCGCGGGGATCGTCCCCAGGAACCTCTGGCTGAAGATGGGCAAACAGGGTTTCCTGTGCCCGTGGCTGCCCGAGGAATACGGCGGAATGGACGTCGATGTGCGGTATTCCCTGGTTATAGTCAATGAAGAGCTGGCATGGGGAGACGGTTTCAACGTGGGCGCGCCCCTTCACAGTGATGTGGCGGCGCCCTACGTTTATTCTTACGGCAAGGAAGATCTGAAGAAAAGGCTCCTTCCGAGGACAACGACAGGCGAGGCCATATGCGCCGTCGGCCTAACGGAGCCGGACACGGGCTCCGACCTCGCCTCCATCCGCACGAGGGCCGTGAGGGACGGCGACTATTACATCATCAACGGGCAAAAGACGTTCATTACCAACGGCATGTCGGCAGACATCATAGTAACTGCCTGCAAGGTCGTATCCGGCACGGGGCAGAAAGGGATAAGCCTGATCGCCGTTGAAGGGGACACGCCCGGCCTTACGCGCCGGAAGCTCCACAAGATGGGGCAGGACGGCCAGGATACGGCGGAGCTGGCCTTCGAGGACTGCCGGGTGCCTGCGGGCAACCTTCTGGGCGAGGAGGGGCAGGGCTTCAAGTATATGATGGAGAAGCTCGCCCGCGAGAGGCTCGAGGTATGCGTCAAGTGCCAGGCAATGGCGGAAGAGGCCTTCAGGCTGGCCCTCGAATACTCCAAGGTGAGGGAGGCCTTCGGCCGGCCCATCGGGGACTTCCAGCACAACTCCTTTAAGCTCGCAGAGATCGCCACGGAGGTCGAGATAGGCAGGAACTTCCTGGAGACGCTCGTCGCCGAGTATATAAAGGGCGAGAACATCAACCAGAGGGTCTCCATGGCAAAGGCTTGGCTGGGAGAGATGGTCAACCGGGTGGCCTATCACGCGGTGCAGCTCCACGGCGGATACGGGTTCATGGAGGAATACAGGGTGAGCCGGCTTTACCGTGATGTGCGTGCGCTCTCTATCCTCGCGGGGACAACGGAGATCATGAAGCTCATCGTCGCCCGCGGCCTCGGGCTGAAGCCGTAAACCGCCTATTGCGGCACACCCACCCCTTGTTGCACCGGGTCGGCCCCTGCGCCGGTCGTCCCCTCCGTCCTTTCCTTCGGATGGCTTTGCTTCGAGAAGCATACTGTATAGTTATTACCCAGGGGCCGGCCACTTGGGCGGCAAAGACCCCGAAAGGGCTTTTTATTGCAGCCGCGACGTGCAAGCGGCCGGTATGGTACGAAACTTGCTCTGTTTGCCTGATCGACGTAAATAAGGATATAAGGGAGGAGGGGATAGATGTTCGAGCTTACCGCAGAGCAGAGGGATATTAAACAGGCGGCCCGGGAGTTCGCCGAAAAGGAATTCAAGGACGTTGCCCGTGACTTCGACGATAACGAGAGGTTTGACGACGCGGTCTGGAAGAAGACGGCAGAAAACGGGTTTCTCGGCGTCTTCATCCCGGAGGAATATGGCGGGGCCGGCCTGGGCCACTTCGAGCAGTGCCTCATCATAGAAGAGTTTGCGCGGATCGACGGGGGGATTGCCCAGAGCATGGTGGCATGCTATTTCGGGACCCAGATGATAAAGCTCTTCGGGACGGAAGAGCAGAAAACAAAATACCTGCCGCCTATCTGCTCGGGGCAGTGGCGGGCGGGCATGGCGTCGACGGAGCCCGATGCCGGGAGCGACGTGGCTGCGATCGCCACAACAGCCGTCAGCGACGGGGACGACTACGTGATATCCGGAAGCAAGATGTTTATCACGAATGCGAACATCGGGAACTACCTGGTCGTCCTCTGCGTGACCGACCCCGGAAACCCTAAAAAGCACGACAGGCTCTCCACTATTATCGTGGAGACGGACAGGCCCGGCTACGAGGCGAGTAAACTGCACGGGAAGCTGTCGATCAGGTGCTCCGATACGGGAGAGGTCGCCTTCAAAGAGGTGCGGGTGCCTAAAGGGAACCTCGTTGGGAAGGAAGGAAAGGGCTTCTACCAGCTCATGGAGTTCTTCAACCGCGCCCGCCTCGACGGCGGGGGCGCCCTTGCCATAGGCACGGCCCAGGGGGCCCTGGACAAAGCAATAGGCCACGTAAAGAAGAGGAAGGCCTTTGGCGGCCCTCTGGCAGGGCTTCAGCTAGTTCAGGCGAAGATCGCGGAAATGGCCACCATGGTAGAGGCGGGCAGGAGTCTCCTTTACAGGGTCGCCATGGGCGTAGACAGGGGCGAGATCGACCCCGCCCTCATCGCCATGGCGAAGTGGTACACTTGTGAGATTGCAGTAAAGGTCTCCGACGAGGCCATTCAGCTCCATGGCGGGTATGGCATACTTAAGGAGTACGATGTCGAGCACTACTGGCGGGACGCGAAGGTCTTCGAGATCTTCGAGGGGACGAAAGAGGTGGAGAAGGTGCTTATCGGGAGGAAGCTCCTGGGGAGAACATAGATTCTTATGGGTGGAGTACGGAAGGCAGAGCATGGTCCGGGGGAGGTGCTGATGCGAGGTGGAGGCGAATGGAAAGCTTGAGCCCTGATAGGCTTTTTACCTGCATCCAGTGCGGCCGGTGCACGGGCAGCTGCCCGGAAGCGGGCCGGACGGCCTTCAACATAAGGATGATGGTCAGAAAAAGGCAGTTCCAACGGGACGTGGAAGCGTCACTCCCCTGGTATTGCACGTCGTGCGGGGCGTGCACCTTGCGGTGCCCGAGGGACGTCAAGCCGTCGGAGGTGGTTATCGACGTGAGGTCTGCCCTCGTGGAAGAAGGGCGGATACCGCTCTCGATCCAGAAGGCGCTTGAGAACACTTTCGTGCAGAAGAACCCCTGGGGCCGTTCCCGGGCAAAAAGGGGGGAGTGGGTCGAAAAGTGCGGTTTCGAGGTGCCCCACGTGGGCGATACGGCCTCGAAGGTGCTGCTCTTTACGTGCTGCATCCAGGCCTATGACCCGCGCTGCATGGTGATTCCCGTGAACGTGGCGACCCTGCTCAGAAGGGGGGGCCTGGAGTTCGGCGTCCTCGGTGAAGAGGAGGCTTGCTGCGGCAACGAGATCAGGAGGATAGGGGAGACGGGCCTTTTCGAAGAGCTTTTGGAAGAGAACGCGGCTTCCCTGAAGGAGTACGGTGTGCGGGAGATAATCGCCCTCTCGCCCCATTGTATGAATGCCCTCAAAAAAGAATACGGCAACCTGGGGATCAAGGTCTCCCATTATACGGAGGTCCTGGCGGGGTTGCTCGCTGCCGGCGCCTTGAGACTCAATGGGAAGTACGAGGGCAAGGCGGCCTACCACGACCCCTGTTTCCTCGGCAGGCAGAACGGTGTTTTCGACCCGCCCCGCAAGCTGCTGCGCTCCGTCGAAGGCCTCGATCTTCTCGAGTTTGCAAGGTCCCGCGAGACTTCCCTGTGCTGCGAGGGAGGGGGAGGGAGGATGTTCTTCGAGGTGGAGGACGCGGGCCTGACGAGAAACGCGGAGGTCCGAGCGGCCGAGGCGGCGGAAATGGGGGCCGATCTCATTGCGACGGCCTGTCCTTTCTGCCTCATGACCCTTGAAGACGCAGCCAAAGAAAAGGGGCAGACCGTCAAAGAGCTTTCAGAAATACTCATGGAGGTAATATAAAGATGAATCTCTTGGTATTTACGAAGAGGGTCCCTGCCACACAGGAGGAGGAGCTTCGGATAGTGGATGACGGACGCCGGGTAGACCTCTCGAAGGTGCCCTTCAAGATAAACGACTGGGACAACTACGCGGTCGAGGCGGCGATCAGGATCGCCGAGAGCGCGGGAGGGGCGGTAACTGCCATCTCCATGGGCGATGGGGAGTCGGACGAAGTCCTGAGGAGGGCGATAGCCATGGGTGCAAAGGACGGATTCCTCGTCCGGATGGAGAGTGCTATAGAAGACCCCATGGCGCGGGCAACCATCGCGTACAACTTCCTGAGAAAAGAGTCCGTCCCCTTCGATGCCATCTTCACGGGCGTCCAGTCGGAGGACGATCAGTTTGCTTCGGTAGGTGGGATCTTGGCCGCGAAGCTGGGGCTTCCCTATGCGTCCATGGTAGTCGGCATAGACGCATTCGAGCAAGACCATGCGATCATACGCCGGGAGCTCGAAGGCGGCCTTCAGGAACGCGTGAGAATTTTGCTGCCCTGCGTCCTGGCCATACAGAGCGGAATCAACGAGCCCCGGTACGTCTCGATCATGGGCATCAGGAAAGCCTCGAAGGTGGAGCGGAGGGTATTCGGGGCGGACGCGTATCAGGAGGGCAGCCGGACCATGATCGACCTCGTCAGATGGGTCTATCCCCCGAAAAAGGGCGGGGCCTCGATGCTCGAAGGGGACCTCGAGGCCGTGGGCAAAGGCATTTTGGGCATACTAAGGGAGAAGGGGGTGTATCAATGAGCTACACGCTGGTAGTCGCCGAGGTAAGGCGCGGTCTTTTCGAGGAAAGGAACCTTGACACCCTGGGCCTTGCGCACCTTTTGGGTAAGGAGATACGCCTGCTTGCGCCGGCCGGTGCTCCCGGGGAAGGCGAGAAGTTCTGCAACGCGGTCATAAAGGTGGAGGCTTCGGAGACGGATTTCCAGAACCCCCTCACCATGGTCCGCGTCCTGGAGAAGGTCATCGAAGGCGGCGGGAGGCCGGGCGCCATTCTCTTCACAAGCTCCTCGTCGGGCATCGAGCTTGCGTCCTACGCTGCTGGCGTTCTCGATCTGCCGCTCATCACGGACGTTAGCGGGTTCGACATGGAAAGGGCTGTTTTTCTGAAGAGCTATTATTCGGACAAGATCTTCGGCGAGTTCAGGCCGGGGGAGGGGACCTTCGCGGTAACGGTGCGAAGCGGGAGCTTCAAGGACTACGCGACGGAAAAGGGTGGGGCCGCCTCGGTCGGCACAATAGACGGTATTGCAACCGATCCTGCCAGGACCTTTATAGAATACGTGGAGGAAGAGAAGGGTGCCATAGACATCACGAAGGCCGACTTTCTCCTCTCCGTGGGCCGCGGGATCGGGAGCAAGGACGAGATAGCGGGCTACGAGGAGCTTGCCGGCCTCCTCAAAGCCGTGCTTTCGGGATCGAGGCCGGTCATCGACAAGATGTGGCTCCCTAAGCCGCGCCAGGTGGGCACGTCCGGCAAGACGGTCAAGCCGAAGGTTTACCTGGCCATGGGGATTTCGGGCGCCTTCCAGCACATAGCGGGCATGAAAGACTCCGATTGCATCATAGCGGTCAACAAAGACCCCGAGGCTCCCATCTTCCAGTATGCCCATTTCGGCTTCGTCGGGGACGCAAACAAGCTTCGGGACAAGTTGAAAGACATAGCAAAAGGATGATTGGCGAAGGGGCAGGCAGGGATAAGCACGTGCTCGTAGTAGGCGGCGGCATCGGGGGGATTACTGCGGCCCTGGAGCTCGCCTCCTGCGGCGTGCGCGTGACTATGGTCGAGGCTGGACCGTCCATCGGCGGCAGGATGATTCAGCTCGACAAGACTTTCCCTACCCTCGACTGTTCCACGTGCACCCTCTCGCCCAAGATGGTGGAGGTGGCGCTCAATCGGAACATAGACCTTCTCTCATGGTCGAGGCCGGTGGCGATAAAAAGGGAGGCGGCCGGTTTCAAGGTCGCGGTCCTGAAGAAGTCGCGCTTCGTGGACGTCAAGAAATGCACGGCCTGCGGCGCCTGCCTTTCCTTTTGCCCGGTAGTCATGAAGAGCGAGTTCAACATGGGGACGGGCGTTAGGAGGGCCGCGTATATCCCCTTCCCCCAGGCCATTCCCAACAAGGCCAGCATCGATAAGCGGACGGCCAGGCAGTGCAAGGCCGCGTGCATAGCCGCGTGTCCGGTCCACACGAACGTACCCGGCTACCTGAAGCACGCGAGCGAGGGGAGGTTCGAGGACGCCTACCTCCTCATCAGGCGGACGAACCCTTTCCCTTCCGTGTGCGGAAGGGTTTGCTACGCGCCCTGCGAAGAGGCGTGCAACAGAGGGCAGATCGACGAACCCATAGCCATCCGTGACATCAAGCGGGCAGTCGTCCCCCTCTCCGCTGCCCCCCTTTCGCCCCAGGCCGGGAAGACGGGTAAGAAGGCAGCGGTCATAGGGGCAGGCCCCGCAGGTCTCACCTGCGCTTTCGACCTCGCCCTTTGCGGACACGAAGTAACGGTCTTCGAGGCCATGCCGGAGCCCGGCGGCATGCTCAGGTATGCCATACCCGAATACAGGCTTCCGAAGTCGGAGCTCCAAAAAGAGATAGACTACATCAGGAGTGCCGGCGTCACTATAAAGTGCGGGGTCGAGGTAGGCAAAGACATAGCCATGGAGAAGATAATGGAAGACCACGACGCGGTCTTCTTAGGAACGGGAGCCCCCCTCCCCGTTGCCCTCGGTATTCCGGGCGAGGACTCAAGGGAAGTAATAGACGGCCTAGGGTTCCTCCGGGCAGTGGAGATGGGAGAGCCCATGCGTCTGGGGAAGCGCATAGCAGTCATAGGCGGGGGCAATACGGCGGTAGACTGCGCAAGGACGGCAAGGAGGCTTGGAAGCGACGCGGTCCTCCTCTATCGCAGGACTAAAGAAGAGATGCCGGCCCTCGCAGAGGAGGTAGAAGCCCTATTATCGGAAGGGGCAAAGATCGAGTTCCTTGCCGCCCCGGTAAGGTTCCTCTCAAAAGAAGGGGGGCTTACCGTAGAATGCATCCGCATGGAGCTCGGAGGTCCCGACTCTACGGGAAGGAGGAGCCCCGTACCTGTAAAGGGGTCCGAGTTCCCCCTCTCCGTCGATACGGTAATCACCGCCCTCGGCCAGAAGCCCGATGCCTCCTTTGCAGGGGCACCCCTTGCCGGGAACGGGACTGTAAAGATAGACCCCCTTACCGGTGGCGCAGGCCTCCCCGGTCTATTCGCGGGAGGGGACGCAGTCACAGGCCCCTCCTATGTCATAGACGCCATAGCAGCAGGCAAGAGGGCGGCAGCTTCCATGGACCTGTACATGAGGGGAGAGGACGGCGGGGTGGTGAGCCCGGCGGGAAGGACGGGGGAGGGAGCAGAGGGGCCTCAACGCCTTTCCGATGAGGAGAAGGCCCGTATTCTTTCGACAGTAGTGTCCGCGGGCCGCGAACCCGCGGCGGAAGAGGACCCGAAGACGAGGGTGACCGATTTCAGGGAGGTCCGTCTTGCATACGAGCCGGAGGCGATGATGCGGGAAGCTTCCCGGTGCCTGGCCGGACAGGTGGAAGGGTGCATCGAATGCGGTGAATGCGAGCGGGTGTGCGAGGTGGGGGCCGTCGACCACGCCATGAAAGACGAGACGGTAGAGCTTTTGTGCGACGGGATAATCCTCGCGCCCGGGTTCGACCTTTATGATCCGACGGAAAAAGGGGAATACGGCTATGGGGTGCTGGAAGGGGTTATGACCGGCATCGAGTTCGAGAGGATAAGCTCCGTCACCGGACCGACAGAGGGGGAGATCATCGTGAACGGAAAGAGGCCCAGGCGCTTCTTCTTCATCCAGTGCGTCGGCTCGAGGGACGCTCAGAGCGGCGCAAGGTTCTGCTCCAGGGTTTGCTGCATGTATACGGCAAAACATGCGAGCATCGTGATGGAGAGAGTTAAGGATGCAGAGGTCTACGTCTCTTACATCGACGTGCGGGCCTACGGCAAGTACTACGAGGAATTCTACAAGAGCACCCAGGAGGCAGGCGCCCGGTATATAAGGGGTATTCCGGGAGAGGTAACGAAGGGCAGGAACGGGCTGCTCGTGAGGGTGGAGGACATGCTCTCCGACGAGCTGGCCGAAATAGAGGTAGACCTGGTCGTACTTGCAACGGGTGTGAGGCCCCGCAAAGAGACGGCAGAGCTTTGCCGTATGGCCTCCCTGGAGCCGGACCCTTACGGTTTCGTCAAGGTAGACGCCATTGCCCCTTCCAAGACAAGCGTTGAAGGCATATTCGTGTGCGGCATGGCCTCGGGGCCGAAGGACGTCCCCGATACGGTCGCCTCTGCGGGAGAGGCGGCATCCCGTTGCCTGGAGTACATGGGCCGATGAAAACCGGCATATTCATCTGCCACTGCGGACACAATATCAAGCATACCGTCGACGTGGGGAAGTTGCGCGACTATTTCGGGAGGTTCCCCAACGTAGTCGTCTCGTCCGACTATCCCTTCGTCTGCTCGGAGCCCGGCCAGGACATGATCAGGGAGAGCATCGAGAAAGAGGGCCTCGACCGCGTAGTTATAGCCTCGTGCACGCCCTCGCTCCACGACGAGCTTTTCAAGGACCTAGTGCGGAAGGCCAGCCTGAACCCTCATCTCCTCCGGCGGGTAGGTATAAGGGAGCATTGCTCCTGGGTCGGGGACGACATCTCCCGGAACACGGAGAAGGCAATAAGGCTGATAAAGGCCGGCCTCTATGCGGCTGCCCACTACGTGCCCCTGGAGGAGAAGCAGGTGGAGGTCGTGAAGTCCGCCCTCATCGTCGGTGGGGGCGTCTCGGGCCTCTCGGCCGCCCTTTTCCTCTCGAACATGGGCATCCAGGTCTATCTTGTAGAAAAGGAGCCGGTCCTGGGCGGCCGGGTGAGGATGTTGAGGGACATCTGGCCCGTACGGAAGGACGGCGAGGCGGTTATCGCACCCATGGAGGCGGCCCTCAGGGCCAGGGACAACGTCGAGATCTTTACCTCGGCGAGCCTTGTAGGTTTCGAGGGCGCCTTCGGCAACTACCGGGCGACCCTCCGTGGCCTTTCGGGCGAGAGGGGGATTACGGTGGGCGGGTGCATCGTTGCCATAGGGTCTGCACCCTTCGATGCCACGATTAAGCCGGAGCTGGGCTACGGCAGGGACGAGCGGATAATGACCACCGTCGATTTCGAAGAGAAGGCCGGCCGCCTTCCCCTGCCGCCGAAGCCGCGGGTCGCCATCCTCCATTGCGTCGGGTCTAGGGACGAGCAGATAGGAAGGCCTTACTGTTCGAGGATTTGCTGCATCAACGCCCTCCGCGTGGCGGAAAGCCTCAAGGAGAGGTACAAGGATTCCTATGTCGAGTCCTTCTATATGGACGTCCGTGCCCATCCCAGGGGAGGGGAGGAATTCTTCGAGGATACGCAGGCGAAGGGAGTGCTCTTCACGAGGTGCAGCGTGGCGGAGATAATCCCCGGCCGCGACGGCCTATCCGTGAGGGGCGAGGACACGCTCCTCGGCGAGCCCTTCGAGCGGAAGTTCGATCTGGCCGTCCTCTCGGTCGGCATCTCTCCCCCTCCTGACGGTCCCGCAGTCTCTTCCCTCATGAAAATAGCCCTCGACAAGGACAGGTTCTTCCTTGAGGCCCACGTGAAGCTCAGGCCCTACGATACTGCCGTGAAGGGGATATTCATAGCGGGGGCATGCTCGGGTCCGAAAGACATGGAGGAGGCGATCAACCACGGCAGGGCCTCGGCCGTGAAGCTCTTCGGGTTTTTGAGCGCCGGCTTCGCGACCGTGGACCCCTATGTCGCCGTCGTGGATGGGAAGCGGTGCAGCGGTTGTAGGATGTGCGAAAAGGCTTGCGTTGCAAAAGCGATAAAGTATGACGAGGCTGCGAGGGTCGTCCACGTCGAAGAGGCGGCCTGCATGGGGTGCGGCCTCTGCAACAGCACGTGCCCCTCCTCTTCGATCAGCCTGAGAGGCTACGGTGACAGCGCAATAGATGACGAGATAGCGGCCCTGGTGGAGGCGATATGAGTGCGACAGAAGAAAAAACTGCAAAGGACCCCCAGATAGTCGGCTTTGCCTGCTCCTTCTGCACCTTCAAGGCGTCAGAGATGGCAGGGAGCCTCAGGATGAAGTACCCCGACGGTGTGAAGCTGGTCCAGGTGCCCTGCTCGAGCAGGGTGGACCCGGCCTTCGTGATCAAGTCGATCTTCGAGGGTGCCGACGCCGTCTTCGTGGCCGGTTGCCACCCGGGCGACTGCCATTTCATCAAGGGGAATTATTTCACCAGAAGGAAGATCGCGGCGTTGAAGGAGATGTTCGACGCCTTTTCCATGAAGGAAAAGCTGCGCCTTTTCTGGGTGAGTGCCGCAGAGGCCCGCCGTTTCGTGGAAAAGGTAAGGGCCATGTACGATGAGATAAAGGAAGCCTCCCATGCAGACGCAGGCAAAAAAGATTAAGGAAGGCGCCCTGGAAAGGGGCCTGAACGGGTTCCTGGAGGACGAGGGCTGCCTGGTCTTCGGTTTCGAGAAGGGCGAGGAAGGTGCCCGTCACCGGATATTCAAGGGAAGCCTCGACCGTCATACGCTCCTCAACCCCTCCTTCGACGTGAACGGGGCGCTCTACCTGCGCCGCATATTCTCGAAGGGCGCAAGGATTATCGTCATGCTCAGGCCTTGCGAGATAAGGGCATACGTAGAGCTGGTCAAGCTTGCCCAGATCGAGCCCGAAGGCATTATCGCGGTCTCCCTGGATTGCCCTGGCACAGTCTCTTCAAAGGAGAAGCTGAAGGACCTGCCCGCCGGGATGGAAGGCCTGGTCGAATATTTCAGGGACACGGCCAGGATGCGGCCCGCCTGCCGGGCGTGCGGGGAGAGGAGGGGGGTCGTTGGCGACGCAGGCTTGCGGATAGCTAAAGACGGCGCCTTCTATGCCTTCTCGTACACAGGGAAGGGGGAAGCCTTCCTCGGCCTCATCGAAGGCGAAGCCGCCGGCGAGGCGCCGGAAATGCTCTTCGGTGAAAGTCCTCGTGGCCGGGCGTTTCAGACGGACATGGAATCCTTTTCGAAAGATTTTTCTCCCTGCATCATGTGCAGGAACTGCCGTGACGTCTGCCCGATGTGCTACTGCCTCGATTGTCTCTTCAACGGCGACGAATACCTTCCGAAAGGGGACGCCCTCCTGAACAAGGTCCTCCGCACGGGGTCCACCGCCATGCCCCAGGGCAAGGAGGCCTTCCATCTCATAAGGATGTTCCACGTGTCCCAGACGTGCGTCGGCTGCGGCGCCTGCGAGGAGGCGTGCCCCCAGGCCGTTCCTCTGGCGATGTACTTCAAGGGCGTCTCCGAAAGGCTCCAGGGCATGTTCTCCTACATGTCGGGCCGCGACCCGGGCGAGGCCATACCCTACCTTACATTTCTGGAGGATGAGTTGCAGGATGCAGATGATTGACAGGATCACAGAGCTCGCGGGCGTGCAGAAGGGGGACCTGTCGGTTTGCCTCGGCTGCAAGATATGCGCTTCAGTCTGCACGGTCAACGACCTGGGCTGCGGCGTCAGCCCCCAGGAGCTCCTTGTCCGTGTTTTCATGGGCCATGAGATAGGCAGGGGCGACGACCTCCTCCGCTACTGCACGGGCTGCTGCCGCTGCACCGAGGCCTGCCCCTGGAACATCCGCGTCCCTGAGGTCGTAAGGGCGCTCAGGGAGGCTTTGGGCGTTGCCTCGCCTTTCGAGAAGGCTTTCAAGGCCTCGATTGAAAGGTGGGGCAGGGTTTACGAGCCTTATGTTTTTTTGCGGTCCCTGCCCTTTCTCATCAGGGAGGGCTATATCAAGCATATGGCTAGATGGACAGGGTATATGAGCATCCATCTACCCCATAAGGTGAAGAGGAGATAGATGCTTTACGCGTACTACCCCGGCTGCTCCCTTACGGCATCCGCCCGCAAGCTCGATAGAGGCGTAAGGCGCATGTGCGAGGCCCTCGGCCACGGCCTCGCCGAGATCCCCGACTGGAATTGCTGCGGCGCCCTCGAATACGGCGACAGGAGCGAGGCCCTGCGCCTTTCGGGCGAGAACCTCCTGAAGGCGCAGGGCCTCGCCAGGGACATCCTTGCCCCTTGCCCGGCCTGCTACAAAAACCTGAAGGAGGCGGACGGGTCGCACAGTTTCACCGTGGTCAACCCTCTGGAGCTTCTCGACAAGGAAGGCACGGGGCGCCTTCAGGCAAAAAGGGACCTGAAAGGGCGGGTCTTTACGCCCTATTACGGCTGCGTCCTCTTGAGGCCGGAAGGGACGGCCATAAGGAACAGGAACGTCATGGAGGAGGTTATCTCCTTCTTCGGGGGCGAGGTAGAAGGCGCTAAAGTCAGGGACCGCTGCTGCGGGGGGAACCAGTTCTTTGCGAACAAATGGGCAACGGAGAAGCTCTCGTCTTTGATCGTCGAGAAATCGAGAGGCGACCTCGTAGTCTTCTGCCCCCTCTGCCACATGGCGCTGACGACCTTTTCCAAAGGCAGGAGGATCCTGTACCTCACCGACGTGATACTGTACGTTATGGGAGAAAGCGGCGCGTTATGAACGTACTGATAGTAGGCGGCGGCATCAGCGGCATATCTGCCGCCAAGGTAATCCTGAAGGAAGGCCACGACGCGACGATCGTCGAATCCGCACCCGAGCCGGGTGGCCTCATGTCCCGCATCGCCAACTGCCGGGTGGGGTTCAAGACCTTCTATGACGAGATAGGATCCCATCCTCGCCTCACTCTGATCAAAGAAGGGAGGATCGCCTCCTCCGAGAAGAAAGGCGGCCGATTCATGGTCACCCTCGAGGGCGGCCGGTCCATTGCCGCCGACAGGGTCGTTGTCGCGACCGGTCTTTCGCCTTACGACCCCGTCGCCTACAAAGGACCGAGGGTGCTCACGAGCCTGGAGTACGACGCGCTCATAGACCAGCGGAATGGAGACCTCCCCGAAAACTTCGACCGGATCGCCTTCGTCCTTTGCGTCGGCTCGCGCTCCGAGGAGTACCCCCTTTGCTCGTCGGTCTGCTGCTCCTACACGATCAGGGAGATAAAGTGGACCCTCCAGAGGGCGAAGCCCGCCATCACCGTTTTCTACAACGACCTTCGCCTCTTCGGCCAGGAGTTTTTTCTGGAGAAGATGTACCGCGACGGGGGCGTCAGGTTCGTCCGCGCCAATTCAAGGTATTTCGAGCCCGAGGGAGAGACGGTCCGGGTGCGCTATTTTACTGGCGGAAAGCTGGCGGAAGAGGTGTTCGATTACGTGGTCCTGGCAATCGGTCTCCGGCCGAACCCGGCCCTCGCCGCCCTTAGCCGGCTCTTCGGCTTCTCCTGCAATCAATTCGGTTTCGTAAAGGAAGAGGCCCCCCTGAAGACGGACGTGGAGGGCGTCTATGCGTGCGGCGGAGCCCTCGAGCCGATGAGCATCAAGGATGCGATCCTCACCGGGTTCGGCGCGGGACTTTCGGCCGTCCGGGAGGGCGTTAGCCCTTTGCGCGACGAGCGGCTCTACAGGGAAGAGGCGCCGGAGATCGCCGTCGCCGACGGTCCATTCGATTCGTGCCTCTTCTATCTCGGGACGGAAGAGCCGATGAGCCGCATGTTCTACGAGTTTGTCTCGTCCAGGTTCATAGAGGCGGCGAGAAAGTTGCGGAGCGCCGGAAAGACCGTCTACATTCTCTCCCGCAATGTTTCGGCCCCTTCTTATGGCGAGCTTGCCTATGAAGAGGCAAGGAGGGAGGGAGTCCTTTTCATCCCCCTCGAGGAAGAGGAGAAAGTGGTCTTCTCGGCCGGAGGCGCCGCGGTCACCGGCGGCGGAAGGGAGCTTGCCTTCGATGCCGGCATGGTCGTCAGGTTCGATGATTATATGGATGCCTTCAAGGAGAGGGAGTTCCTTTCCGTTTACAGGTCTGAGCCCCAGCTCCGCTGGTCCCCGACGAAATGGGGCAGGAAGAAGTATCATGTCGGCTTCATCAGGCACCCCCGGGCCGAAAGGTGGGAGGCCAGAGAGGTCCTCGGCGCCCTCGGCGAGATTCTCCTCGACGGGTCGGAGGAGCGGGTGCTCCCTGAAGTGAACGAAGAACGGTGCAGCGGGTGCGGCTCGTGCAAGGAAGCCTGTCCCCACGGCGCAATCGAGATAGAGTTCAGGAAGGCGCCCCTTGCCCTCTTCGGTCCCCAGACAGAGACAATCCTGCCCGTAGCGCGCGTGAATACGGACGCGTGTGTGGGGTGCGGACTCTGCGCGTCCACCTGCCCCGCGGACGTTATAACCCACCAGGCGGGTTGAAGACTCGGCGTCTTTCAGGCGCGACAAGAGCCGGTACCCCCTAACGCAGGGGGCCCTTCCGTAGTATTCCCTTCGCCCCGCTGTTCTTCCCCGGCCCCTTTATCTTTGTTTGTTTCTTTTCCCTTACCTTCAGTCTCTTCCCTTTTTCTTCTTCTTTTTAGTCTTTCCGTTCATCCCCGGCAAGGCCCTCCGGAGTATTCCATTTGCGCCATTAATCTAGACTCTCCCAGGGAAGGATCTCACAAGAGGATTCCATCAAGGCTTGGTGCTCCACTAGAGCGACCCGCATCGGAGAGGGTAGAACTAAACGCGCCCGTTATCGGTAAGCCGCTTCCGCTTTTCGCTCCCGGCGGCTCCTGACCTCTATCGATCATAGCTTTACCTCACTTAATGGAGAGGAATCGAAACGGGCGCGTTCTTACGTTCTACCCTTCA
>Ga0208687_1000617_pt1 | contig 22177 bp, 21 predicted proteins | sample June2015DPH_6_10_FD_184695 | JGI IMG/M metagenome (GOLD analysis project Ga0208687, IMG submission 184695) | Peatland microbial communities from SPRUCE experiment site at the Marcell Experimental Forest, Minnesota, USA - June2015DPH_6_100... | ecosystem: Environmental > Terrestrial > Soil >...
GGCCTTGACGACTTGATGAATGTCCCGCGCGGCGCTCCCCGGCGGCGTGAGTCGGAACTGCAAAGCGTTGATGTTTGACCCGCCTCCCACCGCAAGCATCAAGGTCTTGTCGCTCACGCTTTCAGGGATATCAACAGGAATCTTCTGGGTCACCGCTTGCCCACCGGGGAGCCGCAAAAGGGCGATTACCTCGATGTGGTCACCGGGTTTCACCTCGGATTTTGTACTCCAAACCTGCTCCAACGTGGCCACACTCCTCTCGTTCCTCGATTTTACCGAGAGGTCGATGCCCTCAATGCGCATATCAGGAAAACCGCTACTCAGGAGATAGCTGAGGGGGGTGGCCACCACCGAACCCGCCAGCGCGGCGGTCCCCATCTCGCCAGACAAGACGTCTTGGAAGTCCACCGCTTCTCCGCCGCCCAGCCGGATCTTCCCATTGACTTCCAATGTGGATGCACCGATGGCTCGTTCCGTGTTGCTTAGGATTGAGACGAAAGCAAGATTCACCAGCAGGGGCGAGAGGAACGGTTCCTGAATAACCTCGAACTTGTAGTCCGCCTGGGTATTCAGTGTGCTTTGGATCTGGACGGTCACAGGGATCATCGGCGGGTTCTTTTCTCCCACCACGCCATAGATGGCGTCAAAGCGGTCCTGACGAATCGTCCCCACCACTTGCCCCGGAGCATCCAGCTTGAAGGATGAGGCGATGCTCGGTACGGTGACCAGAACATGGGAGGGCGCAAAGGGGATCTGAGCCGGGCCCATCGAAAGCACCCGATGCCCGCAGGCATAGAGATCGTTCCCTTGCCGGTAGGTGACCGTACAGTCCGCGTTCAAATTGAGATCGCCTCGGACCAGCAGGAGACTGATCATCGAACCGGGCTCCAATTCTGCCTTCACCGGTGTCGAGCTCTCTCCGCCCGAAAGTGCGCCGCCCATCATGGGTTCAAACCCCATTTGGCGAAACAGGGGCAAGTAGGGCTCTAATGCATCGGCGGCGAATCCGCCAAACCGTAACGGTAACTGCAGGGCGAGGAGTGAAAGCTCCGCTGAGCGCGCCGGAAAGAATCGGCGGAGGCTTTCCGGGTTAAAATCTTGCTGGGGAATCAAGCGCGCGCTCTCGCGAAGGCCGGTCGCGGTTCTAGCCATGCGAAAGTCCAGGGGCATCTCCGCCTGGGCTTGCGGTTGACCTTTCGCCTCGGGAACGACTTGCAGCATTTCCTGGATGGGCGTAATGCCGGCCAGGGGTTCTTTCGAAAATGGAAATGAAATAGCCACCGCGCCCACAAGCTTGCCGTCAATGTAAACCGGGCTTCCACTCATCCCGGCGATGACTCCCGTCTTCTCGAGCGGGCCTCCTGAAAGTCGCGCCAGGATGAGGTCGTGTTTTGGCGCCAGTGCGTTCATCAATACGCCGAGAATTTCGACCTGAAACTCTTCAATCTTGTCACCCTCGAAGATTGTACGGCCGACCCCCTTCAGGCCCGGCTTGACATCCGCGATAGGGAACAGTTGCATGTTGCTCTGGCACCAGGCAACCGGAGTCAGTGCCAGAGCGAGCGAGAATGCGACGAGAATCCTTCGGAATGGCATAGTTTTCGAACTCGGCTCCATTTATGCGGGCATGTTTGTAGTCTACGAGTAATGCAAAGACTCGTCAAGCAAGGTTCACAAGGGGGTGCCGGAACTGGGAGAGAACCTCCGGGCCATGGTCGGTGACGCGGACGACGGACTCCAGTCCGATGCCCCAGCGGTCCTTGAAGTACACACCTGGCTCGAGGGCGATCACCATCCCTGCCTTGAGCGGCAGCGCGTTGGAGGGAACGATGCGCGGGTCTTTAACGATGTGACCTCTGAGTTGGATTCCTCTCTCGCAAGGCGGGACGGGAATGACGAAGCGGGGATTGACAGCCTGTCTTTAACGGGGCGACCGGTGAGCGGGAAGAATGTGTGCAAACCTTCTCCTCACCCGGCTCTGCGGGCAGCTAGACTGCCGCTTAATACAGAATCGGGTCGCCCCCGAGGGGATGTTTTTTCGGTAGTAGGTCAGTTTGATGTAGAGGCGGCTTTACGCCGCCATTTGGTCCGTCAGGTGACGGATAAACTCGCCGCTACAGCATCAGATTGACCCACTACCGTTTTTTCTCATCCCATCCCTATGCCTCAGAAGCTGTAGTACTATGAAGAGTGAATTCATTTATGGGAGGAACTGTCGTGCAAAGACGAAGTTTTCTGGCTTCATCAATTGCTGCATCGGCTCTCGCCGTCAACGCGTCAACCCCCTATGCCCTCGGCAGACAGGGGGCCGGGGCGGGAGAGAGTCGCGAGTACTACGAACTTCGGCGTTATCACCTGCTCATGGGACACCAAGTTGAGCTCGCCCACAACTTCTTTCGGGAGGCACTGGGGCCGGCGCTGAACCGTCTGGGGATCAGCCCCGTGGGAGTCTTTAATGTCGAAATCGGTCCTGATAGTCCGTCGTTCTACGTTCTGATCCCAAGCGCCTCGCCCGAGACTCTCCTCACCGTTGAGTCCCGTCTTAATCGAGACGCTGACTATCTTAAAGCTGGGGCGGCCTTCCTGAATGCGCCTGCCCAACAGCCTGCCTATGTACGAATGGAAAGTTCACTGATGGTGGCCTTTGAGGGGATGCCCCGGCTCAAGGTCCCGCCTGCGACGGCCGAGCACCGCTCGCGGATGTTTGAGCTTCGGACTTACGAAAGTCCCACCCATCAGGACCACCTGCGGAAGGTCGAGATGTTCAACAACGGGGAATTCGACGTTTTCGAAAAGGCGGGATTCTGGCAGGTCTTCTACGGCGACACGCTCATCGGGTCACGATTGCCCAACCTGACCTACATGCTCGGCTTTGAAGACCTCGCGGACCGAAACAAGAAGTGGGAGGCTTTCCGGTCAGCCCCGGAATGGAAGAAGCTCTCCAGTTTGCCCCGCTACACCTTTGAGGAAATCGTCTCCAACATTACGAACGTTATCCTGAGGCCGGCGGCGTATTCACAGATTTAGCAGGATCGCGAGGATCCCTCGGCCTGTCATTCCGAGCGCAGCGAGGAATCTCGCTCTGGGCGGGTGCAGATCGCTTTGGACGCGGGCAGAAGAGGCTGGGTGCCAGCCTTGAAAACTTACTACGTTTACATCATGGCGAGCAAATCCCGCACACTGTATACGGGGGTGACTAGCAACTTGGAACGTCGGGTGCTCCAGCACCGAGGCAAACTCCTGCCGGGGTTCACTGCACGCTACAACATCAACCGACTTGTGCACTACGAGGTTTTCGGTGAAATCATGACCGCCATCACTCGTGAGAAGGAGATCAAAAGCTGGAGCCGAAAGAAGAAGATTACCCTCATCGAATCGGTGAATCGCGATTGGAGGGACTTAAGCGCGGGTTGGTATGGAACTCAAGGCGGCGTGGCCGGGGCGTAGGTGGAAGAAACAATCAGAGCGAGATTCCTCGCTTCGCTCGGAATGACAATGTCCACGGAGGTTGTCCAGCGTCACGTGAGGCGCGAGCTATGCGCTTCCAAGATGGAAAATCGGATTGACTCCCGCAGCGCTGGCCATCAGCTTCTGATGCTCTTCCTCGGTGACGGGTTCGAAATGCTGGCCGATGTCCATCCCCAGCCGGAAGTATCTTTCGTCGCCTGGAGGGACAGCCGCCGTGATCGGCCGCGACAGCGTCCAGCGATAGCCGAGAGCGGCCTCATGGGGAAAATCGGCGGGCTGATACCAACATTTATCGTGAGGGTGATCCCTCTTCATGGACGCAGGCCAAGTCGTCTTGGCCATACCCTTCAGGGCCATGATCCCCATTCCCTTTTTCTGGGCGTGCTCGATGACCTGTGGTCCGAAGTTGGCCTGAGAGAAGAGTACAAAATTAATTGGGAACAGGATGGTATCAAAGTTGTACCTGTCCATTGCGGCGAGTGCCACTTCCACCGAATGCGCCGAGAAGCCGACGAAGCGCACCTTGCCCGCCTTCCTGGCCGCCTCGAAGGTTTCCATGGCGCCGTTGGGGCCGAAGATCTGCTCGAGGTCTGACATCTTCGACAGAGCGTGAAACTGGTAGAGGTCCAAGTGGTCTGTGCGCAGCAAGCGCAGAGACTCATCAAGCAGTTTGGCGCAGCCCTCCTTGGTCCAATCCTCTTCCTTGCAAGCCAGGAAGACGTTCTTGCGGTAAGGTTCGAGGGCCGGCCCCAAGCGCGCCTGCGCGTCGCCGTAGGTTGGCGCCACGTCAAAGTAATTGATGCCCCGGTCCACCGCTTCCGCCACGATGTTGTTGGCAAACGACTGGCTGTTGTTCATCACCACGATGCCGGCGAACCCAACGATGGAAAGCTCTTCGCCCGTCTTACCCAGCTTCCGCCTCGGAATGGGCTTTTGACTTCCCGCTGTTTCATCCGCCTTGGCGAGCGGCTCGAGAAGCTGGTTCGAGGCCGCCAGACCCGCAGCGGCGGTGGTTCCCTTCTTCAGAAAATCTCGCCTGTCCATGACACGCCTCCGTCGGAGATATATGAAACCAGAAGTCAAAAGACAGAATTCCTGCCCACTTGTACTTGTAGCACCAGCGGGGCCTTTCGTCAACGGCAGGCGCAGCCGGCCAGGGTCGCGTCAAACTCCCGTCGGCGGGCCGGCCCCGAAGGGGCCGAAGGTCATTAGCCGTGGGTGAAACCCACGGGAAGCGTCGTCCGTGGATGTTCGACCCCTACGGGGTCGACTATCTCTTGGCTCCTTGTCCGTAGGTTTCATCCCGCGACTGCGGGACTAATGATCTTGTTCCCCTTCGGGGAACTTCGCGGACTTTGACGCGACCCTGCGCAGCCGGCAGTCCGCAGCCGGGTGGTGGTGTCATCTTGAATGGGATCCATTTCGAAAGGCCAGTCATTCCCGCGAAAGCGGGAATCCAGTCTGTAGACAGCCTATTCCCGAACAGTTGCGGAGTGGATTCCCGCTTTCGCGGGAATGACTGGCCTGCGGGGCGGTGTATACTGGGCTTTCGGCCTACAGAATCTGGGAGGGTTCATATGCGCTCCTTAGAAAGAGTCCGCGGCTTGGTCGCGGGGAAGCCGGTTGATCATTTGCCAGTGCAACCCGTGATTATGATGTTCGCCGCTAAACATGTGGGGATGCCTTACATCGAATACACCAAGGATGGAAGGAAGATGGCCGAAGCGCAGAGCCGGGTGGTGCAGGATTTTGGCATCGACTGTCTGCTGACTTGCTCTGATCCCGCCCGGGAAGTGTTCGACATTGCCGGAGAAGGAAGCATTAATTGGTACGAGGATCAAGGACCTGCGATTTGCGAAGCCAGGGCAGCGCTTCTCGATAAGTCACGTTTGAAGACCTTCCGAATCCCGGACCCGCTCGGAGAGGGACGGATGCACGACAGGATCAAGGCGATCGAAATCATGCACCAGGAGTTCGGAGGGGAAGTATCGATTGTCGGATGGGTCGAAGGGCCTTTGGCGTTAGCGGGCGAATTGCGTGGTTTAACGCACGTTATGACGGATTTCCTGGACGATCCAGCCTTTGTAAACGATCTGATGGATTTCAATGCAGAAGTTGCGATGCTTTACGCGGAAGCACAGATCCAGGCTGGCGCGGATACGATTGGAATGAGCGACGCGGCTGCCTGCATGATCGGGCCTCGTTACTATGGTCGGTTCCTGCTTCCCAGGCAAATGCGCGTGGTGGAATCTATCCGCAAGGCGCACCCGGACGTCATTGTACGCCTTCACATGTGCGGAAACACCGACCCTTTGATTCCGCAGATGCGGCAGTTGCCGGTTCAAATCTTCGAACTGGATTCGCCCACCAACCTGGCGGCGGCGCGCGCCAGCTTGGGCCCGGACCGGGTGATTCTGGGCAACGTTTCGACGATTACGGAAATGCTGGAAGGAACACCGGAGGAGGTGTACGAAGCCTCGAGACGGTGCCATAGAACCTGCGGGCGGTTCCACATTGTGGGCTGTGGTTGTGAGGTATCGCCCATGACCTCACCTGACAACCTCCGCGCCATGGTTCGGTATGCAAGGGAGCACCAGCCGGAGGAGTTCGGCCTCGCAGGAGCGAACTGATCTGTCAGGCGAAACTCCAGGAGCGGCAACTGCTGACCGGAGGAAACAGAATGAATTCCAAACAGCGTGTGAAAACTGCATTGAAAAGACAAATCCTGCCGGACCGGGTGCCGCTGCAATTTGACCTGTCCCGTACGCTGGTAGAAAAATTCGCCCAAAAGTACGCCATCTCAGCTCACTTTACCACTGCCTATTATGAGGATGTCACGTATCGCATCTCAGCCAATGATCTGCGCGTGGCGATGGGGAGCGACTGCGTGGTGGTGGGCTCGAGCCTGCCTCGCGGCTACGAACATCCCATCGACCGCTGCGGTTGCATCGTCAATGAATTCGGGATGAAGATGCGGCAAGGGCCAATCTACATGGAGGTCGTCGAGCATCCGCTGGCGAACGTTCGAGAACCCCAGCAGGTGGAGGAATTCGCGTTTCCGGATCCTCTTGCCGAGGGCCGTTATGACGATGCCGCCAAGGATATTGAAAAATACCAGCAAAGCCACTTCCTTGTCGGCGACATGGAACTGACGATGTTCGACATGATGGCGCAACTCGTCGGCCTGGAGAAGCTCTTGCTGGATATGGCCATGGGTGAAGCCTACGTCGAAGTCCTCATCGAGAGGACCAAGCAGTTCGCTTTGGCCGTGGGAAAGAAGCTGCTCGCGATGGGCGTCGATGGCATCTTGGCGGGTGATGATTTCGGAAGTCAGAACGGCATGCTTATCTCCCCACCTATGTGGCGCAGATACTTCAAAGAACGCTATCGCCAAGTGTACGCCATACTCAAAGCCGTGAATCCGGACGTCATGCTCATGCAGCACTCGGACGGCGCCGTTGCCCCCATCCTCGGGGACTGGATTGAAGTCGGGATGGAAGTTTTCAACCCCGTTCAGCCGAACGTTCCGGGACATACTCCGGAAGAATTGAAAAGCAAATTTGGTGACCGGCTCTCGTTCTGGGGAGCCATCGACCAGCAAAACCTTTTGCCCTTTGGTACGCCGGGGGAGATTGAGGCTGATGTCAAGGCGAAGATTGAAGTCCTGGGTCGTGGAGGCGGCTACATGGTAGCTCCAGCTCATATCATTCAGGCAGAAACTCCCCTCGAGAACGTGGAGGCCTTTATCAACGCGGTACGGAAACATGGCCTTTACTCATGACCGTCGGTTAAAGATTGGCTACGATGCTTACGGACCGTCCCCCACGCAATGCGGCGCTCCTGGCACAGTTCCTCGATAGCGAGCGGCTCGCTATCCTCGAACTGCCGCAGGATGACCGCTTGCGCGCGCCGGCAGAGTCCATCGACTCGGCAATGAGAACCGGGAAGAGCGCAGCCGTCCGGGAGGCATGCGCCGAGTTTCTTACCCTGGCATCCGACTTCTACAGGGTGCCCAAGCCCTTGGTCCGCGTCCTTGCGGCTCGCCCGGTCCGAGTCCGCGAGGGCGGTGGGGCCACCGAGCTTTTTGGGGACTACGCTCGGGAAAAGACGCTGATCCGCGTCTGGATGCGGACGGCGGTCCGCAAGCAAGTCACTTCGTTCGGCGCGTTTCTGAGCACCCTCTGCCACGAGTTCTGCCACCACCTCGACTCTCAGCGCTTCGGGTTTCGCGACTCTCCCCACACGCGTGGCTTCTACGCGCGCACTGCCGCGCTTTACCACCACGCGCGCGGAACGCCAATGAAGCGGTTATTCTGGGTCCGAGTGCGAGCCGCGCGCTGGCGGATCGACTGGCCACGGACGAATCGCGGCATCTGACATCACCCGGGCTAAGGGCCTCAAATGCTACTCATGGGACAGAATTCGCGGAAAGCAGAAGGCAGAAAGCAGAAGGCAGAAAGCAGAAGGCAGAAGGCAGACGCTCTTCATTCTGACTCCTGGCTTCTGACTCCTGATTCCTGAATCCTGGTTTTGCCCCTGTCACCTGACACCTGACACCTGGAACCTGCCCTTCCGCCCCCTGAATCCTGCTTTAGCCCCTGACACCTGGAACCTGACACCTGAAACCTGCTCTTCCGACTCCTGAATCCTGGCATGGGCACGGGGGCAGATTCAGATCCGATAAGTTCTGGGTCAGGTTAAATGTTCGTAGCGCTTCGATCAACCGAGTCCGACAAGCCTCACAGGAAGACGGAACAGCGACCGGATTCAAATCTTCATCCCAGAGGCCAACCGTCAGAGGACCCATGCCAGCCAGACGCACCGCTGCCTCCTTAACCAGCCAGAGCGAGGGGGGCGTGTACGCGCCGGAAGCATATTCCAAGGCCAGCCGTGTTGCCGGCACGACGAATGTCGGCTGGAGGGCAATCCTTGCGTGCACATGGGACGCGGCAGCCACCCGGTAAACGTATTCACCAGCGCTGACGGCGTCCCGAAGCGCGTCTGCATTGCTCAACTCACACGGCTTGAGCATCACGTAGACGAGGAGGTCGATTCTTAGCTGGGCCAGAACCCCAACAGCTCGTTCAAAATCAGCGCGAGAGAACCCTTTGCGTAGATGTCCTTCACGAATCAAGTCATCGTATGCCTCCAGGCCGATGGCAACTTCGAGAGCCAAATCACCGCCGGCTCGCCGGATTGCGCTGCCAAGAGGAGTCAAGTTTTCTGAACAAACAAACTCAGGCCGAGACTCTATGACCAGGAGACGAACTGTTTCGCGTTCCGCACAGGTCCTCAAGATTGCGAGACGAGCGTCAGGCGGGACTTCCGCGTCGTTCAAAAAGTTACCCGAGTTGAAAATGTCTATCTCTCGAATCTGTGGAAGATCTGCTTCATGGGCAGCCAGAGCTGCTTCAATCTGCTCGATGTATTCGTCGGTTGTTACCTTGGCACCTTCTGTGGTCAAGTGCCGGAGGCCACAGAAACTACAGCCTCCTCCAGGCTTCCGATCGTAGGTGCAGCCAGGCGAGCGGAGAATCAGCATCAGCCGCTGGCTGGGCACTCCCCGAACCCAAGCCGGTACGACCATCGTGGCAGTTGCCCTACGCCTGTCGGGCGTCTCTGGATTGAGGGCCATTAGGTGCGTCATTGGGTTCATCATCCTGCTCTTCCCCACCTACCACCTACGACATACCACCTACAGTCCGTCACCTCCAGCCTACCCCCCTGTCTTTTCAACAATATTCCCGCTTTCAACGCGTAACTACCCTTGTTTTCTATAACATTCCCGCTTTGCGGCCGCCCGTGGACAGCCGATCCTTTGTTTTCATAGACATCCCCGCTTAGTTCGTTCATTTTTTAAAATCACGAGTTCTTCCTTCCACTGTCCGCGGTGACATCTTGTCGCAGACTGCGGCGCACGCCAACAGTCCCGCCAACTCGAACTCCCCTCAAACGCAGTAGGCAGTCGGCAGTAAGCAGAAGGCAGTCGGCGGAAAGCAGATGCTCTTCATTCTGACTCCTGAATCCCGAATCCTGAATCGTGAATCCTGTTCTTCCCCCACCTACCTCCTGCGACATACCATCTACTGTCTGACACCTACCTCCTAACCCATGTATTTTCAACAATATTCCCACTTTCGACGCGTAACTACCTTTGTTTTCTGTAACATTCCCGCTTTGTGGCCGCCCGTGGACAGCCGATCCTTTGTTTTCATAGGCATCCCCGCTTCTTTCGTTCATTTTTTAAAATCACGAGTTCTTCCTTCCACTGTCCGCGGTGACATCTTGTCGAAGACTGCGGCGCACGCCAACAGTCCCGCCAACTCGAACTCCGCCCTCAAATGCAGTAGGCAGTAGGCAGTAGGCAGTAGGCAGTAAACAGAAGGCAGTCGGGGGAAAGCAGATGCTCTTCATTCTGACTCCTGAATCCCGAATCCTGAATCCTGCTCTTTCCCACATACCACCTACCTCCTTTCTTTTCAACAGTATTCCCGCTTTCGATGCTTAACTACCTTTGTTTTCTATAACATTCCCGCCTTGTGACCACCTGTGGAAAGCCGATCCTTTGTTTTCATAGATATCCCCGCTTCTTTCGTTCATTTTTTAAAATCACGAGTTTTTCCTTCCACTGTCCTCGGTGACATCTTGTCGCAGACTGCGGTGCACGCCAACAGTCCCGCCAACTGGAACTCCCCCTCAAATGCAGTAGGCAGTCGGCAGTAAACAGAAGGCAGTCGGCGGAAAGCAGATGCTCTTCATTCTGACTCCTGAATCCCGAATCCTGAATCCTGAATCCTGCTCTTTCCCACATACCACCTACCTCCTTTCTTTTCAACAATATTCCCGCTTTCGATGCTTAACTACCTTTGTTTTCTATAACATTCCCGCCTTTTGACCACCTGTGGAAAGCCGATCCTTTGTTTTCATAGATATCCCCGCTTCTTTCGTTCATTTTTTAAAATCACGAGTTTTTCCTTCCACTGTCCTCGGTGACATCTTGTCGCAGACTGCGGTGCATGGCAATAGTCCCGCCAACTCGAACTCCCCTCAAACGCAGTAGGCAGTCGGCAGTAAGCAGAAGGCAGAAGGCGGAGAGCAGATGCTCTTCATTCTGACTCCTGAATCCCGAACCCTGAATCCTGAATCCTGAATCCTGTTCTTCCCCCACCTACCACCTACGACATACCACCTGCCGTTTACAACCTATCACATCCCTAGCCTCGTGTCAAGAGCAAAAAGGCCGGATTCACAAGAGCAGGAGTGTAGAGGCGGGCATTAGCCCGGCGCCTTAAACCTGAATTGCGAAGTTGGAGTCGTCTGTCATCCTGGGCGAGGCTAGCCGAAGACCGCTATCCGTGATGTCAGAAACGGAGCGCATCGCAAAGTGGATCTGCCCTCTCCCAAGGGGAGAGGGTGGACCGCGACGGCGCTTTCACCAGCCGTCGCGGGCCGGGTGAGGGGTTAGTTGCGGGGCGAGGACAGATCAGACAGGCTCGGCCCAAGCTGCTCAATGGAAACGAGTAACGCGTCGAGTTTCTGGAGAGCCCGCCGCGGCCGAAGGTCCGCCGATCTTAATGGTGGGCGGGTCTGCAGTTGCCTTTTGCGCTCAGCATGCAGCGACGAACTGAAGGGATGCTTCTCCCGCAAGGCGGGAGCCGGCTGGGCGGGACAGCTCTCACCCTCAGCGTCTGGCGCTGAGCCGGCGTCCGCCGCGGCGGGCGACATCGCGTGGTGGGCTGATTTCCTGGTGCACTGGCTTGTTCCAACACGTCCTCGGTCACCGGTAACGCATCTCCAGCGCTTGACGGTTCAGCGCTTGGCCGCGCCCGCGGGCGGAGAGTAGGTGTGAAATAATCAAGCACTCTCACCACAAAGGCACAAAGACACAAAGAGAAGGCCCTTTCTTTTCAGTTCGGTGTGCCTCTGAGTCTCTGGGGGGAGAGCTATCTCGTCCTGCTGTTGGTCGGCGGAAAAGTCCAGGGCGAGATTCTTCGCTCCGCTCCGCTTCGCTCAGAATGACAGGCGGTGGGGTTATCCTCTCAGAATGACAGGCGGTGGGGTTATCCTCTCAGAATGACAGGCGGTGGCGTTTTCCTCTACGAATGGTGAACAACCCGCATCAGATCAGACTTAGGTCATGCACCCTTGCTCGACCTCACGCGTTTGGAGACAGATCGGGGTATAATCACGAGTACTGGAGACTCCAAGGCGGAGGCTTCTTAGATGCCTTTCCTGATTCGAACGAAAGTTTCCTTCCTGGTCATCGTACTTCTTCTGGCAGCGAGCGGAGCCGGCGGTGGCGGCGGTAGGGTTACCGTACCTCTCCCGCCCAGGGAAGTGATAGCCACGGCATGGAACGCTCGGGTGAGTCTCACGTGGAACCTGAGTTCGGGCGCGACGAGCTATTACGTCAAGCGCTCCACCACCAGCGGTGGACCGTACACCCTGATTGGCGCACCCAGGGCGACGGAGTATACCGACACCAGGGTCACCAACGGAACAACCTACTTCTACGTGGTCTCCGCGGCCAACTCGGTGGCCGAGAGCGCCAACTCTGCCCAAGTCAGCGCCACGCCGAACGTTCCCCCGGCCGCGCCAACGGGGCTCACCGCTTCGGCGGGCAACGCCCAGGTGAGCCTGTCTTGGAATGCGAGCACGGGGGCAACGAGCTATCACGTCAAGCGCTCCACCACCAGCGGTGGACCGTACACGCAGATTGGCGCACCCACGGCCACGAACTATACCGACACGGGGCTCACCAACGGGACAAGCTACTTCTACGTGGTCTCCGCGGTGAACTCGGCCGGCCAGAGCGCCAACTCTGCCCAAGTTAGCGCCACGCCAAACGCTCCCCCGGCCGCGCCGACGGGGCTCACCGCTTCCGCGGGCAACGCCCAGGTGAGCCTGTCTTGGAATGCGAGCACGGGGGCAACCAGCTATCACGTGAAGCGCTCGACCACCAGCGGTGGACCGTACACCGAGATTGGCGCACCCACGGCCACGAACTATACCGACACCGGGGTCACCAACGGGACAACCTACTTCTACGTGGTCTCCGCGGTGAACTCGGGAGGCGAGAGCGCCAACTCTGCCCAAGTCAGCGCCACGCCGAACACTCCCCCGGCCGCGCCGACGGGGCTCAGCGCTTCGGCGGGCAACGCCCAGGTGAGCCTGTCTTGGAATGCGAGCACGGGGGCAACCAGCTATCACGTCAAGCGCTCCACCACCAGCGGTGGACCGTACACCCAGGTTGGCGCACCCACGGCCACGAACTATACCGACACCGGGCTCACCAACGGAACAACCTACTTCTACGTCGTCTCCGCAGTGAACTCGGCAGGCGAGAGCGCCAACTCAACTCAGGCAAGCGCAACTCCTGAGTTGACAATCACCGAAGTCCAGGTCAGTGTGGACGCTCTCGTGGACCGCCACCCCATCAGCCCCTACGTTTACGGCGGGGCCTATCCCCAAGACCCCGCGCACGTGACCGACAGCGGAATGACCGTGGTTCGTTGGGGCGGAGACGCAACCTCCAGCTACAACTGGCAGACCCAAACTTACAATGCCGCCGCCGATTGGTACTTCAGCGACTATCTCAGCAACGGATTCAACAACGGCAGTGACAGCGACTCGACGCAATTCATTCGCGACGTGATCAAGGCCGGCAGCAACCCTCTGATGACCATGATCATGCTGGACTGGGTGTCGAGCGCGCCCAGTACGGAAGCGAATGGCCACATCCACAGCTTCTCGGTGGCCAAATATGGTGCGCAGTGCGCGACCGACCCGTACGACTCCGATGCGGGCGATGGCGTGAAGACCGATTGCGCGACCGATATCACCGGAAATGATCCTCACGATGCCAATGTGCCGCTGCTCGACACCTCCAGCAGTCCCTGCCCGCCGAACGCCAACGGCAACTGCGCCGGCAGTCTCGACCGCGACGACTGGGCCGCCGCGCTGGCCACCGCCTTCAACACCTCGTCCTCCGCGCTGCATTTCTACGACATGGACAACGAAGTGGACATCTGGGGCGGCACTCACCGTGATGTCCACCCGAATCCCACCGGCTACGAGGAGTTGCGTGACACCTACCTCACCGAAGCGCGCAACCTCAAGGGCTGGGATCCCGCCGCCGTTCGCCTGGGACCGGTAAGCTGCTGCTGGTGGTTTTACTGGAACGGCGCCAACAGCAACGACAGAGGCGCGCACGGCAACATCGACCAACTCCCCTGGTTTCTGAACGAGGTCTACTGGCGCGACCAGATTGACAACACGCGGTCTCTCGACGTGTTTGATGTCCACGCGTATCCCGATGGGCCCAGCACCTCTGGTTGGACGCCGGCGCAGAATCAGGCGCTCTCGCTGCGAATCTATCGCGACTACTGGGACCCGAGCTACGTCAGCGAGTCGGGTAGTATCAACCAGATCTGGACCACCTCGATTCAACCCTTGCGTACCATCCCCTTCCGCATCCCGCGCCTGCGCGCCATGCTCAACATGATCTATCCCAACACGCCGCTGAGCATGACGGAATGGAGCGCGGCGTTCGCCGGCGAATCCGACTTTTCCACCGCACTGGCCGATGCCGACGCTTACGGCATCATCGGCCGCGAACGCGTGTACCTGGCGTCCCGCTGGGGCGCTCCCAACCCGGTCAACCCGAACTATCAGGCGCTGAAGCTGTACCGGAATTACGACGGCAACCACAGCACGTTCGGAACGATGTCCATCTCCGCCACCCACAATGCCAACCCGAACCTCTTCAGCGTGTATGCGTCGCTTTCGCCGTCGGGCGCCGCGCTGAAGCTGATGGTCATCAACAAGGACCCGGCGAACGCGGTGCAAGTGACCTTCGCGCTCAATCACTTCGCGCCGGGCGCCTTCACGGCGTACACGCTGTCGAAGGCTTCGCCGAGCTCCATCGTGGTGTCTGCCGGCGGGATGTGGAGCGGCACGCAGACGTTCCCGCCGTATTCGGCGACCCTGCTCGTGGCCGCCGCCTCCGTCTCTGCCATCCCTTCCGCCGAGTGGGATTTGAATCCCGACACGATTCAGGCGCCCGTCGGCGGCACCGTCACCCTCGCGCCGACACTTCTCTCCGGCACCTCCGTGACGCTCCAGAGCGCCACCTTCAACTCCGGCTACACCGCCGGCGGGACGATTTCAATCTCCCAGGCACAGGTCATCGCCAGCCAGAACGGCGCCATCTCCGTGAACGCCGGAGCCACGCCCGGCTTCTATCAATTCTCCGTGACGGGCGTGGACGGTTCGGGCGTCACCCAGACGAAGGACGGCTGGATCGTGATCGGGAATCCATCCGCCACCCTGACGAACAACAACACCCCGGCTACGGGCGCCGGCGGCACGCAAGTCACGCTTTCCGTCACCCTGAATCCGCTTACATCAATAGGCTCTCCAGCTTGCGGAAGCCCTCCGTGCGGGCCTACGTATGCCGCCGGAGCCTCCGTCTTGTTCACGGTGAATGCCGGCTCTTTGTCGGGCGGCGTGTATCCCGTCAACTCCACCAGCTCGACCATGCAGCAGATTGCCGTGGTGGACAGCAACGGCCATGCCAGCGTGAAGCTGACGCTTCCGGCGACGTCTGGCGCCCAGGTGACCGTGACCGCTGAGGGTCCTTACGCGCTAGGACACCCGGTCCTGCCGCTAACGATAACGGTGCAGTAAGGGCTTGGCCGGGGGCGGCATCTCGCCCTGCTGTTGGTCGGCGGAAAAGTCCAGGGCGAGATTCTTCGCTCCGCTCCGCTTCGCTCAGAATGACAGGCTATGGCGTTTTCCGCTCAGAATGACAGGCTGTGGCGTTTTCCTCTACGAGCGGGCCCAGGGTTTCCCCCGGTGAGATCATCGGCCCGTTTCCCAAGGCTTACCTGGCCATCCAACCGCCATCGACCGTGAGGATGATACCGTGGACGTAATTCGAGGCAGAGGAGGCAAGGAATACAACGGCTCCCTTGAGGTCCTCGGGTTCGCCCCAGCGCCCGGCGGGGATTCGAGCCAAGATGGCCGGGGCGCGCTGCGGGTCGTTTCGCAGCGCCTCCGTGTTATCGGTGCTGATATAACCGGGCGCGATGGCGTTGACGTTGACGCCTTTCCCCGCCCATTCGTTCGCCAGGGCCTTGGCAAGTTGACCCACACCGCCCTTGCTGGCCGCATAGCCGGGAACCAGAATGCCGCCCTGAAACGCCAAAAGGGAAGCAGTGAAGATGATCTTACCCTGGCCTCTCTCCACCATCCGTTTTCCGATTTCCCGGCTCAGAATGAACTGCGCGTTGAGGTTGACTTCAATTAATTTATCCCAGTATTCGTCGGGGTATTCGACGGCAGGTTTGCGCAGGATGGTCCCGGCATTATTCACCAGGATATCGATGGTTCGAAAATCGGCCTGCACCTGTTTGATGAAGGCATAAAGAGCCTTGCGGTCGCTGAAATCGCAGGCATAACCACGGAAATCTCTGCCCAGTGCCCGAACCTCCCGTTCCACCTGGCTGCCAGTTTTCTCCTGCGAGGCGCTGACCCCGATAATATCTGCTCCGGCCTCTGCCAGAGCCAAAGCCATGGCCTTCCCGATTCCGCGCCTGCAACCCGTCACCAGGGCGATTTTGCCCTGGAGTTTGAACTGGTCAAGAATGTGCATTCCGCTTTGCTACCTCCTGCCCGGACTTATGCTTATTCTCCACATTTAATCAAAACCTTCATCACGGCGCCGCCGCGTTCCATTTGCTGGAGGCCCGATTGCACCTGTTCCAAAGGATAGGTCTGGGTGATGAGCCGGTCGAGCGGAAGCGATCCTGAAGCGGCCAATCGAATCCCTGCCTCGAAGTCCTGGTGCTCATAGACGCGGGCGCCACGCAACCGCAATTCGCGCCAGAAGAAGCGAAACAGGTCAACCTTGGGAGGGTCGGCAAATATTGCGACAACCACGATTCGTCCCCGCGTGCGAAGGAGCTTGGTCATCAATTCGGCGCCTGCCGCCGACCCTGTCACTTCAAAAACCACATCCGCGCCGGCTCCGTTGGTTTGGTCTGTTACATATTCCGGAAAATCTTTCTGCCGGGGATCCATGGCCTCGAGCCCCAACTCCTGGAGAAGTTGCAGGCGGTAAGGATTGATCTCTGAGACCAGGACCCTGGCGCCTTGGCTCTTCGCCACCAGTGCGACGAGCGTGCCGATCGGGCCACCCCCAAGCACTGCAACATATTCGCTTTCCGCCACGGAGCCCAGGCGCACAGCGTGGCAGGCCACCGACACTGGCTCGACAAGCGCGGCGATATGGAAGGGCAAGGTGGCGGGAAGATGATGCAAAGTGTGTGCGGGGACCGTCCAGTAGGTCTGCATTGCCCCAGGAGTGTCAATGCCCATGAACTTCAGGTTCTGGCAAATGTGGTTGTGACCGGCGCGGCAGGCCGGGCAATTATTGCACGGATCGAGAGGCATCACGGTTACCGCATCGCCCACCGAAAAGCCCTCCACCCCCGGTCCAAGTGCTGAAATCGTGCCGGACATCTCATGCCCCATGACCTGTGGCAGGTGAACCCGATGATCCATTTTGCCGTGAAATATATGTAGGTCAGTGCCGCAGATTCCGCAATAAGCCACTTGGATTTGCACTTGGCCCAATGTGGGTTCAATGGCCGTCTGCGGACCGGTCCTCATGGTTGCACTTCCTACGTAAAATGCGGCTTTCATGCTCCTTACCTCGGAAAGGTTCTTAATCCCAAGAATCGCCACTAAGAATAAGCCACAGTGAGTGTTGACACCAGAACCAAGTTGATCTTTTACTGTACAGCGGAATTTGGAAGTTGCCGGCAAGCGAGGCCTCACATAAACTCGCGTTTCGGAGTTGAAGGGCACTGACGCGATGCCTGCGGCTGCGGCGACAGCGACGAGCAGAACGATCATGACAGCAGAAGGCGGTGCTTACGCTTTAATCCTTTTCTGTGCCCAAGAAGGGCCGATCCAAATAGGGAAGCTTGGAATATTGCAGCTTCGACGAGGTTTCTACGTTTATGTGGGCAGCGCGGTGGGGCCGGGAGGTGTCCGAGCCCGCGTCGCGCACCATCGGAAGTTGTCGCTTCGACCTCACTGGCACATAGATTACCTGCGACCCCATACCTGTCTCGACCGGATCTGGTATTCTCACGACCGGGTTTGTCGCGAGCATCGATGGGCTCGAATTATCCGTGCGCTGCGGGGAGCCTCCATTCCAATTGCGGGATTCGGCTCGTCGGATTGGAGGTGCAAGACGCACCTTTTCTTCTTCACGAGGCGGCCATCGTTCAAGGAGTTTCGGCAGAGAGCACAGCGCGGCCCGATGGCCGCAAACAAAACGGGATTCTCCGTGTTTTCCGAGCCTCCAAGGCCTCAACACAGAAAGCACGGAGGACCTCAGTGACCTCTGTGTTAAGTTTTTTCTGGCCACGGAGGACACGGAGGCATTACTTGCGCGAGAAGAAACCTTCGCGCGCCGACAGGAAGTTTGCGGATTCTGTTATCTTTCGATTCTGAACCCAATTTTAATGGTGACTTGGAATTCCGCCACCGCACCGTCTTTGATCTTGCCCCGTTCGTCCACAACCTCGAACCAATCCATGTTCCGCAGCGTTTTTGCCGCTTCCGCAACGGCTGCCTTTGTAGCTTCGGCAAAACTCGTGGGTGAGGTTCCTACCAGCTCTGTGATTTTGTATGTTCCCGGCATAGTGCTTCTCCTTGGTCAATTTGCCTTGCCTGTAGAAATGCATTCTAACCCCAAAAGGTCGTCTAGTGAGACCCGAATTGTAGCACGGCGTATGCTTGACAGTTTGCACTGTGCCTCATAAAATTGAATTGTTGTAGCTCATTTGGCGGCAAAAAAGGTCAGACATGGACAAGAAGAAAGTCGAATACTACAAGAAGCGCCTGGTCACGACGCAAGACGAGTTATTGCGACTGGTGACGAAGTCGGAGCGCGACGGGCGTGAGGCGGACGAAGAAGCCACGCAGGATATCGCCGACAAGGCCGCCAACTCCTACACCAAAGAGTTCCTTTTCCACCAAAGCGACGAGAACCGGCGTCTCCTGCAGATGGTCAACGAAGCCTTGGAACGCGTCAAGAACGGCACCTACGGCCTCTGTGTGTCCTGCCAAGGGGAAGTCCAGGTAAAACGCCTGGAGGCGGTGCCTTGGGCACGCCATTGCATCGAGTGCCAGGACAAGCAGGACCAGGGTCTCCTCTAGCGCACCACCCCTTAGTCCCCTCCTCTCTGAGGAGGGGACTAAGGGGTGGTGCAAAGCGAGGTTCGTCTTCAATCTCGCCAGCAATTCGAAAGTGCCAACGCCCTCCATTCTTAGGGAACTAGTCGGCAGTTTGCTTGCTGTAGTGTCCCCCACCGATTGCCTGTTGTGTCAGCAGGAACTCACGCAGCCGGGCGGCGCATCCATATGTCGGGCATGCTGGGAAAACCTTCAACCCTGGCTCGGCCCTGCTTGTGAACGTTGTGGTCTCCCTTTCGCCTCCTTACAGGCAGTGGACTCTGTAGACTCGCTTTGCGGCTCGTGCCGGCAAGGCGAACTGGAATTCGACATGGCGCGAAGCTATGGGCTCTACGCCGGAAACTTGCGCAAGGCTATCCTTCATTTGAAATTTTACGGGCGGGAATACCTGGGCCACCGCCTTGGCGCGCTTTTGGCGCGGGCATGGGAGGCGCTGCCCGAGCCTGATTCAGCCATCGTGGCGCCGGTACCGTTGCATCCTTCCCGAAGGCGCGAAAGAGGGTTCAACCAAGCTGAACTGCTGGCGAGAGGTCTGGTAAGAAGTCTCAGAAAAGAAGGGAGACTCCACGGATTGCGGTTGGTGGCGGGTTCCCTGCGACGCATCCGCGCCACTGTTCCGCAAGTCGGCCTGAGTGTGAGCGCGCGGCGGGAGAATGTTAGCGGCGTCTTTTCCGTGGGCCGGCCCGAAGATGTGCGTAACCGTACAGTTGTGGTGGTCGATGACGTGATGACTACCGGGGCGACTCTTTCCGCTTGCGCCGCTGCCCTCAAGCGGGCGGGCGCCGCGCGCGTCCTGGCCTTGTCGCTGGCTCGCGCGACTCCGCAATTCCCGGACATGGGCGCCCTCGAGCTGACCTCGCCTATTGACGAACTTAGGCATAACTGAACATAATGAACACGGGGCGGCAAGTAATAGTGCCTCAGCGGGATGAATGTTATGTCGGAGGATGACCACCAACGGTCGCTGCAAGAACCGGTTCTCGTATTGAACGCGACCTACGAGCCCATTAACGTCACGGCAGTTCGCCGCGCCTTGGTTCTTATCCTGAAAGGCGCCGCAACCGCAGAAGAAGATGACGGCAGCTTCATCCATGCCGCTCGGTTCGCAGTTCGTATTCCCTCGGTCATCAGACTGCTGGAATTTCGGCGGATTCCTTATCAGACACGGGCCTTGTCTCGGAAGAATCTGCTTTTGCGTGACCGCTACACCTGCCAGTTCTGTGGCCGGGCTTTCCCGGCGCACGAGCTCACGCTGGATCATGTGATTCCGCGCTCGCGAGGTGGCCATACGGACTGGGATAACCTGGTAGCCTGCTGCCACAAGTGCAACAATCTGAAGGGCGACCGGCTGCCGGAAGAGGCGGGGTTGGAACTTCTGCGACCGCCGCGGCCGTTTACGCTGCACACCAGCCGTCAGATCATGCGCATGATGGGCCGCTCGGACGAACGGTGGCGTAAGTACTTGTTCTGCTGAGAGACCTGAACTCTTTCCTCCTTTTGACTTGGCGCGAGAGGCTTGTGACCTTTTTTTGGCGGCCCAATGGAAACCCTTGCAATTGGGGCAGGGAAGTGAGTCATTTGGCGGAAGCGCGAGCACAAGCTGATTCGAGTGTGTCGTCGAGCTTGCCCGGATCTCGACGTTCAATACTCTGGACCGACGGCCTGCTGCTGGCTTTTCTGGCGGCCTTTGCCGCCATTCCTTACCTCAATACTCTCCGGAACCTTTTCGTTTACGACGACTTCAAACAAGTTGTGAATAACCCCTACCTTCAGAATTTTCATCACTTGAAGGAGATTTTCACCACCCCTGTCTGGTCTTTCCTTGGCGGAGACTACTCCCGTAACTACTACCGTCCCTTGATGTCATTCGGGTATTTGCTCTGTCACCAGTTTTTCGGACCCAGGCCGTTGGCCTTTCACCTGGTGAACCTCGCACTGAACTTGCTCGTGGTGCTTCTGCTGTTTCTCGTTACCTGGCGCATGTTTAGCGACCGCCTGTTGGCGTTTGTGGCCGCGGGCTTGTTCGCAGTACATCCTATCCACTCTGAGTCGGTCGCCTGGATCGCAGCCATCACGGACATCGAGTTGGCCCTCTTCTATCTGCTGACGTTCTGGTTCTTCTTGGGGCTTTCTAAAGTTAGCGGGCGAAGATTGATGCTCGGTGAATTGTCTATGGCCGTGAGCTTCGCCCTGGCATTGCTCGCAAAGGAACCGGCGGTCACCTTGGTGGTGCTGGCCACGCTTTACGAGCACTCCTGTCGGGAGGATCGCAAGGAGACGAGCGTTGGAATCAAACTTTCGCGCTACGGCCCTCTTTGGCTCCTGCTCCTTGTATACCTGATTGTGCGAACCCACTTTGTGGGAGGGTTGGTAAGCAGATCCCAATTTCCCGGTATGGGGCTGGACGCGGTAATCTTCTCCGCCCTCGCGCTGGCCGGCCAATATGTTTGGAAACTGTTCTGGCCTGCTAAACTTTGCGCTTTTTATGTCTTCCACTCGAGCACGAGTCCTTCCGACCCGCGGGTAGTCGGGGGTGCTGTGGCGTTGATGGTGTTGGCATTCCTTTTTGTCTTCTTCTGGAATCGCGTGCGGTTGGTCTCATTTGGACTGCTCTTTTTCTTCCTCAACCTCGCCCCCGTCTTGAACGCGCCTTGGATGGCTGCCAATGTATTCACTGAGCGCTACCTGTATTTGCCTTCTGTAGGATTCTGCTGGGTTCTGGGCTGGGCGGGGACGACTTTGTGGAGAGCTACGACAAGACATAGCGCCTGGTGGCGCGGCATCGTGGTTGTTGCCGTACTTGCAATCGCGGCCTTATGCACTCTCAGAATTATCCGGCGAAACCGGGATTGGCACGACAACGAGACGTTCTACAAGGCTACACTTGCCCTACAACCTGACGCCTACATATTTCATATCAACCTCGCCGCCATCTATCTCGACCGAGACGATTTCAAGAATGCTGAGCAGGAATTACGCGAGGCGGATAAGGTAGCACCGGATTATCCCTTGCTTCTGGATAACTTTGGATTACTAAATCTGAAACTAAAACGTTATGACGAGGCGCTGGGCTACTTAATCCGCTCCATCATGAAGAACCCGAACGAGCCTCAGCCTCACCTGTACCTGGCACTAGTGTACGAACAGACCGGACAAGCCGACTACGCAGAAAAGGAATACCGGACGGCGATCAAGCTTTCCCCTCTCAGCCATCCTGCCCATGCGGGATTTGGCGAATTCTATTTCGACCAGGGGAGGCTCCTGGAGGCCGAGACACAATTCCAAGAATCCCTCCGGGTGGTCAAGACGCTGCGTGGTTATTGGGGGCTGGGGTTGGTGTACTGGCGTGAAGGCAGGTATGCGGAAGCTGAGCATGCCTTCCAGGAAGCTGAGGCATTAGTGCCCTCTTCCGGTCGCGCCCATATCATGCTGGGGTTGC
>Ga0208687_1000620_pt1 | contig 22163 bp, 19 predicted proteins | sample June2015DPH_6_10_FD_184695 | JGI IMG/M metagenome (GOLD analysis project Ga0208687, IMG submission 184695) | Peatland microbial communities from SPRUCE experiment site at the Marcell Experimental Forest, Minnesota, USA - June2015DPH_6_100... | ecosystem: Environmental > Terrestrial > Soil >...
TTGACCACAGCCGCCGAAGGTGGTTTGGAACCTGCTCCTGTAAGCCGGTTCCGAGGGGCCTGCCCTCATCAGTTAAGCAGTTGCGCACTTCGAGGCCCTTGCGGCCCTCTCCGCGCTCGTGGCGCACAATCGTCCGCATACCGGGCGAAGCGGTGACCACGTCGCTCCAGCTCCCGGTCGAATTCGTCCAAGACGAGGTTGCTGAGCAAGGGCGAGAGAGGCCCGCCTTGCGGCGTCCCCTCATCCACCGGACTCACCAGCCCGCCTTCCAGCACCCCGGCTCGCAGAAACGCGCGGATCAGCTTCAATAAACGCTTGTCGCTCACCCGCTCCGCGGCTTTCGCCATCAGTTTGTCGTGGCAAACTCGGTCGAAAAATTTCTCCAGGTCCAAGTCCACCACCCAGCGGTAGCCCGCGGCGATGTGTTGCTGCGCCGCCTCCACCGCCTGATGCGCCGAGCGCCCGGGTCGAAACCCGTAGCTGTGCTCGGAAAACGTCCGGTCCCAGCACTTTTGCAGAACCTGCAACACCGCCTGCTGGATAAATCGATCCAGCACCGTCGGGATGCCCAACTTTCTCACCCCTCCATCCGGCTTGGGGATTTCCACCCGCTTCACCGGTGGCGGCTGATAGGTCCCACGCAGCAACTGTTCACGGATGGCTGGCCAGTGCTGTTGTAGAAATCCCGGCAATTGCTGGACCGTCATGCCGTCCACGCCAGGACTCCCCTTGTTCGCCTTGACTCGTTTCAGCGCCTGCTTACAGTTTTCCCGCTCGCAGACTTCTTCCATCAACGATTCGCTAATGGCCGGGCTTTCGGTCTCGCGCTTCGCCACCGACGATTCGGTCCCTGGCGGGATGAGCTTCGGAGCTTCACCCTTCACCTCTTCCCCCCAGGCCAACTCGAGTTGGTTTTTCTGCCGCCTGTCGTCCATGAGTCGCGCCGCCTACTCGCCGCTCCCTTTACCCTCCTTGCGGAGGACCGTTAGAGCCTTCGTCCCCATACGCCGGGACTACTTTGCTCGCTGCTGACTTCTGCCGCCCGGTCAGGATCGATCACTCGACCCTCAGTCCCGATTCCGAGACAAACGGCAGATCTCCCGAGGTAAGTTCGACCGCCTTCCGCGCGCAACCGGCGGATTTACAACCAGTGCCTTTGATGGATAGGGGCTTTGCGGTTGAGCGCCCGCTCGCCCGGCACCGTATGCCTCACATCCGCTTCTTGTTCATCGGCTCGCGCGTTTGCTCCACGCTTCCTCCCGACCCCGCCTCGCGACGACGCCGTTGCGCTTCGCTATCACTTCACCTCCATCAGGTTGTGAAGAGGACTTTCACCTCCAAGCTGTCGAACATGCTCGGCACACGCCCCGGAGGCTCCGTCGACCGGAGCCCCCGAGGGTAGGTTGCTTTGTTGTAGGCGAGCTGGGCGAAGTTTGTTACTCAGTCCACCTTTTTTCTTCGCGGAACAAAGGGGCGTTGTTGTGTGCCGGGAAAGATGACCTTCCCGTCGCGCACCTCGCTCCTCCCTGGTTCGATAGAGAACGGGTGAACCCTGTCGACCATTACCGGGTTTCCGCCTCCGTCGCGGTCCATAAACACCTCGCCTTTGTGCGTCACTTGCATGTGGAAGATGCGGCGTTCATGAACACTGCCGTCGCCGTTCGGGAAAGCAGCAACCAAAAAAACACGCCCTTCGGCGTCGATCTCTACTTCACCATCACAGAGTTCGGGAACCGATACCGTGATTGGCCGGCCGCCGGTCCGTTCCACGATTTTGTTGACGATTTCTTGCGGAAAGGCGTAGAACACGATGGATCCCGTGCCCTGCCGATCTTTGTTCTGGCACGCCGCAGCAGTCTTGCAGGCAAGAGCGTGCAATGCGGCGAGGTATGCCAAGCGATTCCCATTCTTTTGCTCGGCCCATTTGCGGACCATGTGGATCAGGTTTTTGATGTCCTGGCGGCTTCGCTCCTCGAAAAAGTGCAGTGCCGCCTGGGCCTGGTTACGCTTGAAGTTCGCCTCTTTCCGAGTTGCGGGGTCAGATCTTTTGGCCTGGAACTCGGCTTCAGCTTCCTCCAGCGCCTTTTCGAGCTTCTTGCGCCGCTCCACCACTAGTCCGATGTTGACGGCGTAGAAAGTCGAGACTATGCCGCACTCCCGGTAAATCTCGCGGGTGAAGGGTTCGCCTGCAATCAGCCCGCGAAAGTCACTGAGCGGTGCGGTCTCCGAGAAGAACCGATTGAGGTGCTGACGGAGAAACACGTACATCTTCCCGATCTTGTCGGTTTCAGAGACATTGAGGTGTTCCGGCAAGTCGGAAATACACCGTTTGTTCTTGAGCTTCAGCCAAGGTGCGGGTGTGACTTGTTTGCGCACCTCGCTGATCAGCTTATGGTCGGGCTCCGTTCCCCACTTCAACTGGTCGATGGCGTTTTGAAGCTGGTCAACGAGTTGGTTCGCGAAGTCCGTCTTGCCAGCGGCCAGACACGAGGTCTTGAGATCGGTGATAGAACCGATGCGATTGCCTCGCGCCATCATCGCCACCTGGGGTAGGTTCCACCAAGGGCTTTGTTTCTTTTGGAGTTTATTCTTGGGATTGAACTTCTGCTCCCGATAAGCAAAGCGGTCATGGACGAACCGTGGAAAGCGGTCACCCTCGACCACGCAGACCTGGTCGAAGTCGTAATCGCCTCCATTTCTCTTGGCAGTTTCCGAATGCTGGGTGAAGGTCCCCTTCAAACGAAGTTGCTGGTCGAAAAGGTCGAGGACCTGGGGCTCTGTCAGCGTACAACCGCTATTCTTCAAGTCCGCACCCAGCAGGCTAATCGCCTCTTGAGCCGAGAGATTCTCGAAGGGAAGCAAGTCTTCTTTCATCCGGATTGGATAGCGCACTAGTAGGCCTTGTCGGCAGCGCAGTGATGTAATGGCCCGGTCCGGTGGAATCCAATCCGAACCCGAATAGATTTCCCCTTCGTGGAGAAGGAGGAAACCATCATCCGCGAGCGTGAATCCGGGCAACAGGAAGCCTCCCGAGGTACACAGCTTGAACGCCCACTTCGCTAACAGCCGCTGCAACTGGCGGTTGATGAATGGGTGTCGCACGATGTACCCGGTCGGGTCCGCCTTGAGCACAGCCTCGACGATCGTGTTCTCTACGCTTGTGTACTCCGGGGCGGTCCCTTCTTCGGAATCGATCGAACGCTGGGCTTCCTCGGTTCCAAGGATACGGAAGAGCTCCGTGAAGTCCCCTTCTTTCACCGCTGCCTCCAGCTTTTCGATCTCCTGTAAGGCAAAAGTTTTGACCTCCAGCTCAATCGAGTCTGTGGGTGCGTGTTCCACAAGCGTGTAACTCGACCTGAACTGAAGATCGCGGGAGACGTCACGAATGCCGAGAACGATGGGACCGCGGTAAGCGTGCGCCTGCCGATCGCCCAGCAGCGACCGAAAAGAACGCACCAGACCACCTCGGTAATCGGGCTTGACCGCGGACTTGGGCAAGATGATGTCAGTTTCCAACTTCTGCGCCACATCATCACCCATCACCTTGAACGATCCTTTGGCCTGGGTTTTGTCAAAGGCCAAACGAAACTGGTAGAAACGGTGGGCAGGCAGATTGAGCTTGAGAAAGAGTGATTGGGAAATCCACCCTCGGCAATCGTTCGTGCCCAACCCGTGGTCCTCGACCACCAAGACCCGGCAATCCGGCTCCTCGATGCGTACTTTGCACGAAGAGACGAGAATGCCAAAGTAAGTCATGGCCGCCTGGGGCGAGCAGTGGAAGCGCTCAGCTATCTTCTTTTCGTGTGCAGTGTCCACGGCGTAGAACTTGCCGTTTTTCGCAGAGCCCGTCGCGCCGACCAGGCTGTAGCGCACGCCATCGAACTCGATCCTGACGAGTGCCTGCTCGACGAGAGCCTGTTCGAACGAGTCGAGTGGCTCCCGTGGCACATCAACCGTTGCCACACGTATTCCCGGATATAGCGACTGCAACAAGGTGTTCTCGAGTGTGGCTTGGCGATCCAGTTCCATAAGCTTCCTTGACAAACAGCCCCCTTTGTTGATTTCGAGCGCGACAACCGGCATCGCGCTGTTGTCTCTTGTCTTTGACATGGCTTTTCTCCTTTTCTCTCAGGCACAGGCAGAAAAGGAGGCCGACGGTGCCGGTCTCTTCGCTGTCCTGTGCCGCAAACGAGGTTTACGGCCGGACTCGAAGAGCCGGCCTATTCAGTTGTTAGCGACCTGCGCGGTTCGACAAAGCACGCAGAACCAAAGCGACAAGTCGCATCTGGATCGGTTGACGACAAGCTAAAACAGCAAACTGCTTGGCATCACCCTGAAGCCTCACTTTCTGTCCGCAGGTGCAGAACAGAAGAGAGGTTGCTGGAAAGGGTGCTTTCGCTTCCCACAGGCTGGAAGATAATTTCCCAGTCAGTTTCAACGACCGGACCAAACCCAGCACTGAACCGCAATAAAGCTCGCGGAAGGCTTTGACGGATCTAACTTCTCTTTATATGAAGCCATATTAGAAAAATGCCACCCCTTATCTCTTAACAGGCTCACTCCTGACTTGGGGATTCTTCCCCGCAAAGTCAGCCGTGGCGCGCCACTCAATGATGCTGTAATAATTCAAACCGGTCTTGAGCGACTCGATTTTAGCTTCCCCCTCGGTCGCAATCTCCCTGTCGAGCGACGGGATTGTGCCATTGGCGCCCCCCTTGGCCAGGAAGAACCGGATGCTCCCTGCCGGGCCCTGCTCCTGCGGGGTCGAACGCCGACGGGGACTCCGAGCCACAGGCTGAGGGCCCTTCGAGTCCTCAACCGCACTGCCTGTTGCCATACTCAAACCTCCCTCCTGGCGGCTCGCTCTTGCGAGCGAGCCGCCGGTTTTCTTGCACGCCAGATAACCCCTGGCGGGCTGCTGCCCCAATGGCAGCCTCTACTTGTCGGATCCCTCGGACCCGAGCGTGCTGTTTTGCAACAGCCCGTTTTCACGGTCGCCGACCATCTGTTGCTCGGAGTATTGAGCCACCAACAGGCCGCTGGGATTTAGTTCTGACCGTCGTTCCTCCACCAGGCGCACGTTATAGCGCGCCACGATTCGGTCGCTACTCTCGGTCCCGTTGCGAACCCTGTGAACTTCCTTTACTCCGAAGGCCACATATGCCCATGCAGTCCCTTTTACCAGCTCAATCGTGCGGATGCGAAAGTCGGAGATGATGTGCTCATCCTTGATCTTTCCAACCGTATCGTCGTCACGGAGCCGGTTCAGTGTGTACTCCCGCAGATTGGCGGTCATCATGTTGAGCGACTCGGCCAAGTTCCGGTCCACGGAATCGGGTGTGTAAGACAGGTAGTGATCGAGAAACCGCCGCACAGTCGCTCTGCCTTCGAGGTCCGTGGGAGCAGCTTCAGCCGCTGCCTCCGCCGACAAGCCAAAAGAAAACCCTGCCTTCGCTGGAGGGTGAGCTGCAGCGCCTACGACTGTGGCGTTGCCATCCTTGTCGACCCGGATCACCGTCGGCGGCTGCAAACGGACATAGATGGCGAAACCAAAAGACACCAGGGCCAGCACGCCAAAAACCATCGCCAGCACCATGGAGCGATTGGCATAGGCGCGGAGCATGCCGTCGTGCTCGTAGTACTTCGTGTAGCACGCTGTCTCCGCCCCATTTCCGTGAATGTTGCCCTTCATCCGTCACATCCTCCACTCTCAAAGGCATAGGCCCACAGCGGCGCGGGTCTAACGAATGTCCTGGGCCAAGCGCCGCCCGGCCCTCCAGTGAGCCCGTGGCTGCGCGGGTCTAACCGCCACTACCGCCGCCTCCCCCGCCCCCACCCCCGCTTCCACCATAGGTCTTCGCGGCCAACTTAGCCGCGGTCACGACCGTGCCTACCATTACCAGCATTGTGCTGCCCACCTCTCCTCGCACAATCCGGCTGGCGATAAACGGAATGAAGGCTATGGAGATCGAGAACACGATGCTCGCGAGAGCAAGGAGAATTACTTGGCCCGAGCCCAAAAAGCTGTTCAGAATGCCGTTCGCGTTCAATACGGTATTGACAGTGCCCATGTTCACGGCGGTCATGAGGGCCTGAATAATCGCATAGATCAAACCCCATGCCCCGAAGACCATAAGATTCAGAAGATAGGTCCGCGCAAGCTGGCCAAAGCCACGCGCCGGCAGCAGCGCCAGCACAAAGGGACCAACCACGTAAAGAATCGTCCCGTAAAGCGCGTAGAAGAGCGTGAAAAGGGTGTAAGACAACGGAAAGATGACAAAGGCAACGAGGATCAGCAGCGCTCCCAGCAGTCCCGAGATGCCGCCCGCAATAAGTCCCCACAAGCTGGACCAACCATTCAGGTTGAAGTAAGTGCTTAAGTCGTTCAGCCAGTTATTGAAAAGATCTCCGACTCCCACGCTGCTGTAAATGAAATCCGCCACCGAGTTGAACATTGCGAGAACGTCACGGAACACCCTGCCATAGTTGACGAACACGAGCCCGAGAATGAAATACGCTATGCCCCCGATGGCCAACATCCGCACGTCCCCGCCCATACTGAAAGCCTGGTAAACGCTGTACAGGAAGCTGAGCAGCAGGATCGTACCGGCCACTCCCAGCACCGTGGCGGTGATGTTGTAGCCGTCAATCCCCTGCAGCGCAGTCCCGAGAAGCTGTTCAAAATAGAACTGGCCCATTCACTGCCTCTTTAGAAGGTTGATTAGCTGCTGTCCCAGGTTCGAGGTATTCGTAGCTCCGGATTTGATGTTGGCGCCCGCGTCCGCAAGGTCAATCGCCCGCACCCGCATCAAGTCGGCGATGGCAGCTTGCGTATAGGCATTGGCGCGCACGAGCCACGCGTCGGCCTGTGCCTCAATAATCGGGGCGCTGCCCGGCGCCGCAGTCTGGAGGCTTTGGTTAATCTGGTTGGCGGCCTGAATCTCCAGGTTTGCAAGGTTGTCGATGGCGATGGCCCGTTTCATCGCTGCCTGGGCCGCGGCGTCGGCCATGTCGATCCTGTTGCGGACGTCCTGGGAAGCCGCCGTAGCGTCCGGCACCGGACCGTACACGACCGAGTAACTCGTGCTGGTCCGGCTGATTTGGTTCGCGTCGGCTGATAACAGGATTTGTTCTAGTTGTTGGGGCCCGGGCAGTGTCGCGCTGTTTACGGGTATCCGCGTGACATTCTGGATAGTGGTGAAAGTTCCCTGCGTGCTACCAACCAGGGACTGCGCTTGGCTGATTTGTTGTTGTGGCCAGACGACTGTCTGTTCGAAGTTCTGGATTGCCCGGTCCACGGTGAGGATACTGGTCAGCCCGCCGCCGATCACATTGTTCATGGTGCTTGAAATCGTGGTGAGTCCCGCCACGAGTATGGCACAACAGGGATCCAAGAGCTGGCTTTTGACCTGCCGTGGCGCGAGCATCACAAGGACAAGGATCAATACTGCCACCCGCAGCTTGTGTCCCCAAGCCCAGCGGAGACCGCACCTCCACCTTTCAAAACCCATGGTCATAACGTTTTTCACGTTTTTCCCTCCTTCAGCGCTCAGTTGCGCTTTAGAAGATTGATAATCTGGTTGCCTACCTGGCCAGTGTAGGTTGCGCTCCGCTTGCGGAGAGCGCTCTCGTGCGCCAGACGGGCCGCCTCCTGCCGAAGCTCGGCAGCAAGCATCTTCTGCGTCACGGCTTGGCTCTGGATGCTGGCCACAACCGCACTGGCGGTCAGGAAGGGCGACGAGCCCGGCGCCGCCTGGCCGGCTCCGCTCTCCAGTTGGTCCCCAGCCTGCAACGTCAGGGTTCCGGCTTCATCGGTCTTCTTCAGGGTCTTCAGGGTGTCGAGGGCCAGGGCATCATCCATATCCGTCATGGCGCGATCCGGGGGGCTCGCCGCGGTCACGACCGGTATCGGGCCGTAGGCATTCCCATAGTCCGTCGTCAGAACGGCAAAGTCGTTCGTTTGCTGGTTTCTCATGACCTGCTCCAACTGCTGGGTTGCGGGAAGCGTCGCGCTCGACGGGTTGATTCTAAAGATCCCCCACATCAGGTTCCGATACTGCGCAATCATCTGCGTAACCTGTGCTCGAGCCAGGTTAATTAGCTGAACCGGCCAGATGACGTTCCGGTAGAAATTGTTGTTAGCGGTCCTGACCGAATTGATGGAACTAAGTCCCGAATGGATGACTCCATTGATAACGTTGAGGACCGCCTGGATAGCCCCCACCAAGCTGCTCTGCGCCTGAACGCGTGGCGGAGCGACAAGCACTGCCGCCGTCGTCCCCGCGAGCGCCAACGCAAGCAACTGCCGCCGCGTTTTGGCCTTGACCACAAACCACGAAAAGACTACGAAGAACAAAAACGTCATAGGATCTCCTCCAATACGCACGATGCTTACCTTGTACTCTCTCGAAAGGCTGTATTGACTTCCCCGGACAGCTCCTCGGCGAGAGGTTTCACATCCGCCAAGCCTTGGGGAAACTTCTGGCCCAGCTCCCGATAAGAGTCCAGCAACGGCTGATGCTCGCGAGTCTTTAGGAACCAGGTGCGATAGCGACGCTCCCTGGGGAAGGTTGTGCAGATCCAGTAGTCAAGCGGGGTGGGCACGATCCGTATCGTTTGTGTGGTGTCAGCCTTATCGCCGAGGACCAGAAGGACTTCAGCATATTGCCCTTTGCGCGGCGCGTTGAACAGCTTGATCTCATTAAGCGCCACCGGGTTCAATGAGAGGTGAGTCGCGAGTGGACCAACGTCGCCCGGCTGTTGCCCCACGATCTTGGTGGTCGCGTTCTTCAGGATGCCAGGCCCGTGCTCGCGAGGCTGGAACTCGGTACCCACAAAATCCTCTACTGTCTGCGAAATGCCCCAGACGCTGGAGTTCCGCTTGCGAGCGGTTCGAAACAGTTGCACGACTTCCGGCGCCAGGGAGGGTGAATCGAGCAACGACCAGCACTCGTCAAGCACGGTGATGCTGGGTTGTCCCCTCCTTCCCGCCGCCCTGGTCGCCATCACATTGGCGATCAACATGCTCATGGCTGTTTCCAACCTTGGGTCGGAGCTCAATCCCTCCACGTCGAAGAACAGCCAATTGCTGTCGATCTTCAGCGATGTCGGGGCGTCGAACAACTTGGCATAAATACCTTTTTCTCCTGTCCACGAACGTAGCTTGATTGCTGCCAGCTTAGCCTCATCAATGGTGCGCTGCATCCGCTCCTCATCCCGCCATTGCGCCAGCTCTTCCCGCAAGTCATTGAACGTGGGGATCGGATTGGAATACCGAATCGCGCAGCGTTTATACGTGCGTGCGATGGCATCGCTGATCAGGTTGTCAAGAAGGGACGTGTCCGAACCGGGACTGTCACCCAGCATGTGCCGGGTCAGGTTCTTCAGGAAGGCGATCTTGTCTTTGCCGGGAGAGGTTTCGCCCGGCGGCAAGTCCCAGGGATTTAGGGTTTCGCTACCTTCAAGGTCTACCTCGATCACCCGGCCACCCATCAGTTCCACCAGCGGGCGGTAGGAATCGCCACGCTCCAAAATCGAAATAAGAGGGTTGGCGCGCGCCATCATGAGCAGGAAAAGCTGGGCCATGAATGTCTTTCCACCCCCGCTTTTCGCCATGATGAGCATGTTGGCATCGCCCAAGCTCGTATCGAACGGCGAAAATGGGATCAACTGGTGATGAGGAGTCTCAAAAAGCATAAGAGGCGAGTTCGGTGTCCCCTCCCATGGCATCTCGACAGGTAACAGGTCCGCCGCGTGGAGAGTGAGCACGTCAAGCTCTCTTTTGTTTTCCCCTGCCATCGCCGGAAGCCCTCCAAAAAACAGCCTCTTCTGCGCCAAAGACTCCGGAATTCCCCGGCTCCCGTTCATGCGAGCAATTGCATGGAGCACCCGCTGCCGGCGGTCTGCCAGGGTCCGCTCGGCCTCGTCGCGTTCTAACCGATTGCCCGGCGGCCTGGATGTCCGTACCGCAACAAGCAGGCTCATCTGACAGCTCTTGAGCGAGCTTGAGATCAGGTCCTGCAGGACCTTCATCAACTGGTTCTCCGCCACCTGGGCGTCAACATTGATTCGGAAGCCACCGTGAAAATCCCTCTGTGCCGCTGACATCTTCCGCAGCCGGCTCTTGTAGTGCTTCACCATCTTTGCCTGGTCGGGAAGATTCACCTCGGCGTTCACGACAAGAGGGAAATCCATCAACATGAGTTCACGTAGAATGCCCGGGAAGGTGGCATCGGGCAGATCCTTCAGGCTGATCCAGGCGTAGAGTAAGCCGCCGATTTTCAGATGGTCGTCCGTCTCGTCCTCGATGTTAACGTTGGCCATCTGTCTCCGGGCACTCTCGTAAACGAGCGATGTTTCAGGAGAGCGGTATGGAACCGCATCGTCTCCTAGCGGATAAAGAGCCCGTTTCACCTCGCGGAAGATAGTGTCGTGCGTCATTCGACGTATCACCATGCCGGTCGCCTGAAGTGTTGCTTCGACGCCAGCCATCAAACTGTTGAACTCCGCGAGGAGGTCCCCGTGCTCGCGACGCGTCCGCTCGATGCACTTGGTAGCCGAAAGGCTGGCGCTTGTCCGCCGCATCTTTTTCTTCCACTCGAAATCCGGCGACTGGTGGTGGATTCTTGGGTTCCAGATGAAATAGGCGTGCAGAAAGTGACGGAGGTACAACCCGTCGCTTTCCCTCCTTCGCCAGAGGTCGGCATGTACCCGGTCAACCGCTTGCAACACCGGGCTTTCGTTACGCTGCTCCCGGTTGTAGCGGCTGACCAAGTCGCCATAGCCTTCGCTAATCTCAAATCGCACCTGCATACGCATGGAGCGCTCCGGCAGCGACCGAACCAAGGCTTCGAGCCCGTTCTTGTCCCGATTCCTCATCTCGTCGCTCGCATAATAGGAGTGCACCCCGCTCAGCTCATAGCCGGCGACGAACGAACCATCAATTTGAATGGCGACGTTATCCAGCAGGTCGCGGATGCGCAACTGCTCACAGAGTGGGGGCGCGGACAGCGACTTCTCATATTGTTGAAGTGTTACCGGCATGGCTCGACCTCGGGCTGGATATATTCGCGCGTCAATTGCGAGTCTCGTTCAAGTGCTGAATACACGTGGGGCCTGGAGTGGAACATCACCCAGTCGAGCAGATACCCTCGTGCCTTTCCGTACTTGAACAACATCAAGGCGGGGATGCTCAGCAACGGGACCAAGTACTGCATGATCATGTTCATGGGTAAGCCAAACATCTCGCGTTTCAGGAAGCGACCCAGTATGTTGCTGACCACGGCCAGCGCCAGGATGGCGAAAAGGTCCTCGGCCTCGAGTCCGAGGAACGTTACTCGAGTTCGCAAGTTGCGATAGACTGGTGTCACGTCAAGCACCACGATTTCCTCCGATTAAGTTACTCCCCCCGTTCCTCGGGTTACGAAGAACTCGCCGAGCCGAAGCAGTCCCGACACTAGCAGGCACAATCCCGCGGCGGCGAAGTGCCGCATCCATGAGATCGGCTGGAACCGGTTGGTTACCCCGGCCAGTTGTAGTCCACCGGCTGCCACCTGCAATGCCGCGTAGATCGGCAGGAGCACGTTCGAGATCCAGTCCACCAAGCTGGCTAGCGCTGCCCAAAACAGGTTGGGGTCGTTCCATCTTCGCTGCGAAGCGAAAGTCTCGAAGGCGCGCAACAGTCCCGAAGCCATAAGACACATGAACCCGCCGTACATCGCGTGCGCGTAGTCCTTACCTTTGGAGAACTGGATGATAGCGATGGCAATAAACAGACCCGCCAGCGTGGGCAGGATCACGTTGCCGCCCCAGTTGGTTAGGTTGAGAATACCGTTGTAGAAGGACATATCCGCTCCACTTCTAAGCCACCATGGCCAGCACCAACTTCCAGATCGCCGAAACCGAGAGCAAACCTAGGGCTACACCGGCCAAACGAAGCGCCGGCCGTCGCGTAGCCACGTTAATGATTGCTCCAATAATGGCAAGGCCCGCCGCGATCGGCATGATGGTACCGACGAGGTAGGTCCAAAGGCTGTCCAGTACATCCGCCGTCGCGTACTGCGTACCGGAGTTGTAACTCTGAAGAAGGTTGCACGTCGTCTGGATGCCGAGCAGGAACATGGCGGTCAGGATCGACGGCAGGGGTTGCCCGCCCGCGGCGGAATCCAAAATCGCCCGCAGCACGAAGTACGCCGCGAGCGTCGTTGCCAGCCGCCCGACCACAAAGTTGGTCACAAAGCTCCCCACACTCGACTGGAAAGTCGAAAGCCAGGAACTCGCTATTCCACCCCCTGACAACGGCACTCTGACCCCGAAAGAACTAAACCAACTGAGCAGCGGCTGGAGAGTCAGGAACACGACTGCCCAGAACATCCACTTTGTAAAACCCCCACCAATCAGGAAGGTAGTTCCGCCGCCCTCGCGGCGCAGGCTGATGCCCGCGAGTACCAGGCACAGTAAAGCAGCCGAAGGCGCTAGCAGTAATAAAGTGTTTACGATGTCGTTCAAAAGTTGTGGCACGGCCATGGTTTTAACTCTTCGCTGAAAAGATGAATTCAATTGCTGGATTTGTGGCAGGCAACCCGCTCTTCGACATGCAGGGTTGCCTGCCCTTTCACTTTGGGGATTCCCGCTTTTTTTCTAGGTAACACCTCCTGTTCCGTTCGTGATCCAGAACTCGATCAATCGCGTAACACCCGAGACCGCGAGCAACGCTGCGGCCGCAAACAGCCATCGGCCGAAGCCCCGGCCTGTGAGCCAAGCCACTATGGCCCCCAGCACCGCGCCACCCGCGCCCACCGGCGCAATTACGTTGCCTACCCAGTTAATGAAGTTGAGGAATGCGCCTTCAGGTTGCGATCCCGTCTGGCCTTGAACAGCTACGTTAAATTGTGGGTTCTGGCCTAAGTTCTGAGCCAGGACATACTGCGCAGCTAGCACGAAGCAGATCGCGCCCACCGCGAGTGGCTTTTTGAGTGCCCTGTCCCACTTCATGCGCATGAATAGGTACCCTCCTTTCCCACCTGCCGTTGTTCCGCCTTTGAAAACTGCTGAACAACGGTAGGCACTTGCGAAAGGTAATCAGAGATTTTTTTTGCGTCAAATGAGGTATGAGAAGCGGGCGAAGGAAAAAAAGGCCAGCAGACAGAGGGTTCGGTCAAGCTATCATTTGTCACGTGGTTTTCTTTCGCCGCGCGCTCGCCGCCACGCTTCGCATCCTCTCAAGCCATTTCGTCCGATAAAGGCGAGCCACACAACTGACGTAGCAATAAACATTCGGTGAAGAGAATTCGAGTCTCCTCGCGAAGATCGGGCGCTCGCCTTGCGAGCACCGTCCACCTCAATCGCGACGAAGCAGGAAAGGCTAACGGACTTTTCGGCGATTTAAGCCAACTTCCAAGATTATTTTTGCGGGTCGGCAACTGTGAGAACCAGTGCGGAATCGGTCGCCTCTTGAACGACAGGCGATACGATCCGACCGTGCGCCCTTGGAACAGGATGCGGCGTGCTAGCTTTTTTCACGGGTCGACAGATGTGAGAGCCAGTTCGCTTGGCAGGAGCTTCGGCAAACACACTGCCACTTGGCGTGCGCGCTCTGGGGCTTTGGCCTGAAAACGCGTTCCTAAACCCTTGGCGACGACTCGTTAGTGATGCCAAGACCGATGGGAGTCTGGCCCGTTGTCAAAGTGCAGTCGTCCCACTTTCCGGGTAGGGCGTTTCACAGGCACAATCTGGCAGAGGTGGTCGGAAGGGCTGTTCTCCCTTGTGGTAATGTATGCCAGTCGATTCCGCAACTCCGTATGTAAGGAACGGAATCGCATCGGAGACACACGCAAGAAGGGGGGAGCCAAGAGTCGCGGTCGAGTCCTTAAGGCCGTTTTGGGTCCACTTGCTGCCCAATACCCTTTTTTCGTCCTAGCGTGCTATTCTGACCCGTCGCTGATAGACCCGCCTGGCACACCGAGTGAAAGGGGGCAGAACCGAATTCATGCGAAGACTCAACCTGAAGCATTGCCTGGCTGTCCTGGCGCTGTTCCTGCTGGCGCCCATGGCGCGCGCGCAGACTGACGACGTAACCCGGCAACTAGCGCACGACACCTTCAAGCAACTGATTGAGATCAACACTACCAATTCGGTAGGCAGCACGACCGTCGCCGCCGAAGCCATGGCGCAGCGCCTGCGTGACGCTGGGTTCCCGGCGGCCGACGTCGTGGTCCTGGGCCCCAACGACCGCAAGGGGAACATGGTGGCCCGGCTTCACGGCACCGGCGTCCACAAGCCCGTGCTGCTGATCGGCCACCTCGACGTAGTGGAAGCGCGGCGAGAGGACTGGACCACCGATCCTTTCCAGTTTGTAGAGCAGGATGGCTACTACTACGGGCGCGGCACGCAGGACATGAAGAGCGGCGACGCCATTTGGGTCACCACGCTGATCCGCTTCAAGCGCGAGGGATACCAGCCCGATCGCGACCTCATCCTGGCTCTCACGGCGGACGAGGAGGGCGGCCAATCGAACGGCGTAGACTGGCTGCTGAAGAACCATCGCGATCTCATCGACGCCGAGTTCGTTCTCAATGCCGATGGCGGCGGCGTGGATACGGTGAAGGGTAAGCCGTTGATCGTCGAAATGGACGCCACCGAAAAGCTCTACGCCGATTACCAGCTCACGGTGACCAATCCCGGAGGGCACAGCTCGCTCCCGGTGCCCGACAACGCGATCTATCATCTGGCCGACGGGCTGGCGCGCCTCGAGCGCTATCAGTTTCCCTTGGAGCTGAACGCGGTCACGCGCGCCTTCTTCGATCGTACGGCCGACGTGGAAAGCGGCCAGACAGCGGCCGACATGCGCGAAATCGTCAAGAGCCCGCCCGATGGAGCGGCCATCGCGCGCCTCTCCGCCGACCCGCTGTGGAATGCGACCATGCGCACCACCTGCGTGGCCACCCGGCTCGATGCCGGCCACGCCAACAACGCCCTGCCACAGACGGCGCGCGCCAACGTCAACTGCCGCATCCTCCCCGGACACTCGCGCGAAGAAGTACGGCAGACGCTCATCAAGGTCCTTACCGATCCCAAGATCGAAGTCAGCTACGTCACTACCAGCGGCCGGATCTTGGACAGCGAGGCCAACGCTAAGGCGCTACCCCCGGTTTCGCTGCGGCCCGACGTGATGCAGACGCTTGATCGCGTCGCCGCCGAGATGTGGCCGGGAGCGCCCGTGGTCCCCACCATGTCCACCGGCGCGTCCGACGGTGTCTACACCAGCGCGGCGGGTATGCCGACCTACGGAATCTCCGGCTTGGCGATCGATACGGATGACGTCCGCGCGCACGGGAAGGACGAGCGCCTAAGAGTGGAATCTTACTACCGAGGGGTCGAGTTCTATTACCATTACCTCAAGGCGCTCACCTCGCCCAAGTGAATGCGGCGCGTGGGCGGCGCGCTCGCTCTGCGGGGCCGAAAAAGGAAGGAGAACATGTGGGCCAAACTTATCTTCGCATTGGCCACCGCAGCGTGGTGCGGCATCGGGTTTGCCACCGCCAAGGAGCCCGTCATTCGCCATTAAACCGGGAAAGAAGGGGCCAGTCAGTGCTGGTCATCTCAGGGGGATTTCCGATACCGTCACCAATGGCTTCAGCAAGAAATTGTCGAACCTGAAGGCCCAGGTTGCGCTACACTTTGCCCATTACAATTTCGTGAGAATTCACAGCGCGATCCGCGTCCCTCCCGCGATGGAAGCAGGGATCACAGATCACGTTTGGACAATGAAAGAGATGCTTGATGGAGTGGGAGTCTAAACCAATCAGGAAGGAGCCTCTTCCCCATGCCGAATCCACCCCAACAGTCCATGACTTTTGAACACATAGCCATGGGGAACACAGCTACGCTTGCCGCACTCATAAGCTTTTTGAGAGCAAAGCGCCTCATATCTCCTAACGAATTGCGGCAGATTTCCGGGTTCGCAAAGAGTTGGATCGAGGTGAATCTTTCTGCCGATGATGCCTCGCTTGCTCAAGGCGCTTGCAGGTCCGTAGATGCTCTCTTAGGTCCCTTAGAAGGTGAGCCAAGAGTCCGCAGCCGCCGGAAAGAATCCAATAGGTTTTAGATTCCAGACGAACGGTGGGGAACGCCAAGTGAACTTGCATCGGCCGCACGCGTGTGTTACCCCCGGCTTGCGCCCTAAAGTTCTGAGAGGCCCCGGCGGGAACCGGGGCTTTTCCTTTTCTGGTATCCTACCAGACTGGAGGCGGACAATGAGCCAGCAGCATAAGCGGGAAACGGTTACGGCAGAACAGATGACTTACTCCAACATGCTCACCGTTAACGCCCTGGTCGAGCTGCTGGATGAGCGCGGCATAATACCGAAGAGAGACGTGCTCGAACGCATCAAGGCGTTGCAGGCCAGCGTTCAAAGCAGCCGCAAGATTCAGTGAACTTCATCAAGGGAAAAACGGACACGAGTGAAGCGTGGTTCAATTGGGTCGTTTGCGATGGAGATGCCTTCCTTCCCCCTCTCGCGGCGGGAGAGGGGGCCCGCCCACCGATCCAGGGGTGAGGGCCGCCTCCGCATTATTTGGGTTGAGGGCGCGCCCCGTCATGAACCTTGCCGGGGGCTCTTACCTTGTCCGCTTTCAGTTGGATTGCCTGCCGGAGCTTTATCCGCGCCAGGGCGAGGTTCGGGTCTAGTTGCAGGGCCTCGCGATATTCCGCAATCGCCCCGTCCACGTCGCCCTTGTCACGGAGGGCGTCTCCCAGATTGGCGTGCGCCTCGGCAAAGTCTGGCTTCAAGCGCAGGGCCGCGCGATATTCCGCAAGCGCCCCGTCCGGGTCGCCCTTCTCATGGAGTGCAACGCCCAGGTTGATGTGCGCCTCGGCGAGGCCCGGCTTCAGCCGCAGGGCCTTGCGATATTCGGCCATCGCCCCGTCCAGGTCGTGCTTGTCACGGAGGATGTTCCCCAGGTTGATGTGCGCCTCGGCGTAGTCCGGCTTCAGGCGCAGGGCCTCGCGATATTCCGCAAGCGCCCCGTCCGGGTCGCCCTTCTCATGGAGTGCAACGCCCAGGTTGATGTGCGCCTCGGCGTAGTCCGGCTTCAGGCGCAGGGCCTCGCGATCCTCGGACATCGCCCCGTCCAGGTCGTGCTTTTCACGGAAGGCGTTCCCCAGGTTGTTGTGCGCCTCGGCGAGGCCCGGCTTCAAGCGCAATGCCTCACGCCACTCGGCCATCGCCCCGTTCTGGTCGTGCTTGTCACGGAGGACGTTCCCCAGGTTGTTGTGCGCCTCGGCGTAGTCCGGCTCCAGCCGCAGGGCTTCGCGATATTCCGCCATCGCCCCGTCCAGGTCGTGCTTGTCACGGAGGAGAAGGCCCAGGTTGTAGTGCGCCTCGGCGTCGTCCGGCTTCAGGCGCAGGGCCTCGCGATCCTCGGACATCGCCCCGTCCAGGTCGTGCTTGTCACGGAGGACAACGCCCAGGTTGTCGTGCGCCTCGGCGTAGTCCGGCTTCAGGCGCAGGGCCTCGCGATATTCGGCCATCGCCCCGTCCAGGTCGTGCTTCTCACTAAGGGCGTTTCCCAGGTTGTTGTGCGCGTCGGCGAGGTCCGGCTTCAAGCGCAAGGCCTCACGCCACTCGGCAACCGCCCCGTTCTGGTCGCCCTTCTCGTGGAGTGCAATGCCCAGGTTGTTGTGCGCCTCGGCATAGTCCGGCTTCAAGCGCAGGGCCTCGCGATATTCGGCCATCGCCCCGTCCGGGTCGCGCTTGTCACGGAGGGCAAGGCCCAGGTTGTAGTGCGCGTCGGCGTCGTCCGGCTTCAGCCGCAGGGCCTCGCGATATTCGGCCATCGCCCCGTCCAGGTCGCGCTTGTCACGGAGGACGTTCCCCAGGTTGTTGTGCACCTCGGCGGAGTCCGGCTTCAGCCGCAGGGCCTCGCGATATTCGGTAATCGCCCCGTCCAGATCGTGCTTGTCACGGAGGGCGTTCCCCAGGTTGTTGTGCGCCTCGGCGAGGTGCGGCTTCAACCGCAGGGCTTCGCGACATTCGGCCATCGCCCCGTCCAGGTCGTGCTTGTCACGAAGTGCAATGCCCAGGTTGTTGTGCGCGTCGGCGTAGTCCGGCTTCAAGCGCACGGCCTCACGATATTCGGTAATCGCCCCGTCCAGGTCGTGCTTGTCACGAAGTGCAATGCCCAGGTTGTAGTGCGCCTCGGCGTCCTCCGGCTTCAGCCGCAGGGCCTCCCGATATTCCGCAATCGCCCCGTCCAGGTCGTGCTTCTCATCGAGGGCGACGCCTAGGTTGTTGTGCGCCTCGGCGGAGCCCGGCTTGAGGGCGATGGACCTCTTGAACTGGGTGATAGCCTCGTCGTTCTTTCGGAGGAGGTAGAGAGCATTGGCGTAAGTGAGAGTCAAATATGATCGTGATGGGGCAAGCTCAGGCAGGCCCTGAGCAGCCAATACATCCTGGAGTTCCCCTGCGACATGCTCATACGACCCCTGTCGATAAAAGGCGAGAGCCAGCGCGCAGCGGGCTAGCAGGAGGAGGTTGGACGGGAGAGGCAGTTGGTCCAGGTTCGCGAGCTGGGCGCTCTGGAACTTGCCCATAGGCGCTTCCACCGTGGAGAACTCGGGCTGGTCAACCACCGTAATCCAGGGTTCTTGAAAATCTCCAACGACGTTCGGCCTCAGCACGAACGTGGCCCGGAGCCACCGCCCCCATTGGAGAGCCTTCGCCTGTTGCTCCTGGGGATCAGCGGGCAGGGGCCTCTCAAGCATCTTGATCTTAATGACAGCCCCCAACCCCGGAGTCTTCTGGACGAGCGCGCGAACCTCGCGGGCGTAAGCAGCTTGTTGCTGCTGGTTTGTGTCTCCAGGGACTTCTCCGATGAGGATTCCAATCTCGCCTTTTTCGAAGGACGGGGGGAGGCCCCAATAACGGTAACGATAGTAGTAGTAGCCCGGGAAAAATACGACGCCTACGAGGAAGACCACAAGAACCCAGCGGTCCCAGAACAGATCGAGGTCGCGATGACCTTTGTTCCACCGATAACGCAGGAGCCAATATCCCGCGAGAAGAAAAAGCGCGGGTGGCCCCCACACAGGGCCGAGTTCCTTGATCAGTCGTACCCAGGATTCCGGGTCTCCCAAGGCGTCTCCTGTCGGAGTTTCCTATCGGAGGAAAGCTTTGCGAAGTATATCAGCAGTTGTTCGCCTGTTCAATGAGCGTTACAAGCTTTTCATCCCACAGTTTTTGGGGCGGTTCGAACGCGTGGTGCAGACCCGCCCACCATTAAGATCGGCGAACCTTCGGCCGCGGCGGGTCTGCGCCACCCGCGGGCACGCCATGAACCTGCATTTCCGATCACAGGGACCGGCGTCCTGGCTCTTAGGCGACCGCCGTTCAAAACAGCCTCAGCGATTGCGTGCCCTGACTCGGCGTGCCGTCCCACTTCGATGGCTGCTCGCTGAAGGGTCTGTCTGGATCATCGCAGTCGGCCCAGCGCCCAGGATGTAAGTGGGATTGTCGGTTATTGGCCGAGGAAATCCAGGTTGCCAGTGGGACTGGCTTTCGCTTTCTCTTTGCATCGGGCACACTCCCATGGTATCTTTGGAGTGCGCCCAAGAGTTCTACGAGGCCCCGGCTGGCAACCGGGGCTTTTCATTTTTCTGGCAGTCGTTCCCACAGGAGCCACTAAACGTACGAGCTGAGGAGCGACCCAATCGCGGTGAAAGCACTGTTGATGGCGGTTGCCAAGCTACCCATTCCCGCGGTGGCAGCAAGAGCAACCAAGGCGATAATCAACACATACTCCACCATGCCTTGGCCTTCCTCTTCCCGGTGCAACCGGGCGAGAGCACTCACAACTGAATTGGCCACAACTACCCTCCTAACGCGTGTGATGTCGTCCAGAGGAGGACCAGCCGACGAAAATCTGCCGACCGGCAACCCGAACGACCACCCACGGAGCAAGTCGCGGCATAATATGCCCATTATCGTGGAGCGTGCGTCACGCCACAAAATGGACCGCCGTCCTGCAAAGCCATGCCCGGCCACTCGGCGAAGTACCTCCGCCCCGAGCCGCCAGGCGTCCCGACCAACGAGCAAGTATCATACCTGCCGCTCCCGGCGGGCGAACCGACTCACCCTGGGAACCTGCAGGTGTAATTGAGGCGTCCAGACCACAGGAGCCGCTAAACGTACGAACTGAGGAGCGACCCAATCTTGGTGAAAGCACTGTTGATGGCGGTTGCCAAGGTAGTCATTCCCGCGGTGGCAGCGAGAGCGACCAAGGCGATAATCAACACATACTCCACCATGCCTTGGCCTTCCTCTTCCCGGTGGAACTGGGCAAGAATACTTACAAGAGAATCAGCCATTGTAAACTCCTTAGTTTTATCATCTCGACGAGAATAGGGTATTAACTTTAGCACGAAAGTACCCGTTTGTCAAGATATCATACTAGATAATGTATTCGTCGCCAATTCGTCTGCCAAACCAATCTCTTGTAGATTCAAACTGACCCACTAGCAGCACTTTTATACCTGCATGTTTCCTGCCACTGATTTTTCAAACTGAGACACTACCGGACTGTCCGGGGCAGTTCAAGTAGCGGAACAGTTCCCAGGAGTGCTGTCTGCAGCAAAACCTCGCCGTGCTAGGTCGACCGCGAAGTGGTCCCGCCAGCAGAGCAGGACTTCCCTAAAGGTCGCAGTGAAACTTATGGGTGCTGGGCACACAGAATGGATTGGGAATGATAAGTCGGCTACCCATCGACAATCCTGGCGTTTGGCTGGGTTCCGGCGTGGGATGGGCGTTTATCAGGCCCAATCCTGTTTGGGTTGTGCGGAGGCTGCTTTCGCCGTCTACAAGAACAAAATTTGCCGCCTGCCACCCTGGCTCTCCGATGCGGTCGAGAGGCCAAAATCGGAACCGCGACCGGACCCGCTGCGCCTCAATAGGCGAGTACTTTCCGAGTGGGCCGTCGTACGACCGGAATCGCGGCTATACTCGAAGCTTGGGTGTCAAACAGATCCGTCCGAAAGGACGCTCGGAAGAATTGGCTGCACGAGCGATAGATGCGGGTTCCGAAGTGAAGTCCCGCCAAGGTGAGCACTTTTTGAAAGACACGCCGCCGCGGATGCTTTAATCGCTGCCTGGAGTTTAAAGATGGAAACCCTGCCTGCACCGTCAGCCACTCGGGGACCCAATGTGAAAATCCCGATTAAGTTTGGATTCCCAGAATAAAGCTGTCGAATGGTGTGCAATTTTGAACAGACAGGCCAGAGAATGGGATTCTAGAATAGAAGAGAAGGAAATTCATAAGGAGGTCTAGACCTAGCATGAAGAAACTCTTGATATTGCTGTTCACGTTCGCGGTTGCGTTCGCGCTGGCTATGCCGGCGTTCGCACAGGAGACTCAGACGAAGACTGAGACGACCACCACCACCACCACGAAGCTGATACCGCTTCATGGCACCGTAAGCGACGACGGAAAAACGTTCACCAATGACAAGGACCAGAAAGCTTGGACGGTCCAGAATCCGGAAGCGCTCAAGGGTCATGAAGGTCATCACGTCAGCGTAAAGGCCCACGTCTATGCGGACAAGGGTGAGATCCACGTCGTGTCGGTGAGAATGATGAAAGCGTCACAGACGACCACGACGAAGACTGAGACGAAAACTGAAACCACTCCTGCGCCCCCGCAGTAACCTTCGCTCCCAGTTTAGCCAGTCTGGATAAGATTTGAGACTGGAATTCTCAAGCCCCCGTACTTACCTACGGGGGCTTTGCTTTTGGTTTTGCCCTTGCCAGGGAATCCCCGCCAAGGAATTGGTTTGATTCCGTGTCAGTGCAGTAACGCTCGCGTGTGTGGTCACAATCGCTCATTCAGTTTACGAAGGGTGCCTATAGTATGGGACCGATAGGAACTGCGGAGGGTGGAACCTCATGGAAGTGATCTCAACGCGCATGACCGCGAATGTGGTTGCACCGGCCAGTCAAGTACTTGCCAACCCCTCCCGGATGATGGGACACAAAGCCCTAGGGCTCCTAGTGTGCTGTCCCAGAAATACGGTTACATAGTCTTTCAATCTTGGCCAAAATCGAGTCGGCCGTGGCTGTCCAGACAAAGGGTTGGGCTTGGGTGTTGGAGGAGCGCACGAATTGATCGATTTTC
>Ga0208687_1000624_pt1 | contig 22033 bp, 19 predicted proteins | sample June2015DPH_6_10_FD_184695 | JGI IMG/M metagenome (GOLD analysis project Ga0208687, IMG submission 184695) | Peatland microbial communities from SPRUCE experiment site at the Marcell Experimental Forest, Minnesota, USA - June2015DPH_6_100... | ecosystem: Environmental > Terrestrial > Soil >...
CCTACTGCGAAAAAAAGAGAAGGGCACGCGGCGTGTTAGCCGCGGCTGCCTGCTCCTGCGATGACGAGCTGGATCCCAAATAGGAACAGTACCAGCGCCACTAAGAGCCCAAGAAAATTGGTGGCAAAAGTGTTGTCTACGACAGCGTATATAGCGAGTAAGAACGCTATGACACCGAGAATTATGTTCGCCCAACGAACTGAGGACGGCATTCCGGTTGCCATAGAATACCCTGCAAACTGAAGCCTTCCTAACGCGTTCAGCAACAATCCGAAGGCAAACACGAGTATCACTAACGTTGTGCCAAAGCTGCTATAGACGATAGCTGCAACTCCTACCGCCAGAAAAATAATCCCCAATATGATGTTCACTACTCTGCCAGTTCCCGAGAGGACCTTTGACGAAGCTCCGCGTATTAGCATAATGAGGCCTAGGATGAGAACGCCGATCCCGAGCAACAATCTGAGTGTATTGACAGCAGCACCGGTATTGAAAAGGACGTAAACTGCGAGGACGAGAACAATTATCCCGAGAATGACTTCGAGGAGACGCGCCCACATTGGGGTAGCTTTTTCAGCCATGTTTATGTTACACCTCCCTTGACGTTTTTAAGATTCGCCAAGTTGTTTGTATCGTCGTGTTTATATCGCTTCCGATTTGGCAGCTTTATGTTTGACCTTTCAGAGATACAACCCATTTCTGAAGCGGTCGGGGGCTTTTTGCAGCAGCATCAATCCTCAGCGCAACGTGCAGACGCAAGCTTGAGGCCGATGTATCCTTAGTAACTGCCCTCGCCGCGCCGGCGGATAATGTACATACGTCACGATTCACACACACACGTGTAACAAACGTTCTTATATCGGTTCGCGCAAAAAATGGTGTGCCAAGACCGCTCAAGGCGGTATTGTTGCAGCGCCACACGTGATGTTGCTTCCTTCGAAAGTGTTCTTAAAACGAACCATGACCTCAGTTTGGTAGCACTGCCCCAAAGGAGAAGTTTGAATATGTGGCGCTGCCTCCTCTCTTTTTTGCAGCCGTTAAGGTCTTTGCCGATAGGTGAAGCGCGCGCGCTGTGATCTCGCGGCGCTGTCGTCATTATTATCGGAATCGTTGCACGTAGATATTATGTCAAAGCTAACGGTTCACGCGCCCGTTAGCTCGCCTCGGGTGTGCTAGCCCCCCTACACCCGTGCAAGACTAAGGACGGTAGCTGCTTGCACGCGATTGCTCCCTGACACTTATAATCCGACACGAGCGAACGGCTCGTCCGGGTGGAATTTAAGCAATTTTTAGCCTCACTGGCGCTCAAGACGTCCAAACAGACAGACTAATAAAGTACGTTGACTATACACTGGTAAATGTGATCTAATGGACACTACGGATCTCGAGCAAATTCACAAGAAGCTGCAGACGGATTGGGCCGACTGGACCGACGACGGCCAGTGCATATCCATATGCAAGAAAGAACTTATGGCGTCAATTCAGGCGGTCAACGCTTATCTTGTTCGCTATGACCTCAAGACGAGAATAGAAGAAGATCCTACCTCCAAAATGTGCGAATTTTGCGGAAACACATATAAGGGGGCTGAACCAGTTTGCAAAACCTGTCTGCTAGAAATGAAGTTTAGGCTCCGCAGGCTCAGCTGTTTGTTAAATGAAGAAGATGTACGCAAAGTGTATACTGAACCTTTAGTCTTGTGACTTCGCTAGCCCCCCAGAACTGTCGGATCCTCCAAAAATTTCCTCCTCATTTTCGTGAGTCTAAAAACAGTGAATTTGCGCCTAGGCGCAGTTCGACAGCACTTGGCCACGACCTGGTTTTCAGATCTAAGCCACGCGTTTGTTGCTGGGCTTTCATAGGAGTGGCGAGACCGTGGGGCTGGCCATGGCTAGTGACGCCATTTTCGTGGAGCGAATCGATATAGCGGAATCGAGCTAATCGCACAGCGAAGAGTGCAAGGGGCTTGCGCGCTGCCTTCACTTCGTTAAACGTGTATAAAAAGAGCAGTTGTAAGAATAGCGTATATCATGAGCGTTCGCCACTTTTCTTCCGGTTTTTGCAAAGGTTTCCCTCGAAGTTTCGAAAAAAGTACATAAGCGTGCAACCCAGTCAGGGATCTGCGCTTTACGGGATGTGTGAAGCACTGAAAAGAAACGGGTGCGCTCGCCCGTGGCATTCTGGGTTAAGCTACGGTCCTAGTCCAGAAACTATAGTAAAAAAACAGGTGACTAGCCACGCGCGATCAGCCTCTGCAGGGGCTTCACACCTCCCACAGTCACCGCCCAACCGCTGTGAGCGCTTCTAAAAAACGGTTTTTTGGTGTAAGCACGCTCTTTGAGCTCTGATGGCGTTTAGTCCATAAAGTAGTCGAGTGCCTCCGGACAGCGGGTCGTCAGTTGTTCGTAGAATCTCCGCGTGAGCTCTCGCGTGCTTGTGTCGAGAGCGTGCTTGTACGCTTCGACTAGGGGGGTCGGCAGCTTCCTCTTTCGCTTCATAATTGTAACGATCGCCTTCACGGACACATCGACTTCTTCGACCGAACTCCAATCGCTATTTGCCATACTAGCAAAGTTAATCCGTCTTCATAGATAAGACCGCGTTTCCTTCCTTGTGCGGTCGCACACGCCCGCGACCCGCGCGGAAGCGTTGGGGCCAAGTTCGTCTTCGTCAACACGCATCACGACGATTGTGATGGAACGTCTTCAACGCGCTCCTTCACGTCGCACTCTGCGCTTTCGTCACGATTTTGAGAAGTCCTGCGACCACCAGATAGTAGCCGGCCAAGCCTTTCCATATCCCCCATTGCTCTGCAACGCCCCTAGCCTGCGCGCTTGTGATAGTTCTTTCGCTGCAGTAGTAGTGGGCAACCCATCTTCGTAATCCAAGATCATCGGCCGGAAAGACGTCTAGTCGATTAAGGCCGCGTATAGCGGTGAGCTCGGCCGTCCACACACCCACACCGCGCAATGAGCACAAGCTGTCTAGGATCATCTGTGTCTCTCCGTACTGGCTAAGTCGTTCCAAATCGACTGCTTGCGCGGCGATGCGTGCGCCGATGTCCGTAATGTACTCTGCCTTTCTTCGACTCAATCCACATCGCCGTAGGCTATCAACCGAAGCTACGGCCATTCGCTCTGGCGTTGGGAATGCGTAATACGTATCCCCATCTACGACTAAAACGTCGCCAAACGCCTTTATCACCCGGCGCTGAAGAACGTGCGCCACGTTGAGTGCGATCTGTTGTTCGATGATCGAATCGACGAGCGCCTGAAAGACCGTAGCAGTTGCCGGATTTTTCAGCCCGCGGAGCTTGCCACCGAGCTCTGCCATGACGGGATCATTCCGGATCGCATGATAAAAGGGTTTGACATCGAGATGCGCGTTAAACACCGAACTGATGACTGCGTGCGCCGCGGTCACGTCGCGAGCACTGAGCGAACGATCACTAGTGAACACTGCACGCAGTTGTGGAGCGTCTACCGATCCCATCGAGGCAATGGTCGCAAGCAGTAACTTGCCGTCGACACGCAGCACTTGTCGATATGCGGTTCCGTCGTATTTCGCAATTTGAGGATCACCGTCAGCGAGAATGTATGCGCTCAATGCGAAATCAAACGGGGGCGTACAATTAATAGGTTGAATCAGGTGCGTTCGCTTGTGTTCCGGCATGCCATGCTACCTCAGATCGCCTGCTCAGTGGACACAAATCGCCTTTTCGGTCGGTTCTGCGAGATGTCAGGTTTGCTCTGCTAAGACCACGGTGATATTGTCAAGGCCGCCACTCCCTTTTGCGAGCGCAATGAGTCGAGCGCACTTGCTTTGCAGAGCCCTGGCCTTGTCTGAAATCACCGCGTAGATCTTATGATCTGCTATCGTCTCAGTAAGTCCATCGGTACAGAGCAGGACACAATCCCCCCGGTTCCAGGAAAAAGAACCAAGCTCCACGCTCGTGCGGGCCTCTAAGCCAAGGGCTCGTGTAATCACGTGTCGGTACGGGTGTTCTCGCGCCTCTTCAGGACTAATGCGGCCTGAGGCGACCAGTTCTGCAACCAGCGAATGATCTCTCGTCAGGTGCGTGATCTCGCTAGGCGTTATCAAGTAGCCGCGACTATCTCCCACGTGGGCGGCAAAAACGCGCTCGTTGGTCAAGAGACACGCGACAACTGTCGTTGACATGCCCGCCAGTGACGGGTCTTCGCGGCCCTGATGGTAGATAACGTCGTTTGCCAGTGTCACGGCGTTGCCGAGTGTGGAGAGAGAGGCTGCTTCACCGAGGTGCGATGTTATGTAATCTTCGATCTGTTCAACGGCCAAACGGCTAGCTATTTCGCCTGCCGGCTCGCCTCCGACGCCATCTGCTACCGCGATGAATCTGAGACGCTCATTTACACGAAACGCATCTTCATTTTTTTCTCTTCTGTTTCCCTTGTCGGTCTGAGCTGCGAATTTCAGGTTGTCCACCCTCGCCATTTTGTTTGGCCTATCTCAGGTGTCTCACAGATTAGAGCGCATACATAAACGTATTCTTAGCGGTGTCTGGCGCCTCTGGCTGCGTGCGCCTGAAGCATGGTTTGCGCGTCTGTCGAGAGTAAGCCGGAATTTTTATGCGCGAATCATTCGGGCGCGTTCTAAGATGCCGCTGCGCCCAGATCACGCGCATTACCGCGTGACTTGTTCGACGCTGCACTTTGCCATCTTCCTTCCATGCAGATAGGAACGTTTTAATCTCAGAGCCGCGCTACAGAGAAGACAATCGGACAGATCCCTGACGTTAAGAGGCCGGCACGGTAAGCTAATGTAGTACTGTTGAACACGCGCGAAACAAATTGATGTCAGCGGGGGTAACAAGCTTGGAAGGGGATGAGATGAATGCACTTCGCTAATATCTTGGTTGGATCAGACGGTACGTCGCTTATGGAGGTAGTCTTTGACGAATGTGCGTATCTCGCGCAGCTGATGGGGGCGACGATCCACGTTGCGTGCGTTTTAGACATAACGGGCTTTGGGACCCAGCCCGTTGACGCGTCGTGGGAAGAAACGTACGTAATTTTCAAATCAGAAGGGAGGCGGATTCTTGACGCAGCGAGAGACGCGCTGGTAAAGAGGGGGGTGGCCGAAGCCTCAATCATCGACGTTTTGCTTGAGGGGCACCCGGCCGAAGAACTTGATGCGTATGCGAGGGGCCACGCGATCGACCTCATCGTCGTCGGAACGCACGGGAGAAAAGGCTTAGATCGATTGCTCATTGGCAGTGTGACTGACAAGGTCATCCGCACTGCTTCAGTTCCTGTGATGGTCGTGCACTGCGCGTAAACGTGCGCTCTCGAGCGTGTCAGCTTTGCTGCTTTATGACTCTCTGTAGTAATGAAGTGTCGAACGATGATCTGTGCATGACGTCCCAGAGTATCCACGCGCCTACCTCGAGAGACGTGCAGACGTTGCGACAGCCCTTAGTCCATACAAGAACTTCGCTTTATATCCTCTGATAAATATTATTGCATAATTATATTAAATATGAGTGCTATTATATGCACATGCTAATGGGCACTACCTCGGTTGGGGCGTAGCGTGCACATCTGTTGCATGGTTGCCTCGTTTCCTTACACCTGCCTGCTTCTTGCTTGATTCACCTCCCTAGCTACAAGGCAAGGTCAGAAAGGCCGCGTCCCACTACTTCTGCCCATTAGCCCTCCCTTTTTACGATTCGTGAAGCGACATTCGCGAATGGTCGCGTGCGTGATCTATGTGCACGCAAACTGTCTTCCGGCTGAGCGCCTTCGTCAACCAAGCGCGGCAAGTCAAAATCGGTAACCTCAGAAAAGGACGACGCCGTTCCCATCAGTCAGAAAAAGACCAAAAAATGCTGATCATATGAGTAAAGCTCCGTTCTTTGATACCGAATCCATCCGCTGACGCGTAGCCTGGCGCGTGGCGTCGGGAAAGACAAGAAGCGCTCAGCTGAAATCAACGTCAAAAAAGCAAAAAAGAGAGTGTCTACGCCCTCTTTTGCGGTGCAACGGCTATGAAAGCGTCGCCACAGTGCCAGCTAGACCGTGCTGCGCTTGAGTTGCCGCCGTGAATGCTGCACCCACCCTGCATTCATTCGCTCGAGCCGTTTCTTTTTGAGATTCTCCCTCATTATCCAGCGTATGTCCTTGTCGGTGGTCGATAACCAGCGCTCCATCAAAGGCATCCCCGAGGCGGGATTCGCAGCGACCGCCACGCTCCAACAGTAAGCCATGCCCTTCTTTAGGGCCTTGAACTCGTCGGTGTTGCGATCGTTCGCGCTAGAAATCGACGAGGTGATCCGATCTAGCAGTACGAGCGTCTGTTGTGCGCATTCTTTCTGCTTTAGCAGCCGAGGTTCACAAAGCGAAGCGGCTGCGGCTCGCATCTCAAGGAAGTTGCCTCGACTCCAACGCTCCATTTCGCTCAGAAGCCGGCTCATATGTGTGTCGCCGAGGCGTTGAAGGGCCATCGCCACTCCTTCGCGGACGCGCCATCGCGAATCAGAAGCACATTTTCGGAGCGTTTCGAGGACGCTGCAATCTCCTTGCGCAAGAAGTCGCCCCAGCCCCACCGCACCGCATACGGCTAAAAACTCGCCCTGTGTGTTGGCAGGGAATCTCTCTGCGTCAAACGTCAAAAAGTGCTTAAACTGGGCCTCAGTTCCTTCATCGGCAACCACGCTAGCCAACTCTAGATTTCCTCGTGGGCCTGGTAATCTTGACTCTTTTAGCAAGAAGTCATCCCAGTCAGCTAATGAACGCAGTGTCGTGCGATAGTACTCGATCGTGCTCATATCGAACCCCGTTCAGGAATGCCGAAAGCGTCTATTTGTAGTCAGCGGTGCTTGCCAGACATTGTAGGACCGGCCTTTTTTTAAAGGTTGTATTACTTAATGTATGTAGATCTGTGGAACGGAAGAACGACAGCTGAATGAAGAGGCAGTGGGATGGATGCAAAAAAGAGACTGTGCACGTCTTGTAAGTTGATTCTCCCAGACGGGTTTCAATATTGCCCCATGTGCGGAGAACCCGTCACGGATCGCGCCCCCCCTGCCCACGCGCCACCGTACGAACCGCCGCACGAGGATGACAATCCGATATTGTTAGAACGACTAAGTGGCGCGCTCACGGGAAGGAAACTGCTCATCATAGGCGTAGTCGTCGTCGTGCTTCTGGTTATAGCAGCGGCAGTCGTCCTTAGTCAACGACACCAATCCACACCGATAGCGGTCTCTTCGGCGACTCCGACGCCGTCTCCGTCCCCCACAGCAACGCCGTCTCCGTCCCCCACAGCAACGCCGTTCGTCCCCACAGCAACGCCGTTCGTCCCCACAGCGACACCGACCCCCACAGCCACGCCGACCCCCACAGCAACGCCGTTCCCCACAGCAACGCCCACGGCGACACCGGTCCCCACAGCAACGCCGAGGCCCACAGCGGCGCCGACCTCAATAGCGAGGACGCCGGCCCCCACAATGACACCCGCGCTTAGTACGGCCAGGGGCAGATAAGCGAGTCGGGGCTTAGCTGGCCGTAGAATGGTTCGGTTTGACGCGCTTCGCACAGGCCCTGCTGGGCACCCTGCACCGTGCAGACAATGTGGATGCTGCGCTTATGAAAAAGGTTTTGCGGGCGCAGTAATGGCAAGAGCGTGATCGATCGTTTTGAGCAAGTTTTCGACGTGCGGGCGTCGTTCGAGCGCCCCTTCTCGGAGCGTCTGCTTTCCTTGCTCGGTGATCTCGTAAACGATCTTTTCGCGCCCTCCTGTCGGTTCCCCTGCGCGGACGTCGCCCGCCTCTTTCAGTTCGTGAAGGCGCGGGTAGACGTTGCCGGCAGTCGCTCGGAAGTGCCCGTGACTGCGTTCCTTGATGAGTTGCGCTAGGTCGTAACCGCTCATGGGGCCTTTGGTGAGCAGAAAGTAGAGCACGAAGAGCGAGTATACTTTGATGAGGGCGTGCCGCTCAAGCGGTTCTCGTTCGATCATTATTCATGCATGCGCTATTTTTATATATAACAATTGCTGTTATATAATCTGCTGATATACCATTTACTGATATATTAGAAATATATGAGGATTTTGCTCCATACCCTGTACAACGGTTGGAGCTGTCTCCACGAATATCAAGAGGCACGGCATGAACGATACAAAAAACGCACATTTCAAGCCTAACGGAACGAGCTCCATCGTGATCATCTTGAGCCTTATAGCCATTATGGTTATGTTCACAGAGTCGATGCTCATTCCGGCACTCCCGACGCTGCAGGCCGAGTTCAATTCCACAGCGACTTGGACGGCTTGGATACTGTCTATCTACTTGGTGGTTGGGACGGTGTCTGCGCCCATCTTTGGAAAGCTCGGTGATTCGCACGGCAAAAAGAAGATGCTCTTAATCTGTATGGCGCTGTACACCTTTGGTGTCGTCGCCAATGGATTCGCGTGGAATATCCAGAGCCTTTTGACCTTTAGGGCGCTTCAGGGTCTTGGCCTCGCTATGTTTCCGCTTGCGTACGCGATCATCCGTGATGAGTTTCCGCCTGAAAAGGTGGCGATGGCGACCGGTATCGTGAGCGCGATGTTTGGCGTGGGCACTGCGATCGGTCTCGTTGCAGGAGCGTGGATTACCGACAACTTCGGCTGGCGAATGACGTATCACAGCATTGTGCCGTTTGCCATATTTGTCACTCTGCTAGCTGCGTATCTGTTGCGTGAGTCACCTATCCGTACCCCATCTAAAGTTGACTATTTGGGCGCAGGGACGTTTTCGGTAGGCATTGTGGCGTTCCTCGTCGCCATGACCGAGGGCCAGAACTGGGGCTGGACATCCATCAACACGCTGGGGCTCCTTGCCACCTCGCTCGTTTTCTTCGTGCTCCTCTTCCTCGTCGAATCGCGTGTTCCTGAGCCGATGATCGATCTAACGCTTCTAAGCAAGCGAAACGTCTTCTTCACGAACATTGCGGCCTTTGTTGTTGGTCTTACGATGTACATGATGTTCGAGTCGATTACGTACTTGGTGCGCTCCCCGCCACCGGTCGGCTTTGGCTCCAGCATTTTCGATGCAGGCCTCCTCTTCGTTCCGGGTTCAATCCTTCTTCTCCTCGCTAGCCCGTTGGCGGGCGCAGTCGTGAACAAGCGTGGCGCCAGGCTTCCGTTGGTGCTCGGATCGGTTGTGCTCTCGGCCAGCTTCTTGTACTTCTACTTGCTACACGACACAAAATTGCAGGTCATTGTCGGCTTCATGGTGATGGGCGTAGGCATGGGCTTTATGTTGGTGTCGATGATAAACATCATTATTCAGTCTGTGCGCCAGGGGGAAACTGGTATCGCGACGGCGATGAACACACTGTTTAGAACTGCTGGTGGCGTCTTAGGACCGACCATCGCAAGCGTCTTCCTCGCAGAATACGTCTCGCCGCTCGTGATTCAGACGCCACGAGGTCCCGTTCCCGGCCCACTCTTACCTAATGCAACGGCGTTTAACTACATCTTCCTCACTGCGCTCGGCATCTCACTCGTGGGGGTGCTTGTGACGTTATTCGTTACGAGCCGAGCGGCAGAGACAGAGGCGTATGAGCCTGTCAAAGAGGCAGCTGCAGCCGTATGATCGTTGGTGATACGATGGAATACAAAAACATCCTTGTCGGAACCGATGGTGGGGACCTGATGGCCCCCGTGTATGATAACGCGGCCTATTTCGCGGGGCTGACCGATGCGACCGTCCACATCGCGTACGTCCTCGACATCGCTGGGTTTACTGCCTACCCCGTCGACTCATCGTGGGAAAACATGTACGACGTCCTCCTCATTGAGGGAAAGAATATCGTCGCGAACGCCAAAGAAGACCTGGCTTCCCGCGGCGTAAATGAGGATCGAATCGTTACCACGGTGCTCGACGGACACCCGGCGGAAGAACTGGACACGTACGCCGGGAGTCATGATATTGACCTCATCGTCATCGGATCGCACGGGCGAAAAGGTTTAGACCGTCTGCTGATCGGCAGTGTGGCTGACAAAGTCGTGCGGGGCGCTAAGGTTCCGGTGCTGATAATTAGAAGTCGGTAGAGCCCGTTCACCGTTCGTGAAAGCGGGCGGCGGCATCTGCTAGCGCAAACGCTGGGTTCGTGGAGGGTGCTCGATCGCTCGATCGCTCGTCGCAAGAACAAGGGTTTCGATCGCTGTGAGCCGGTTTGACGTTTCGGTTTTGGCGTGCGCGGCAGGGCTTTTGTTGCCTAGGCCGGTACGCACCAAACAGCGTAACTGAGTCAGAGCTCCGCTTTGGCCATTCGGCCAAGCTTGTCGCACCGCGTGCCGCTATTATTAAGCACTCCAGGTCGTATTGACTATGCGATGTATTTCAAGGAGCTTGTCTCCCTGTTCGATGAGCTAAGCGCCTATTCGTCGAGGCTCAAGAAGGCTGAAATCATAGCTGGTTTTTTGACTGGAGCTTCTGAAGACGATATCGAAATCGTGTGCACATTTCTGACCGGTCGAATATTTCCGGCGTGGGACACGCGCGATATCGGAGTGGCTGGCAAGACGCTGGTCAAAGTAATTGCGAACATCAGTGGCAAGAGCAGCGAGGAGGTCGTTGAGAGCTATCGCGACACGGGACACCTGGGCATTACGGCGGAACGGCTTCTCGGAAAGAAAGTTGCGATGCGCCTTGCAGCGTTTGAGGAGGACCTCACTGTCGCCGATCTGCACCGTTATTTCGAAGAGCTGGCCGCGATGACGGGAAAGGGCTCAGCCCAGAAGAAGCAGCGAACGCTCGCGAGTCTGTTAAGCAGGGCCGCGCCGCGAGAGGCGTACTATGTCGTCAGTCTTGCCACGCGCAACCTTCTCATTGGCTCGAAGGAAGGCGTGACTGAAGATGCTATTGCTCAGAGCTTCAGCGTGCCGGCCGATGCGGTGCGACGCGCGTGGATGCTCGCCAATGACATCGGCCTTGTCGCGCGAATCGCCAAAACGGAGGGACTACCGGGGTTACAGGCCCTCAACATCGAACCCATGCGGCCCGTCAGGCCCATGCTCGCGCAGAACGTCGCCGGTGCCACCGAAGCGTTGGACGTGATGGGGGGTCGGGCAGCGTTTGAAACGAAGTATGACGGGGCCCGAATTCAGGTCCACAAGGCAGGGCCGGAGATCAAGCTCTTCTCTCGCAAGATGGAGGATCTCACCGAGGCGCTCCCCGACATCCGCGCGGCGGTGAACGAAAGCGTTCACGCAAAGTCGCTCATCCTCGACTGCGAGGCGATAGCCGTGGACAAGCGCACCGGGAAGGTGATACCGTTCCAAAACGTCCTCAACCGCATCCGACGCAAGTACAGGGTACGAGAGCTCAGCGATCAGATCCCGATGCAGCTGCGCCCCTTTGATATCCTCTATTTGGACGGAGAAAGTCTCGTCGACCGACCCTTCGTCGAGCGCCGCACGCTCCTTGAGAAGACCGTGGTGCCGCTCGATAAGCGATGCACGCCCTCTGAATTCAAGATTCTCGACGATCCAGAATCCGTAGTTGCGTTCTTTAAGCAGTCGATCGATGCAGGACACGAGGGGCTGATGGCGAAGGATCTCAACGCCGACTACAGCCCGGGCATTCGCGGCCGGAAGATGGTAAAGCTCAAGGAGACCCTTGAGAGCCTTGACCTTGTCGTCATCGCCGCCGAGTACGGCCACGGACGGAAGGCCGGCTGGATCACCTCGTACGAGCTCGCCGCGCGCGACGAGGACAACGAGCAGTGGGTGCCGGTCGGGCGCGTTTCGAGCGGTGCCTCCGATGAACAGCTCAGAGAACTGACTGAGCAGATAAAACCCCTCATCGTCGGCGAGCGCGGGCGTATGGTGGATCTCGAACCGCAGATCGTGCTCGAAGTGAAGTTCAACGAGATCCAGAAAAGCCCGAACTATGCCTCGGGCTTCGCGCTGCGATTTCCCCGTATCGTGCGGATACGAGACGATAAGGGCCCCGACGACGCTGAAACGCTCGAGCGCCTTGACGCATTATATCGCCTGCAGTTCAAGCTCAAAGAGCCTACTGCGACGTAGTTTTGTGCGGAATATGTCGATCAGTTCTCGCTTCGTCGATGGCTGACAACTTTAATGCTAATCCCGTAACTGGAAAGTGATGAGTGGGAAGTATAACGTCAAGACGCTGAGGCCGTGCGTTGGTGGGGGATTCGTCATCGAGGCGCACTTTGAAAAAAGATTCTCCATGGAAGCGCTCTGCAGGCTCTTGGAAGGCATCGCGCAATGCTCGGAGAAGCTCGGCGTTGCACGATTCTCTCACGAGGGATGCACGTTCACGCTGTATCGAAGCGGCAGGATAGACGTGCGCCGCGCCGAATCTGAAGATGAGGCGATTCGATTGATCGATGATATCAAACCGATCGTCGAGGCCGCGTTCGTCGAGCAGCTGTAGCCGTTACTCTGACTTCTTGCATATTGCCGTCATTTTCTTGAGCAACTCTTTCCCAGCCAGCGTGAGTTCGATGTCGCCGTCTCTCTTCGTGGCGTAGCCGGCTTCAATGATACGACGCAGTTCTTGGTCTACTAGCGCATCTCGCGCGGTGCCGTAGCTTTCGCGATAGGCCTTCTTGGCTCCAAGAGACATGCTCCTCCAGAGCAGGTCGTGTGCTTTGAGGTTCACGTCGATCTCCATTTTCAGGCTCCGGCGATTCGGGGGATATTTGTTAGCGGCGCACGATTAACATATCGCTCGGTGGATCTGGTGAATGTGATCAGCCACAAGCAACGGGGACGTGAAGCCGGCCGCCGTAAAAAACCCTAACAATAGACACGCCCGACTTGCAGGTCGTGACGCTCTCGAGGAATGCTGCACACAAATGGCCGACCGGCGCACAACAACGCGGACGAAGCACGCTATCTCGTCTAAGGAGTTTTCCCCGTTTAATCTCCTTTGATTAGCCCACTCTCAGTATTGTGCTACCACTGGGTCAGGCGGTGTGCCGCCACGAATTGCGCTTCATCATCTTCTTCCGCAGCTTGGGTGCCAAGAACAAGACGTGCAACGCCACTGTGACGACGAAAAATAAGACGTGGAGCAGCAGTACCACAAAACCGATCACCATTAAGAGCTGTAGTAACATACATTTGCCGAACATTTCTTCCTCGCAGTGCGCAAAAGACTGTGAGTGCTTACAACGCAGCAATCAAGGATAAGTTTTGCCCTCTTACGAGCGTTTAACAGATCAGAATACCGGGGGTCAGAGCAGCAAAGAATGCGCTCGTGTTGCTGAAATTCACGGCACGAGCGGCGGGTGGTTTGGAAAGGCGTTTCCCCGCGCCGATAGTTTAGCGATGATGGCACTCAAAACGGCACCTGACACGCCCACGACTGCGGTCAGCGCGCTCATACAGGCTATGTCTCCATGAGTTTGAAAACAGCGAATGAGTTGCAATAGGCGGAGCGCGGCGCAGTGCGGCTGTGTGCGCATCCTGCAGCAATTACAGTAATTCGTAAAGAAAAACAAAGTGCGAGCCCAGCTACAGCTGGACTCACATGTTGACTTAAAGTGTTACTTCCGGCGTCGCATCACCAAGTACGCAACGGCCAACAGTCCCACTACTCCGTACGCCGCCTCAAAGCCCGGCAGGCCAAGGAACCCTGCGGCCTTCGACGCAGCAGCCGATGCAACCGATGCAACCGCTCCCTTAGTAACATTTTTATTGGCAGCGGCCGACGCAGCCGCCGATGCAACCGCTCCCTTAGTAACATTTTTAGTCGCATTCGTTGTCGCCGTTTCTGTTTGTGCGAAAGCTACGGTGGACCCTGCGACGATAGAGAGAATCACTAACGTTGCCAAAACAGCGGAAAAGAGTTTTTTGCTAATCATCTTTCACCTCCAAAATAGAGTGTCTTGCGTTGCATGATTTTCTATATATACCATAAACTTTGCTTTTCTCTACTCTTCGACGTCGTATCGCAAATTTCACGTCCATTTAAAAAAGCAAATTCGAAAAAATGTGACAGAATAATAGGCGGAGTGCGGCACTTAGTTGAAACGTCGTAAACCATGTGAACGTGCTAGCGCGCGCGGTGCTGGTGGGCTGAAATGTCTAAGCAGGGCAAAACATATCACAGCGCACAGCAAACTTTGCGTAACTTCAAAAGAACGGCTAAATGGAGCACACGACTATGGCAATTGAAAGTCCTCAATATGAGGTTAAAAAAGCTGGACGGTTGTGAGATCCGAGCGTACTCGACACATATCCTCGCCCAAGTTGACCTGGAATCAGACTTTGATGCTGCCCTACGCAATGGATTTGAGATTCTCGCTCACTACATTTTTGGAGGAAACAGGAAGCGGGAATCAATCCCTATGACGGCTCCCGTCTCCGAGGAACAGGTATCATCATCTGAGGAAATCCCCATGCTGGCGCCGGTGACGTCAGAAAAGATATCGATGACTGCTCCCGTTACTGAAGAACAGGCTGGAGAACACGTGTACCGCGTCTCGTTCGCCATGCCATCGAAGTTCACGCTCGAAACACTTCCCGAGCCACAAGACAAACGGATCGCATTCAAAGTCATCGAGAGCCATAGAATAGCTGCGATACGATTCTCAGGGCGAGTGCACGAGAAGCTCGCAAACGAGAAGACCGAGGAACTCAAGACGTGCCTCTCAAAGAACGGCTTAACACCCAAATCGAACTTTGTTGTCGCTCTTTATAATCCTCCGTTCATACCTGGCATCTTTCGGAGAAACGAGATCATTGTTGACGTTTGACCGCTCGGCGAAACGATCTCGGGGGACGCGAAATTCTGCACCGTGTGTCAAAATGCGTTAGCGAGGTACGCACGAAAAGGGGTTGCAAAAAAATCATCACGTTTGGTGGCGTATACACATCAGCGCATCTCGCGGAGAGGTGTTCGCGGATGCGTCGGAGGCTCCTGGCTTATTCGCTCATAGCGTTCCAAACGTCAGACAACATCGATTCGGCTGTGGGCCTTGATTATTCCGGCTACACGAAACTCCGCGCAGCTTGCGAACTCTTTCGTACTATACCCGACCGTCAAGGCAAGCGGGTTCGAATCTCGCTCGGCCTTCGATTACCGGCGAGCGCAGCTTTCACCTTGAAAAGAGTGATCTTATCTCAGCGATTTGTGGTCTTTGGCGGTCCGCGTTGCTCGAGGCCTTATAGGATTCCTGTTCGCAGTAGTGCGGCGACGGTCAAGCCTCGTTAAGTGTCGACTTGCTTCACGCAAACATATAGGTTGAAAGCGAATCCCCGGCACGAGAGACGGTGAACCTGAGATGAGATCCAGAAACTGATTTTCCACGTATGCTCCCTGCGTCCATGTAACGCAGATAGGAGCTGCATTTGGCACTGCTCCACTGTTCTCTAAACAGCAAACCTTGAGGTGCAAAGCAAGAAGATGACTAACCGCCAACCTGTAATGATTTAACGTCGACCTTAACGCAGCGACGAAAAACGTGTCGATCTTTTTAAAGAGCAAGCGCTTGAGTGCAATAGTTCCTCATTTAGTCAATGCGCGAAATACGAAAGCAGCGGAGCCCATATTTTGAAAGTGAACGGCCCAGGCGTTAGGGTCCTGCAACGCTCGACGCCGTTACAGGCCGCTCGCCGTGTTAGATCGATTACGCATTTTTCGTTTCAGCACTGCACAGTCGAGTACTTATCTGCAAAACCACAGCGTTTTCAATCTTGAAGATCTTTTTTCGCGTTGCAGACCGAGATTGAATCTAACGCTGGCTTTACGTGGGGCAGCTAGGGAAACTATGATCTCGAACTGCGCAGCTGGAATCGTGAGGAAACGTGAAATCTCATTTGAATCCGCTCGACAACTTGGAACCGTCGAACTTGCTTGCAGCAAATCTTAACCTGAAGCGTATTCCTATGCTTCAGAATCCCGGGCTACGCAAATATTCTAAAACGGTAAACGGCGCGTATCTTTGCAAGAGAGCAAATCCGCGCCCGCACGAATCGCAATACCTTAGGCTGCAAATCAAATTTGGGTTTTACTGGTTAACCGGTAACATTGCAACTGCGGCGAATGCAACCATGCCGGCGATGCGTTTTTTTGTTAGTCGAGGAACGCTAAGCTCTTCAAACCGTGTAAAGCGCAAGTTTTAAGGTTTAGTAGGAATTAATTATGTAAGATTGACGTATGTCCAGTTGGTCAAACGAGAATGCTAATCGAGGGGCCATGGCTGGTAGCTGTGCTCGATTCTGGTTCTCTGTTAAGTTGGCCGTTGTAGACCTGGGGGGTGTCTAACGGTATGTCAAACGGTGTGTCTTCAAATCCGGTAGCTGGGATAAAAATCCCGAAATTTAGTGAGCGGGAACTAATAATCATTGTTTTGGCGTTTATTCTTGGTGCCATATCTAGCATTCTTATCGCATTGCCCGTGAGTTCGACTCTTAACGAACCAGACTACTTGGTAGGCTTTGTGGAGGAACCTGCGAAGATTGTCCTGGTATATGCTGTGGCACTGTTATTCCCCGCTGCATTTCTGTCAAAAGACAAATGTGCCGTGTACGGGGCTGCTGCAGGACTCGGTTTTGCGTTTTTCGAGGATATAATCTACTTTTTCATTATGCCTCTTCAGAGCTCTATTATGCAAGGAACAGCGCCGGTCGCATCGGTCGAAGAGATGTGGCTGCGTATAACGGTGTCATTGCCCGGGCATATTCTTTGGTCATCGCTTGCCGCAATGGGCATTGTATTCTTTGTAGTCGATCGTAACCTGTGGTGGAAAACACTAGGCTTTCTCGTACTAGCTGCCCTCCTGCACGGAGTTTATGATGCCACCGTCGGGGCAGGCATCGAAATCGGTGTCCTTTTGATAGTCGCCAGCGCTGGGATTTGGTACGCCGCGTACCGTTACGTCCCAGAAACTGGCATTGCAGAGAAATACGTCGGAATTTTGATAGCCCCCCCAAACAACGAAATTTTTGTACCAGACAACAAGGTTTTTGGGCGAGATGACTTTACAGAGTACGTCCCCTACGACGAAGCGACCCTCATTTCACGGAATCAATTCACGATTTCGCGGATAGGGGAGCAATTCTTCATAGAAGACTTAGGAAGCAAAGCAGGCACAAGCGTTAACGGCACGCGGCTCAAGCCGTACACAAAAGTCACCTTGAGGCCGGGATCGAAGATAACGCTCCCTAGCAGAACGACGCTGACGTTTACGACAAAGGGTGCCGTTCAGGCAGTATCTCCTGTAACGACCCTGGAAGTACCATCCACTGGCGCTGGCATTTTGATAGTTCCCCCCGACCACGAAATCGCCGTATCAGACAACAAGAATTTTGGGCGAGATGACTTTGCCGAATACCTCCCGTTCGGCGAGGCGAATCTCATTTCACGGAATCAATTCACGATTTCGCGCATAGGGGATCAATACACCATAGAAGATCTCGGGAGCAAAGGAGGCACGCGAGTTGACGGCACGCCGATCAAGCCGTACACAAAAGTCAGTCTGAAGACGGGATCGAAGATAACGCTCCCCAACGGAACGACGCTGACGTTTACGACAAAGGGTGCTATTCAGGACGTGTCTCCTGTAACAACTACGAGACCAGAACCCGCTGCCCCACAGAGACCTACGGAACCAGAATCTACTGCCCAGCCGACCAGAACCAGCACTGACGCACGTGCGACCCAGCGAGCTGACGCGGTACCGCGTCAGGCACCAGCATCCACGATGCCTGAGTCAGCCACGAAGCCCATGCTCGCGAGAATCGTTGCGCCGAATAACTCCGACATCTCTTTGGTCGGCTCAAGAAAGTTCGGCCGAGATGATTTCCGAAATATGGTGGCTGAGGAAAAACTGCCCTTTATATCACGACAGCAGTTCACAATTAGTGTCTCCGGAGAGACGTACTATATTGAGGATCTGCAGAGCAACAACGGCACAACCCTGAATGGTGAACCTCTGCAACCCGGGTCACAAAGAGAACTTAAGCAAGGCGATGAAATCTGCTGCGCAAACGTTCTGCAGCTTAAGTTCCAACCATGACGCCGCGCACGCAGTGCCGCGCTTCGCACTGAAGACAAGCGTGAGTCTTACGCGCACAGGGGCAGCCCTCTGTGGATGAATGCCGCACGACTACATAGCGCGGTTTTCAGTGAAGCGACCACAGAGCCGTGGCGGAACACGTAAGATTTTAATCGCGGTACGCGAGCACGACGGTAATGTTGTCTGCGCCTCCATGCTGGTTCGCCGCGTCCACCAGGTTTTGGCATCTTAGCTCCAGCGGTATGTCAGCTCTGGTAACTATCGCGTTGATCGCGGCATCATCAACCATGTCGGTGAGCCCGTCGCTGCACAGCAAGAGATAATCTCCTGTCTCCCAGGGGACAAAATCAAGCTCAGCCTGCAACGGCCTTTGACTCCCTAAGAATTTCGTTATGACGTGTCGCTCAGGATGTACGAGTGCCTCCTCTTGCGTGAGTTGTTCGTTTTCAACAAGTTCTGCGACAACCGTATGATCACGTGTGATTTGTTGCATTGCGCCCATATGAACGAGGTACGCCCGACTGTCTCCCGCGTGGACCACGTAGAGCGCGTCTGAACCACACAATGCGGCTACTACAGTCGATCCCATGCCTGTCCACGCTGGATTTTCCGCGGCTCTTTGATAAATTTCCTGATTCGCGTTGATAACGGCTTCACGCAGCACGTTCTCGATGGGCTTGTCATTAATGTGTCCGTCAACATAGTGAGCGATTAGCTCTGCGGCAAAGCTGCTAGCTACCTCCCCCGCCCTGTTCCCTCCTACCCCGTCAGCGACCAGCAACAAACCGGCCGCGGTGTCGGCGAGAAACGCATCCTCGTTATGGTCACGGGTCACTCCCGGATCGGTCTTTGATGCGACCCAAACAAGTGGCTTATCTGCAATAGAGGGCGGTACAGGGGCCCCCTCTAGTCGTTCTGGTCGGACGCGGGGCCTCTCTAGTTCAGCGATCCCTTTCGACGTGACTAAGGGCGTGAAAGACTGCGCGCTCATTAGAGCGGTCGGCTGCGTGCTCAGTAGCGCGGTCAAGTCGCGTCTCTCGGTGTGGCGCGGCTCGCGCCTGTGTCGCGTTACAAGAACCACAATGACACCGATCGCAACCGCAGCCACAAGGAGCCCGGTGAACAGAAAAGCGTTAACTGGGCCAAAAGGGTTTTGCAACGGGATTGACACGTTTGTAACGTTTCTTGTGGCGTTGCGCCCCTGAAGACTTGTTACGTTCAATAGGGCAAGCATCGTGAGGGCCCAATCGTGCTTACTCACGTCCCGCACTACGAACGGCGTGCCACTCATATACCTGCTTGTCGCGTGCAAATCCCCACGCGCCCCGCTGTCATCTAGTTACTGACCCCCCCGAGATCCGTGAGCAGCTGGTCCATACTCTGGTATCGCTCCTCCTTGTGCTTTCTCAGGCATTTGAGGATGATGGAGTCGAGCCTCGGTGAGGCCGGGCGAATCTGCGAGGGTGGGACCGGTACCTGTTGAAGTATCGCGTCGACGATCGCCGGGTCATCGGCAAACGGCAGCTTCCCCGTCACCAGTTGATAGAACAACACCCCTAGCTGGTAGATATCCGTCCGCTCGTCAGCGCGCCCGAATTGCCGCGAGAGCTCTTCAGGCGCGGCATACTGAAGGGTCACGCCAGCGATCGAAACCGACTGCTCGGTCTTGAGCTTGCTCAGTCCCCAGTCCGATACCTTCACCACGTTATCCTTAAGAAGCATGTTTGAGGGCTTGATGTCCCCGTGCAGGATCTTTAACTTGTGCGCGTAGCTTAGCCCACGCGCGACCTCCTCCACAATCTCAATACTTCGCTCGACAGTGACGGGGCCGCGCAGCATCTCGAGCTCAACGTTGCCGTCGCACAGCTCTGACTCAAGATAGGGAACGGGGAAAATGTTGTAGTCGAACAGCCTCACGATGTTTTCGTGGCGCAGGACGGTCCAGTTTGCGGCCTCGGTCGCGAACAGCTTTCCCGCCTTTGGATCGCTTGTTTTGAGCACTTTGACCGCAACGGGCGTTCTCTGCAGGTTCAGTGCTGAGAATACGCGTGCAAAACCGCCCTCACCGAGGTACCCAACGTCGGAGTATTGCGATCCGAGCTCAACCGGGAACGAGGGGGCCGAAGCTAATCCATAAGCTAATCCATATTGTTCAACAGACGGAGCGGATCCATATTGCTCACTTGGTCGAGCTACCGGTGGCTGCGGTTCGTACGCGCCAGTCGCTCTTGTAACAACACCGCCAGCCGTACCCGTCACAGCCCCGCCAGCCGTGCCCTTCACAGCCCCGCCGGCCACACCCTTGGTCGCACCGCCACTAGGTACGCTAGGACCATGCCGGGTCGCCGCTCTTTTTGAACGTCGCATATACCCCATTCCCACAATTCCTAGTAGTGCTACAGCGACTACCCCGATCGCGATCCAGTTCGATCCTGGTAGAGCACCTCCCGGCGACGGCGGCGTGCCGATCGCGTAGACGTTCGAGTCATCGCTCCCCACGTAGACGACGCCGTTTACGACAGCTGGACAGGATACCACAATATCGCGAGTCGCGAGGCTCCAAAGCCGTCCGCCATTCGTGGCGTTGAGGGCGTAGATGTTGTTGTCATCGCTCCCCACGTAGACCACCCCGTTTACGACGGCGGGGGAGGAGTACACCCCACTGTCAGTCGGCTGGCTCCAAAGCTGTGCGCCATTGGTGGCGTTGAGGGCGTACACGTAGTGGTTATCGCTCCCCACGTAGACCACCCCGTTGACGACAGCGGGAGAGGATTCCACACCTAAATAGCCAGCCGCAAAGCTCCAGAGCTTTGCTCCATTGGTGGCGTTGAGGGCGTAGACGTTGCTATCATCGCTGCCGACGTAGACCACGCCGTTTGAGACGGCAGGAGAGGAGTCCACGAAACCGCCAGTCGCGAAACTCCAGAGCTTTGCTCCATTGGTGGCGTCAATCGCGTAGGTGTTGTTGTCATCGCTCCCCACGTAGACGACGCCGTTTACGACGGCGGGGGAGGAGAACACAGCGCTTCCGGTCGTATAGCTCCACTTTTTTACACCGGTCGTGGCGTTGAGGGCGTAGACGTTGCTGTCATTGCCCCCCACGTAGACCACCCCGTTGACGACAGCGGGAGAGGATTCCACCCAGCTCGCGGTCGTGTATTTCCACAGCTGTGCGCCATTGGTGGCGTTGAGGGCGTAGACGTTGTGGTCATTGCTCCCCACGTAGACCACCACGTTTACGACGGCGGGGGAGGAGTACACAGGATCGCCAGTCGCAAAGCTCCACAGCTGTGCGCCATTGGTGGCGTCAATCGCGTAGACGTTGTTGTCCCAGCTCCCCACGTAGACCACCCCGTTTACGACGGCGGGGGAGGATTCCACTGGGCCTCTGGTCGTGAAGCGCCACGTCGGCTTGACATTCGAAAGCGTGCTCCCCGCGACCGGGCCGTAGTCACCGGTGTGCTGGGCATTGTAGCGGAACTGCATCGTCGTGGACGTGCTCTGCGCCGCCGCAGGAACCGTCACGAGTCCTGAGAACAGGATAGAGAGAAGGAAAATGACTACTAGATGAATAATGAGCTTGTAAACATTCATTTTTATCGCCGATCCGGCATGTTTAAGGTAGCGCCCCCAGCTGGTTGTGGAACGCACCAGGCACATCGCACTGCACCTCGACTATTCTGCCTGACGTGCGGTGGCAAAACGCGCCCCTAGTTGCTGACCCCTCCGAGATCCGTGAGCAGCATGTCCATACTCTGGTATCGCTCCTCCTTGCGCTTTCTCAGGCATTTGAGGATGATGGAGTCGAGCTTCGGTGAGACCGGGCGAATCTGCGAGGGTGGGACCGGTACCTGTTGAAGTATCGCGTCGACAATCGTCGGCTCGTCGGCAAACGGCAGCTTCCCCGTCACCAGTTGATAGAACAACACCCCTAGCTGGTAGATATCCGTCCGCTCGTCAGCGCGCCCGAATTGCCGCGAGAGCTCTTCAGGCGCGGCATACTGAAGGGTCA
>Ga0208687_1000628_pt1 | contig 21831 bp, 18 predicted proteins | sample June2015DPH_6_10_FD_184695 | JGI IMG/M metagenome (GOLD analysis project Ga0208687, IMG submission 184695) | Peatland microbial communities from SPRUCE experiment site at the Marcell Experimental Forest, Minnesota, USA - June2015DPH_6_100... | ecosystem: Environmental > Terrestrial > Soil >...
TCTCAAATCCGGGGGGTTACTCCAATACCTGGACCGTTAGTAGCCTTGATAACATTGCGGGTTCAACTTCTTCGTCTCAGTTCACAGCCACGGTGAACTGGTATGGTGCGGACAACCCTAGTATGCAAACCAGCGTTGGTTGTAGCTTTACTCTAGCAGGTGGCGGACTCTAGCATGCGGCAGTATTCCCGGGCAATGAATATCAGACGAACCCTTCTCTCGCTTTTGGTTGTGATGCTGCTGGCGGGGATTCCCCAGAAAGTTGCCGGGCAAGATTTTGTCACTACGGCCATGTCCGGGCTCCCTACCCAGACCTTGCGCGTGGAATATTCCAGTCCTTCCAAGCTGCGCGCGGTCCCTAATTACCAAAGCCTAAGGGGAAAATTCTTAGGGCCGCGCTTGCAGCAGCTTGAGTCGGCGTTGGACCAGATCGGAATCAGCGAGGAAGACATCCACGACTTGATGATTGGATGGGAGCCTGGCGATATGGCTCTTTACGGTTATGCCTCTGGCCATTTCCACAAGGCGCAGGTTGCTAACCGCGCTGCCGCGCAAAGCTTTACGCCGACCCCGATTTCCGGACAACAGGCGTATTGCTTCTCGGCGGGAGTGACGGGAACCTGCGTCGTCATTCTGGAGGATTCCCTCGGGGCTTTCGGGCCGCTCTCGTCCTTGACGACGTTGCTGGAGGCGCACGCAGGACAGGCGCCAAACCTGAACTCGGACCAACGTTTCACCAGCCTGATCGGCGACGTCGATAAGCACGCTTCCATTTGGGGAATCGCCTTGGGCGGAGCCGTCGGCGATTGGTTCGGCGCATGGCTATCAAGCCAAAACAATTTAAAGTTGGATTGGGGGCAGGTGTTCCAGAAAGTGAATTCCCTGACCTATTCCATTGATGCGGCGGACAAGGTGAGCATGGATATCAAACTCAACTGCGCGACGCCGACGGACGCGGCCACGCTTCGGCAGGTTTTGGACGGCGTGAAGATGGCTCAACAGCTTGCTTGGCAGATACAGAATCCCGGTCACGCGAACCCCTACACCGCCATGAATGTTGACGCACATGACACGCAGATTGGCCTTAAAATCACTATGGATTATTCGGCGTTGACACTTGCGAGCGGCGTCGGCGTTCCGCAGAATTAAGTTTTGATTTAAGGCTTACTGCTTAATGCTGCATACATGTAGCTGACTGCACCCCATCCTGTTTGAGGTAGAAGCTGAGCTGGAGGAGATCCGTGAGCGCATCCTTGTAGTCTGCTAACGTATCTCAGCCACGGTGATGAATGGAGAGGACGACGACCCCACAGGCGGAGCCCCGTATTACGCCTACCTACGTGCAATGGATCCGGGCGGCTAGTTCGAGAGAAATATCGTGAACACCCCAGACGAACACCCCGGATTGGCGACAATCGGGCGCCACGTGTTCTACGCCTAGAGATTCTGGCAAGGTACTTTCGTGCTGTTGCTATGGCACATTATATCCAATAGTGTCATGGATTGCAGTGCCAAAGGGAGGTTGCCCGTGCCCGCCCGCCACAGCGTTACCAAGCAATCGCAATCGGCAACAAAAAGGATTATGGTCTGCGGCGGATGTGTTGGCCTTTCATTTCTCGCCACAGTAAGGCTTGGTCTTCTTCAAAGGATGCAAGCCACAGAAAATACTCTCCCTGCCCGTCAGGTTTCTGCCGCGCCCACGAAAATTCAACCCGAGCCCGTCGCGATTATCGGCAAGCTGCCTCTCAGTTTTGAGGCCAACCAGGGCCAGACTGACGCCCAGGTGCGATTCCCGGCACAAGGCGGCGGCCACGCTGATTTCTTCACCGATGACGAGGCCGTCCTGACCTCGCGGAAATCCTCGCCCGGCGTGAGCGGGTTGGGCAGGTTTGAACCTCCCGGCCCGCTTGAGCCGTTTGGCCCGGGTGACCCACACGCCGGACGCTGGCTAGCCGCCGCGCTTGCGAGCCCGGTAAACGCCGGCCCGCAAGCAAGCACTCTTCCCGCGCCGGACGCGGGACAAGGTGCCCTGGTTACCCTCCGGGGCAACACGCGCCCGGAAGCAAAGGCGATTAACGATCGTGGGCGAGTTTCCGATGACCTGATAATCCACCACATGATGCTCCAGTTGCAACGGACTCCCGAGCAGGAGCAAGCGCTCCAGCAATTCATCAATGATATCCACGATCCCAATTCGCCCCTATTTCACCATTGGATCACGGCGGCGGAATTCGGGCAGAGGTACGGCGTCGCGTCGGCCGGCATCGCCAGGGTGACGGATTGGCTCGAGTCGCAGGGCTTCAAGGTCAACCTGGTCTATCCCAACCAAATGGTGATCGACTTCACCGGCTCGGCGGGCCAGATCTGCCAAGCCTTGCACACGGAGATCCATCGCCTGCTGGTGAATGGCCAGGCCCATATCGCCAATATGAGCGACCCACAGATTCCCGCCGAGCTGGCCTCCACGGTGGCAGGCGTCGTCTCCCTGAATGACTTCCGGCCTCACCCGATGCTTAAGCCGCGCCCCAATTACACGGTCGGGAACGGTAGATACCCGGTTGTACCGGCGGACTTGGCGACGATCTACAACTTCAACCCGGCCTTTGCGGCGGGCATTTCCGGCCAGGGCCAGACGATTGTGTTGATCGAAGATACCGACGTCTATAGTACGGCGGACTGGGATACCTTCCGCTCCACCTTTGGCCTTGCCTCAGCGTACCCTCTTGGCTCTCAGGCGCAAGTCCACCCGCCCAGCAGTCCCACCAATAACTGCACTGATCCAGGCTACACGCTTAACGATTTCGAAGCGGCCCTCGATGTGGAATGGGCGAGCGCGGGGGCTCCTAGCGCTGCGATCGAGCTGGCGTCCTGCGCGGACACCGATACCAACTTCGGCGGCTTCATTGCCCTGGAGAACCTCCTTAACGCCAGCGGCACACCGCCGGCTATTGTCAGCATCAGTTATGGTGACTCCGAATCCTATCAGGGCGCTTCCGTAAACGCCTACATTAGCTCTTTGTATCAGCAGGCGGTGGCGGAGGGTGTCTCCGTCTTTGTTTCCTCGGGTGACGAAGGCGCCGCCAGTTCGGACGGTTGCGGAGAAGCCGTACACGGAATCACCGTCAGCGGGCTCACCTCCACACCTTACAACGTATCGGTGGGTGGCACCGACTTCGCCGATACTTACCAAGGCACCAAAGCCACCTATTGGAACTCCGGCAACACTGCCAACTACGGGTCGGCCCTTTCCTATGTTCCTGAGATTCCCTGGAACGACTCCTGCGCCAGTGTGCTGATCGGCGACTACAAGGGAATCTTGCCCACCTATGGCTCGGACGGACTGTGCAACAATGCCAACTATTCCGACCTCATAACCACCGTCTCCGGTAGCGGTGGCCCCAGCGGCTGCGCCACCGGCGCCCCGGATACCGGCGGCGTGGTAAGTGGCACCTGCGCCGGATATCCCAAGCCCGCGTGGCAGTCCGGGTTGATCGGCAACCCGAGCGATGGCGTGCGGGACATTCCCGATGTCTCGCTCTTCGCTGCCAACGGAGCTTGGGGGCACTACTACGCGTTTTGCTTTTCTGACCCGAACAACTATGGCGAGAGTTGCAGCGGCGCTCCCTACACGTGGGCCAGGGATGGCGGGACGTCGTTTGCCGCGCCGATCATGGCGGCGATTCAGTCGCTTATCAATCAGGCTTCCGGGACCCGGTGGGGTAACCCGAATCCCTCCTATTACTCGCTGGCGGCGACGGAGTACGGCTCCGGTGGCAGTACGTCTTGTAACTCCGCTCTCGGCAATGCGGTGGCCCCCAACTGTATTTTCTACGACGTAACCCAGATTCCGCTTCTCTACACAGGCACGGGCACAGGAGGCGATATCGACGTGCCTTGCTTAGGGGTGAACTGCTATGCGCCCTCGGGAACCTATGGAGTGCTTTCCACCGCCCCCCAGTCTCTGAGCTCAGTGTCGGTCACGAGCCTTGGATCCGGATACACAAGCGCTCCTTCCTGCACCCTGAGCGGGGGCGGTGGATCAGGGGCGGCGTGCAACGCCAGCATCACCGGCGTGGTCTCCTCGCTTTCTCTTACCAACGGCGGTTCAGGTTATACGACCTATCCAATCTCCTGCACCCTGACGGGCGGCGGAGGAACGGGTGCGAGTTGTGCGGCAGAATTCTGTGCTAACAACGAGGTCTGCGTTGTGTATCTCACCAGCTTCGGAAGCGGCTACACCTCCAACCCCACTTGCACGCTGAGCGGAGGCAACGGGACAGGCGCAACCTGTACCGCGATCGAGGCGCCGGGAATCGCGACCAGCCTTACCTCCGCCGGCAGCGGCTACACCACCATGCCCCAGTGTACTCTGAGCGGAGGCGGGGGATCAGGCGGAACGTGCGCGGCGCTGGCGGTTAACACCAGTGACGGCTATCAACCGGCGTTCGGCGCCACGACCGGGTGGGACTTCGCCACGGGAATCGGGACGGTCAATGCCTCAAACCTGGTGGCCGCCTTCGGATCGGCCGCGGTGACCTTATCCCCTCCCAGCCTCGCATTTTCACCCCAGCCCCTCTACACCAGCAGCGCTGCGCAGACCGTGACGGTGACCAACATCGGCACAGCCAACCTCACCATCTTGACGGTCGGGATAAGCGGTACGAACTCGAGCGACTTTGCCAAGAGCGCCGACACCTGCACGGGAGCCACGGTGATTCCCAATGGTACATGCTCCGTCAGCGTGACGTTCACCCCGTCCGCGACGGGGAGCCTTAGCGCCTCATTGAGTTTCACCGACATTGCCCCCCACAGCCCGCAGACCGTGACTTTGAGCGGAACCGGGATGGGTGTCGGCGTGGAATTGTCGCCCTCATCACTCACCTTCCCGGACCAAATGCCAGGGAGCAGCAGCTCCGCGCAAACCGTCACATTGACCAACACGGGCAACGTGCCGCTGACTCTCACCAGCATCGCCATCACCGGGGAGAATAAAGGCGACTTTACCCAGGCGCACACCTGCGGATCCACGCTGGGGGTGGGAGCCAACTGTGCCATCCAGGTTACCTTCACACCTGCGGCGCTGGGAAGCAGAAGCGCAGCCCTGACGATTGCGGACAATGTCCTGGATAGCCCACAGACGGTTAGCTTGGCCGGTACGGGCGCAAATCCCGTGCCCTTCATCAGCCAACCCGTCGTGCCCACAAGTGTCGCACCCGCCGGGCCAGGATTCACTCTCACCGTCAAGGGCACGGGCTTTACTTCCGGCGCAACGGTCAATTGGAATGGCGCAGCGCTCGCGACGACTTTCGTAAGTGGCGAAAAGCTTACGGTGGCGGTGCCGGCGGCAAATATCGCCTCACCGGGCACAGCCTTGATCTCCGTGGCCAATCCCGGCTCGACTCTGACTTCGAACGTGGTGTTTTTCCCGGTGACACTGCCCACAACCACGGTCGCTTTCGCCAGCGCGAGCGGGTCGCCCATAGCGGCGGGAGCTGTTCCAAGATCAATTGCGGTGGGGGATTTCAACAGGGATGGGAAATTGGACTTAGCGGTGGCGAATTCGAGCGACAATACCGTGACGATGTTACTGGGAAACGGCGATGGCACGTTCGTGCCTACCGCGTCGTTTCCTTTCATGGGAAGTTTACCGATTTCAATCGCCGTGGGGGACTTCAACGGGGATGGGAAACTGGACTTAGCCGTGGCGAACGAGGCCAGCAACGACGTGACCATCTTGCTGGGAAACGGCGATGGCACGTTTATGCCCGGCAATTCATTTCCATCTACGGGAGCCAAACCATACTCAATTGCCGTGGGGGACTTCAACGGGGATGGGATACTGGATTTAGCGGTGGTGAATAATGGCAGCAACAACCTGACCATCTTACTGGGAAACGGCGATGGCACGTTTACGCCCGCCGCCGCATCTCCGGCCACGGGAACCGAGCCAATGGCAGTTGCGGTGGGGGACTTCAACGGGGACGGGAAATTGGACTTAGCGGTGGTGAATGGGGCCAGCGGCAACGTGACGATCTTGCTGGGAAACGGCGATGGTACGTTTACGCCTGCCGTCGCATCTCCAGCCACGGGAATTTCTCCATGGGCAATTGCCGTAGGGGACTTCAACGGGGATGGGAAATTGGACTTAGCGGTGGCGAATGAGGCCACCAGCAACCTGACCATCTTACTGGGAAACGGCGATGGCACGTTCACGCCCGCCGCCGCATCTCCGGCCACTGGAACCTGGTCAACGGCAGTTGCGGTGGGGGACTTCAACGGGGATGGGAAACTGGACTTAGCGGTGGCGAATGAAGGCAGCAACAACCTGACCATCTTACTGGGAAACGGCGATGGCACGTTCACGCCCGCCGCCGCGTCTCCGGCCACTGGAAGCGGGCCCATGGCAGTTGCGGTGGGGGACTTCAACGGGGACGGCAGGCTTGATCTGGCAACTGCCAACGCCGGCGCGAACAACGTCTCAGTATTAGTACAGTTGCCACCAGCTCCGGTGGCCGGGGTCTCCCCGCCCAGCTTGACGTTCAGCAATCAGAACCTGGGGACGAAGAGCGCGACTCAGCCGGTTACCCTGAGCAACACGGGCAACGCCGCGCTCGCCATCACCAGCATCGCCACGAGCACCAACTTTGGCGAGACCAACAACTGCGGGGGCAGTGTCGCGGCCAGCGGTTCCTGCACGATTAACGTGACCTTCTCACCCACGGCGGCCGGCTCGCTCACCGGCACGCTGACCATCACCGACAACAGCAATGGGGTGGCGGGCAGCACGCAGACGGAGAGTTTGACTGGAACCGGGACGGGACCCATGGTGAGCTTGGCCACCCCGAGTTTAGGTTTCGGCAATCAGACCACGGGCACAACGAGCGCCCCCCAAGCGGAGACCGTCACCAACACTGGCAATGCCAACCTCACTATCTCCACGGTCACGATTAGCGGTGCGAACGCCGGCGATTTTGCCAAGAGCGCCGACACCTGCTCCGGAGCCACGGTGCTCCCCAATGCTACCTGCGCGGTGAGTGTAACCTTCACTTCGGCCGCGGGGAGGCGCACCGCGACGCTCTCGATCATCGACAACGCTGCCAATAGCCCGCAGACGGTCAGCCTGAGCGGCACGGGGACGGCGGTGAGGCTCTCGCCGACGTCGCTCAGCTTCGGCGCACAGCCCGTGGGCAGCAGCTCTCTGAAGACTGTCACGCTGACCAACCTGGGCAGCACCCCGCTGAGCATTTCGAGCCTCAGCGTGGTGAGCTTTGCGCCCCTCACTCCCAGGGGCACGAAAGCTGGAGAGTTCGCGATTCAATCAACCTCGTGTGTGGCGGGCGGTAGCGTAGCCGGGCCAGGGAGCTGCACTATCAAGGTGGCATTCAGACCCACCGTTGCCGGGGTACGGTCCGCTACCCTTGTCATCAGCGACAGCGATCCCGGCAGCCCGCAGACCGTAAACTTGAGGGGCACGGGGACGGCGGTGCGGCCCTCCGCGACGTCTCCCGGCTTCGGCCCACAGCCCGTGGACACCACCAGCGCCCCATAGACTGTCACACTGACCAACCTGGGCGACACGCCGCTGAGCATTGAGAGTCTCGCCCTCAGGGGCAGGGATGCGGGAGACTTCGCAATTCAATCCAGCTCTACGTGTGTGGCAGGTAGCAGTGATACCGTCACCCCAGCACTTCCGTTCGGTGGCCGTCCACCAGGCGTAGGAGCTGGGAAAGACGTTCTCGATGTCATCGTCGATCAACATATTGACAATCTAGAGGACAAGCGTATCCTCATCTTGGTAATCGAGAGGAGAGACCCATGCCGGACAAAGCCAGCGGGCTCGTGCAAGGCACCCTGGACATGCTCATCCTGCGAACCCTTGCACTGGAACCTATGCACGGGTACGGGATTGCGCTGCGAATCGAGCAGATCAGCCGGGGAGTGTTTCGCGTCAATCCGGGTTCGTTGTTTCCCGCCTTCCGTCGCCTGGAGCGGGAGGGATGGATCAAGCCCGAGTGGAGGCCGACGGAGAATAATCGTCGCGCGAAGTTTTACACCCTCACCAGTCTCGGCCGGAAGCAACTGAAAGCCGAAACCGAGGAATGGGGAAGACAGATCGCGGCGATCACCCGAATCATGGAGGCGTCGTAAGAGCAGGTGCCAGGTGTCGGGTGTCAGGTGCCAGGTGCCAGGTGTCAGGTGAAACCCTCGCCCGTCTTCGGAAACAAAGCCCTCTCCCTTGGGGAGAGGGTGGCCCGCGTCCGGCGTTTTTACCAGCCGGCGCGGGTCGGGTGAGGGGTCTTTTATGTTTGAGAGGAGGTGGTTATGTCAATCTTGCGAAATCTCGCCAGCGGTCTGCGAACGTTATTCCGAAAGAAGCAAATGGAACAGGAGATGGACGAAGAGCTGCGCGGCTATCTGGACGCGGACGTGAAAGAGAAGATGCGCGCGGGGATGAGTTATGAGCAGGCGTTGCGAGCGGCTCGCGTCGAGATGGGAAGCATGGACGCGGTGAAAGAAGAGATTCGCACGGCCGGGTGGGAATCGACGCTGGAAACGTTCTGGCAGGACCTGCGTTACGGCATGCGGATGCTGCGCAGGAACCCCGGCTTCACCGCGGTGGCGGTGATCACCCTCGCCCTCGGCATTGGCGCGAACACCGCCATTTTCAGCGTCGTCTACGCTGTACTGCTGCGGCCGCTCCCGTACGAAGAGCCCGGCAGGCTGGTTATGGTTTGGACGACGGAGGGCGACAGTACCGGGACCTTTCCGGCCAGTGGGCCCGATTACCTCGACTGGAAGAGCCAGAACCATGTTTTCGAGGGTCTTGCAGCCGGGACGGAAGCCGCAGGCAATCTCACGGGGGCCGGCGAGCCACTGCACCTGCAGGGATTCGAGGCTTCACGTGACATCTTTGAAGTTCTTGGGGTTCAGCCGCTGATGGGCAGGGGTTTTCTTCCCGGAGAGGACCAAGAGGGCCGCAACCACGTGGTCGTCCTGAGCTACGGTTTGTGGCAACGTGGCTTCGGTGGTGATCCCGCGCTGCTCGGAAAGACGATCACGCTCGATGGCGAAGCCCACACGGTCGTGGGCATTATGCCGGCGTCGTTTCGATTCCCGAACATTTGGGGCTGGAACGCGGAGTTCTGGAAGCCACTCTCCTTTATGAAGCCGGAATGGCGACATTTTCGTGGGGCGCATTTTGCGTGGACCATCGGTCGGCTCAAACCGGGCGTCGAGCTTTCTGCGGCTCGGACAGAGATGGAGATCATCTCGCGCCGCTTGGCCCAACAGTACCCCGCCTCCAATCAGGGAATCGGGGTAACGCTCGTTCGCTTGCACGACTACGTGGTGCGCGAGGTGCGGAGTCAGTTGCTCTTGCTGCTCGCTGCGGTCGGCTTCATCCTTCTGATCGCCTGCGCAAACCTGGCCAACCTCCTGCTGGCGCAGGGTGGCCGACGGTGGCGGGAAATCGCGCTCCGGCTGGCCGTCGGCGCCGGCCGAGGGCGATTGATTCGACAATTGCTCGCGGAAAGCGCACTACTCTCCCTCCTGGGCGGCGTGGCCGGCATGTTGCTGGCCGTAGGGATGACGGACCTGTTGCTGGCGGTAGCTCCCGCAGATTATTTTCCAGGGATCACTCCTATCGTTGTTGACACTCGTGCACTCGCATTCAACCTTTCGGTTTCACTGCTGACGGCGTTTCTTTTCGGTCTGGCTCCGGCTTTGGTGGCTTCGCGGGTAGATGTGAACCAAGCCCTTAAGGATAACGCACGCGCCCCCAGCGTGTCGCAGGGCCGGCTGCGGAGCTCCCTGATCGTCGGAGAGGTCGCGGCGTCACTCGTGTTGCTGGTCGGGGCTGGACTCACCCTTCGGAGCCTTATTCGGTTGCTGGGTGTCGATGCGGGCTTCAATCCTCATAATGTGCTCACCCTGCAGGTAGCCCTGCCGGAATCAAGGTATTCAGACGCTCAGCACATCACCAGGTTCTACAGCGGCGTACTGGAAAGACTGCGCGCGTTGCCGGGCGTCGATTCGGCGGGCGCCACAAGCGAACTGCCCATCGAGGGCGGGAGTAATAGCACCGTAGCCATTGAAGGACAGCCGTTGCCGTCATCTGATAACGAGGGCCCGCTGGTGGAAACATGCATCGTCACTCCGGGCTACTTCCGCGCCTTGCGCATACCCCTGCTTCGCGGGCGGGACTTCGATGAGCGGGATACCACTGGCAAGCAACTGGTCGCGGTGATTAATGAAGCTATGGCAAGACGCTTTTGGCCGAACCAGGACCCGATTGGCAAACGGTTCAGTTGGGATAAGAATCCTCCGATCTGGATTGGGGTGGTCGGCGTGGTCGGTGATGCACGTGTCTTCTCCCTTGATTCACCACCCATCCCGGAAGCGTATTCCCCGCTCAGCGCGCAGTTTCCTTTCAATTCCATGGTCATTGCCCTGAGAACAGGCACAGATCCTTTACCGTATTCCGCAGCGATTACGAGGACGATCCACGATATCGATAAGGACCTTCCGGTTTCCCAAGTCAGGACGATGCAGCAGATCGTGCGGAGGGGAGCAGCCACACAGCGGTTGATTGCCTTCCTTCTTGGCCTGCTAGCTGCCTTGGCGCTTGTTATGGCCGCGGTCGGAATCTATGGAGTGATTTCCAATGCAGTCAGCCAGCGCACCCATGAGATTGGCATCCGCATGGCATTAGGCGCCGGACGCGAAGATGTGCTCAGGTGGGTGCTCATTCAAGGGATGCGCCTGGCGTTGCTTGGCATCGGAATCGGGCTAGTAGCCGCACTGGCAGTTACTCGCCTCATGCGCAATCTGCTTTACGAAATTCACCCCAATGACCCCGCGACTCTCGTGACGGTATCGGTCTTGCTGGCGGCGGTCGCCGTAATCGCGATTTTCATTCCCGCCCGGCGGGCAACGAAGGTCGATCCCATGGTGGCGCTGAGGTACCAATGATTGACGATTGACGATGGCCCAGAAACGAAAATCGAAAACCGAAATTCGAAACTCGCCAGTTGGGACTTGAATTTCGAGTTTCGATTTTCCAGTTTCGATTTTCGAGTTTCGGTCTTTGCGAGTCAATCGGCAATCGGCAATCGGCAATTCGGAGGTAGGCCATGCCGCTCTTGCGAAACCTAATGAGTGGGCTTCGGGCGATGTTCCGATTTCCACAAGGTAGACCACCTCCACAAGAGAGATCGAGGGAAGGAAGACGGGTTCGCCAGATTGCAAAGCAACTTCTATAGCGTGCAGAGCCTTGGGAGAAAGGCTGCGCGACTTTAGCAGATACCAGACGGCGGCATGAGTGTCCAGGACCGCGGCCGCTAGAAAGACTCCCTGGGAAACGTACTCCACATTTCACGACGTGCGTCGGCGATATCCTTTTCTTCTCGCGCCGCGAAGATTTTTCCTGCTGTGCGTAATTTCTCCGTGTCCTCCGTGGTCAGAAGGGCTTCAACACGGAGGTCACTGAGAGGCTCAGTGCGCTCCGTGTTAAAGCTTGAGAGGCACGGAGGACGCAGAGAGCCCCGTTTTGGTTGCGGCCACCGGGCCGCGCTGTACCACTACCCGGCTTTCGGTACTGATGTCATTTGGGGAAGTTGTATTCATCGTAGGGCGTACTGAAGCGCGGAAAAGGTTGCCCTCTTCATTGCGAGGAGAGGAAAATAAACCTGACCAACATGGTCAGATCGGCTATAATCGTCTTATGAAAACCGTGAATATCAGCAACCTGAAAGCGCAACTCAGCGCCCATATCCAGCTCGTGCGTGAGGGCGAAGAGGTGCTAGTTTGCGACCGCAACAAGCCCGTGGCGCGAATCGTGCCGTGCCGTTTGGAAAAACATTCCGTGCAGGAGCAGCGGCTGATTGCCCGCGGCGTTCTCACGCCTCCCTTGAAGAAGCGGCCTGCCAGGGTGTCGTGGCCGGAACCGCCGGGGAATGTTTCCGATGAGGTCATGGAGCAGATATGGCGGGAAGAGCGCGAAAGCAGGCGTAGCGCAGACCGCAAAGACGGCGGTCTGCCCTAGGCTTGCTTATGCAGTGGAAGAAGAAGGGTGGCTCGTGATCACCGTTGTTGTAAAGTACTTCTGAAGCGACGGCGCAACATGAAACTGACTTACGACCCTCGTTACAATATCGCCTATCTCCGATTCCAGGAGAAAACGGAAGCCGTGGAGACGCTGCACCTGAGCGATGAACTGAATGTGGACATTTCCCCTGACGGGACCGTTTACGGAATCGAGATGTTGAACGCCAGCCGCCAATTGAGGGCCGAGGATGACGGTAATTTGGTCGTCGTCAACGTCGCCCTCGACCAGAGCCGTCAGTTCCCGCTGGGGAATCTGCTTAAGTCCGGAGGTTAGCTTTCATCGGCGGGTAGCGCAGCTTTGTTCTGGGAGGTTGTGGCTTTTCTCACGAAGCCACGAATTCCTGAACCGCACAGGCGGCATCGAGCATGTCCCACAGGTATGCGGCATCCTTGGTCTCAGGCTGCATACAGGATCTCGCGGGCCTTCAGGATCTCGTGCCGACGAAAGGGATTGCGCAAGGCTTGGAGGGAGAGCAAGTCAACTTTACGACCGAAGATCTCCCGGAGCTCGCCGATCATGTCGGTCCAGTCGTAGAAGCTCCATTGGGCGTCCGAGGCGAAGGTTACCAACAGATCGACGTCGCTGTCGGGGCGGAAGTCGTCGCGGACAACCGATCCAAAGGCGGACAGTTCCGCGACTTTCCACTTCTGACAGAAATCGTCGAGCCGCTTATTGGAGGCTGGAATATTCACTCGGCCCCTCCTCGCGAGCATGACCGTGGGCGCCAAAGGCCATTATGCCAGAAGCGAATCAGGCCAGCATGCCAGCGCTCCCTGGTCGTCGCTCGCCTATTTTTGATAAGGACGGCCACCCTCACTCATCAAAGTCCCTGGCTAGCCAGTCGGTAGAGCACGAGGTCGAGGCCCGGAATATCCTCGAAGTCGTGGGGATTCCTGGGTCAATCCACACGCAGGTATCCACTAAGAAGCCCATGGGTCGCGCACGCCTTTATCCAGGCGGCTTCCCTTCCAGCGGCCCCGGCGGCTGTCTGCCTCCCAGGTGGCAGCGGCGTCTTCGGGAAGGGTTCGGTAGAGGTCGGCCATCGCCTCCAGCGCAGTCTGCCGGGCCGGGCCGGGCAGAAGACGGGCGACTTGTTCGCGGTTCCGTTCGATGACGATTTCCTCGCCCTCGATGGCCAGCCGGTCCAATACCCGTCGCAGATTGCGCGCCAACTCTGTCGCAGTAATCGTCCTCACTCGGGCACCTCAATACGTAAAATCTGACGCAATCAGAGTTTACCGCGTTTCCTGGCCATGCGTGCCCTGAGGCGCGTGTGGCGCCAGGCTTCCGTCAAAGTCGAGATGGCAGGAATGGCCCCGGAGGGGCCTACCTTGAGTAGCCGCAGGTTTCAACCTGCGGAAAGAGAATGCCCATCAGAATTGCGCCAACCCGTCGGCTGACGGGTTGACCCATAGTCCGGCCCCTTCAGGGCCGGTCTACGTTTTTCGCCCGTTTTCCGTGGGTTTCATCCACGGCTACTCATCGTTTGCCCCTTCGGGGCAACTCCTACCGTCATGCCCTTCGAGGACTTTGACGCGACCCTGCATATGGCGCAAACCTGCGTGGCAAGGCGTGATAAGATAGCCTGCGATAATCGTCAGAGAGGCTCGAACCTCATGCCCCGCCGAATGTGCATCCTCCTTTTCACTTTCGCTATTGTGGCTGCGACTGCCCTACCCACAGTGGCGCAGCTCTTGCCGCAAGTAACCCCAAAGCCAGCGAAACCGCCCGCCACCAAGCCCGCCCAGATCGTGGTCGAGACCTCCCCCAACGCTGAGGTCTACCTGGATGACCAATACACCGGCCGGGCGAGTCCGGAAGGCCGGCTGGTGATTGGCAATCCAAAACCAGGAGAGCACAACCTGCGGGTCTCCTTCGCGGGCATGAAAGATTTCCAGCGGAAAGTGACGGTGGTGGCCCGGCAAGTGACCAAAATCACGGCGGTGCTTGCAGACCTTGCCGGAACTGTCGTGGTCCAGACTTCGCCGGGGGCGGCGGTCTTCCTTGACGATTCCAGCCGGGGCACGGCGGATGCGAGTGGACAATTGGCTGTCCCCGACGTGGTCGCAGGCTCGCACGAGTTGCGGATTGCCGAACCGGGCAAGAGGGAATATCGGCAGAAGATTACCGTACCCGCCGGGCAAGCGACCAGGATTGCCGCTGAACTTGTGGACCTTCCTGTGGTTACGACTAACCCGCCGACGGGGGGCAAGGGCGAAGCCGTCTCCGCCATCGCGCTCACCCACGATGAGCTCGTCGCGTTGGCCCACAGTTTCGACCGCGACTACTTTGAGTTCAACTTGTCGGACCGTAAGGCTCAACAGAAGGTAGGGACGGTCACCATCGAGCTCGATAAGACCGACACCAAGCGGAACGTCTTCACCGTCACCCTTATGTTTGACGACAAGCCCCATGTGTATAGGGACAAACCCATGAACGAGCCCGTGTACTTCTACGTTCAGGGTGCATCCAACGCAGAAGAGCTGGTCGTTAACAAGCTGGGGAAGGACAGCATTGCCGGATACATCAGCACGCCCAAGGGACTCTTCGCAAGTACACCCAACGTCCTTACAATGCGGTCGGGTCAAGGAGAAGGTGGCGGGACCGGCGGCGTAATTTTTAATGTCGGTGGCGATGTCAGCGCCCCGGTGCCGATATACAAACCTGAGCCCACTTACTCCGAGGAGGCCCGCAGGGCGAAGTACCAGGGCACCGTGGCTCTTTGGATCGTTGTCGATGCCCAGGGCAATGTTACCGATGCCCGGGTAGCGAGACCTCTAGGCCTCGGGCTCGACGAAAAGGCTTTGGAAACAGTGCGGACTTGGAGATTCAAGCCTGCTATGCGCAACGGGGTTCCCGTTGCGGTGCGCCTGTTCGTGAAGTTCAGTTTCCGCTTGTTTTGAATACCAAGCTAATTACGCGAAGCGCCTCAACGACAGGGGGCTGCCCTCGGATTCGGGAGCGCGAATTTGAGGGGGTAGCGCGGACCCCCGTCTTTGGGGTCCGCGGTCCTTCAGTAGGAAAAACCCCAAATCTCAAAAACAGGGGGCTCGCCTCGGATTCGGAAGCGTCAATCTAAGGAAGAACCGCAGACCGCAAGGACGGCCGTCTGCGCTACCCACTTTTTCCGCGACTTTAACGCGACCCTGCCCTGAGGCGCGCATGGCGCGAACCTGCCAGCCAAAGCGTGATAGGATAGCCTGCGATAATCGCCAGAGAGGCTCGGAGCCCATGCCCCGCCGAATTTGCATCCTCCTCTTCACTTTCACTATTGTGGCTGCGACTGCCTTAGCCGCAGGGGCGCAGCTCTTGCCGCAAGTTACCCCAAAGCCGGCGAAAGCGCCCGCCACGAAGCCCGCCCAAATCGTGGTCGAGACCTCCCCCAACGCCGAGGTCTACCTCGATGACCAATACACAGGCCGGGCGAGCCCGGAAGGCCGGCTGGTGATTGGCAACCCAAAACCAGGAGAACACAACCTGCGGGTCTCCCTCGCCGGCAAGAAAGATTTCCAGCGCAAGATAACTGTGGTGGCGGGGAAAGAGGTGAAAACCGTGGCCACCCTCGCGGACCTGCCGGGGAGCATCCTGGTAAGAACCACGCCGGGCGCGGAGGTCTCTCTGGACAACTCGAGTCGAGGGGTCGCAGACGCCAGTGGAGAACTCACGGTTTCGGAGGTAGCTAGCGGTGCTCACGCGCTGCGGATCGCGGCGCCCGGCAAGAAGGATTTCAGCCAGGCAGTTAACGTATCCAGCGGGCAAGAAACCCGCGTCGAAGCCGCGCTCACGGACCTGCCGGGGAGCATCCTGGTAAGAACCACGCCGGGCGCTGAGGTCTCTCTGGACAACTCGAGTCGAGGAGTCGCAGACGCCAGTGGACAACTCACGGTTTCGGAGGTAGCTAGCGGTGTTCACGCGGTGCGGATCGCGGCGCGCGGCAAGAAGGATTTCAGCCAGACAGTTAACGTATCCAGCAGGCAAGAAACCCGCGTCGAAGCCCCATTATTGGACCTGGGCCCCCCCACTCCAGGAGAGGTGCGAGAGAACCCCAGAGATGGCCTCAGGTATGTCTGGATCCCGCCCGGGGCGTTCATGTTGGGCTGCTCGCTGGGCGAAAACGAGTGCGCTAGCGAAGAAAAGCCATCGCACCAAGTAACCATCAGCAAGGGTTTTTGGATGGGGCAGACGGAGGCCACTGTGGGCGCTTACAAGCGCTTCGCAGCAGCCACGGGACGGCAGATGCCACCCGCCCCGACCGATAGCAAGGGCTGGGCGAATGACGACATGCCTATCGTGAATGTGACCTGGAATGACGCACACGACTTCTGTGCGTGGGTGGGAGGGCGGTTGGCTACTGAGGCGGAGTGGGAGTACGCGGCACGAGGCGCAAGCACGGCGGCGCGTTACGGACCAATCGACGAGATAGCGTGGTACAACGAGAACAGCGGGGGCCAAACGCACGCGGTCGCCGAAAAGCGCGCCAACGGGTTCGGGTTGTTTGACACCCTCGGGAACGCGTGGGAGTGGGTCAACGATTGGTATGACGCGAACTACTACTCGAGCAGCCCAAGTACTGATCCTCCCGGGCCTGCGAGTGGCCAATACCGCGTTCTGCGTGGCGGGTCCTGGAGGGCCGGTCCAGGGGACGTTCGCGTGTCGCTCCGCGTCAGGTACCCTCCACATTACACGGACTTCACCTTCGGGGTTCGTTGTGGCGGGGAATTGGCTGGTCGTTGACCCTTTTCCCGCTACCGGTGTCATTTGAAAAATGCGAGGCATGGGTGCGCTACATGCCTTCATTCGGGCTGGCCGGTAAGAATTCTTAACGCGTCTCTGTAGTAATCCACCGCATTCTGGATGTATTCACGGATAGCCTTGCTGCCGCTACGCTTTGCGCTGGGTGCGGCATCGGCGAACCAAGGATAGGTCTCCAGTTTGGCGACTTTCCCCGTTTCAGGGTCGAGCCAGGCCTTTTCGAATCCTGCGAGGTCTCCAGCCATGAACAGCCTTGAGCATTCCTTGTCAGCCTCATTGATGAAAGCGTGGACGTGACCCCAAAAATCGACGTGAAGCTCCGCTGCGGTCATTTCAAAGCCGCAGGCTTCGCATTTGAATCGGGTCGTTCCTCCAGACTTCTGATCTCTAAGCTGAACGGCTCCTCCACACTTGGGACACTTGCGCTCCGTCTCTCTAGCTGCCATGCTAGCTGCCATGCCCTGCCCCCTCCAAGTCGGGCAGCGGTATAATACACCTGAAACGAGGGAAACGATGTCAGAGACTGCATCAACCGACAGGGCCGACTATCTTTTTTCCGTAAAGGAGTACGCCGACGGCACGCCGTGGGTCATGCTCGAACCGAGGCGCGATGATCTCAAGGTGCTGAAGCTGCAACAGTCTTTCCTAGGTTTCGATTTGCATCCTGAAACATCGCTCGAGGAGGCGCGGAAGATAGCAGATTACTTCAACCGGCACGTTCTAACCGTCACGTGCACTAGCTTTTCCAAAACTGAACGGAGAGACGGCTGAAATGGAAAAGGCCTGCTGACAGGAGGGTCTTTCTCCGAATCCTAAACTGTTGGGCACTCACCCAAATGGACGTGGAAGCGGGAATCGCGGATCACGTTCGTACAATCGAGGAAATGCTCAAAAAGCTGGGCCTGTAGCGCAAAAGGCCCACCTGCCAGCGGGCCTTGATGAAATCTCGGCCACACACTCATTGTACATCAGGAGTGTGCGTCGATGATAACCGAAATTGGAGAACCCAAGAGAAGGGCTTCCAAGCATGTTTCAGACGAGGATCTCGAAATGACAATACAGGTTTGTCTTGTGGCTACGAATGGCATCGTGCTGGCGAGCGACCTAAAACATGTCTTTTATAATGAAACCTGGAGCGGCGGATTAGCAACAAAGATTGTGATTGACGATTTAAGAGGCGTAGCTGTTGCGTGGTCAGGTTATGAAATCTCAAGGGTAGTGGCAAAAGAAATAATTTCACATGTGGAGATTCTTGAGTCCAAAAGACCACGCGAGGCCTTGGAAGCATTGGCGACCGAGATTTATGACAAACCTTTCCCGGACTTAATTGAGCCAGAAAGTCGCCGAAGCGAAGTAATAGTCGTCTCCAAAAGTAGTCTCGATAAATTCTATAGCATGACTATGAGCCCCAGTCGCAATCAGTGCTATTCATTGGCGGACAAGGCTGTAGCTGGACAAAGAACAAGTCCAGCTTGGTATTTCATCGAAAGGTATTACAATGGAAAACAGACGATCTCCGATCTCCTGCTTGTCGGAGCCCACGCCGTACTTCAAGCCTCGAAGCTCGACCCTAAAGGCATCCAGGGACTTGAAATCGTTACCTGCACAAAAGAGGGAATAGTCCCGGTTCCTCATAAGGAAATCGACGAACTAAGCGCACGCTCCGACCAACTCGACGCAGCGATTGCCGAAAGTCTGTTTCCACCTCTACCGCTCTAATCCGATTGGGGGGTTAAAAATGCTCTATGTGATCTCGGTCTTGGTGGCCACAGTCATCGTGATTCTAATTCTCATTCACGCGAAGTTGAAATTGCTCCTCGAATGGGCCAAGTCCACCAATGGAAGGTGCGATAGCACCGCAACAGCCGCATGGAGCGTCAGTCGCACCGTAGACCTTTTATGGAGCCATGCCGACAAGAAGCCTCAGTACAACCATTACCCATAATTTTTCAAACTGTGCCACTACCAACGACACTCATCAACGGTGGACGCTCTGCGTCGGGCGGGTTCTGGCAGGGGCGGCTTTCTGACCGTGCCCTGCGAACCGTGAAGGAATACGATGAAAAGTTAGAGTACATTCACCTGAATCCAGTGAAGGCGGGGCTGGCCGGTCGGGCTCAGGACTGGTCGCCAAACCGACCAAGCATTGTTACCGCGATTTGGCGCAGCGGAAGCCGATAAGGGGTGAACGCGTCGAGGCGTGGTCAAGATTGCGGGTTGTGGTGGTCACGTGCTCTTTGTCCGATTTGAAGGAGCCCCCGCGAATGACCTTGGCGTCATCAGGAATAGGAAACGCGGAGGTCTGCCCGGGGTATGGCTTGTAGTCGTCCGCGCACCACTCCCAGACGTTCCCAGACATATCCAGAACGCCGAACGGACCGGCAGCGTCAGGATGGGCGCCAACCGGCTCCGGGTGGCCCAGGCCAGTTTCGAGACTGTTTACAAGCGCCGAACTGAAGCTATTCCCCCAGGTGTAGAGTCTGCCATCCGCTCCACGAGCTGCGAATTCCCATTCGGCTTCAGTCGGCAGCCACCCGCCAAACCACCCGCAATACGCCTGCGCGTCCTGCCACGAGACTTTAGTGGCAGGCCAAGCAGCTTGCGAGTCTGGATACGTCGCAGGCTCGCCTTTAGTTTTCTGAAGAAAGGCGCTGTATTGAGCCCGCGTGACGGGTTCCTTGCCGATGTAGAATGGCGCGACAGTCACGGAATGAGCAGGAGATTCTTCCGGATTCGGGGCGTTGTCACGACCCATAGTAAACGTGCCTCCGGGAATGTACACCATTCCGGACGGAGCATAGTTCTCCCAGGGGCCATGCTCTTGCGTGGAGGAAGCAGGTGCTGGAGGAGCTTGCTGTTTCTGTGGTTGCGGCTTCGCCGAATGGGAAAAATACCAGATGGCCCCCGCCGCGACGAGTATGATCAGGGCGCCAAGGCCGACGTAAGCATACTGGGCAACGCTCATCCCCGCTCGATCCGGGGGTTCATGGCGCGGAAGAGGAGTCTTGACGGGCGGCTCAGGCTTACGACCAACTGAGGCTTCGGACGATACGGGCGCCCCGACTTCGCGAAGGCCGCGCGATTCAGCGACCGGAGTACGCTGTTCAATCAGTTTCGTTGTAGCGAGTGGCTTTGGTGATTCTGCTTCGGATTGTGACGAGGCCGCGCGGGCGAAATCGCGCGCGAAATCCAGTGTAGACGGCTAACGCTGCTCGCGGTCCTTGGCCAGGGCTTTCATCACCGTGGCTTCAACCTGAGGGGAGACCGGCAAACCCGGAGCGACGGCCCGGAAAGGCGGCGGTTCCTCGAGCATGTGCTTGCGCACGTAGCCAAGCGGCGTGTCGGAATGAAAGGGCACGCGGCCCGTGAGCATTTCATAGGTAACGACACCCAACGAGTAGATGTCGGAGCGCCCGTCCAATTGATCGCTGCGCATGCCCGAGGCCTGCTCGGAGGACATGTAAGCGGGTGTCCCAAGCACTGTTCCGAAGAGCGTGCGGGTGGAGGATTCACGCAGCTTAGCGATGCCGAAATCGACGACCTTGACCACCACTTCGCCTTCATCGCCGCGCGTCAAGAAAATGTTGTCGGGCTTGACGTCGCGGTGGATGATGCCGAGTTTGTGCGCGGCGTTCAGCCCGCGCGCTACTTGCGAGACGATTTCAGCGCATTCGGCCACGGGCAACGCGCCGCGCGTGCGCAGCGCGTGGCGGAGCGTCTCGCCCTCGAGATATTCCATCGCGATGTAGGGAGTCCCATCGTCGGATTGGCCCGACTCGTAGATGGTCACGACATTGGCATGACGGATTCGCGCCGTGGAGGTCGCTTCATCGTGAAAACGCAGGAGGAATTCGGGATCATCCAGCAGCCGGCGGCTCAGGACCTTTAACGCCACGGGGCGATTCCCGAGGGCGATTTGCTCCGCAAGAAAGACCGCTCCCATGCCTCCCGCACCCAGCTTTTTGACAATTCGATAACGCCGCGCGAGACCGCTGGCAAGCTCAGACTCCGTAACACTGGAAGGAGAAGGAAGCGGCGTGCCGTCCTTCAGACAGAAATCTGCATCGTCGGGATACGTTCGCTGGCACTTAGGGCAGGTGCGCACGGTTACTCACCGAGCCGTCGGAGGGCTGCTGAGCCGTGCATATACTACAACTCTTCGCATCTACGGGCAACCGAGCTTCTTATCGGTGACCCTTTCGCGGGAATGACTGCAGCTTGCAACGCCCATGTCTCGCAAGTGACACAAGTACCGGTGGGGGAGGTCGGCTCCGCCTCCATGGACCCGCTACATCAGCCCGCCGAAACGCCGGCGGGCCGAAGGGGACTCGATGTCTCTTGACAAACTGGGGGAGATAGGCTAGCATACTAAGCGGATCGTGCATGAGTCAGGAGGCTGAAGGGCAGGTTCCAGGCGCATTGCTGAATTCAGTATGAATTGTGAATTATGAATTGCTCCGCTCCACATTGGTACCGGCTGCCGCCTACCGCGTTTGAGAGGAGTTGGAGTTGGCGGGACTCTTGGCCCGTACCGCACTCAACGACAAGATGTCACCTTGGCGGGGAAAGAAGGAACGCTAGCAACTTTAAAAATTGACGGCACGACGCGGGTATGTTGTTGAAAACAAAGGACCGAGGTCGGAGACCATGGGGAGAAGCGGGAATGTTATAGAAAACAAAGGTAGTTACGCGTCAAAAGCGGGAATTTTGTTGAAAAGAAAGGTGGTTAGTTGCCGACAGGTGGTAGGCGGTATGAGGTATGTGGTAGGCGGTAGGTGGTATGTGGTAGGTGGGGCTTCGAGATCATTGAACCGGCAGCTTGACGCTCCGCGCCCCACCACAGAATGCGCAGGAGGGCGGAAGAGGAACCACGCTGGTGAGTTCAACTTCCGAACTTAGGTATTCTCGTCGAACCGGCTCCTCCTGAAGGAGGTCTGTACTGAGATACTTCTTGTTGTCATCGGCGAACACGG
>Ga0208687_1000635_pt1 | contig 21633 bp, 19 predicted proteins | sample June2015DPH_6_10_FD_184695 | JGI IMG/M metagenome (GOLD analysis project Ga0208687, IMG submission 184695) | Peatland microbial communities from SPRUCE experiment site at the Marcell Experimental Forest, Minnesota, USA - June2015DPH_6_100... | ecosystem: Environmental > Terrestrial > Soil >...
TGCCATGGCAGAAGGCTAACAAATCCGAAAGGAAATTGCCAGCGGAAGATCGCGTTGTTTTAGATTGTTATACTTCTGGGACTTTGACGCAGCCCTAGGCTATCAAGGACAACATCTGCAACCGCCAGTGGAGCACGAAGCTGATAAGGCCCCCGGCAGGATACACGAGCAAGCTGAAGAGGAAACAGCTTCGGGAATACGGGGACACTGTCCATCAGGCAAAGGCGCAGCTCGTCAACCCAGACACGGGGAAGGTCGATGCCACCCGGTGCGTTGCGCATTCCGACAACATGGCCTGCTACGAAGAAGACCACCTTATTCCCCTCGAAGACGGCGGAAATCCGACAGACCCGAGAAACCTCTGGCCTGAGCCATATAACACGAGGGTCGGCGGCGTAATCATGGGCGCTCACCAAAAGGATGTCGTCGAGGGTTTCATCCATGACGAAATCTGCCATGACATTCACAATTCCAAGAAAAACTCATACATACCCGCAACCACCTCGGTCACACTGAAGCGGGGCCAGGAGATTCTAGCTGGCGACTGGTCTGCCTGCTATGAGTCGATAAAGAAAGGGAAGCCGTGCAAGTAAGCGGTAAGTGGAGCTAGTCGCCAACCCACCCAATCAACGCATTTAACCATTTCTCATTTTTGAGGTCTGGCCTGACATCATCGGTAGTCCAAACCGACCAAAGCGCAAAAGAAGGATGTTTCATTCGTCGCCTTCAGTCACCGCCGTTAGGCTTGCCCGGCATCACAACTCCAAGAATGCGTTCGACAGGGGAGTAGCGCCCGCAGACCCCCTATAGGTCAAGGGAAAAGGAAAAAGGCTCAAGGAGCGAACACTTCCCCGCCACAACGGAACCCGCAGCCGTCGTTCCTGCTGACTGGGACGGACCAGTAGCGGATCGACACCCGAACCTTCCAGGGAAAGTCGCTCCAGGCCCCGCCACGCTGAACACCTGGCCGAATTGTCCCACGTGGAACGGGATTCGCTATGTCCACATAGAAGCGCTTTTGTCCCTGCGTCCGCAGAGCCTGACATTTGCTCCGGACAACGCAGGGGGACGCCGAGATCCTCTGTCGGAGTCGAGCAGCGGAAGGCGCATCAGGTTCCAGGAATTGGCGCAAGCTATCCGAGGGTGTCGAGTTGTCGCCATTTGGGGAGCGGCGTAATCCGGAGCATGTTCGTCGCTCTTATGTGCGATCCAAAAATACAAAAATCCGGGCCGCAACCAGGAGTTGTTCGGGAAGGCCCCACGCGGGTTTGGGGCGGACGCGAAGGAAGGCCGAGGCAGTCCAATATTTTTCTGATTGCATCCGGGAAATGCGGTATCGACGGGCCCTCAGCTTCTCAGGGCAGGATTAGCCGGGCGGGTGTCACGGCAAAGCGGAAGCGTCCCCCATAACGCTGCCGCTACCCACTTGCGCGAGCCATCCCCATAATACTCAGGAAGAGCAGGATTACGGATTCCCCAGTCAGTCCCTGAGGGAATCATGACAAGACCTCAAGGCACAGATGGAGCGCCGGACTTGCCGGGCAAACGACACTCCTCGACGGAGCCCTCATTGATGATCGCTCCTTCGCGATTCAGGAGGTACCACCTTCCGAGCATCCGACCCAGCGGGGTGGAAAGATGCAGCGAATGCGATCCGACAAGGACAGGGAACTCTATCCTCTCTTGTGAGACGATCTTCTTGGCTCTTTCTGCCATCAGCGAAGGACTTGCCGCCCTCGTCTCGGCGATCGCCACGACTTGCATACTGTTTTCCAACTCGCTCTTCGACAGTTGATTCGCCTTGCGGAGACACTGCGCTTCACTATTAAGCCAGACTTCAAAGAACAACACGAGGGTATCCTTTTCCCCAAAGGAAGGTTTCCCATTGATCCACGCGTCGCCCGGACTGGATTTCAGCGCAGCCAGCAACTCCCCATCCTTCTCTCTCGCGTTTCCCAAAAGAGAAACGCAGAGGACAACGAACGGAACGAGAAGCGTCGCCGCTGATCCCCGGAGTGTCATACCATCCTCCCTTTGCGCATAGTCCGAATTGACTGCATCTCGGATCGAAGCCTAGGTGCGACCGCGGCTCAGGTTCTGAGATGTTGTGTCAATTGCGCTCGGCCGCTCCGCGGCTGCCTCATTCGTCAGCGGGCCCGATTATACTTCAAAACAGGTGCTATAAATCGAGTTTTGCGCACACTTCTGCTGGAACCTCGGGGCAGAATCTTTACATGCCGTGCGCTAAGCGAATCACGCTCTGTCTACATCGAGATCATGAGAGGCCGCGTGCAATCGGCGGCAGTCGATGTAGAATCCGCCAGAACGGCTCACGGCTGTGATTTAGAGGCCAAGGAAGTCAACACAGTCTTTCAACGACGAACCTGAAAACCCGGAAGGGCGGACGAGTGGATGCATTTGCCCGGACGTTGATCGGAAACGCGGCTCATCCTTGCTATCCTTCACAGTGTCCTGCAGAAAGCAGGGGCTTCGATGTGCGGCTTTGGTGTACCGTATGGAACCGGCGCAAGCGGCCGAATTGCGCGCCGGCTGATTCTATTGGGTGTATACTTCCCGGCCGTAGGCACGATGGGAACCCTTGAGCAGCCTCACTTTGGACATGCTGCCGACAACGCGAAAGTGCCGCAGGCGACATCCCGAACCTCGGCAAGGAAAAGGGCTTGCTCCATCGATCCCTTGAAAGTGTTTTCAGAGTTCCTGGAGAGCACCATCTTGTAGGCAAGTAGCACACGACAATTCGCACCAGGGGGACGATATGAAGATCGCTTGCTGGCGCATCGTGTTTTTTGCCATTCTCATTTTCCAGCCGGAAAATGGAGCCGCCAGGCCCCAAGGTCCGGTTCCCCCGCCCCCCCCTGTACCAAACCGGGCGGCGACCGATATGTGGCGTGGCCTCGCCAAACGCGCGCGCAAACTGATCGAAGAAGGCGGTGCGCTCGAGCAGCAGGGTCGTATATTCGAGGCGTTAGCCCTTTATCAAAAAGCTTACGCCTTGTATCCCAATCACACCGTCACCAATTCAGCGGTCGGGTGGACCTATCACAGGCTGGGGCGCGACCGCGAAGCCCTGCCCTACCTGGAGCGGGCGCTCGCTCTCGATAGAACCTTGTTGGCGAACTTCACGAGTCTATATATAACATACTCCACCCTAGGCGAACGCGAGCGTGCAGCGCAGGTTGCAGAGCAAGGTGCTGCAGCGTTTCCTAACCTCGACTTCGCACAGGGGATTCTGGGCGATGCGCTTTACTGGACGGGGAAATATGACGAAGCTATTGCCGCCTACACAAAAGCGCAATCTCTTCGGGGCGTAACGGTAGCCGCGGAGTTAAGTGAAGATTTGGGTTGGTGCTACGTAGCTAAACAGGACTATACACGCGCACAGCAATACCTGGGGAATACGCCCAGGCTCGGGATCGGCCTCGGATCGCAGCCGCTCACCGTTTTGGAAATCCGAAAGAATGGCCCGGCGGACCGCGCCGGCTTGCGCATGGGGGACCAGTTGCTGGAATTGAATGGTGAGAGTCTGGCATCTGTTGACGCCAAATTGTTCGCGGAGAGAATCCAGAAAATCCCATTCGGGCAAACGGCACACCTCAAGGTACTCAGGGCCGCTCGGTTAGTGGAAATGGATATAGTTGTCGGGGTAACTCCAGATCTTGGCCTACAATCTAACGTGACGGCTCCAATGGCTGCGACAAGCGCCGCCGCAACCTCTCCGGCAAATCCCACGTCCCCTGCGCCAACCGCCTCTCCCTCTCCGCCGGCCGCCACACCCGCTGCTCTCACAATCAATCGCGTGGAGGTGAAGCCTTCCACAGTCGCACCGGGGGAGCGATTCACTCTTGAAGTTTCTTACACTGCCACGGCAAAGAGCACGGTTTCCTTCAGCTACAGCATCCGCAGCGGCCAGCAGAAGTTGTTCACTTCCAGCCGGCAAATGCTGGAGGGGGGAAGCCCGGAGGCCATGGTTATCAAGAAAACTCTCACGGCCACGAAAACCCCGGGCAACTACACCATCGAAGTGCAGATGTCCGCGGAGGAAGCCAAGGCGGCGCGGGAAACTGCCTTGACGGTCGTAGCGAAGAATTAGTCCCCACGGCTCGTATGTTCGTCGAAGTCCAGACTTCGCAGTACCCGGAGGAACTATGAAAACCATATCCGCTTGGGTCTGGGTGCTTGTCGCGGTGGGTATCTCGGCCATGAACCTGCGGGCCTCGGAGCTGTACTCGGTCTCTCCCCGGAGTGGCGAGATTTCGCTTGCGCAGCAGGACCATGAGCTCCCAACTCCTGTTGGACGGGTTCCGCTTACGCGAAGCTACGACGCGAGTGAAAAGGCAGGCCTGTGGGGCCCAGGCTGGCGGCTCGATTTCCTCTCCGTGATTCAGTTCGTGGACCAGTCGCGGTTCCTTGTGGTCCAGGCCGGGAAGCCGGCTTTTTTCCTAAAGAATAAAAGCCTCCAGACCTTCGAAGGTCCGTTGGGCGCTCAGGCGTCTTTCAAGGGAAAAGAGTGGGTAATTCAATCCCGTGACGGGGTCACCAGCCGGTACGACGAGAAAGGCCTGGAAGTCTCCCGCACCGACGCGGACGGAAACAAGATCAGCTTCACCTATGACAACTCTGGAAGGATAACGCAAATTACGGCTCTCGAAGGGTATTCACTCAAATTCCGATATGCAGCAAACGGGCTGCTGGTCGCGATTGCGGACTCCTCCGGCCGGAAGAGCGAATACCAGTACGACGCGTCGCGGCGGCTATCCCAGGTCCGGGACGCGGACGGCTGGACCACAGCTTACTCCTACGACAAGGGCCTGAGATTATCGGAGATCCTGTTTCCGTCAGGCGAAAAAGTCCAGTTCACTTACGATAGCTCCGGCCGGGTATCGGGAACATCCTCTTCCCGCGAGCCCTCCCTGAAATATACCTATGGCCAAGCCTGCCGCGTCACACGTCAGGACGGATATTGGTGGGAGACGGTACACGACAACAAGGGGAGCCCTACGGAATGGCGCGATAGCCTCCAAGGAAACGAGAACTGGCAATGGGATGAAAAGGGTCGCCTTGCGTCACAGAAGTTCCGGGACGGAAGCACAGAAACCTATACCTACGATGAACTCGACCGGCCGATCAAGGAGATCACGGGGCGCGGCGACACCCTCGAGACGACTTATGATTCGAAGAGTAACCGGCCTCTGGCCATAAGCCTGAACGGCGCCATTACCCGGTTTGCCTACGACGCGAAAGGAAATCGTGTTTCTGTCGCCACGCCAGCAGGACGCGTTACTACCTATACCTATGATGACTCAGGCCGAGTGGCGTCCATCAGTGACGGGGAAGGAAGAACCGTCCGTTACCAGCACGACTCGCTGGGGAATGTCATCAAGCAGACCGGCGCAGACGGAGGCGTTCTGTCATGGACCTACGATGACGTCGGTCGCTTGGTCAAGAGTCTCGATGCCGTGGGGGCAGCTACGGAGTACGAATATGACTCGCGGGGGCAGCTTGTGGTGGTGACGGCGCCCGGAGGGGTGCGGACTACGTATCACTACGACGATAATGGACGACTCGAGAGCGAAACGCAGGGCACCCATGCTCTGCGCTACCATTTCAACCAACGGGGATTGTTGGCCCGCACCGATTATCCCGACGGGACCTTTGTCACGCTGGACTACGACGACCTGGGTAATCCTATCGCCTTAGTTGACTCGCTGGGCCGCGCGACGAAAAAACAATACAACGCGGGAGGGAATCTCGTCAGGACAATCTTGCCTAACGGCGCTGTCGCGGGAAGTGCCCGCGATGCTTCGGGGAAAGTGCAGACGCTCAGCCTGGGAGCGATGTCCTCGCAATTTGTCGTCGAAGACGGTGGGCGGACTTTCCGTTACAAGGATGCCGCCGGCAACGAATACCGGCTGGTTGCGAATAAGATGGGAAGGGTCGCTGAAACGGTCTTGCCTGGCGGCGGGACCGAACGTCGAACCTATGATCCTGACGGGCTGCTCGAATCGGTTACCCTACCCATGGGCGATACCTGGCGTTACTGGTACGACAAATCCGGGCTGCTCAAGGAAATCAGGTTCCCGGACGGCGCCGCGGAAACGCGGGCTTATGATTCCATGGGCCGGACGGCGTCAGTTGCTTTCCCATGGGGTGGAGCCACGTCTTATCAGTACGGTTCCAACGGGCTGCTGCTCGAAGCGACCAACGCCCGTGGTGAGAAGATCTCCTACCAATATGATCCATTAGGAAGATTGAACAAGAAACAGACGCCTCTCGAGACCTGGACTTACAGCTACGACGCTGAAGGGAAGCTTCTCCAAGTCACCAATGGGAGATTCACAGTCCGGTATTCATACGACAGCCTCTCCCGGCTCATCGAGACCGAGTATCCCGAGTGGGGCAAGACCTTACACTACCAATACGACAACTACGGCAGGGTTGCCTCCCGATCTGAGCCTGGGGGGAGGCAAACACTGTATGGCTATGACCAACAGGGCAGTCTGGCAAAGATCGCCAACGAAAAAGGCGAAGCCTTTACCTTCACCTATGACGATCTTGGGCGGATCTCATCCCGAAAAGCGCCGAACGGCACCTTGACCCAATACTCTTACGACGACGGCGGCCGTGTAAAACTCATTGCGCATAAGGACGCTTCCGGCAGGACCATCGCAGCCCGGGGCTACAGCTATGATGCCGCAGGCCACCCTGCCGAGGTCCAGGATGAGCAGGGCAAGACGACATCCTACCGCTACGACGCCGAAGGCAGAGTTATCAGCGAAGAGGCGGGACCCCGGAGGAACGTATATGTTTATGGCCTGGGCGGAAACCGCTCTTCGAGTAGCAACGCCTCGGGCGGGGCTTCGTATGAGTATGACAAAGGAGGACGCCTCACCCGGGCGGGCGACGTCTCTCTTAGCTACGATGCGGACGGAAATCTCATTTCCCGCCACGACCCTTCGGGCACAACCCGCTATGCCTATGATGTTGAGAATAACCTGATCAAGGTCGAACTTCCCGGCGGGAAGACGGTCACGTATGGATACGGTCCCTGGGGAGAAAGAATCTCGCGCGAAGAGGGCGGGCGGAAAACGCTCTTCCTCCTGGACAGCAAAGGCATTTTGCAGGAACTGGGGGCTGCGGATTTCAAAACTCGGTCCGCATACGTCTATTCCAGCCTCGATCAGCCCATCATGATGTCTTCCGAAGATGGGGAGGCACGGTTTTTCCATCAGGACGCCATGGGCACAGTTCTTGCCGTGTCCGATGATAAGGGCAAGGTTGTTGCGCGTTATGACCTGGATGCCTTCGGCAATAACATTGTCCCGGAGCCGGGGATGCTGCTCCAGCCCTTCCGTTTTGCCGGGAGACCCTTTGACCCGACCACTGGCCTGTACGATCTGCGCGCACGGTTTTATGATCCACAGCTTGGCCGCTTTATTAGTCGCGGCCCATTGCACGGCGAAGCGGACCAGCCTCTCACCTTTCCGCCTTATCTCTATGCGAATAACAATCCTTTAGAGTACTTTGATCCGTTCGGGCAGGATGCTTACAAGTACGCAACGGGAACGGATTGGGCGCTGCTGAGAGCAAGTGAGGCAAACCAATTCCATCCGGACCAGGCAACAATGCTGCAGGTTGCGTTTCGTCAAGCTTCATATCTGGGTGACCGCCCCGGCCTTGATGAGCCCCCGGAGGGTTGGAAATATAAAGACTGGCGTCGTGAACAGGACCTGCGCCGACTGGAGATATACACCAAGATTTTTGAGAACACGATGGGCGAGGCGGCGGCCAACGATTATAACAAGCGATGCATTGATAGGCTCAACAAGGACTACGTCTGGTGGAATCGCCGGTCCGGTCCCGATGACCAATACAAGCTGATTGGAGTCAGTGAGCCAACGCCGACGGTAAAAATCCAGGCAGTCCCGGCCGCTGCGGCGGCTGCCCCCGAAGCTGCTGCCGCCGCGACCGCTCCTGAGGTCGGTGGAGGGTTGACCAGTGGAGGGGCGGCTAGTTTTAAGCCCTTAGGCCCAACTGGGCGTGAAATCGAGTTAAATTCCTACGCAGCGGCAGCAGGGATCGGAACCATGGCCATTTCCGCCGCGGACGCCTTTGGGGAGAACTACGACTTGCATACGGGGCAATGGAAGGAGGACGCTTTCGACAATCTGGACCGCAAGGCTTATCAGTATTTGAAGAGCCCAGATACCCTCGAGAAGGCCGGGATGGCAGCAGGCCTTGGCGTTGCCGGATATGCGGCGGCAGGAACCACGGCAGGGTTATTAATCGCCGGCGCGGGCGCCGCAGCGGCTGGCGTTGGCCTGGTCTACGTCGCTGGGGACAGGGTCGTAGCCGCTTCGCGGGAAGCTTATCATTACTCCCAAGCGCTAGATAGAGAAGCCGGCGACGCGTACCGGGCGGGGGTTCAGGCGAAAACTGTCGCGGATAGCTTCCCGGATATACTCGAATCGCTGGAGCGCAAGTCGGCGGAACTGGACGGCCTCCGTCCCAAAGCCCAGGCGGCGTTCCAGGAAATCAAAGCACTTGACAGGGAGATCGGCAACGCGAAGAACACCCTGCAAACCAGAAATGAAAAACTCAGTGCGCTGTTGCAGGACGCTTCCCGTCTTTATCTTGACGCGAACTCGATGAACCCAACGGCCGCTCCTGGCCCCATAACCGCCCAGGCGAATGGACTACTGGAGCAAATCAAGGCCGCGAGGAAGAAAGCCTGTGACCTTGCCGACGGTATGCAAAATGTTAGCGCTCCCCAGGATCAGCAAACAGCCGTAGGGCAGGCCGGGAGCGCCGCCGACGATGCGGATGCCAAAGTCCAACAGCTCTCGTCCTTGCTCGCAGGCGCCCCGACCAAGGACACATCTCCGTTGCAAACAACCATCTCCTCACTCGAGGAGAAGGTGGGGGAAGTGAATGACCTGGTCGCGAGCATGTCGGGAGACATGACGGCAATCGATGAGAGGATCCAGGTTTGCGAAAAGGACCAGCCGGTCATCGAGCGTGCCGCGGCGCTCCAGGCCGACATTCTTTCCAACCTTCGCCTCCTCCGTAATTTCGAAGATCCCTTTAATGAACTCCCCAGCATCCAGGCGAGAACCGAGCCTCCGCTTCCGGATAAGGACGAATCCGCGGCGACTTTGGACTTGAGCAGACAAAGCCGGAGTGACGCGGCGAAGACCTATGGTGATGCGCAAGCCGGCCAAGCACTCGCACAGAAGTGGCTTGAATCTGCGGGCAAGCTGCTTCCTGCCACGGCGCAGCCTGATCCCCAAGCGCTGATCGGGGAGGCGACGGCGCTGGCCCAGCAGGCGCGGGATTGCGCCGACCGCTGCAAGCAAACCGCAGCAGGCTCTGGGACGGCGGGAGGCGGCTTCAACGAGGTGGATACCACGGTCGGCAAGGATACGTCAGGGGGCGAGACACAGGGAGGCTTCCAAGAGGTTGAATCACCTGCCGGCAAGGAGAACACCGAACAAGAGCAGAAACCCAACGGGTTCGAAGAAGTGGACTCGAGTGTTGGCAAAGATCTAGGCGCGGGCCAACCAGCCCAAAATCAACCCGGGACAGGCGGCGCACCGAACACCCCATCACCCGGAACTGGCGGCGGTTCAACGGCAGGGCCTGCGCTTCAGGTTCGGCCGGCTGCTGCCTTGGCGGCGGGCCAGCCGGCGGCGTATCACATCTTCGCGACCGGGTCGCGCTTGGGGTGGGCCGGAGGGCTCGCCCGGTACTCCGAAGGCCCGGCGGACCAGGCGATCATCGATCACCTGATGGCAGCGGGGGAGCACGCGAGGATGGCAAACTTCGAAAGCTATCCGCCCACCAAAGCCTGGCCAGGCTGGACCCAAATCAAAGCCCAGTTCACGTCGTGGGCGCAACTGATCGCGCGTTATCGGAACGACACGGTCCGGCGGCAGGTGGCGACCGCGGTGCCGGGCTCGGCGGAGACACTGGCCCAGCAAGTCAGCGTGCAGACCGTGGGAACCACCATGCAGATGCCCAACTGCGACGCGGCCTACATGCGTCTAGGCTTTTACCTGTCGTACGGTCAGCAAACGCTGTCCATCGCGCAGGAAGCCGCCACCCATCACGGCAGTTCGGAGTTAGTGGCTCGGGCGCAGGCGGATGCGGTCAACCACCTGGTCGAGGCGGACCGGATCCTGATAAACTACCAGAACATAAGGGTTGCCTCGGGTCGCTGCGCGGACTTGCGTGACGTCCGCGCTCAGCTCGAAGCGCTGCTGCGCGTCCCCAACATCCTGGGGCAAGTCCCAGCGGTAATCGCCGCATGGAAAACTGCTTTGGAAAGGATCATGGCCCTTTCCGCCGCGGGCCCGCCGTCGTCGACAAGCTACGATGAATGCCTCAAGAAGTATTGCCCCATGTGCGGGCAGGCGATAAGCCTGCTGGGTGTATCGGCCGCAAATGATTGCGATCCGTGCAAGACGAGGAATGCGCAGCTCATCAGCGCGTGCGTTGCCGGCGGCCAGTCTCAGGCGGCCCGGCAGCAACCTTCCGGCCCTCCATCGCGGGTTGGGACTACCGGCGCTGCATCGCAGCGAGCCCAGACGCAGCCGAAGGATCCCGGAGAACTCGAAGGGACATGGTTCCTGTGCGCGTGTAACATCCTCGGGGGGCGTCCTCGAATGTATTGGATGGACAACTCGGGACCACATACCCTAGCGGAGTTCGTGAACTATTGCTCAAAAGCGCGAACCCAATACCATTCAGCTCAGGAGATGTCGGCAAACCATGGACAAATTCCGGATTTCCTGGTCCAGTTCACGAAAAGCGGGGGTCAGTACTCCGGCAAAAATGCACCCGGGAGTAGAAGACTAACGGGGGAAGATCCAATGTGGGATATCAATCACCATCAACCTTTCGAGGAAATGTATCGCTTGGCCCGGACGGGTCCTGGTTCTTACCAGGGACAGGGTTTGGCCTGCCACTCCTGCACTCCCGGATCCCCGCTGGTTTGGAGCCCTACAACCATCACCGTGCAAGGAGATGTGGCAACGGAGAATACCTTTGGCAACGCCGGGTCCCCCTACCAACAGGTTTGGGTGAGAACCGCATCGCCGCCTGCCGGCGCGGGCCAGCCCGCCGCGCCTTCGCAACGGACGAATTACCCCAACAGCATTAACCTGCTTGGCGTTGAGGCCCCGGCGGCCCCATCGCCGAAGCCCCAATAGCATTCCGGGATTCCGCGTTTGCCAGGAGGATGAAGTAACTACCGCAGAGGGAACGATATGAGATATTTGCGCCGGCGCACCATGTTTGTCTTCCTGGTGCTGTTCCAATTGCTGTGCGCGATTTCGACCGCGCAAGGCCAACATCCGCCCATTGTCCAGCGTGCCAACGCCGACCTTGAACAGGGAAACTACGAGCAGGCCGCCGCGCTCTACCAGGATGCATTGGACCATCCGCCGCCGGAATACGGTGAGATGCCTGCCCAATACAAGAGCTATCTGTGCGCGAATATTGGCATCTGCTTTGTGAAGCTCCAGCGCTTCGAAAAGGCGATTGCGGCACTCAACCAAGGCGTTTCTTTTGACCCGAAGAATGCTTGGGCCTATGGTTGGCTTGGTGTTGCCTACAATTTCGACGAGAAATTCGCCGAGGCTATTCCCAATTGCCAAAAAGCGATCGAGCTTAGTCCGGATGAATGCTCGAATTACGCGGGCCTTGCCCTGGCCAACAACCGCTGGGACAGTATGACGCAGCCCCAACAGGCGATCGATGCCGGTCGCGGGAAGACCTGTGCTCGTGACGATAAGCAGCTTCTCGAGAATAGCCAACTAGAGATCTATCTCGCTAAGCGAATGTACGTGGAGGCTAATCGCGCGGTGGGCGAGCGGAAGCTGATCGGCGTGGATTTGAGGGCGATTGCGGGCGTCGTTCAGATCAGGTATGTCTTCCCGAACGGACCGGCACAACTGGCGGGCCTCCAGGCCGGCGATGTCGTCATGGCTATCGATGAGAAACCGGTTGACAGCATCCAGACGTTCTCGACCATAATTGACGGGGCGCCACCCGGCTCGACGTTGCCGTTCCGGGTCACGAGAAACGGCAGCGTCGTGGAAGGGAACGTAATTATCGGCATTCCGGTGAACTTGCCCGAGCTCGCCGCCGCAGCCAATTCGCCGGCCCCCGCGGCGCCCTCTCCGCCAACTGTCTCGCCCTCTCCGCCAACCGCTGCGCCCCCTATTCTCACCATCAACCGCGTCGAGGTAGAGCCTTCCACTGTTGCGCCGGGGGAGCGATTCACCCTCGAAGTGTCTTACACGGCCCCGGCGAAGAACACGGTTTCCTTCAGCTACAGCATCCGCAGCGGCCGGCAGAAGTTGTTCACCTCCGTTCGGCAAATGCTAGAGGGGGGAAGCCCGGAGGCCATGGTCATCAAAAAAACTCTCACGGCCACGAAAACCCCGGGCAACTACACCATCGAAGTGCAGATGTCCTCGAATGAAGCCAAGGCCGCGCGGGAAGCCGCCTTGACGGTAGAGCCGCGGAAGTGACCGGTTGCATATACTGAATCCGCTTCCTTTTGACATCTTTTCCCACAAAGAAGTAGAAGCGCCGCAGGTTCGAACTATGGAACCTGCGCCACGCCTGCTGGCACAACCCGCCGCTCAGATTGACGACCTGCCAGGGTCGAGAAAAAACGGCCAATCCGTAGGCGAATGGTTTCCCGTGGAAATCCAGACTGGGGCCCATCTCCCTCGCGCCTATTCAACCTGGTTGACAGAGACAGAGCGATTCTGCGCAGGCGGTTGGCTGAGATCCAGGGTGAGCTTGAGTGGCATCCGTTTCTCATTGCACTCGACTGCAAGCTCCATATTTACCCGTTTCTCACCCACGACGGGCGCGAGCATAAAACCAAGTTTCTGGGGCTCTATTTTCATTTCCTTTACTGACGCCCCGGACACCTTGATCTCTTCTCTCTTGAGTTCCGCAAAACTGATCCGGCCCTGTGGGGGAGGTGTGTGGACCCAAAGGCTCAGCTCGAGAGTCCACCCTTCGCCCGACTTTACCCAGCGGGTCTTATGGTCGACGCACCTGCGAAAGAGGAGCTGGTTGAAATCCTCGCAGCATCGCACGGGCGCAGGCAGGGGGTCGACGGGGTAAGGCGGTCTTTGCCCTTGGGCCCCCGCCCCGCAAGCCAGGACGATTCCCGCACCAACCGTTGTGGCAGTGCGCAATAGATTCTCCATGTGAGCCACAGTGCGCTCCCTGGCCGTACCGGCGTCACGCTCAAACTCGGACAGTCCGCTTGGCACTCTGTTCTTTTTCATTGGGATTTCCTCCAGCCTCTGAAAACTCAGGATTAAACTGCCCGGTCCTTCGAACCGCGTCCTGGATTTCTGTCTCCAGGAGGCCCGCGGCCTCATGGATAATGCGCTCGGTTGCCCTTAGCCTGCCCGAGAGCGTCCTCGTGAATTCCGTCTCTTCTCGACGCGAACTGCGGCCCACTACAAATCCGATAATCTCCCGCATGGCTTTCACTGAATCTTGGGTGAGGGCACAGTTGAGTTTCTTTGCTTCCGCCCGCCAGGACTCGTGAAAGACATCCGGATGAAATCGAGCTGCCACCTCCACCGAGGGCGCGAGCTACGAGATGAGCGGCGCGGGGACATTCAATACGAAGAGCAAGTTGGTTACCGCAACGGGGACGTTCACCCACAAGTCCCCCAATGGGAACTCCCTGGAGACGGGCATTTGGATAGCGACCGAACTGGTCAGCTTTGAGTCCTACGGCATCGCGCCGGGGGCGCGTATGCAGGCGGGGTCGGCATTCGGCCCCCCACAATTCGGCCCCAGGCGGATGCCCATGCTCTCAGGCTCGACGCCGGCAGGGGGCCTAGCCGTATTGCGTATCCGGCTTTTGCCGATGTGGGGGCCATCGAGAACTGCCGTGCTGCAAGTGAACTGCGCCCTCGGCAAGGTGCCTGAAGAACGACAGACAGAGGGGATAAGGCTGGCTTTCGAGGGAGGAGGTGACGAATTCGATCAGGAAGTCAGCGGGCGCACCATGTTCGTCTTGACGCGCCTGGGAGCGAGTCCTGCACCGAAGCCCACGGCCACGGGTGAGGAGACCAATACCCCGCCCGCTCAGGTCCAGCAGTGATCTGAATGACCACACGCGAAGGTAGATCCCCTGTAGGGGGGTAGTGTTTACCAATTCCCGCTCACTTGGAGGTGTAGACGGCTAACCGCGGATGTAACCCTCACAATCGTGCGGGTGGTGGGTTTCCTTCCTAACGGCAGATCTGGTTCGCCCTGAAGTACGCCTTCTAAATCCTCTTCAAGCCATCCTGGGCGCGGCAAAGAATCTCGTGGCGCGAAGCAAGTCACAAGGTTCGGCTGCGGCCTTTTTCTGGAGAGGGGCACTGTCGGCTAGCTGTTGGACCCGAGCTGGAGATAGAACTCCCGGGGACTCAACTCGGGGTAATCTCCGGTCAGGGCGAGGTGCTTCCGTAGCTCCATGCAGAGGTGGCATTTGGAATAGAAGCCTTGGGCGGATTCCTGGTACCCGCGCTCCCTGGCCAAGGCGAGCAGGCCCTTCAGGTCCTCCTCCATCAGGAGCCCGAGGACGGGGAAGCGCACCGTGTCCACGCCTTCTCTCAGCAGTTCGTCGAGCTTGCGGCAATCGCCCAGGGTGACGCCAGCGCAAAAGCCCGGGACGTAGTTTCCGTAGTTATCAAAGTGGTTATGGAGCGGACGCAGAAACGGCATCAGGCACGGCTCGCGGAAGAACGCCTGGGCGCGGCGCAGCGGATAAATGGAGCGGAGAAACTCCTTGAGTTTGTAAGGCGCGCTCCCCATCACGAAGAACTCGGCGTGGCGCGCAAAATCCTTGGGGCTTTCGAATCTCAGATAGTCTTCAAAAGCCACCGTCCCCTGAATGCCCCACTCCAGGAAGCGCTGGAAGTACTGTAGTTGATAGACCATCGTGTTCTGGCCGAAGACCTCGAGGCTAAGCCGTGTGGCCCGGACGGTCCTTTCAAACGGTACGTACTCCAAGTAGAAAGAATTCACCGAGATCAATATTCCCCGCAGTCCCTTCCGCTTCAGGGTGTCGAGTTTCTCCCGCGTGGACCGGTCGTCAACGCACCAGTAGCCGTTGGTCTCGACGAAGGTGGAGGGAATCCCGAGTTGCGTGGCCAGTTCCACGGCCCGGCAAAGCAGGGGAAAATTGACGAAAGGCTCGCCGCCGGTAAAGTGCAGCCCGTGGTTCAGCGAGGTTGTGTCCGGCCCATAAGGCGCCGGGAGGATCTTTCCCGCAAGCTGACTGAGGATATTCTCCAGCATCTCCTCCCGCATCCAATCGGCGCTCCATTGCGGCGAACAGGCGTACATGCAGTGACGGCAGGCGGAGGGACACTTGTAGGATAAAATCAGACCACCAGAGATCGGCTTCGGTATCGGCTTAATCATGCGATCTGATGCTTTAACATCTCGTCGATGGTCACGATATCAGCCAGCCCAGAACAGCCATAGATTGCCGGAAGAATGTGATCCGGCGGGTGAATGCGTCGCAATTGCGCGACTCTCTCCGTTCCCGCCCGATAGGCCGGAAGATACATTCGGCCTAGTAACGGATGTTGACCCCAGGCACCGGAGAGCTTGTCCGCGCGCTCTTCGGTGACCAGGAAATCCCTTCGAAGATGGGCAGCCACTTTCTCGCGCTGCGCTCCTTCTCCCCACGTCAGGTAGGAAGATTGATTCTTGGCATCGTCCTGGAGTAACGCCAGCAACACGCCGATCTGCAAATCCTCGTCGGGCAGTTGCTCGATTTCAGTTACGCCATGGGCGATGAGAATCGCATTGTTGGCGATTCCCTCGAACAGGGTGGCGGAGCGGGTGTTCATGGTCAATACCGTGGCTTCGAAGTTGACCTTCCCGCGGATATAGAGATCCTGCAAGTAGGCAAACGTGGTAACGTGCCCGGGCACGACTTCATGGCTCACCAGTTGCTCGAACTCCGGCACAGAGATCTGCAGCGAAGCGTTAATCTCATAGGTGGCTTCGTACTGCGGCCTGCCATCCGCCTTCCGCGCTCGCCCAAGGTAGTTCATCGAGCCCGAAAACCATGCGTCCTTAATGGGCAAGAATTCAATATTGGCCCGAGGTACCGACACGAGATCCTGCGGAAGATAGGGAAGCAAGTTGAGCGCGCTGAGGCGGTCAAAGTGGGCGATCATGGCAGCGCCGAGGGCGCGCACAGAAGCCATGGGAACCAACCGATCCCGTCGCCACGCATCGACCGCCCCAAGAAGGTCGGCAGAACCAGAGGTCGCGTAACCCGCCCGGCCCAACAACTCAGCCACACGCTCCCGCTTGGCTTCCGGGTTGGAGGCTTCCGGCGGACGGCCGGTCGAGGCCTCAACACATCGGAGGTAGGGAACCGGTTTGCCTTTCCCCAGCACTTCCATGGCAAGGTCCCACATGGTCTCCAGGCAAAGCGACAGGCCAAGCAGATACTGAGCGCGCATGCCGCCCATCTTCCCTGCCTCATCTCGAACACCCGCGATGGCTTGCGGGAGATCCACCTCACCGAGATACTCCTCAACCGCCTGTCGATCCACGTTCTTGCTGGCAACCCCACCGCTCGCCCGTACCCGCGCTGCCGCCGGAGCCTTGTAGGCCGCAGGCAGTGGCTCATCCGAGAACCACGAGTCCGCAATGAATCGTCCCGTGCCAGAGGGACACATGACATCGCCACCCCAAAGCGTGTCGATACCGAGAACTGCATCTGCCACAAATCGTCCTAATGCGTCCATTGATCCCTCCTCACTTTTCTGCTGCGGGTATTGTCCGTAACGTGTTGCGCGGAGCGCCGATTTTGTGGTCCGCGCTGCTTGCTCGGGCCAACAATTGCACCGAGTCTCCCAACCCTTAACGATATCTTTGACTTCCGGGATGACATCCCCACCCAGCCTGTCCCACAGATACTTGCCGAAAGAATCCCAGTGTTGATGTTCAGCCTTCAGGCGCAGGTAAGTCTCAAACCTCCGATTGATGAACGAGAGGACGTCTGGCCAGAGAACCTGGGTTACCCGGGCAAGTGTTCCATTTGTTTTGGAGCCGAAGCAGACGATGCGGATGAGGTAATCCCCCGTCTCTTGCCTTTGTTCAGCGTAAAGTCGGGTCGCAGCAGCGTGAATGGAGTTATCGCTTTCGAAAATGCCTACCCTCCGAAGGACGTACTCTAGTGCCTGACGATCGCCCCCGTTTTTCCAGGGACCGTTCAGCTTACATCGGCCAGCCTTGGACTCAGCGAAAACGATGTCTACCTTGTTTGGTGGAATTTGGAGTCGCTGTGCGTCGTCTGGGTATTCCCTGGAATGTGGGAATCTTACGCCCAGCACGTCCACGTCAGTACGTGGACCCCCGTCGCCATGAGCGATGAAATTTGGTATTACAAAATACCCATTTAACCTCAAATACCACAGCGCCAGTTGCTCAAAGGAGTTCATCGCTCAGTCCCATCCAATTTGCCGCGAAAGTGATCTGCCAAGGGCGCGAACATTATGAAAGGCTTGCTGGCAGTGTCGTTAAGCAAGTAGCGCGGACCACCGAATTTGTGGTCCGCGTCCTTTCGGTGCCGCACACTGCAACCACGTTCACTCACTTTCGGCTGCGGCCCTGGGCGCGCAAAAGTCGCAGACCGCAACCCCGGCGGTCCACGCTAGACGCCTCTCACGGCCTTTTCAACAATCTGGTTGAAGCATGAATCTACGAGCATTCTCACCATATTGGATTGAACCATCATGATCGTTGCGGGGTTATAACTATGCCCCGCAATTTCGGCCACACGCTTGCCGAGACGGAACAAAACCGCATCATCTGAGAAAGCTTCGCCTTCTATCAAGAGGTCTCGGCATTCACCGTACTCTATGTCCCTCGCACGAGCACCTCGCAGGAAGGCTGCTCTCGCCTCCTCTTTAGCGTCAGCTGGCGAATCTTTAAAGTATGATTCCACAAACACCCATGATGTGATCGGGATCCATGTATCCCTCATGAACGATAACGCCTTTTCTGGTCCTAGAAAACCCAAGGCATACCTCGAAGCTATGTGCGAGAACGCCCACGTAAATTCTAGCAACAAGTCGATCTTAGCAAACTCTTTCTCGGTCTCAGTGGGCAAGTTTAAGTCCATCAACTCAAGACATTTGGCAGCGTTGTAGGCGATTGTGCTCGCGAGGATTCCGAGAGGCTCCCCTTTTGCTTCAGGATATTTGGGATGCACCCACCGCTTTATACGACTCCACATTTTCCAAACCCGCGCGAGTGCCCCGCTTTAACGAGTCCAGTTATCATGGTTAGCACATCCGCGTCCGCTGAAACAGCAACCAGCATTTTTTCTTCCGCCAGGCGGAGAGTCGCCACCTTTGTGACCCTGCGGCTTTTGGCGTTGAATAATTCCTCGACGACTCACTATTCGTAGGTGCATGGAGGCTTCTGCAGACCCTCGTCTTCTGGAAGGCCCTTCACCAGAACTGCTCTGTATTCGCGGGAGCCGCTCCAACTTGCTATTGGTTGCCCGCACTTGCAGGTAATCTTCCCTGGATCGCGCTGGATCCACTTGTCTCCATCCTCGACCCGCCAAACGCGTCCACATTTGCAACGTGTGTCGCTAATGGGTATCATCTCTCTCCTTCTGGTTTGTTTTCGTAGTCCGCAATAATTTTTTCGAACTGTTCGGGGGTGTAGTTGTTGCCCTGGAATGCAATCGTTGGGGCTGTCTCGACTATTTCCACAAAGTCTGGTTCTTTCCCGCCAATTGTGAGTGAGTTATTTCCCGCGGTCCAAAAGGTAACCTGCCCGTGCTTCCTGGCAAACTCCCTAACCGATTCATAGGTGATCTTCATGTGTGCCTCCGGTGCTTTGGCGGTACTAATCTCAAGATTTCCGATCCAGCGTTTGAGTAATGTACCACTAGGATTCGGGAAAGCCTTTTGAGTACTGGGGCCGTCCCGGTCCGAAAGCAGGTGGCGGGGGCCGCCGGTACTGCGGTCCGAGTGTTTTCCGTAGCCATCTTCGCCACCGTGCCGTATTCTATCGCTTTGTCGAGACTCCGGCGTCCTTTTCTGTATGATCGAAGTTTCTCTGTCGCTGTGCGCAGGCCCAGGCGGTGACAGCAGTCGCAGCCCCAAGGGGGCGCACGAGCAAAGCCCAGGGCAACGCCCCAAAGTCGGTAGCCTTAGCCTTTCGCCTCCGTGAGGTATTAAGGCCCGAAGCCCCGAAGGGGCGACCTACCGCAGCCCAGGCCAACGGCCTGAGCAGGTAGCGCGGACCCACGAGCTATGAGGATTAGAGCGAACCGGCCGTCAAAAGTTGACGAACAGGTACTGATATGGTCTCTTCACCGTTTCTCCTGTCACTCATAGTGCGTCCACATTCGCAGCACTTTGACTGTCCGGCGCTCTGGAATGACCTGGTACACGAGCCTGTGCTGAATATTGATACGTCTTGAGTAGGCGCCGGCCAAATCGCCGACTAGTTTTTCAAATGGCGGGGGTTTTGAAAAGGGATCTTTGGCGAGCAAGTCGAGGAGCTTTTGGGCTCTCTCCCTCAGCCCCGACGCCGCAAGCCGTTTCGCGTCCTTCTGCGCTTGCCTTGTGTAAACAAGATTCCAATCGCTCACCAGCCGGGCTCTTTCTCACATTCCTCAATAGGAGTCTCCAGTCCCACCCGAATGGATTCACGCATGCCCGGCGCCGACAGGAGGTAAAGGGTCTCCTGAATGGCATTCCAATCTTCCTCGGGCACCAGCACGGCATTGGCGCGCAGACTGGTAATCAAGACCGGTTGATGCGCTTCGGCCGCCTCGTCAAGAATTCGGTCAAGCTTCTCCCCTGCCTCTTTGGCATCCAGAGTGTTCATGCTGTAAGATTACGCTCTTTCCCAGTCCCCGGCAAGCGAGTTGCTTCCACCCAAGGATCGCGACTGACCGAAAGAAATGAATGGAGCATCAAGTGATGATGTCAGGCGGCCAGGAGCGCACGAACTCGGCGGGCGTGCAGATCTTGACGCCGTGTTGGCCGCGTCGCGGCTTGAAGTGCCGGGTGTTGCCCGTAATCACGGCGTCCGCACGCCCGGCGGCGGCAACTTCCAGAAAGGGCAGGTCACGAGAATCCGGGAGCACGATGGGGAGCCGGAGTCCCGTGACCGGTTCCCCGGTCATTTCGACGAAATCGAGAAGAGCGTCAACGTCGGTGAGGGGGAAGCCGAATGCGGGGCGGGCCAGCACCTCCCGATACTCGCTCATGATGCGATCGTCGTACAGCACGGTGAAGGCTCCCGCCAGCACTTCGTCCACAATTCGGCCGGGAGGACCTTGCGGATTCATGACCCCAGACACCAAAACATTGGTGTCGATCACAACCCTCATTCCGATTTCCGTCCTGACCGAACCGCGCGAATCTCGGCGGCCACCGCTGACGGCGGGAGGCGGTCCAACCCGCGCCGCGCGGCCTCGCGACGCATCCGCGAGAGGGCGCGTTGCGCCCTTGCCTGCCGGATAGCCCGCGCCATCTCCTCCAAGTCATCCGCCTCGACGCCAACGAGGATACCGATGGGTTTGCCCTTCGCGGTCAGCACGAGGTCATCCTTTTGCGCCAAGGCTCGCACGTGCCCCGGCCGATTACGAAATTCCCTTGTGCTTACGAACTTCACGACCGATTCCTCCTGTAGCCGCTATGGCTACATTACCGCTACGTGCCTGCCTGCGTCAAGGCCTTTTCCATTCTGTGTCTGCACGGTCACCGCCCTTGTGACCGTGGGTTTATGAGGGCTGAAATTTGGGATGCTATCTTGTCCCAGGCCGTTGGCCTGGGCTTTGTTAGTTCGCCCCTTTGGGGCTCAGCGAGCCGAACCATACATACAGACACAGACCAACAAACAGCAGGGCGGAGACGCTTTGCGACAGCGCATCGTGGGCGTAGAAAGGCGTCTGAATCCACTCTTCCTTGAAGTGCGGCAGCACGCGTAGCGCCGCCCCAATCACTCCGCCGAGTGCGCCGCCCGCCATCAAGCCGCCCGCAATGATGATGCCGCGATCGCGGATGGTCTTGCCGTGCTGGCCGCCGACCTTCTCCCCGCGCTTGTTCACCAGGTGCGAGAGAAATCCGCCGACTAAGATCGGCGTGGTCAGTTGCAGCGGCAAATAGACTCCCAGCGCGAAGACCATGGAAGAGAGGCCGAGCATCTCCAACACCACCGTGATCATGGCGCCGATGCCGAACAACATATAGGCGACCGGCTGGCCGCTCATGAATCCTGACACCACGGCTTTCAGTGCGGAGGCCTGGGGCGCGACCAGGACCGCCCGCAGGTCGCCGGGCACGGCCTCTCCGAATTGGAAGGCCTTGGCCAGCAGGATGATGGTTAAGCCGGCGGTGATTGCCGAGGCGACGACCCCGATGAACTTCACCTTTTCCTGCGCCGAAGGCGTGGAACCGAGCCAGTAGCCGGCTTTCAGGTCGGTAATGAACTGTCCCGAGGCGCAGAGGGCTACACAGACCATGCCGGCGAGGGCCATCACGAAGAACATGCCGGTGGTCCCGGAGAGCCCGAACTTCAGCAACACCA
>Ga0208687_1000637_pt1 | contig 21546 bp, 24 predicted proteins | sample June2015DPH_6_10_FD_184695 | JGI IMG/M metagenome (GOLD analysis project Ga0208687, IMG submission 184695) | Peatland microbial communities from SPRUCE experiment site at the Marcell Experimental Forest, Minnesota, USA - June2015DPH_6_100... | ecosystem: Environmental > Terrestrial > Soil >...
AAGATTTCATTAATAGATCTAAATTGTAATAAGATTTCATTAATAGATCTAAATTGTAATAAGATTTCATTAATAGATCTAAATTGTAATAAGATTTCATTAATAGATCTAAATTGTAATAAGATTTCATTAATAGATCTAAATTGTAATAAGATTTAAATGTAGAATATAGTCCAGGTCTGGCTACGAGCGTCCCTTGCAAGATTGGCTATGAGTTACTAGATCGGAAATAGAACAGAGGCATACATTGTACAATGGAAACACGTAGAGGTGAAAAAATATGATAGACGACTTTAGAATATTTGAAGAGTTTATGAATAGAATGTTTGAAAATGCGTTCAACGCTTCCAGAGGAGGGCTTTCTCAACTTCCACTGCCCAGAAGCGGTATACTCGCAAAAACGAATAGGCAACCATATATAGACGTAATAGAGACAGACAAAGAAATTGTTGCAACAGCAGAAATGCCTGGGTTGAAAAAGGAAGACATCAATATCAACCTTACAGATGAAAAACTTGAAATATCTGCAGAAAGCAAACAAGAAGAGGAGAAGAAAGGCAAAGATTACATATATAGAGAAAGGAGAAGCGGAAGTTATTACCGTTCCGTATTGTTGCCATCTTCCATAGATTCCAACGATGCCAAGGCGTCGTATAACAATGGAGTCCTTGAAATCAAGATGCCAAAGAAAGAAATTAAGAAAAGAACGCCAATAAAGATTGAATAAATGAAACAACGTTTGGGTCATATGGTCAACCGCTGTAAAAAAAGAGGTATAACATGAAACTTGTAATAGAGATTAAAGCTGAACACATAGACTGGAAAGGATTGATTCCAAAAATATACGAAGCAATTGATGAAGAAACTACAGATATATCGTCTGTAAAAATATCATATTCCAATTGCGAAGAATAGAATATATAAAACGAGGTACAATATGAGACTTGAAATTGAAATAGAAGCGGAAAATATAAACAGAAAGGAACTGGTTGAGAAAATAAACGAGGCAATTGATGAGGAAACTACAGATATATCATCTGTAGAAATATCCTACGCAAATTGCGACAACGAAGACTAATTGGACATTGCCCAATTTTTCTATTTTTTGTCGATACAAAAACTAAGACTTGAAGCAAGGTAGGGTAGTGATAATCCAGACTGACTCATAACCCATAGATCAAAAGTTCGACTCTTTTCCTCACTATTATGTATAATGATTGGGCTGTAACAAGAGTTAATATTTGCCAAGGTAGCATAGAGGTTATGCGGTCGACTGCAGATCGGCTATACTCCGGTTCGATTCCGGACCTTGGCTTAGGAAGAAGAAGAAGGGTACAGTAATATTGATGAGAGAAAGAATCAACGTAGACTTTGGCAAAGTAATCCCAGTGTCAACTGTGGATTGGCATAATAGGTCCTCGTGTGTGGTTTTCCTTAACAGGTGCCCATTAATGTGTAAATTTTGTCAGAACCATACATTGTTAGAAAATACCAATATAGTAGACATTAATGTGGTCAAACGTAAAATAGAAGACTCAATGAGTTTTGTAAGCGCTGTAGTATTTTCAGGAGGAGAACCTACTCTTCAGGAAAAGGCCCTAGATGCGCTTATAAGATTCTCTAGAAGAAATGATCTACAGACAGCAATTCAAACTAGTGGATATTACCCCCAGGTACTAAGAAAATTGATTGATAGTAATCTTCTTGACAAAATATTTTTAGATATAAAGGCGTCTCCTTCAAATGAGGGCAATTATAAAGCAATAACAGGTGTTGATGATGCGCGTAGAAATGCTATTGAGTCGTTCAATATTATCAATATGTCAAGTATAACAAGTGAGATAAGGACAACCGTGTTCAGACCATTTATCAATGAAGTTTATGATATAGCAAGGTTTCTCGAGAATAGTGATTATAGAGGTACTTACGTACTTCAGACTGGGCTACCTGAAAATGCTCCAACAGAGGAAATAAGAAAAGAAAAAAGAATTGGAAATGCAGAAATGAGTAGACTATCAAAAAAGGTAGCAAAGGAGACCGGAATCAATGTAGAATATACGTAGCTGCATAATTATATATGATGATCTACGTGTACACACACATAAAAATGTAAAACGTGGAGATGAGAAATGTTAGTCAAATGCGAAGTTAAGGATTGTAAATATAACATGTGCCATTTAGAAGGATTCATTTGTGACACAAAGGGATATGTTTGCAGTAAGGATAGTATAACCCTTGGATATGGCAACAAAAATGGAGAATGGGTCTTTGCCGAGTGTATGGATTATATCAAAAGATCTCCAGACGAGACTATATGATGATTACTGAAATAAATTGCGATTCTTACTACTGCATGTTCGCTCAAAAAAAAGGACAAGGAAAAAGTTAAAGATAAGGGCTTGTCATATATTTATAGGTTTCTTTTGCAACAATTGATACAATCATAACCAAATATACACCGGCTACAATTGTAGCACCTGTCAGTAATATATTCATGGATTCACCTCCTACCAGTATATTTGTCGTAATTGAAAACAAATTAGTATACAAATAGCAATATAAGAGCGATCACAAGACCGAAAATGGCAATCGTTTCTGGAATGACTGTCATTATAAGCCCTTTACTGAAGAATTTTTCATTTTCTGCCATTCCTCCTATCGCCGCGGCACCAATTGCTTGTTCAGCGACACCTGCACCATATCCTGATATTCCAACTGCTATTGCTGCCGCGATTGCGATCAACCCTCTTGCCATGTCTTGATTTACTACACTTGGATCTACCATATCATCATTAACTCCTTTTATATTTAACTGATATAACTAATACTATGTGCTGACATTAGCAAATATGTATCTAGCATTAGTCTGGCACAATTTGGCAGAAATGAGTATATAATGCTATCATCTGCTGTTATCAGTCAATATTGCTATCTACTGCTAATAAATACCATTCTTGATATGAAACCAGATTGGTAGAAACAACGGAAACATAAATGATCAAAACAAAACACATATCTTTAGACGACGATTGTATTAAAAGAGTAGCACCTTTTGTATTCAAACACGGCGGGAATTTCAGTGCTGCCATAAGAGAGATGATAGAGCTTGCGGAGGATACACTTTCAGATAAGTCATTGGTTGTGGACGAACATCTTTTTGATTGGCTATTAGACGAAGTAGACGGAAGACTTATTCCAGACAGTGTGCTAGATGTAATGATAGACAAATCTCTTAGTGGCAACATGGATAATCTTAATAAGTTTATCAATAAAAGACTTACCAAATTTGGCTGGAAAGTTAATGTAAACATTGGCTATGATAACATGTTATCTCCCTCCAACATGGTGATACAGGTAGCAGGGGCTCCCCAGAGGACAAGATTGATTGCACGAATGATATCTCAGTTTATAGTAAAAAACTTGTCCGGTTCTAACCAGCACAGCCCTACTTCTTTTGCAATAAAGTCTGTAGTTATCCTGGACAGCGAGACCAGAGTTTGGTTAGCAAAATCTGCAAGCAAGAAAGAAGGGGCTGATAGCATAACTGCCTTTTTCGGCAGTCTCGAAGAGGTGGCGAGAGCCATAAAGAGCCGTCCTTCTCTGTGGAAATGTATTGCCAATAGGCACGTAGGAAGTAACTATCAAATGGTTACAATCCATAGAAACTACTATGAGGATATATTGTCAGGAAAGTCTCCAATGGGAGAAATAATGATAGAGACAATTGCAAAAAGGTCAGTTAAAGACATACCTCTTCAAGAAATATTGCTGCTGATAAAAAAAGTTTATGAAGCATCAAGAGTAGTAGACAAGGTAGATATCCATGACGATACTATAATATTGTTTCATACCTACAGAAGCAAAGATGCGATAGAAAAAATAAAGAAACAATTAATAATGCTCCTAGAGGCCAATGGTCACACGTACGATGGAGAAATAACGACTAGTATGGTGGTTTTCAGTCACAAACCAGATATTGGAGTAATGATTGATGAAATAGTAAACAATTTAAAATCAAATGAAAACAGTCTTGATCAAGAGATAATTACGTTCATGACATTTCTCGAAGATATTGACAATATGGAAAATGTTAACACATCTATATCTATCCTAGGTAAAAGAATAGGCACAACTCTAATACAAGAATATGAAAAGGAGAACGGTATCAAAATGTGGGACCTAGAAACTTTCCAAAAAGCGTTTTCAATAATAGACTCTAAAATTCGTAGAGAAAGTGAGTTAAGATTAGATGGGAACGGTTTACTTTATAGAGTTGGAAAATGTAACATAATTTCGGAAGGATACAAATTTGATGAGTATATTTGCCTGGCGGCAAGAGAAGCATTCAAGGGAGCTGCGAATCATGCATTCGGGAATAAAATTGACATGAAAATCAAGAGATCATTGTCTCATGGAGACAACTACTGCGAGGTAATAATACAACTATGATAACGAAGAACAACAGTTTTATAATCCGGAGATTATACACATGAAAATTGCCATTCTAGGTGGTACTGGAAAAATGGGAGAAGGATTTGCTTGCAGATGGGCACCTAACCATGAAATATATATTGGATCAAGAAACATAGATAAAGCAAGAGAAACTGCAAAGAATTATACACAGAAACTTATGAACTATGGCGTAAAATGCGACATTAGTGGTATGAGTAATATAAGCGCAGCAGAAAAGGCAGATGTTGTAGTATTGGCTATTCCGTACGATGCCGCAATAGACCTTGTGAAATGTATACAAAGTGTTCTAAGAGACCAGATAGTCATATCGATTGTCGTACCTATGACAAAGGTGACACGCCGGCTTGAGTATACGCCACCAACAGAAGGATGTGGTGCATCTCATATAAGGAACCTAATTAAGAGTCCAACAGCAAAGATAGTCTCTGCATACCAAAATGTGTCATATAATAAGTTGTCAGATCTAGACTCATGTATAGAATGTGACGTGATGATCTGTAGTGACGACATTGAAGCAAAGAAAATTGTAATGAGTTTAACAAGAGAAATTCCAAATTTGAGACCTTTGGATGGAGGGTCTCTTTGTGAATCTTGCAATGTGGAGTCTTTGACCCCATTTCTAATAAACGTGGCTATTAGAAATGGCCTGTCAGATCTTAGTGTCAAACTTATCTGAAATGCGACATTTTGACACGGATATCGATGGAACAAAAGAACAGGATACAAAAAGAAGAAGCTACTAAAAATGGAGGTGACAAAAGTAGAGATAACAAAAGATAGAAATTGTAAAATTATGAGAAATGACGTTGTGTCAATGAACACACCAATCTGTGTAAACAATTGCAAAATGCTTCTTGATTTCTGATGTGTAGATAATAGATTAAGAGTTGCTCAATATTGTTCGCAATACCGCCATTTAATATCGCGTCTCTCCTAGCATAACAAGCTATATATGTCTGGAGCACGTACCATTACCTCCATCTGTATCATTATCTTCATTTTTTGTAATTATCAGATTTGCATTAGTCCTGCGTATCATGACATTCTTTGTTATTTTTACGAAATAGTCATGTCTTTACTTTATTTATTAATTTCATAGTTCGCACTTTGTGAACCTTTGTCATATCCGACGAGTGTCATAAAGTCCATCGGAACTATGTTTCGCTTATAACATCATTTTTACTCGCTTGCTAATACTATGGCATAAATTGGCATAAATTGGCACGTTATAACATCGTTTACGTTCTAATGATATCGCGCTTGTCGCTTTGCCAAAACATTGTCACATAGCTTTATTGCCTTGTCACGTGTATATACATATAGAGGGCTAACATAATATAAGAGACACTTCCGTTAGAACAATGATTAAAACTATACAGGCGACTCGAAAATAGATCAAAAATGTTAGTCTCCAAAGATAAACAAAATAGAGGTGAATAATATATGAACAATAGGAATAAATATATAGTAGCGGCAGCAGCAGCAGCAGGCTATGTGGCTTCTGCGTATTATTATCCAGCAGAAACCTTCCTAGCTTCAACAGTAGGATGGCTATTTGCAATTCCAGCAGCATTTGTTGTATATATGGGATATGGATATATAAAATATGCAAAGGAAAGAAAGAACAGAATAGTGGTAGAGACAATACCCAATGCAGCAATGCGATCTATTGCTATGCGTGAGGCACAGCTCAACAGAGAAAAAGAGATGCTTATGTACGAAGAATACCGCAAATAAGAAGAAATGACAAATAGAAACAATTCAAAAAAGAACAAATAGTACAGAGGCTATAACATGATACCCAGACATATCTCCACTGGTAAAGAACGTTTTATTAGAACCAATAAAGAACGTTTTATTAGAAAAGAATCAAATATGGGAAATAGTAGCCTTTGTGCAACTTTAGGAGAAGTTATGAAAGACAAACCGTCTTTCTGGAAAAAGATCATAGAAGAGCACATTTTAAGTTGTTACAATATGGTCACAATCCACAAAAGTTACTTTGAGGACTTGTTAGCCAATAAAACACCTACAGGAGATACGATGGTAGAATTTAAAACAGGAAGATCCATCAAAGATATACCTATCAAAGAATTGTTGCCTGTTATAAAAGATATCTATGAAAATTCCAGAATAGTGGACATGGTAGAAATAGATGACAAAGATATGATACTCTATCACAACTATAGAAATAAGGAGGCAGTATACAAGTTGAAAATGATCATTCTATCTCTATTAGAAAATGGTGGACATTCATACGATGCAAAATTAGCGTCAAATATGATTATATTGAAATATATACCACATCAGAACATGTGATACTGCCATATTCAAATATATGATACTGCCATATTCAAATATATGATACTGCCAAGGAGAAAATATGAAAATATCAACAGGAACAACAAAAACAATAAGAAAGATGACAATCGTGGCGTTGTTTATGTTTGTAGTCATAAACAGTGTTACGATAGTAACATCATTAAAGAATGATACAATAGAAAAAGATATATCGTGTTACCATTGTCACTCAACTGAAGTGGAGCAATTTCAAAACAGTGTACACTATAACAATATTTCCTGTGTAGATTGTCATGGAGGAGACAAGGCTGTCAATGGAACATTGGTATCTGCAGATGTAATGAACAGAAATTTTACGGGAATACCTTCAAGAGTCGACATTACGAAACTTTGTGCAAAATGTCACAATAAAACTGTTGAACTATATGAAGAGAGCGTACATTGGAATAAATTGATGAGCGGAAGAGAAAGTGCTCCGTCATGTCTTGATTGTCATGGCACACATAATATTCTTTCACACACAGATCCTGTATCAACAACGTATGTATCTAAAATTCCTCAACTGTGTGCAGGTTGTCATGAGAATCAAACAAAAATGCAGGCATGGTATTATGGTATAGCAACTGATAGATTTGACACGTATAAAAGATCATATCATTACAAGGCATCTATATTAGGAGGAGGAAAAGCGAAGAGTCTTGCAACATGTAACGATTGTCATGAAAATCATAATACAAAGAATCAGACAGACCCAACATCAGCAATATATCCAGCAAATCTTGTAAAAACATGTGAAAAGCAAGGGTGTCATTCTGGACAGAATGTACAGATTTATGGCGGAAAGGTACATGAGGGACAATCTGTCTATCTGTTGTCTACAAGCATAGATCTTAAGAGAATAGTGACATATTTTTATATAGTGATGATATTATTTGAACTATCATTTACATTTGGACTTATATTCCTAGGAATTTATTCACAAATGGATATAAGAAAAAGAGAATAATATAAAGAATGTAAAGAAGAACAAAATTATAAAAATGGAGAAGCAAAGAAGAATGTAATAACAAAAAATGGAAAAACAAAGGAGAACACAACAATGTCAGAATTAAAATTTAAGAGATTCACTCTCAACCAGAGGATACAACATATAATATTTTTTATGTCCTTTATATTATTGGCATATACAGGATTCCCATTAAAGTTTCCTGATGAATGGTGGTCAAGATGGATGATTGCCTCAGTTGGTGGTTTTGACAACAGAACACTCATACATCATATTTCCGGATTTGCTATGATAGGAATAAGCATATACCATGTGGTATTTCATGCCATTCTTGAAAAGCCACGCTACGATATATTGTTCAATCTTAAAGATGTTCAAGACTTTTGGCAGCAAATGTTGTACTTTCTGAAAATTAGTAATGATCATCCAAAATTTGGAAGGTACACATGGAAACAGAAATTCGAATATTTTGGAGGAGGGTTTGGCGCCGTTATAATGGGGTTTACTGGAATATTGATGTTGAACCCTTTTGAGTCAATGAAATATTTCCCATTGGGACTTATTCAGATTGCTGGTCTATTCCATACGTGGGAGGCGGTACTTGCAAGCATTGCAGTATTCATAGGCCATGGATATGATGAACATTTTGGGAAGTTCCCAAATATGTCTTGGTTAACAGGTAACGTATCAGAAGAAGAAATGGAGCATGAACATCAATTAGAATATGAGGCATCGATAGATGACTACAATGCCAAAAACGTTATCAAGAATACTGAAGTCAACGTTGCGAAATCGCATCATGATGTAAGAAATAAGTTAATTATAGCGCTCTCAAAGACAGTATTCACGGTTATATTTTTTATTGTATGCATCTGGATGCTGTGGATATCTTACCATACATTGTTGGAAGCTGTTGAGACATACATATTGTGATTATAAAAATAAACGATTGAACAATGTAGCAAGGTGACGTCCAAACGTCGCTACTTTTTTGAATGTGCACAATGTCGAAATAGAATAAAAGATCCAGGTTACAAAGTGATACGCATCCATCAAAAACACAAGCACATAAGCACATCGGATACTTCTTTTCAATATCGCGTATTTTCTAACATGAAAGCTTTATATACTTTAGCAACGTGTTACTATTAAACAAACATACTGACATGGTGGGCAGAGGGAAAATGGACTCTACGGAGAATAACCAAAGCTGTCAAGGAGATGATTATGGTTACAAAAAACATATCGTTGGATAATGAACATTTTAACAAGCTGAAACCATATATAGAAAAACATAATGGAAATTTTAGCTCAGCAGTAAGGGAAATAATTGACAAAGCAGAAAAATCATTCATTCCTGAAAATTTCTCTTTTATACAAGATCCTTTTCTCAACTGGCTTCTAGAAGAAGTACACGGAAGACTCATTTCTGACAATGTACTTAATACAATGATCGATCCATATCTCATATGTGACATAAGTAACCTTGGTAAACATGTTAACAAGAAACTAGCCGATCTTGGCTGGAAAGTTCATGTCAAAATAGACTACAACAATAACAAAATTAACAATAAAAATAATATCATGGTATCTCCAAGTTCTATATTGATAGATACAACCGGGACATCATATAAAATGAACATTGTTACACTTATGATATCCCAATTTATAGTACAGAATTCTCCAGATTCGTCTCCATTTTTGATCAAATCTGTAACACACCTTGGAAGCCATATGCAAGCAGAACTATCAAGTGCGACAAACAAAAAAGAAGGTCTTAAGAGTTTGCATACTTTCTTTGGAGAAATGGAAGACACTACAAACGCAATAAAGGGCCGTCCATCTTTCTGGAATCAGATGATCAATAGACATTCGATTAGTAACTATCAAATGGTCACCATTCACAAAAATTACTTCGAAGATATACTTGCAGGTAAAATACCAATGGGAGAAACAATGATAGAAATATTAGCAAAGAAACCGATACAAGATATTCCTCTCGGAGAATTGCTCCCTCTTATCAAACAGGTATATGAAGTCTCTGGTGTTGTTGACAAAGTTGAAATTCGAGACAGTAATATAATATTGTTTCATAACTACAGAAATAAAGACGCAACTGAAAGAATTAAGAAAAGCTTAATAATGCTCATGGAAACAAACGGTCACTTGTATGATGGAAAAACTGCCGCAAATATGCTAGTCATCGAACATAGACCTGATATAGGTACAAAAATTAATCAAATAGTAGAACATTTAAAAAATAGCAATAATAAACTTGACCAAGAGTTAGCTACATTCGTAACGTATCTAAAGAGTCTTAATAACATAAGCGACACTCCAATGTCTATTTCCCTCATGGGTAGAAGAATTGGAACGTCTTTAATTCAAGAATATGAAAAAGAGAACAGTATAAAGGAATGGAACCTGGAAAATTTTCAGAAAGCATTTACGGTAATAGATTCAAAAATTCACAAAGATAGCGAATGGAAAACGGAAGGAAATAGTCTATTGTACAGAATCAGAAAGTGTGCAATTACTATGGAAGACAATAATTTCGATGCCTACGTCTGCCGTGCTTCAAGAGAAGCTTTCAAAGCAGCTCTTGATTACGCATTTGGAAATAAGGCAGATCTGGAAATTAAAAAATTGAAAGCACACGGAGATAATTACTGTGAGGTAGTTATAAAATTGCCAAAGAAGGAAACAAATTGAAATATGTAGAAATCAGATAGCACTTTTGTGTTATATAGCACACGTGTGCAAATAAGTCATATAGTCACAAAATGAGGATGGTACAAACGTAGTGTACCGTCCTCATTTTTTTTGGTTGTTTACAATGTTAGAGCGTGACAATTGATATAAGAGAATGTGTTGATTTACTCCGATAAACACAGGTATCTAAAAGTTGTCAATACATCATTTCAATATCGCGTATTTTCTAACATGAAAGTTTTATATACTTTAGCATCATACTAAGATAATCTGTTGCAAATTTTAGTTTATGTCGATGAATATGCTGATAGGATACGTTAATTGGATAGAGCACAATAACAGATGAAAATAATAACAGATGAACAGATAAACCAATTAAAAATGAGAAACAATAAACGACAGAAGCCGTCGTACCATTTTTACCATATTTCACGGTTATTTATCAATCGGCAGAAAAATGCCACAATAGATACATATAAGAATGGAGAGTCTTTCACATGATATTGGACTCGCGTGAGGATGAAATAAAAATATGACAAATTCTACAATAGAATATATGAGCGGTATAGATTCAATAAACATAGGCAACTTGCCTACCGATAAACTTGAAGAGATACTTAATGGTCTCAATAGAAAAATAGAGAAGTATCAACAAGAAAAATATGAAATATTGTCCGAATTGGCAAGGAGAGAAGATATCACTGGTGAATAATGGTAAAATTGAACATAGATGAAATGAATAAATATCTTGACAAAGTCAAAAATCTCAAAGGTAAAAAAGAGAAAATGGCTAATCCTGTAACAAGAGCAATATATGAAGACGAGTCTGTTAGAACTGGAAGATGGTTAACAATTGGAGAGTTTGAAGATTTGTTGAAAATGACTAGAAGGAAATAATGTAGATGATTACATTTTCACATATTGAAAACGGTACAATAATCTAAAGGGAGACGTCTCATGGACAAAGAATTAGAACAAGGTATAGATATATACATAAGACATATTCACAAGATGTCAAAGTTGACAGACCAACAAATGGCGTTATTGATGACATCTTACGTATTCGAAAATAGCGAGACCTTAGAAACTCTCAGTAGAATGAATCCTGATATAATGACTGCTATAAATAGCCAAATTGAACACGTTAGAGAGATGCAAAATTTGACAGACGCACAAATAAGAGATGTGTTATTAAAGAACAATATGCAAGAAATTCTTAGAGAAGGAGCGCTTAAAAGAAATTTAAGGGACATTGCAAATGCTGCCAAAGATGTAAAAAGCGACGCAAGAAAATTTGCTAGAAAAGTAGACAGACTCTGATACTAAACAGTTTGCGATTCAACGATGTGCCCAGGAAACTATACATGACTTGTTACGATGTGCTATGACTACTTTTCAACGTGTGCATATAACAATACTTAAATGCAGCCAGAACTAAAAGATACTTAACCTTAGTATGTTGACAATACTCCAGGCACTCTTATAGTGCTTTTTTTGTAGTACGCTCTGAACATTCCTGAATTTTAAAGCGACAAATATTCCAAGCCGCTTGCTGGTCAGATGAAATGATTGCAGATTAGAAAAAGGTATAACATAGAAAAATTGTACTAGTTACAATACGGATGGAGACAGCACATGTCTTTGGAAATTGTTAAAGAAGACGAAGTAAGATACAATAAGAACAGATACACAATAAAATGCCGTCTATGCGGAAGTTCTGAGACAAAAGTAAGAACAGACGGAAAGCATATATGGATTAAGGACAAGAACTCCAGAGGCGAATGGACAAACATGTTCTTATGTTATAGTTGTGTGTATGGGGAAGCTAAATCGTGTTGTAAATGCGGAGACGACACTGGTAAACATATAGCGAAATTTTATAATAGCAAAGGAATATGGACTGGAGAACATATATGCGATTATTGTCGGCATAAGAATACAGTAGAATTTAGGAACAAGCATATAGAATTAAAATTGGGTATTCCCAAAGGTTTCGTAGGGGACACTATAATATCAAAAATTCTTGAAATACCTGCGTGTAGCATATATGCAGGAGATTTAAGATTACCATTTGGATTGATACACGGATATTATGGTATAATAGGTGTCAAAATTTCAAAATTGAATAAGGGAAGATGCGATTTTTATTCAAATGGAAGAATTTCTGCAGATACTTATTTCTATTTAGGATTCAGCGAAGATTATAAGGATATTGAAATTGTATACATTATGCCAAGCGAAGTGCTAAAAAGTACTAATGGAAGAATCTGTATATATAGAAATTCAATAAAATATTTACAATACAAGGTTGATCCTTCTCCATATAATGACGTATATCACAGTATGATCATAAGCGATACAAAAAATATGGGAAATATCAATAACAAAATGACCAAGACATGAATTATATAAATATCGTTTTATATTCGGAATAATGTGAACAAAAGTATATATAGAAGCACTTGCTATATATAAATGGTATATATGATTCTTTTCTGGTCAAATCATGTCCAGATAAGAAATTGGAAATTGACATAAATATGATAACCAACAAAGATGTGAATTATTACAAGAAAAAACAGGAGTAAAACGATATGTTGAAAATAGTAGAAGAATATGATGTCGCAAAGCGCAAACCATATAAGTTCAGTTACGAAGCGACAAGGAAAATGGAGATAAGAAGACAGGAAAGAGAAGTGAAAAAGATAAAGACGGCTACTAGCATATTCAAGATCAATAGTCTTGTAGAGGCTATGTAAAAGTTGACCAGACTTAGTCTGGTAAAAAATAGGAGAGAGATGTTACTGACAACAGCAAATATCAACAATGTACAACATGAAGCGCGTTTGACCACCAAAGAGGAAAAATCCATTGGTTGTTGTCATTTTGTTGAATATTTTTTGAGTATTGCTGTCTCTCAAGATCAAAGAGTCTTTTCTAATTTTGGAAGACTTGGGAAAACGGCTTTTGTCATTTATTAGGTAATTGAAGTTGTCATACTTGGAGATGTATTAAATGACAAAAAGTATGAAAAGCCGAATGGACAATATGTTCGGTGTAAAAAGGGTGAACGGGGAATATGTACCAAAAAATGAGTATAACGATCGTAGAAGGAAAAGACACGATGAAATCTTAGATGGATGGATTGAAAAACAGGAAAATTTTGAAGATAGACAAACTAGATTATGGAAAATAGATCCATTTGATCTATCAGAAGGCCTTAAAAACGTCGATAGTAGGTTTTGCACCCTTGTAGAAAAATTTGCGAATAAATATATAAACGGTATAAGCATTAAAAAGTCTCTTAAAGATGAAACTGCGATTTTTGATAATAGATTAAGTATATCTTGTGCCGGAAGGAATATTGTTCGTAATTTTATTTTGGAAAGATCTAGTTTTCTTATTAGATCGAATGTTTTATATATTCCCAAATGCGAAAATGAGAATGATGTAATTAGGTGGTTTGAAGACAATTGCAACAATCTCTGTCTTGGAATAGCAATTCATAGAAACGGTCATTCCAAATTTCATATAAAAGGACATGGATCATATGGTGGAATTGATCATATATGCATATTTGTAGATGGTATTTCTGGTAATTCTGAGTTTCATCATTGCGAAGATAATAATTATCAGCCTCTTTTAAACAGATATATGAGTAAAAAACAGGTGACGATATACAACCAATTTTATGAACTCGTTGAAGCAGATTTTATGTTAATAGAATTAGAGTATTTATCGAGTAATTTTGTGAAACATAAACATCCAAGCGTTGTTGATATGGTCATTTGTTACAGAAAAGACAGAGATCTCAGCGTCCCAGTATTAGAGTTAGGAATGGATCGTGATACAAATGACTGACGATAAATTTCATGAGAATGATACATTCGAAGAGTGGTCCCGTAAGCAGTACGCAGACAGCATAGAATTTAAGTCTGTATCAGAGGTTCACAAGATATATCCTAACTGGAATCTTGAGGAAATCAAACAACATATACCGATGTTTCTAGCTAGACATATGAAACTTGTAAAAAGTACCAACAATGCTCATCCAGAACTGAGCATTGGAGATATTGAAACGTTTATTTACGACTATGTAGAGATATGTGAGAAAAATAGAAGTATATATATAGAATTATTCGGGTCTCCTCCTATTAATATGAGTCATCTTTCAAAATGGAATACGACAATAGCAAAAATTTCGAAATTGATATATGAACATCCTGGCGGAGGACATATCGATACTCCGAAATATAAAAACAAAGACGAATTTGGGCACTCATCTACATATGGCTTCAGATTGGGCAATAAGGTATATAGCATCAAATCAGACGAACAGCTTGGAAGAGATATATCTAAAATTCGTGATGATAATAGACATAGATTTGAGACACAATCAGACTTTCTCAAAGAGATCGTGGTCAAAGGAGTAGCAATATATACGCTGATCAATCAGGATACTCTTACAGATGGGAAGGAAATATTATTGAGCATGGAAAGAAGAATGGCTGAAGAAAGAGAATTAAGTAGAGTACAAAGAAGAGATGATATTAATAGCTATCTTAGCAATAGGCTAGAGTACATGGAAAAGACTGTACTAGATATAGATGATAAAGAAGACAGAAATGATCTATTGAAAATACTTAGAAATGAAATAGACGAATTCCTGAAAGAAAATATAACCTACTTTATAGGCAGCCTTGATATGAAGATCTTGATAAAACAGACGATTATGAACAATAGGGATCTAGAAAGAGTATTGAGAAAATTAGAGGACAACGAGTTAATTTCCAGAGAGTATATGGATAGTATAATGAAAAATGGTGTCGTCATACCTTTTTTGAGTTTAGTAGAAAATGAAGATGTAAAAACAAGACACAAATAATTATCTTCGCGTAAGCGCGTTATTTTTTTTTTGATTTTTGATTTTTTAAATTCATTTAGCGATGGCTATTGACAACTAGATAGATCACATCTCTCCGACTGTCAGGCCTAGTTCTAGGCCGTTACCTGTCAACTTTTCTTGGAATGCCTTTCTGAGGCACATCGTTCCTTCCCAACGTAGTCGCAGGAGATAAACCTTAGCAACACAGCAACAAAACGCTTTTTTTGTTGCTAAGAATATTCACTAAGATGCAATCTTTTCTGGGATTTTTATAACGGTCTTATCTTGTACTCATACTTTTTTCTTTTAGGCTCCGTAGTCCAATACTTTTAGCTATAGGCACAACTCTGAAACGACGACTATTTTAACTTAAAAATGATTTGACAAAAGTTCATGGAGGCAATTAAAACATCTCTTCTGAAAATGACTGGTTTTTGCATTGGAACGCGTACCGCAGTAACGTCTTACGGTGTTCCAATGCTAACGACATATACAACAGGTTCCAACAATATGTCTATTTTGAGCGATGTTAGCAATTTCCACTTATGTATTCTGAAGTGACCAACAACGAGCAACATTGGCAACTGTTATATTTGATCACAATCTACATCACACACTTACATAAAGCCATACAAAGAAAAAGACTGTACAGTCATTAAAGATCGCACTATTCACAAATGTGACATATTAAGACATTCATTTTTTTATGTTGATCTGGATTTCAAAAGTTACAGCAAAATACATGGCAAATATGCGAATTTTACACCACGCGATATGCTGCGAAACTACTTTTGCGTCATCTGATCACATGTCTTTTTATCTGCTTCACCGAATCTTATCATATTCTATTATCTTCTTCATCTAGCTTTACTCATGGCTATGTTTCGCTATCTTTTATCCTAGCTTTGCTTATGGCTATATTTTACTATTTCATCTATTTCTTACCGAAAGTCTGTAATATCTTAAAATCCCAAATATATCCCATTACAAATACGCTACGTTTTGTGTATTTAGCCAGACTCGCATAGTTTCTGCAGAATCTGTTGTAATATGTCACTAGTTCCCATGTATCTGACTAAACATACTTGTTCTTAGCAGACAAAACCATTCGACGCATATCCAACCAGATACACGATATGTCATCTATTTCTAACCAAACATATAGCAATATGTCGCCAGTTCCCATATATGACTAAACATACTTATTCTTAGCAGACCCAACTATTCGGCGTATATGCAAAAGTATCAATAGATACATTTTACTGTTTTCCACATGCCCAACCAGATACACTACGCACAATCTACTTCTGACCAAATGCACACTGTTTCTAACGATACACGATACGTCATCTATTTCTGACCAAGTACATACTATTTGCTGTATATAATCGAGCATACGCTATTTCTCACATGTCTCCAACTGGCTGCACACTATTTCTCATATATTTAATTCTACACACTATATCAACCATATCTAGCACGACACTCAAAAAGTATCATCAAAACTACCAATAAGAACAATATTAACTACATCGACAATATGTAATGCAATACCCAAAAAGTATCATCAAAACTACCAATAGGAACAATATTAACTATATCGACAATACAAATTGAAGCGTTTATACACAATTCAAGCATACTTAATGCGAAACTCAGCATATATTATGCATAAAATGCACATCAAAAATGTATTTCAGAGTCGTAAAAAGGAGATACTGTCATGGCTAAAAAAAGAAGCTATTTAAGACTTGAAATGTGTTACGAGTACATACAAGTAGCTTTGATACAGACGACCATTACAGACAAAAGTTTTATATGCAACCTAAGTACTCACTAGGTATGCAGCACAGCACAAAATATGAGCTATATACATACTAGATGATAAAACGATCCAAGACACAGAATCAAGGTAAATACTAATGGTAAAAAGACCGCCAATAAAAGGTAGATTCAAGGGACAAAGAATAGTAGATGGTACGCTTCACAATGTAATAATTGAAGACGGCAAAATTGTTGAAGATTTTGGACCGGTCAAAAAGAACCAATATCTGGAGCAAGAACAACCAAAAATTGATGAAACGCAAAATGACACAGAGAAACAGTCAAACATTGTTGAGAAGCCTAAGGTCCAAGAAGAAAAGCCTAGTATTGGACTAACTTTAATTTCTGAAGATGATTCTTATATAGATTTGTCAAGACGACATGAAGAAATAAATGATGATATTATTATAAAGCCAAATAGCGTATCTCAAGAACAGAAACCAAATAGCGGTGTACACCTGGTACCAGTTTCATTAGAGGATCTGGGCAATATTCTTAAACAAGAAAAGCGGGACCAAACTGAACCAGTTCCAAAGCAAAAATCTGGCAAAAGACCAGAGTGGGAAGATATCCTAAGCAAAATTCCAGAACCAGATCCTGATAGACAAACGTCTCCAGATTCAAAAGCAGTAGAACAAGCCAAACCTGAACCAATACATGAATCAAAAAAGTCCCATATTCCAATAATTGAACCAATAAAGAAGCCTCCACAGAGTCCAAAAATTACGATTCCCAAAGTACAAATTAATGTACCAGCAAAAAGCGAACCTGCAAAATTGGAAAACGTTTCTAATAAGGCAGGTGGCACGCTCGTCAATGATACTTATCCAAAACCAAATAAGACTAAGGTTGTTGAGCCAAGTCTTCAAAAGGCGAATGAAAACATTTTGACTCGACAACCTGTAACAACTAAAGAAAAATTAAATGAGGAGAAAAGAAAATCTATGTCAGATGAATTAGATGCTGAATTGTTAGACGAGAGAAAGTTTGAACAATGGATGAAGAAACAAAAGTTCAATGAGAACTTAGAGAAGGCGGCACAATTTGCTCAACAGACCAAGGAACAATTTGAGGAAAAAATTCCTGAGTTGTCTAACAGAATAGAAGACATCACAGGAGAGGTAAAGGGTGTTGAAAATAAACTTGGTGCATTTTCTTCAAATGTTGACAATAAACTTGGCACATTTTCTTCAAATGTAGACAATAGGCTTGGTACAGTAGATAAATCAATAGAAACACTCTGTACTGGAATTGACTGCGTTAAGGAAGATGTCAAAAAATACCAAACGTCGCATGACGCTCTAGAAAAATTGGTACAGGAAAGATTCAAAGAACTAGGAGAAAAAGTCCAAAGTCTAGAACGTCCAATATTTACGTGTGAAAATTGTGGAGAATCTGTAATAGCACCGCTGTCATCATACTGTCCTAATTGCGGTTCAGAGATTCAGAGCTGGAGCGACGAAGATGGACAACCTGTAAGAGGATGGAGTCCATACTGGAAAAGATTGGGAAGAAGTGTGTCTCAATAGGTCCAAGATCTCATACTCTCCTTTTGTGTAATTGTCAGAAGGTTTTATGGCAGAACAAGATCCTAATATCCAAGGAGATGGTACACACGAACCTGCTCCATATGTAACCGCAGACATGGCTTGGGAAATGTCAAAAAGAGCTGCTGCTGAAGCAAGAGCGGAGGCTCTTAAAGAAGCGCAATCTCAAATACAAAATAGTGGAAATTCTCGAGATAGCAGATATACTCAAGATAACAGATATACCCAAGATAACAGAGAAACACAGAACAATATGTATTCCCAAGACAATAGAGACTATCGAAGAGATAGAGACTATGATTATGATAATAGGGAAAATAGAAGAAAGAGAAGAAGAGACGAAGATGACGAAGAAGAAGACCTCGTAGGATTCAGCCCAAAACTTATCAAGCAGTTACAAACAACCGTAGGAGTGTTCAATACATTAAAGGATTTTGCATCAAACCCAATGCAAAAGGCAATAGAAGACAGAATTGGAGGTTTGGCAGCTGGAATAATTGAAAATGCGTTTTCTTCTCCGAGAGGTCCTCCTCCAAAGAGAGACATTGTAGACACAATACTAAATTCACAGATGGCTTTTGGACTAGGACAAGGATTAGGAAGTAGAGCTCCAGAGCTAGTAGAAACATTATCGAAGAGCTTTGGTAAAGAAAAAGCTGAAGATATGATTGAAGGTATGATAGGTAAATATGGAGGAGGACAAAGAAAAATTGAATCTGGCGACAAAGGCAAAACAGAAACCAGTGAACCTTCCAGTCCATCTCCAATGCCACAAAAATCTGAAGATCAATCTAACATAGAACTATTATTATCATTAGATCCAAATAATCCTGAGCATGTAGCTGCATATGCAGAGTCTCAAGGCGGGATCAGCATTGACGTAGCAAGAAAGATGCTGATGATACATCAAGACGATATAATAAAGAGAATGGAGTCACAGGGTGCAGACACAACAATTATTAAATCGCAAAGGGGTTCAAGAATAGGACAAGACGACCCTTCACAAAGACCAATAATAGATAAAGATATCAATCCAACACACGAATCAATGTCTAGACCGCCAATTATACAGTCGTCCCCTGTTCAACAGTCGCCGCTATCCCAAGAAGAATATTATACGCCAGTTCCACAAGAAAAGAGTATACAAGAAGACATGCAATACATGGAACAGAGTCAAGAAAATATTTCTGAAGATCGACGAAAACAATATCAAGAGTATACAAAATATAAAGACGTATCGCAAGACAAACAGAAAGAAAAAAATATAGGTCAGAATTCTTCCAATGATCAGCAAGCGGAGATGATGAAAGTGTTTGCAGACGATATTGGAAAAGTAATGAGCGATGTAATAGGCAAAATAGAGAATCTTAATAATACTGTGTTCAGTCTTCAGACAGAGTTAAATGAAATAAAGAAACAAAGTGTACAACAGATCTATGATCAACCTTTGGAACATGTACCTTTGCAACAAAAAAGACCTATTCGGGATTTCTTCCCAGATGATTTTGAAAGAGGGATTGAAGAATCTAGGTCAGAAATACAAGAGATTGAAGAATCTAGGTCAGAAATACAAGAGATTGAAGAATCCAGGTCAGAAATACAAGAGATTGAAGAATCCAGGTCAGAAATACAAGATATTGAAGAATCTAGGTCAGAAATACAAGATATTGAAGAATCTAGGTCAGAAATACAAGATATTGAAGAATCCAGGCCAGAAATACAAGAGATTGAAGAATCTAGACCAGAAATACAAGAGATTGAAGAATCTAGGCCAGAAATACAAGAGATTGAAGAATCCAGACCAGAAACACAAGATATAAGAAACATCTTTCATGAAAAGGTGCAGAATGTGAACGATTTTGAAAGAGATCTGGAAGAAGAGACAAGACATATTGTGCAATCAATGAGAATGACAAATGTTGACAATATACCAATAGCTGATGTAGAAAGTGAAAAAGTTGAAATTGTAAAGAAGCCAATTATGTCCATGGTTAACAAAAAGAGAGTTGACTTTTTACCAAAACAAAAAGTAGGCGATATCAAATCTGGAAATAGTGATAAAGATATCAAAAAGGAAAACAGGAACGTAGAAAATATCGAAAGTGGCAAAGACAGCACATATGATGATAGTGGCAAAAATAAATTGGAATAGATAAACAATTATGGAGAAACTATATGGCACATAAACCGGCTAGACCAGTATTTAGGCAATCAGAAGAAGACATTGAAAGAAAGGTTAATCAAAGATTAGATGAGCGAGAAAGGTCTCTTAAAGAAGAGATTTCTAGCAAAATTGATGAAAGAACAAGACCATTAGAAGATATAGCAAAAAGTCTTCAAGAGGAAAGACTGGAAAAACAAAAAGAAAGGCAAGCAAAAGAAATGCAGGAACATATAGAAAGGCTTGCAGATGAAAGAGCGAATAAACTTGCAGATGAAAGAGCGAATAAACTTGCAGATGAAAGAGCGAATAAACTTGCAGATGAAAGAGCGAATAAACTTGCAGATGAAAGAGCGAATAAACTTGCAGATGAAAGAGCGAATAAACTTGCAGATGAAAGAGCGAATAAACTTGCAGAGGAGAGGGCTAAGATTCTAGCCGTCGAGGAAATATCCACCAAACTGGTTGATGAGAGAGCAAATAAGCTCGCAGACGAGATAGCAAATAAGCTCGCAGACGAGAGAGCAAATAAGCTCGCAGACGAGAGAGCAAATAAGCTCGCAGACGAGAGAGCAAATAAGCTCGCAGACGAGAGAGCAAATAAGCTCGCAGACGAGAGAGCAAATAAACTCGCAGA
>Ga0208687_1000647_pt1 | contig 21264 bp, 26 predicted proteins | sample June2015DPH_6_10_FD_184695 | JGI IMG/M metagenome (GOLD analysis project Ga0208687, IMG submission 184695) | Peatland microbial communities from SPRUCE experiment site at the Marcell Experimental Forest, Minnesota, USA - June2015DPH_6_100... | ecosystem: Environmental > Terrestrial > Soil >...
AGGTCAGCACTCTGAAGGTTAGCACCCTGAAGGTCAGCACCCCGAAGGTTAGCACGCTGAAGGTCAGCATCCCGAAGGTCAGCACCCTGAAGGTCAGCATCCCGAAGGTCAGCACCCCAAAGGTTAGTACCCTGAAGGTTAGCATCCTGAAGGTCAGCACCCCAAAGGTCAGCACCCCAAAGGTTAGCACTCTGTAACATCTGTGGTGTAAACCACGATTCCAAATCGGCGATGTTGAAGATACTACGCGCTACTGCTGCGAATGCTTCTTTACAAGCTCGGAGTTTATAGCCACGTTTGATTACCCACCCATCTGGGTAATACTTATCAGCTACGTCGTGTACAATATCATCTCGTATCTGGTCTGGAAACAACACTTCAAATTTAATATGCGGTCTTTTTCCATAACGTAGGTCATCATCAAGCGTTGCTAAAAGTTCATCATGCGAACACACTTTCGGTTGTGCGTAAACTTTCCATTCTCCATCTATCTTTTCGGTTATTACCGCTAAACCTTGGCACATCTCAGTCCAACCCCTCTATAAGTTGTTCAACTACAAGGTCGGGAGTTACGTGTCGGGCGTTGGCATAGTCAAAGAGAGAAAGTAATATCCCCTCATCCATAACCATGCTGATCTTAGAAAAGTAGCCACTCTTTTTAACCATTTAGTCCACTTCCGTTGATAATAGCTTTAGAAGCTCCACGCGGATTTTCAAGTCTCCACGTCTCTCGTGCTCGCAGACGATCTCGTTTTTCATCTTCTGCACTACCTTCAGCATGTCCCTGTGCGCGTCAAGTGCAGCCTCGTAACCTTCAACGTCGCGAAGCATGATTTCACTAGCTGCTTTTTGGCTGTCAAGGTTCGGATTAATAAGCTTGCCTGTGATCTTGCTGACCTCAGTTGCCGCCTTAACGAACGCCTGAGCCTTCGCTAAGTTGAGTTGATCCATGACTCCTGCAGCTTCGTATTCGGTTTCTGCGATTGCGTCACTCAACGACTTTATGTGGTTCCGCGAGTTGCGGAGATCCCGAAGAATCTGTTCCGCTGTCGCCTCGACGGATGACTTAAGAATTGGTTCTTGCATTTTTAGTCACCTCTTTTGTTAACCTTGGTATTAACCTAGGTTAACTTTTAGGCTGGATACACTCTCATGTACCCATTTACCTTAATGCATCCTTTCAATAAAAAGCTTTCTATTTACCTCTAATAACAAAAATAGTACAAAAAAAGAAAGCGAGTGTTAACCTAGGTTAATTAGATTAACGGCGTTTATGCATCGCCTTTTCGTATTCACAAAATTGCTCTTCCGTAACATTGTGGCCATCAACGGTATATTTGAATTCACCTTTACCTACTGATAACACCGTCTCTCGCGGAATCGTATTATACTCCTCACAAAGGTACGTATCCACCTTTCCTTTAACTTGTCGTGCAATCGAATCAATATCTTGCCGCCGTTCCTTCTCTCGTAACTTGTGTAGACGTTGCCATTCTCTATGTTTCTTCTCATCTCTGCGTTTTTGTAACGTAGATTCGAGGCCTAACTGTTCTTCAATACCTTCAATGGCGCTTTCAGCAATCTTTTGTGCGTCTTCGTTACCAGGAACAAACCATGCATCATCATATGTTTCTTCATAATAACCTTCTCGCCATTCGGTTTCGTCATACTCTTTAAGGAGTCTATCACGTAACGCGGTTAACTGCTCACGCTCTGTCTGTTTCATTTTTCATCTCCTCATTTAAACAATACGACATAAACTATTTCCTGGGGGTTCCACTCAACTTTATATTTCTCTATCCATGCCTCTTTAAACGTCTCAAGATCGGGATACCCAGCGCTCTTTGCATCCATGTCTTTGAACCGGCCCAGTGGTCTTTTGAACACGTCAGAAATTTCAAGCGGCTCAGCTCTGATGAGTGGTTCAACAATAGCATCCTCCCTTAATCCTGGTTTGAGCGTGCGTTCTATGAGAACCCGTTTCGTTCCGGACCGCAGGGCCTCGTAGTCTGCTGCTGTCATGACAAGTGTGGGCCGGAGCGGTTCAAGGTGCTCGAGTCGTCGTTGCGTTAACTCAGTTATAGGCGTTTCTGGTTCCTCACGGGCTTCTGAAATTAATAGTCGCGCTCTGTCGCTTGTGAGCTTCGGATGCGTCACTATCTCCTGCGCTACTTCCCTTTGTCTTTCTTTATCAGGAATATGTGATATTTCATACGCTATTCTGTCAGTTATCGAACCTTGCGGGATCTTGCCTGACTGATCTGATGGTGCTACAAGGTCCTGCACTTCCGGATCAAGGTCTGTTACGAGTTTAACAAACTGATTAATTCTTGCTGTTGATATGCCAAGCCTGCGCGCCATTGCCCGTTGATTTGGATACTTTGAGCTAAAGCGCTTTTGTAATTCTAAAAGAGCTCTTCCCATCTCAACGCCGCTGAGGTTTCGACGGATGGTAGAAACGAGTCCAAATTCCAAGACCTCATCGTCCGTTTTCGACAGGATAAGTATAGGAACAGTGGCTTGCTTTGCCTTAATCGCGGCCTGTAAGCGCCTGTCGCCGTCATAGACCTCGTAAAGATGGCCTTCTTCGTCTTCCTCTATCGGTCGCACGCGTATCTCAGTATCAACTCCTCGAACTGAAATACTCTGGAATAGTTGTTTATCCTCCTCTTTATCGACCTCTGTGCGAGGGTTTAAGCGATTAGGGCGGATTAGTTTTGTACTAACAAATAATCGTTTTGTTTCTTTTGGGTATTCTTCCTTTGTTTCAATTCCTTCTGTTGCCATAATAGTTCACCCCCATTAGGGAAAACCTAAATGAAGGCTTCCAATAAAAGCTTATTGGTTTGTGATACGTTAAAGCTATGTTACACAAGGGTGTTACAAACCATAGAGGGCTTATTTTTAATTATTAACGCGAAAATCAATAATTTCCGTGTCGTTCGTTTTTTCTCCCATTATAATAATCTCTAGCCTTTTCTTCCGTGATCCAACCAGTAGAGATCAATTCAGTTACTCGACCGTACGGTGGCTTAAATCCTTTATACGTCGTGTGAGTTGGGTTTTGGCAGCGTGTATGGTCGCAGCATACAAAAAGCTTACGTCTGTCTGGTAGCGTGTACCATGTTGTCAAAAAGAGATATCTGCGAATTTGAACGTATCTCCCTTGACCATCATCTGTCTCCACCATCTCCTTAGTTAGATAAAGTTGACCTGTATCGTCCTTATCTTTCAGAGTCCAACACCCTGGTTCAAAACATCCGTCTATCCTATCTCGCAGCTCTTTTCTTATCCGGACGTGGTTTTGTTCGGAGAGTCCCGGTCTAAGTCGGAAGATATTTGCCATAAATATTAGTGTGTGCTGATTATATATAAAAGAGTTGCAAATCTGTAAATCTGTACCGACTCCGCGAAGCAATCTCCTCCTAACGAAAGTGATATTCAGATGTGCGTGCTATTTACCAACTTATTTATAGTATAAAATACAATAACAAACGAAGGATTTTTTTGATTAACTTACTCACTCTTTTTTTGAGAGGGGTCTTTCGGAAGCTAACACAGGTTTACAGATTTGTAACTTTTTTATAAAGGATCTGTAAGTTTAATCCAGCTTAACTTTCTCATCACAATCATAACCTTTATCATCTCTCCTTATAAGGTTACAACTTATGCCATCAATCAAACTGGATCTCGACGATGATCTCTTAGAGAAAGTAGAGCGGGACACTCTTGACAACGGCACATCTAGGCAGAAGGTCATTCAACATGCCGTTGAGATATATTACTCATCAGAAGCGCATAATATTGATCTGCTTAAAAAAGAGCTGGAACACAGGGGTGAATTGCTGCAGCTGCGAGAGAAAGAATATACAAAGCTTAACTTTGATTTTGAATGGTTACGGGGGCAGTATGATCTCGTTACGACAAAACTTCTACCTGCAGCGGAGCCTTGGTGGAAGCGATGGTTTAGGAGGAAAAATAAAGACTGAGATGAGCTTCGTTATTTCGCTTTTTGCTTATTTCACGAAATTATTTCTCACCACATTCTATACAGGTCCCCCGTTTGCTGTGCCGTAAGTAACAAACTCATCCTGCTGGAACGCTATATTAATCAAAGCTCCAAATAAACTCAAGCTTGCTGTCTGGGTTGAGTAACGGTTTATCGTTGGTGTGTGTCCCATAACCTGCTCGTATATGGCGCTGTTAACCGGGGTGTGTGGGCTATATCCAAAGCTCGTGCTGTTAAAGAAGTTACTCGCGTCGTTCGTATTGTCAAACTGTTTTATGTTTAGGGCATAGGTATACATTGAGCCGTTCGACCAGATCAAGGTCGGCGTTGTGTTCTGTAGCGTCATAGAGACCTGCACAGCGTCGGAGCCGTTCTGAACTATATTGGAACTGATTAAGGTTAGTCCAGAGTTGTCTCTAGTCGAATTTACAAACGCATTTGCATAGGCGTTCACATGTGACGTTTTAATTAAAGGGGGCAGCGAGGTGCATCCGGCTCCAGCTATAAATAATGTCATTATGAGTACGGTAATAACTAGTAATTTTTTTATCATTTCACTCACCTTGCCGTAAACTGATTAACCGCCGCGTTAATAGGTGCTGGATAACCTCATCCCACGTCACGCGTCTGTTCTGTTCTTTTGATCTCTCTTGCTTTATTCGCTGTAGCTCCCAGTATGTTTTATCACTTAATGGTATTGATTTATTCATTTTTTACCTTCTTATCGTCCTTATTATCAAAATATCTCTCCCAAAACTCTTGGTATTCTTTGTATTCTTTACATGTAAGTGTGCAAGCGTCTTCCTCATACAACTTACCTTGACAACCATCACAAGGACTTTTCATAATGTTCTCCATATCCATTCACCTCATTGTAGTTATCCTACAATAATACTATAATACACTAATAGTATATATAATTACCTAACACACCTACACAAAGCTCAGTCCTAGCAAAAAGGCTACGCTATCTTTATATACGGACTCTCAAAATCGCGATTGGACTGCGGAGTGGCCTTGTTTTCTATGGTGCAGCAATAACACTAAGGAGTTAAGGGTAAAAAAGAGAAAAGAAGGGCATTATAGCCCTTGACCTACTCGGCCTTTTCGACAAACTTTAGGACCACGGTCAGTATAACACCCGCAAAAAGTAGGATCGCAGATTCTAGGGCGCTTAGGTGTACATAGCTTTGTAACGCATTTACGCCAGCTAGCAACATGCTTATAATAAGCACCCACACCCATGCCCCTGGAAGCGTTCCTGACGCCTTGAGCATATATCTTGCCATGCTATCCTCCAGTGTTTAGGTATTAGCCGCTCAAATTTATCTCTGCGCTGGCCGGCAGTATGGTTAGCACAGCGTTCAAGACAGCCGTTATCAAAGAGATCATCTCAGTCTCCGTGGGTGTTAGCGCAGAGTCCGACTGGACTAAGGCATTTAACCCACCAAGTATAACGCTAACGACTATGCGGAGATCGACAGTTGTAGTACTCATTTTCTTTATCACCTCCATTTATGTTGATTGTTTTATAAAGATCTATTTTAATGATGGAACCAAACAAACGCGCTCACTAACGCACCGATAACTAACATTAATAATGTATTTATGTATTTCTGTATAAAAGACTGCTGCTCTGATTCTTCCGTTGCACTCTTCAAAGTTAGGCTGGCCACCTTCCCTAAAATAGTATCCTGAGCTGTATCTATATTATCGAGCCGCGCTATAACGACGTCCTGTTTTGTTGAAATATACTTTAGTTTTACCCCTAATTCTATGATCTGGTCATGAGACTTATCAGCCAGCTCCGTCGCATCGCATGTGTCTTTGTCTATCCCACCCAGCTCGGCAGTTACCCCCTTCATCCGTTCCTGAATGACAATTACCGCGTCATGGGCTTCACGCGCCAAGCGTTCTAGCTCTTCAATCCTTGGCCCGCGCTCGATTGATTGTACGTTTAATGCGTCTTGTGCATCTTGTGCTCTGTCTTCCATGTATCTATTTAACCCCCGTGTCGTGCCATATCAAAAAAGAATATAGTGACCGCAGATAGCCCCGCGTAGACTGCCGCTGAAAAGCTGGCTGAGATAATAAGGAGTGGTTGTAAAAGCATTCCATCCGTAAGGAAGAACGCCTGAAGCACAATAAACATCACTACGGTTATAATCATTAATCTTTTGCGTTTTGTCCACCATGACTTTGGCGTAGATGATTTAGTTGCTTTTTTTCTCCTGTTCAGACTCGGCTGCCGTGTGTCTCTCAGCCGCCTCCTCTACGGACAACTCTTTAGCCTTCTTTCGGGCAAATATAGACCTGAGCATCTCTCGCCCTTCTGGGGTCGTGTAAAGGTATATCTCAGTATCTTTCTTGCAGCGTAAGCATATCCAGGTGCGGCCCTTCTTGCCACCTACGAGGTCGAGCTCTTTGGCGGTATTCCCACAGATGTCACACCCCTCTTTAGGGATCTTGACCCGCAACCATTCAATCTCTTCTTCTGCCATTTTAGCCTTTATCCTCTTCTCTTTGTCTCTCTCGTAGCTTTTCTATTATCTTAGCCGCCTCTTCATCGCTCAACTCGTCGTACACGCTTTTCGCGCAGACTTCAGTAAGAAATCCGTTTAGCTCATCTTCTGTAAACTCTGTAATGAGCTCATATACGCGTGTTATGGTGTCCATTTTTTACTCACCTGTTTTCTTACCTTCCTCCCACTTTTCCTTGCAGCCTGGAGCCGCTGATTTCTTCCCGTGAAAGACGTGTCGTTTTCCTTCTACTATCTTAATCTGTCGCAGTTCACGGTTTCCTATCTGCAGCCCACAGTGTGAGCATGTTTCTGTTTCCATTTCTGTTTCCATTTCTACTCTACTCCGCACTTGGTATATACTGAAGTCTTGCGCCCTCCGCTACTGTGTCAACCACTTCATACCGCTGCGCGAAAATCCCTGCCGCAGTGCCATCGTTGTATAGTCCACCCGCGACCAAAACGTTATTGCCAGTACTAGCCATCCACGTTTCGTCGCAGAAGTACGTGCTCGCCGATCCGCTGCCTGTAATCGGTAGGAAATAACACGTATTAGCCCCGAATATACCAGTAGGAATCATTGCTTTTATCCAACTCCCCCCCGCACCGTTCAAAATCGTGCCATATGAGACATACGGCGATGCGTAGTCAGCCCATTGATAATATGTCGGTCTGGTTCGGCTCTGTGGGGCTATCCACGCGGCTAGTGAAGTGTTAACGTTTAGCCCATCTATCACAGTTCTTTGGTTCCCCCAGAGATTTTCGATTCCTCGATAACTCATAGCAGTTGTGCTGTTTCCGGTCGTTCCATAAGACAAGTTCCCACGATCCGTTCCTGTTGTCCCAGTCGCACCGGTGTTTGCCAATGCGCCAGCACCCGTTATCCCATTACCAATCGCGCTTTGAGAATTAAGTGACGCGTATTCAATTATATAAAGCAGTTGCAGCGCCGAGAGTGCTTGTATGTTCATCAGTTCCCACCCCGTATCCCTAGCTTCTGCGTATGAGCGCGCTACTGTATTCGTTTCAAAGGTAGTTGGCGTCACCCCTGCTACGGAGTCGATCATTATTGTATTTTGGTTTAGGTACCCCTCAAATGCGCTTACATAAGCATAATCGACATAGTTTCCATCAACTACAAAGAGTTGGTGCGTGTCCGCTTCGGTAAGCGTATGCGTGAGGCCGGAGTGTAATGTAACCGTGCTTCCTATATCCCCCATATCAGCGATATAAAACCTTGCTTCCCCTGAACCATAATAATATGTCTCCATATAACACAAAAACGCTGGGATCTGCACCATCACCTGCCCTAGCGAGCCGGTGTTCGTATCGATATAACATCGCGTGCCCCATGTCGATGTCACGGTGCCATCGTCCCACAGGTTAACGCGCCGCATATTCTCCCACGTGCCGAACGAATTAAATAACGTGCCGCCGCTCGCGGGGCCTGTGTAAGTTCCATTCGTGCCGTCATGTCCTATCCTCGTCAGCGTCGGCGACGAAGCATTACCAGCCCAGTTTACCCCGATTATTGTCATTTTTCTCTCCCCTAATATTTGTAATACTGTATAGGCGGTCGGATATACTGAAGCCGCGTTCCGGTCACTGCGTCCGAAGAGGTGTAGCCAAACGTTACATCCTCACTGAATATTCCGCTACCAAGTCCGGTATTGTAACTACCACCCACCCTTGGAAATCTTGGCACTGACCAGTCGCTTACGGTGTAAACTGCACACATATACGACGTCGTTGACCCACCCATCTGATATTTTTCAAACTGCCAGTTATCATTCTGATATGAATCCCACCCAGTAGGGTACATTGGATTGCCGCTCGTCGTGGCAGCCGTATATGATGTCTGCACGTAGGGCCATTCCATTATTCCCGCTATGTTTATCAGCTCTAACGTGGACCCCGCGATTGCCTTTGCAGTACCGGCTACTGCTGAGATGCATATATAATAAGAGTAACTTGACCCGACGCTGAGGCCCGGGTTATTAAAGCCAGGATTAGTAAAGGTGGGGGCGACAGTTTTGTTTGTGTTTATGCTCGCGGGGTAAAATGTACCCTGCCAGACGAGTGAGTCGTATGCACCGGGGGGGGCTCCTGTCGCTGGGGTGGAACCTCCAGCCAGGGTTCGGTATATCGCCACATTAACACCATCTGCATGTGATCCTCCCCAAGGAATAGTATTATTCTGGAATGTTATCGATGCGGCGACCTGAACCTGTGTATTCGTCGTAACAATCGTAGCTGCAAGGCCAGTAAAGGCGTATGATGTGCCACTTGTGGAATAGTTAGCCCCTAACGTTCCTGTAGTATATGGGGTGCCAGTAATAATTTGGTCTGCCGTATCGGAACCAGTGAAGTTGACCCAGATACTCCTGTCTGTCGCGATATTGATGCCATCGAGCATCGCATAAATATTCCCCCAGAGGTTTTCAATCCCTCGATAGCTCATTGCATATACGGGGTTGCCGCCTATGGTATTACACCGCACTTGTCCGCTGCTGTTGCCCAAGTCATAAGAGTGTAAGCCGTGTGCATTGACGTCTGTCGAGGATGTCCAACCTGTTTTCTCTATCGCGGTGTCGTTGGTTATGCCAGCACTTAGTCCCCCTTGTGCCGTTGACTGAGACGGTACCATGCTGTTGAGTGACGCGTACTCGACAAGATACAGTAGTTCCAGCATGTTCCACGTCTGCCAGTCAATCATGCCAAAATCATACACGTTTGTCGGCCCTGCTCGCGTACAGTTCAATCCTGTATTTGATGCATAATCTCGGAACGTTGCGCGGGTTTGCCCCGTTGACGGGGTAACGTTTGCGATGCTGTCGAGATTGGGATACGTTGCACTAATCGTCGGATCGATATATGCGTCATACGCGGCTACGTAAATGAAATCCAGAACGTTCGCAGTCACACCGCTTTGGCCGCGCAAGAATGCTGGATGCAGTGTGTAGCCCTCTTTAGGAAACGGGGAGACCCAGTACTGCCATATGCCTGTTGTTGGTGTATTCCTCAAAATTAGATACCAGAACTTAGGAATCTCCACCATGATTAGTGTGGAACCAGTAAGTGACTCATTAAACGTGCTGATTCCTGCCCCATCAACTTCGCCATGAGTTGAGACATAATCCCCATTGCGGTTCATCTCTACTCGCCGGATGCCACTCCAAGGCATGTAACTATCAAAATCAGAGGTATATACTGTATACGTCGCCGTGGAAGGTACAGATGTATCCACGCTCAAATCTGCAGCATCTCCAATCCGGGTCAAACATGCATTCGGGTCTGAGTTTGATGTATCCCACTGAACCCCGAACGCAAGGTTTGGCCTATAAACGTCATAATCGTTGTACCGTATTCCGACGGTCATTTCAAAATACCCCCCATAGTCCGTAGTTGTTTTGTGGCCGCCAGCGCCCGCCTAGCCGCTGTGCCGCCGCTTCGTGAAAATATCATGGCATCTGCAATAGTCGGCACTACACGCTCTCCATCAGTTGGCGACACGGTAATGTTTATCTCACGTATTACATCGCTAAACTGGAGGTCGCCCCCGGTGTATGTGTTAGGTGTTGAACCAATATCAACGTAGACGATATCTCCAAGCTCAAACGTATCCATAAACTCTGGCCCTTCATACGGAAGCAACGTGATTTTCGCTTTCATTGCATATGAGTTCTTTGAGCACTCGATAAGCGCCTGATTCTGCATGGCGGCCATTATCGCCAGTTCTTGGTCTGAGCTTCCGCTCGAACCAGAAACGTTCCCACCATAGTCAGTAAACTCCTCACGTCTCCCGTAAAGCTCAGCACTCGTCTGATTTAAGATTTCAGTGTACATTCTATAACATGAATCGTTAGTCTGTCCGCTGCCTGACATATCATAATTTGGCCCGCCACACATCACATAATTCGCCTGCGGCAGGCTTTCGGTATAATCAAACTTCGAGATCGTACCTAACTCAGTACCAAAAATCGCCTGCTCTGTCTTATCGGTTGGTTCGTACCAAGAGTACAGAAGCCTCGTCGAAGCGGTTTCGCTCACTTGTTTGATCCCAAATGATTCTGTAATAACTAGGTTGGTTTGGGAAGCAAGTATATCCTGGCATGCTGTGAACAGGTTTTGGAACTTCCCCTGATAGGTAACCTGATTTCCTCGCTGCCGGTCTGGGGCAGTATCAAAATAATTGAGCCTGCGTTCCGGTACTGCCCAAGAGCCCAAATTGAAGTTCACGTAATACGCAAGACAAGATTCACACGGGCCAAGCACGTCATCGCTCGAAATATCAGCAGTACCGCTCCACCAGCCTGTAGACTTGTCGTAGTCGCTGGTGGGGTCTGGCCACAAGTCGCGGGTTTTTAAAAATGATGTGTCACTCTCTCCAGTCAATGTTACCGTATCAGTAAATCCATCATACACCCGTTCCGCACTTATGATAATACCAGTAAGGAGTGCATCTTCCAGCGACGTGTTGTTTCTGGTAATAATCACGCCAAGCGGAGCGCCGTATTCTCCACAACCGCCAGGGGGCACTAACATAGAGCTATATAGTCCGCTGAGTTGCCACCGTTTGACAAACTCTTTTGTAGGCAGCACGAGCGACCACGTAGACACGTCCCCCCATTTAAGATCAATAGTTAACGTCGTAAAATCAGCTACTAAGTCCATGCGCTGGAGGTTGCTGCCGCGTGTCCAAATATCGTATGTGCCTGCTGGAAACTCCACGATTTTAACTCTCCGAATTACCTAGAAAAAGGATACCGATAAAACCACCAAACAAAAAGCCAAAACCCCACCCTAGTTGACCGGCCCACAAAAGTAGGCCACCTATTCCACATCCGATTACCCCAAAAAAGGCAACCTTCTCATTATCACTTAGTCCTAGAAACCAGCTTTTAAATGTCATAATTATACTCCTAGGTACTTATTAACCCATCTCACTCGCAGCTCAGTGTTCTCGTCGCTATCGGTAAATATAGGCACGATCTCATTTGGCCCTGGTGCAAGTGGGAATAACTGTGAATCAGTACTCAAGCTTCCAAAATCAACGGCGACGTGGTTGCGTAATACGTCGCGGTTTCCAGGCCGCGTGTCTATGTAAACGCATTGCTTAGTTGTTACATCTTCCTGGAGATCAAAGAGAGAGCCAGTTGTTATATTCTGCACTTCAACTTCACTAAAAGCCCCGGTTAACGACCACACCGGCCACGCTGGAACATCGCCTTCATTGTAAAGGGTAATCTTTGAGTTTATGCTGCTAATGCCTGTCTCACCAGCTTGCGCGTTTAGAAATAGTTCGTTTTCCGTTGGGTCATACCAGTACGGATCAAACGCTGTAAATATCGGAAGGAACGCATAAAACACAGATGGAAACGCAGTATCAGATGTTTCCTGAAAGCCCATCCCTTCGCTGTAATAACAATTAATCATCCTAACCTTGCCGTCAGGAGATACTACTTTCAGTTTCGCTGAGCCGAGGTCGTAACTGAAGGCAACGTTTAAAGCGCGCAAGTTTTCTCGCACGCCTTCAAGGTCTTTACCAAGAACGGTAATCGGCAGGTCTATCTCTCGAGGTTTCGTCAGCTTAATCCTGAGTACTTCACCTGGATATGTGTACACTGGTTCGCTTGTGTACTGATACGGAGGCATCCACCTGCCACTTACCCCCCACCGGATATCATAATTAACGTGGTCTGTCAGGTCAATGGTTCCGCCGTCACCGCGAATGAAGTAGATTTTATCAGTTGTTGTTGCCATTAGAGTAGCCTCAGATTATCTCCCCTTTCCGGGTTAGCGTTGAGGATTGGCGGATAATGCAGGTGACACGTTGCGTTCATGTACGCCCACATATCGCACTGATTCCACACCATAGCATGATTGAGAACCGCCTTTGCTGCATCCATAACTCGCCACATATATGGGTGTTCCAATATGAACCCCCTCTCAAATTTAACAAGAGCCAGCCCTGGGGCAACCCCTCTTTTTAGTTTATTTTCCAAATCGCGCCCGAAGTGGTATCGTATCAAATCTCTAATTGTGTATTGCGTGAAGCCGCACCACAGCTCAGGGCAGTTTATTAACTCTTCAATAGCTCCATTTGGAAATACCATGTCATGCTCGACGTTTATGAAGGTCTCGCACTCATCCCATCGCTCTTGAAAGTACTCCCTATAACTATCCCAATACGTCATTTTCACCGTTGTATATTCGTAAGGATTAAGGGAGAGCAATGTTTCTGAGTGAATTTTTGTATACGGCACAAATATTTTCACGCCTGTTGTATCAGCAGTATCAACCATCAGTACCATCCCGTCTGGAGGAGTTCATTGCGCTGTATCTGTTTAACCACCTTGTCAGCCATTCTTTTTACTGCTGCGTCATTTTCATCGCCAGAAACGTGCATATTGATTGTGTACTGTGTGCCGAATGAACCTACTTTATTGAGTGGGATAACCGCTTCTGGACCTGCTTCGCCTGCGAGCACCCGTGTTGGACGGGTAATGATACCGCCGTGTTGCATCCCCATCATACCCATAGCCCCGGTTGCGACAGCCCCGATACCAGTGAAGATAGTGCCAACGTCCCCGATGATTTTGCCCCAGTCAATCGGAGCTTTTGTTGAGTGGGTAATATAGTAAGAGCCATCGTATGAAAAATTGCCACTTGTTGGCTGTTTCTGTTCCGCTATCGTGTTGGATATATCGGTGACCAAGTTGAATATCCCTTTAAAAATATCAACGATTCCGCTTATTATCCCACTTATTCCGCTACTGCCGCCACTGCTGCCCCCGCTTCCCATCACAGATGAGAGATTTGAGATAGCGTTCGACGTCGAGTTAGTATTATTATTTACGGCACTTACAAGATTTGCCCCGTTGGTGTTTATAGACCCGCCTGTCTTCGTTGCGCTATCTGTGCTGGCGGTTGTAAGGTTTGAAACGCCCGATATAACACCCATGATGCTACTACCCGCAGTAGAAGCAAGATTCATAACGCTATCAAAGATTGATTTGTTCGTGGTTATCTGCGCCTGCCCGTACTGTTGCAGGTTAGATACCACAGAGTTTGATCCTATCGCTGTGCCTGATCCTGACAATGCTGTGACAATCTGCGGTGTGCCACTACCTTCTGGCTGGCTCGTGTACGGTGGGTAATAATCAAGATTTGTGAGCACGCCGCCGAACCGCTGCGGAAGCATCTTTAGGCTTTCCTGCGCGCTCATAAGGCCAAAAACAGCGTCGCCGATTGAGGATATTCCGCTCGTCACTGTAGATACGAGGCTGGTGATATTCTTGTTGGTTTCGGCTGCGGCCTTCGCAGTATTAGCAGCAGTTTGTGCGCCATATGCTGCGATCAGCGTAGTCGCATCCGAGATCTTTGATGTGTCCCTTCCACTGGCTTTATAATATGTCTCGGCAGCATTGATCTGTTTCTGTAATTGCGCTGCCGTCTCTTTTGTATTCACGGCAAGCTCTGTTAAATATGCAACTTCCTCGTCGGATGTTTGATAATTCCATTTGTGTGTTTTAAGGTCTTCCCACGCGCCCGGGGTCGCTGCCGTCGCTCCGCCCGCTTTGTAACCACCAGGAAGTGTCGCGAAGTCCGCAGCCAATTTCTCCAACGCGCCCTTTACGTCGATAGTTGACGATGCCGCTTTTCCATATAACGGATAATATGTATTAACAAGGTTGATTTGTTTTTGTAATTGCGCGTTCGTTTCTCCGGTATTGAGCGCGACCGCCGTGAGATATTCAATTTCCTGGTCTGCCGTCCGCGATGGAGCGTAGTATGCACTCTTGCTGCCGCCCAGCTGTGATTTGTCCCATTGCTGTAACTGCTGCTCTTGATTATACTTATCTATCTGCTTTTGAGTTGGATGCTTGCCGAGCTTTCTTGTATTCTCTTCGATCTTTCTTGTATTCTCTTCGGTCTTTCGTGTATGCTCTTCCGTCTTTGTTCCAGAGGTGTCATGAAAGCCGCCTGTTCCTGTGATACCGCCTTTCGCCAGTCTAGGGAGTGAATTTAAGACCGTTGACCAATCCCCACCCCATAAATGCGCTGGGATAATCGCTTCGGATTCGCCCGCTTCTCCAACTATGACGTGAGTCCCACCTACTCGTGACCCAACATTCCCTCCGCCTTGTAAACCTCCTACGTAGTAAAATGGGGGTATAATCTTTTTTTCCTGATTAATAATCCAATCCCTAAGTGCATCGACGCCATATTGCGCCTCAATCTGCTGTGTGGATGTCTCCCCAACTACCCCCCCACCCTGCAATCTTGGAAGCCCTATAGCACCAACCATAGACCCGACTGCGCTATTTTTAACACACAACCCACAGCTACAACAAGTCGGGTCGCTAGAAACGAATGTATAACCCGGTGGGCAAAAACATCCACCGTATCCATTAGGTACAGGACTGGGGCCGTATTGAAAACCTACTGCACCACCAATACGCCCGCCACCCTGCAATCTTGGCATAGCACCTACGATTACTCCTCCTGCTGCTGGGAATGGATCAGCTAAAGTGCTTAAGTGCCCCCTTGGCGAGAGACCTTGAACTTTTTTGGCATCGGGGTAATCTGCCATTAATTGGTTACAGATACTACAACCACCAGTGAGATCACTGAGGTAAAGCGTCTGCCCGCTGCCTGAATGTTGACTTGGGACTGGTTGCGAGGTCGGTCCACTTACTTTTGTCGGTCCCCCTTTATTTTGCGCACCGAGTAAGATGCCAGCTGCTTGTTGCGCCCACTGAACAATTTGTTGCCCCCACGCAAGTGCGCCATTTACCCATGATGTTACAGCCGACACTACTTGGTCAGCAATTTTCCCTCCCCACGTAAGAGCACTGCCTATCCAATTTTCTATAATTTTTGCGACATCTTCTACAGCCTTAATACCCCAGTTAACACCACCAGTTAGCCAGTTCGTTACGCCAGATGCTAGATCAGCGAGGAATTTGATACCCCAATCGACGCCACCAGTTAGAAAGTTCGTTACGCCAGATGCTAGATCAGCGAGGAATTTGATACCCCAATCGATCCCGCCCTGTAAAAAGTTTGTGACTGCATTGACAATTGTTTTATCTATGCCTAACGCCCAGTCTATATAACTTTGAATCCATTTTTTAACGGTAGAAACTATCGCAGTATCAATGCCTTTTGCCCAATCAATGTATCCTTGAATCCATTTTTTAACGGTAGAAACTATTGCGGTATCTATCCCCTTTGCCCAGTCTATATAACTTTGAATCCATTTTTTAACGGTAGAAACTATCGCAGTATCAATGCCTTTTGCCCACGTAATTCCGCCCGCTACCCATTGGCTAACTGCTGCGCCTACTCCGCTAAGACCGCTTGCTGCTCCGCTAAGCGCGCTGGTAAGGGCCCCACCAATACCTCCCATCGCTCCGCTGAGCGCGCTACCTATGCCTCCAGCCGCGCCGCCGAGCATGCCACCAATTCCACCTAACGCGCCACCAAGCGCGCTAGTGATGCTGCCACCTATTCCGCCGAGCATGCTTTTGATTGCGGTTCCTAAAGCAGAAAGAGCTTGACCCCAATCAACTTGTTTAAATCCTTGGATCAATGATTGTCCAAATGAAGGCAAAAGAACGAAAAGTAGCTGGAAAATCTGGAGCCAGTTAACCATCCTAAACAGTTGAAGCATTGTTTGCAAGAACTGTGCGGCAGAATTGGCAAGCGACTTGAAAAGTCCCGCTATGACGTCGCCCCAGTTGATCCCTGTTAAGGCTTTTCCAACCCCACCAAATGCTCCACCTATAGTCTTTACGAATCCGCTAACAGCTCCACCCCAATCTACTGACTTAATTGCATTTAGGAGCGCCACCCCAATCGGTGACGGTTGGAACATCTTACTAGCGATGCCACCCCAATCAAGATTTATGATGCCTTCGAGCGCGGCTTTCCCTATGGCTAAGCCTATTCTTGGAAGTAGCTCTATAAGCGCGAGCGCCAGGCCTCCGAGTGCTCCGACCAATTTTGCGAGCACGTTAGGCGCGGCTTTCGTAGCGCCGTCAACCAGTGATTTATTCATCCCAGTAGACACGGAAGCAGTTGCTCCGGCCCCTCCTCCGCCGCCTCCGCCGAATAAACCAGTGATAGCGTTAACTAATCCGCTTATAACCTGATCCCAGTTGATGTTATTGAGCCAGCTTGTTATTTTATCGGCAATATCAGATAATGATGATAAACCACCAAGAATAATTCCACCTATCTGTCCGGCACTTTCCTTAATAGACTGGATCATCTTGCCAGCCCACTCACCCCAGTTGAAGTGAGTGAGGGCATCTATAGCGCCTTGGAATCCTGTTTTGAGTAGGTCGCCAGCTTTAGCAAAATTGCCACTCATCAGCGCGCTAGTAAGCTGCCCGACCCATCCAACGATTGATTGGAAGGTAGTTAGAATACCCCCCACCATACTCCGAAACGTGCCGGAAGTAGCATATAAAATCGCAAAACCAGCTGCGATGGCGGCAACGATGGCGACTACGGGTAATAGTAAGGGCCCTATCGTGGCTAATAATCCTACTTCTGCCGTAGTGCCTCCAAGAGCGCCTCCAACAGCGCCTTCTGCCGCCCCCGCTTCGCCTGCCGCAGCGCCTCCACCAAGTCCGACTTTACTGCCGATGCTTAGCACCTTTGAGGGCACGCTTGACATGCTCGAGGCGAGGTTTTTAATCTGCGGGACAATCTTTTCAATATCTTTAGGTAGGCTTTTAACGCTCATATTAAACTTGCCGAGCACGATGTTGAGCGCACCCATCCCACCTACCAGCCCAACTAACGCCATGCCCACCAACTGTATCGGCATAGGTAAATTAGCAAACGCGGCCACTAACGAGGTAATAATAGGTAGTAATGGGGTAATCGCATCTAAGAGGCGTTCCAATAGCGTTATTAACGTTTTCCCTAAAGGTGCAAAGGCGACTTCTAATTTGTTTTTAAATTCGGTGAGCCTTTCTGAGAAGGTTTCCATCGCGGTTCCGGCCTTCTCGGTTGCTCCTGAGCTATTTGTGATAGAATTTACTAACTCATCATTATCAAGTTTGCCACTCTTAGCTGCTGCCTTAAAGCTCTCCAGATTATTGCCAAGGAACTTTATCTGGTCTGCAGTAAGCTTGCCGTCCTTTGCTCCCTTAATTAAACCATCAAAGAATTGCTGCGAACTTTCGTGTGCTTTTGATGCTGCTGCCGGAATCTTCTGTATCTCTGATGCTAGTTGTCGGGCGGGAATTCCAGCGGCAGTGAGCCCAGAAAGCATCGCAATCTGCTGAGGGATAGACTGGCCCATCGCAGTCATCGATGTAGTAGTTTTATTAAATACCATACCGATTTGACTTACGGATACGCCCGTTTTCTGGAACGCGACGGTGAACATGTCACTTAGCTGCGGCATCGTCATAAGGGGTTTCTTTGCTCCCTCGAGTCCGAGATTCGCATCATTTAACGCTTTTGTGAATGTAGTGACATTAGAAGAGGCGCTCGTTCCGGTAGCGATAGAATAATTGATTACCGCTTCTGAAGCTTTAGTGAGCTCATCGCCGTTCAGTCGGAGAGATTGATTAAGTTGGTCTATAACAGAGGTGACTGTCCCAGCTGATTCGGGGACGTTTGAGTAAACAGAATTCCAGGATGCTTCTAGTGACGCAAGTTGTGTTCCTTGTGCGCCAGTCGCCTTCGCCATCTGTGAATACGCCCCATCGACATCTTGAGCACTCTTTACAGCGAACGCGCCGATAGCTACGGCAGCACCCCCAAGCCCTGCTGCGACAATGTTGCCCAGCCCGCCAAATGCCGCGCCTAAGCCTTTAGCTTTAGAAGCAGCGCCTTCTGCTTTTGTGCCGAGCTCTTCAGTCGCGGTAGCGGCTTGCTTAGCACCGCTTGAGAATCCTCCAAAAGCAGAAGCGTTTGAGCCAATGGTAGATGTTAACCCCTTGGCCTTGGATTCTGTTTTATCTAAAGAAGCCCCTAAATTCTCAGCGTCTCCTGCAACGCCTTTAAAAGAAGTAGATAAACCGCTGGTCTCTGCCTTAACACCAGCTAATTCAGATTTGAGGCCAGAGGTGTTGGCAAGGATTTTAACTTCAAGCGTGTCGAGAAGCGTCATTTATTTATGTACTCTCAAATCTTAAAAAGCCGTCAGCTCTGGTAAACATAGATAGATAGCCTAGATTTTAGACGCAGCTTAAGAAGCTGGATCACATGCCTGGAGCCTCTGGTGAAAGTTATCTTGAGCCTTTTTTCGCTTCCCGCTCCATCCTCGCGAGCTCTTCTGCTTGTTCTTCGCCTCTCACGTCGTAATAGACCCGCCACAACATTAGTTCCTCAGTGGTCATATAGAGCACTTCGCGGACGGTCTTGTGAAGTTCGCCTGCTAAATCAAATATGAACCTCAACCACGTGTTTTGCGAAAATCCTCGCGTGACTGTGCCAGTTCAGCCTGTGAAAGCCCTGAAAGGCTGTCTGCTACGTTGCCCAAGAGATCAATAATACCAGGGTGCTTCTGAGCGAGCATGTCGTGGTCTGCAGCGGTGAACAGCTTTGATCCTGTTGCTGGGTCGAACGCGCACTTGATTACTATTTCAATATTAGACCATTCCTTGACTGCGCTTATAGGCACGCCGTTCTGGAACTTGATCTGCGCTTTCTGCTGCAACTCTGCCCAATCACCAGCCGTAAGGCTCTTCATGAGCACTTCTGCATCGTCCCACCAGGGCACTTTGACCAGCTCTTGGCGTCGGTCATTGACGTTCAGGATGCGGTCGCGTAGTGATAATCGTGTAGCTGGCTTTGCGTCGATCTTCTTTTGCTCTTCCATCTTCTTCTGCTTCTCTGGGCATTCTGGACAATCGTCGTCTTCTACTTTTTTATCTACCAAAGTATATCCAATCCTCCTCTCATTTCCGTTAGCCGCTTATAGGGTCAAGCTCACTGTACCCGATCATATAATATTCATCTCCAGGGTTGTTAGCGCCTAAGCGGTATATCATATGGCCGTCAGCGTCAACTGTGCCCTCAAACTGCACCGTTTCTGAAACTACGTCGCCGGTTATTACCTTGATCGCGTCTTCACTAACTTTCGCCCACGCCATCATGCTCGGGAGTGGGTTGATAGAATTCGACCAAAACTGAGCGACGGTTATAATATCGGTCGTCGGCATCTCAGTAAAGTACTGGTTGTGACCTTTCCCTGTCTTGGCCAAGTGGACATAGATCTGCGTTGCGTCTCCGCCTGAAGTAAGATCACCATAGACCAGGTCTGGGTTGTAGAAGTTAGTCAGCGTTCCTTTGCAGTCAAGTTGCACCCGCAGTCGTGATACGGTAGTCGTATTTAGTACGGTCGTATCCACGTTCTTGGAATCAACCGTCAGGTCGTACTCTTTGCAGTTAAGGAACGTTCTTAAGGGCAGATACTTCCCTGCTGACACTCGGACACTAACCCCCGCGCCTACTGCAGATTTGCACGTAATGACCCCGCCTAGTCTATCGAGCGAGTAGTCAGTTACGAGCTTCATGCTGGTCCATGTGGTAGGGTCTCCCGATCCTCCGTTGTGCTGAACCGTTACTGAATCAAAAGCACTTAGGCATGCCTTTATCGCGGGGCTGCCTGGCCACGTTATATGAAACGTCTTCTGATCGACTAATGGGTTTGTAGTTGCTAATGGTGTAGAAATAGCAACAGCGGGAGCACTAAGATATAAAGCTCCCACTGATGCCGCAGTGGCTCCTGTCATTTATGTTTCACCTCCGTTTTCGTGGCTCATACGCGCACGATCACGCGCCGGTGAGTTGTGCTATAGGCCCGTTGCCTTCTACCTGGATCGTGATTTGGTCCACATCTCCGGCGATCACTTTGGTAGCGATCTCAGATGGTAGGACACACTGCTTCCATCCGACACTATCTGAACCAGTAGGCTCAAACATCATCATAAGTGGTGCAGTCACAGGGGTCGCTGCTAATCCAAGAAGCCACGTCCAGAGCACGTCTTGACCGTTCGTATCCGTTTCATCGTAGAAGCCAGTCAACGTGTACTTCGTATCGACAATCACGTGTAGTCTCGCGACCGCTGTTAATCCTAGTGTCGTAACATCAACGTTTTTACCGTCAACAGTTCCGTCTGCTTCTTTTAGGCTCATAACTTCATACCACGTAGAGGGATCAGTCAACGTTCCTTCTGTTCCCCAACTTGGCACGTCTGTGTTGCTGTAGGTCCCAACGCCTATCAGAACCTTACCTAAATAGCCTGGTGTTGCTCCAGTCATTTTTTACATTTCCTCCGATTTTATGCCTTTGTCCTTCTTTTTAAAGGACATTGGCGCATCTGCCTCTGGCGTCTCTGTTGGTGCTTCTGCAAGCTGCGCCTTTGGCCCTTCTATTTCTATCACCTGTCCGCCCACTACAGAGAATTTTCTCTCTTGTTTCAGGAAGTCAACAACGACGTATTCTCCATCATAAACCTGGAATTTAACTGTAGTCTGAGCTACGTCTCCGAATCCTCTATACGAACGGTCAGTTATATCGTCACGCCCTTCCTTCCCTACTTTAAAAAGATGAAGAGGGGGGGCTGTGATTGGCACTTCTAGATCTACTTTCATTTTTCTTCTAAATCCTACGCTTCCTGCGCTATAATTCGATATGTGGCCACCAATCGCCTGATCCCTTTTTCTGGATCGGGTATCGGTAGAGGGCCGGTTATTTCGTGA